>Ga0210121_1000210_pt1 | contig 17858 bp, 11 predicted proteins | sample Joice_ThreeSqB_D_FD_184873 | JGI IMG/M metagenome (GOLD analysis project Ga0210121, IMG submission 184873) | Wetland microbial communities from San Francisco Bay, California, USA, that impact long-term carbon sequestration - Joice_ThreeSqB_D1... | ecosystem: Environmental > Aquatic > Marine >... | reverse complement strand
GATGAACCCGTACCCTTTCGCGTCGTTGAACCACTTTACCGTTCCTTGTGCCACTTCTTTGTACCTCCTTGCTGGATTACGCTGTCGCATCCGGACGAATGGAACCGCCCGACATTCGCAGCACCCCGTACCTTATCGGCCGTTTTGTCCCGTGTCAAGCGGCAATCTTCAGTAGAATCTACCGCTTCCGGTCCTTTTCCCCGATGGGTTTCCCGCACCAGGGGCAGTAGGCCGCCTCCCGGTCGACCCAGTGGAGGCATTGGAAGCACTGCTTCTCCGGGGGCGGCGCCTTCTTCCCCTCGTCCTCCATCTCGTCCCACGCGTCTTCGTCGTACTTCCAGTCGTCCTTGCCCATGGGGGAAGATCGTATCATAAAAAAACCCGGCCCCCCGAAGGGGGCCGGGCTCTTCGTGCGTCGTGCCTGTTGCAGGTTACATCGTTGCTTCTTCCCTTACGGGCCCACCGGGACCAGCGGCGGGGGCGTCATGCTCGCCGTACCGCGCGGGGCCTTGATATCGCCACCCATCGTGATGAAGTGGCTCACCCCGGTCGGGGTGTCGTGACAGTAGCCGCACGCGGAAGCGGTCGGCGTGTTCACGAGGTCGGTGGCGTTCGGCACGCTGGCGCGGGCCGCGTTGATCTGGGCGACGGTTTCGGACGCGTTCCCCGTCGTGATCTTCTCGGTGCTCAGCAGCGCGTTGGGAACCAGGACGTTCTGGTACGTCGTGCCGGCGTGGCACTTCGTGCATTGCATCAGGTTGCCCGGATAGCTGACCTCCGCCCCGAGGAGCAGGACGCCGTCCAGCCGGTTGCGGATGTCCACGAAATCGTTGACCCGCATCTCGCGGGAGTGGAGCCCGTGGATCAGCTCCTTGAAGTTGTTGGTCACTTCGGGGTACGCCAGAGGATCGGTCCCGAAGAGGGCCGTGATGGCCGGGTTGATCGGGTTGGCCGTGATGGTGCGCCCGCTCGAGGTCAGGTTGGGGTTGTGGCACATCACGCAGACCTGGACGTTGTTGACGCGGTTTCCGCCGTGCCCCTCGAAGACCTCGTGGCACTCGAGGCAGCCCGTGGGAGTACCGACGCCCGAGGCGTTATATCCGCCGCTCTTGACCACCGTGCGGCGAACGGCGTCGCCGGTGACCGGGTACATGACCGCGATGGTGTGCCGGGCGACGTTGTCGAGACCGGTCCCGCCGGAGGTCTGGGTGAAGTACCCCTGGAGCGCGACCGCACGCATCTTCGCGCCGACAGGGAAGGCGTTGGGCACCGTCACCGTGTAGGAGGTGTTGTCGAAGGCCGTGATGGGCAGTCCGACGATGGAGAGGGACTGCGGCTGGCCTGCGCTCCTGCCCAGGTTGTTGTAGTCCGCAGGCGCGCTGATGCCGTCCTGCGGCAGCGTGTAGGCGAACAGGAAGCTCGGGCCGCCGGTGAAGCCGGTGGGCCGCGTGATGGCGCCGCCTACCGTGCCGAGGTTCGCGACCGCGTTGTCGATCCTGATGGAGAACTTGATAATCGCCGTGTTCGTGTTGTCGACCGACACGTTGTCAATCCCGTACGCGACGGCTTTCAGGCTGCCGGCGAGCGACGGGTTGTGGGGCGTCGGAGGCGCGCCCTCCTTGTTGGCGTGGTATCCCTGGATGGCTGCGGGCGGGTGGCAGAAGAAGCAGTTTGCGCTGTTCGTCTGGATCCCGCCGACGTTCAGGGGACCATGGTTCGCACCCGTCGCGAAGTTGACGTTCTGGTGACAGGGGCTGCACCCCTCGATGCTCGGGCGGGTGTTCCAGTAAGGATCCGTCCCCTGGTGGCACGTCGTGCAGTTGCCGAGGCTCTGGGGATACGCCACCTCACTGAAGTTGAAGACCCTGGTACCGATCACGACATTGTTGTCGGAACTGTGGATCTTGTGGACCAGCGTGACCAGGTTGCCGTCCGGCGGGAGCGTCGGGTTGTGGCATACCGCGCAGAATTCCGGACGATAGCGGGTGCCGTGGGCGATCCCGGAACCCACCGGGTGGCACGCCTGGCAGGCCGCCGTGGTGACATCATTTTTGGTGGCGGGGAAGGTGTACGGCCCCGCTCCCTGGTTCGGCACCAGGTCGAAGGTGACGTTCGCGAACGGCGACGCAATGGTCGGAGCGTCCGCGGCCACGGGGAGGCTGGAGATCTGGATCGCCACCCGGGTGGTCGCATTGTCGACATATCCGCCGCTGATCGTCACGGCGTTGTCGGGGAAGGTGTAGGTGTAGCTATTGCCGCCGTTGGCGACCAGCCGGCCCTTCACGCGCGAGCCGTTGGCGTAGTCGAACCACTCGTTCGGCTCCTGGCCCGACGTCGGGTAGACGACTCCGGGCACCAGCTTGGCGATGGAGAACCGGGTGTAGGCAAGGTTGGTCGCGGAGGTGCCGTCGGTGACGAGGTTGATCGCCGGGACGGTCCCCACACCGTTCGCCGTCGTGAAGGTGAACGTCACCGCGGTGACGACGTTGTCCCCGACCGTGGTGAACGAGACGCCGGTGACGCTGGACGTCAACGTGTAGGAGGAAATTATCGGGTTCCCGGTCGCATCGAGGTTGTGAGCCGCCCCGACCGGTTCAAGTTTGCCCGCGGCATGGCATACGACGCACGTTTCGTCCGCTACCACGCCGGTCCCCGGGGGGCCGGTGGCGCCGGTGGCGCCGGTGGCACCGGTAGCTCCGGTGGCGCCGGTGGCGCCATCGGACCCATCACTGCCGCATCCCATGAAAAGCAACGGGACGATTAGGAAGATCGAACACATAAGGACCAGCAATCTTTTCGACATGAATCCCTCCTGTTTCCGTGGTTAAAATCCTGACAGCTCCTTTAGGTTCCGCTCTTTACTGGTCCCCTCCTGTGCTCGAACACCTCCTTTCCGACTAATGGTCATCTGAAAAAATCGGCCTTGCCGTCGAACGCAACGCTGCCGTTCAGTACACCGTCGTCCAATTCGTCGAGCGAGTCGTACAAGAGTTCCGCCGCGTACCACCAGTTGTGCACATAGGCTCCCGGGTCGTTGAAGACGAACTTGTAGTTGTAGGCGGCGCGGAGCCCCGCCTGCGTCGTGATGTTGGTGAAGTAGGGATAGACGAAGGGGCTGGCCTTCACGACCCCCTCGGTAGCCAACGCCGAGTCGAGCAGGGCCAGCAGGGAGTTCAGCGTCCCCTGGCGGTCCGTTCCGCGAACGTCGAACGAGGTAACCTCGCCGTGGCACCGGAAACTCGAGCATGAGGTCGTGTTCTGCGCGGAGCCGTCGGTCATGGACAGGGCGTGCCCTCCCAGGTTCCAGTTTCCCGCCGGGCCCGCCGCCATGTGGCAGGCGACGCAGGAAATGGCGATGTGGGGCGTGGAGAAAACGTTCGAATACTCCTTCCCCGCGTATTCGTATCCCCCCTGCGCGAGCGGCCCGTACAGGAGCGCGGCCACCGGGAGGAGGTGGGGGTCGACATCCCCGAAGTTGTAGAACCCTCCGGTGGGAACCGCCGCGTCGACGCTCGCCTTCGAATTGCGGCCGGCGTGGCAATTGAAGCAGACCTTGGAGTTTCCGCCCGTCGTCACGGAGAGGCCGCTCGGGAAGACGACGTTGTCGAGCTGCCGCACGTGCTCCTGCGCCGCCGGAGCGGCGGAGTCGTGGCAGGTGTTGCAATTGAGGAAATTCCTCTCCGTGGGAGGGATGAGGCGGGGCGCCTGGGTCCCCCCGGTGAGGTAGGTCAGGAATCCCGCGGTGGTGTGGCACGGCACGCACGCCGTGTTGGAGGCGGAGTTGTACGCCTCCGCGGTGTTGTCGTTCCGGATCGACCGGTCCGCGTAGCCGCCGATCCCCCCGTCGAGATAGTCGGCGTGGCCGGAGCGCGCCCAACCGTAGATCTCGTAGTTCCCTGCCATCGTGCTCCCCACCGTGCTCGCCTGGTGGCAGCCGGAGCAGCCGTTGGGCATCGACGTGGCGACGCTGTTGTCGGTCGCCGACGTATTGAAGTAGGTTCCGGGCTGGTCGAGGACATTGATATTCGGCGTCAGCACGTTGAACGTGTGGGCGTGGATGTCGCCCTTCTGCTTGCCGTCGGCGTCGAGATAGGAGGGACCGTACGTCGCGGAACGCGCCGTCTCGGGCATGTGACAGGCGGTGCAGCGGCCCACCCCGTCGGGGAGGTCGAGCGTCACGTCCATGTTCGCCCGGTCGATCATGTGGTTGGTGATGGAGGTATTGAACGCGGCGGAGACGCCGCCGTTCGCGACGGTCTGCACGTCGGACACGGAAACCCCGGCGAAGTCCCCGAACGTGGCGTGGCACGCCAGGCAGAGCGTGTCGTTCGTCTCGCTGGTGTTGGTGACCTTCGTGACCCCGCCTTCCTTGACCGTCGTGGCTACCATGTGCTGGTTCGCCGCGGAGTGCGGGGAGTGGCATCCCCAGCACGGGACGTCGTACGGCTTGTCGGCGGCGTGGGGCCCCTGCCCGATATCCATGAACTGCTGGCGATTGGCCCGCGAGGCGGTGAACAACGGAAACACGTTGTTGATATCGGCGGCGGCGAAATTGAGGGAGCCCCAGAAGTTCGAGGGGGCCGTGGTCAACGTGATGTAGGCGCCGGCGCCCCCGAGGTCGTTCAGCAGGTTGTCCCCCGGCTGGAACGGTATGACGGTGCTCCCCGACAGGAGCGCGGGGGCCTGCATCGCGAGGGAGATCCCCGGAATGGTGACCGAGGTTCCGCGGTTGTGGCACGACCCGCAGACATCGTTCGCCCGCCGGACCCCCGCGACGCCGCCCGAGAGGAGGTTGGCCGGGTTGAGGATATCCGCCGGATCGTGGGACGCCGCGTGCGCGGCACCGGGTCCGTGGCACGCCTCGCAGCCGACGTTCAGCTCCACGTACCCGGTGACGACCTCGTTGACGGGGGTCCCGCCGTAACTTGTGGTGTCGACCTGGACGGCGTATCCGGTCAGGTGGCAGCCGGCGCACTGGTTCTCGTAGGCGGCGGCGGTCCCCTTCCGATCGATCGCGTTGTTCAGGCCGTTCAACTGGAGGACGAGAGCGTCGCTGCCGTACGCCGCGGTGAACAACGGTGCGCCGCTCCCGTCGTACCAGTCGTCACCGCTGAAGACCGTGTAGGTTTTAACGGCCTCGTTGTACTGGACGGGGAGCGTGTAATAGCTTTGCCCGATCCGGCTCTGGTACCGCTGCTTCCAGTAGCCGTTCCCCCCGATGACCCGCTGGATCCCGTATCGGACGGCGCCGATCGTGATGAAATAGCTCCCGCCTTCGAAGCTCAATTTCGGGGCGTTCGCGCCGTAGGCGGAGAAATTCGCGTTTCCCGCGAGGTCGAGGCCATCCCGGAAATCGTTCACCCCGTTGCCGTTCGCGTCGTTGACGAACGCGGCGTCGCCGACCTCCGCGACGGTCTTGAGGATCTTGTTGTGAAGCGTGTTCCCCCACTGGGCGTAGGTGCCGGGATGGCAGAGGCCGCACTGATTGGAACCGATATAGCCGCTCGCCGGGGGAAGGACGGGGTCGCCTTTCTGGACCAGTACCGACCCCAGCGACACGTCTTGCCCCTCCCTGTGGGAGGAGGTGCCGCACCCTGCAAGCAGGGCCCCCGCCAGGACGAGCATTCCGATCCGCGCGATGCGGCAATTCCTCTTCAAGCGCCGATCCTCCGGGGGAGGGGGATTAGAAATCGTGACAGACATTGCACGTCCGGTTGCCGGTCCTGGACTGGATGTTTCCCCCCTTGAAGCTCGTCGGGTGGGGGTTGATCTTCAAGCCGGTCCGCGCCGAGTGGCACGGAAGGCACGCGTCGGCGTCCGGGTGGCACGACTGGCAGGAGGCGAGATTGCGCCGCGCCTCCGCGGCGTGGGCGCCGGGATTGGTCGTGATGTAGCTTTGGCCCGTCGCGGTTTTCTGATGGGAGTAGATCGTCATGCTGTTTTTCTTCTGCACGCTGTGGCAGTTCTGGCAGAAGGTGGGCTCGTGGCAGCGGGAGCACTGCTGGGGAGTCGACTGCGCCTGGATCGGGTGGATCGAGATCCAGTCGGTCCGGTGGTTCTCCGGGGCGATGTCGCGCTTCCACTCGCTGCGGGAGAGTGGCGCGCCGAGCCCCCCGCCCTTGTGGCAATTCTGGCACGTCGCCTGGTCGTGGCAATGGTAGCAGTTCCGGTTCGGACTGGCCGCCAGGACCCGGTGCTCCTTCTGCCAGCCGCCGCCGTGGTTCGGGGGCACCCCCGACCCGATGTGGCACTCCGCGCACTCCGGAAGCGTCAACTCCCGGTACGCCCTGTGGTCCTCCCGGGCGAACACGACGGCCGCCGTCAGGAGGACGGCCAGGAGCGCCAGGATGGGTCGAACGGTTTTCATCATCGGTCTCTCTTGCGCCTCCCCTTGTCTTGCCCCGTCAGAAACTGAAGTCGACCGAGGCCCGTCCCTGGATCTCGTTGGAGGAGAGGCGATCGACCGCATCCTCGACGCGCACCTTGACGACCATGTCTTTCCGGACCGCGTACGACCCGCCGGCCCAGAACTTCTTCGCGTTGAAACCGTCCTGCATCGAATCCCGCTGGAAGGAGTCGTACGCCGCCCCGGCGGCAAGCAGAGCCTTCTTGCCGAACGCATAGTCCGCCGAAGCCCGGCATCCGGTCAGGTCGCCGGGGTAGCCGCGGCGAATGTCGAGCGAGGCGTTGACCGTCAACCCCTTGACGCTCTTCGACCGGTTGCGCACGCCGAACGTTCCGACGTTCGCGGTCGGACCGTCGTAGTCCGCCCGGGTGTAGGATCCGTAGAGGGTCCACTCGGGGTTCACGATCCAGTCGACCCGGCCCAGCGCTTCCTGGTACCGGGTAACGGCGAACACCGTGTAGACCGTGTCTGCGTCGAAGGTGGGGTAGGAGGAGTAATACTCGGCGGTCAGCGTGAGCATCCGCTCGGAAAACGGAACGGCATGGATCCCGGCGAGGAACTCGCCGTACGCCTCGTGGACGATGTCGTAACGCAGGTCGGCGTATCCCTTGATCTTTTCAAGGACCGTCTGGTCCACGTGGAGACCCGCCGTCTCCCGGACGACGTCGCTCTCGTCGTACTTGCGGAGGTAGCTGACCTCGACGTTGTTCCCCTTGAAGAAGGACCCTCCCGCCGAGGCGCCCGTCAGGTAGTTGCCCGTCTCCGTGCGGTCGGTCGTCTCGGCGAACACGACGTTGTAGCCGCCGAACACCGAGATCGCGACCGGCCCGTAGTTCCGCACGTCGACCCGCGCGCCGTCGATCGTCCCGGATCCGGCCCCCACGGCGACGAATTGCCGCCCCAGGCGGATGTCCCCCCGGTCCTCGGAGAAGGCGTAATTCAGGTAAAGGAAGTAGATCCTGCCGAGAACGTCGTCGGAGTCGCCCCGGGCCGCCTCGTTGCTCGAATCGAACTGCTGCGAAACCCGGCCGTAGCCCACGGTGGAAAACCGGTTGGCGGCGTCGATCTTCGTCGCGCTGAACTTCACGTACTGGAGGAGGTCCCCCTGGTTCCTGTCCTGGAAGGGGTCGTTGTACCAGAGGTACTGCGTGGAGGATTGCGCCTTGATGTCGGCCGCAAGGGCGCCCGCCGGCGCCAGTGTCAGCAGGAGGAGCGAACCCGTAAGCAATAGCCTGCTACCGAACGTTGCCACGCTGCCTCCCGGAGGGAGTATGTCGCACGAAAACGTCAAAGAAGAGGGTCAAGTAGTTCCGTGCGCCAGGGTACGACACGATACCGGAGAGCGTTAACGGTTTGTATACAGTACACACCCTCCGGATCGCGGAAGGGATTGTAACCGTGGGCAAATAGGAATGCAAGCGATTTTTCGCGGGAGGAAACCGCCGGGTACGGAGGTTTGGAAACGCCCCGTAACCGGTCGGTAATAATATGTTTTCCTGGTTATACCGAAAACGCCGTTTTTCGCTCTTCCGGCCTTCGCAGGAGATGACGCCGTCCCGTCGGGTGGCGTGGTAGGACCAAATTCGCGATAGCCGTTGCCGGTTCCGACCGGCCTGCCCGGACCCGGTCAATGAGAAAAGGAACGTCTCGAAAAGGATAAGGGCCCCGAAGGGCCCTTATCCTCTGGTGCTTTACCTACGGCAGTACCACAATATCGCCGCCATTGAACATCGGCAGGATTTCGTTGATCGTCGCAACGAGAGTGGTCACATTACCGGGCTCCAGGAGATACCCGCCGTCCTTCGTGTGCTGGTTGAAGGATGCCAGCTCGGAACCCGCATCCTCTTTGATCAGCACCGCTCTGTGACACCCGCCGCAGGCCCTCGAAGCGGGGCCGGAGACATAGCTCGGTATGCCGAAGATCGTTCGGGTCAAGGTAGCATTCGTGTCCCGAGAGCTCGAAAGGATCCCAGGCAACGACTTGGCCTGATCCGGCACGTTGAACTTGCCTGCATTGTGGCACGATATGCAGTTTCTGCGGTCATACGTGGGGTACTGAGACTCGACCTTGAGATCATAATACATGCTTGCTACCGCATTGTCGAAATTCACGGTCTGGATATCAAACGGCTGGAACGTGTGGATGGAGTGTGCATAGGAATCGATCGACCTGGACTGCATCTCCAGGTGGGAACCGCCAGCCTTCGTAATGTGGCACAGCCGGCAGACGACGATATTCCCGCCCCGATCGGCCGTGTGGAAGGTCGTCGCCAGCGCGTCGTGGCAGGTGTTGCAACCCTCCGCCTTCGACGCGGTCGGTATCACGTTTACGATCGCGCCGGTCCCCTGGAAATAGTTGGAAACAAACGCATTGGAAACAAGGCTGAAGGTTCTGGAAGGAGCATTCAGCGCGACGACGTTGTCACCAGCCGGCAATGCCGCACTCCGCAACGTCGGCATGACGGCGATTTCCACCCGCTTTACGGCGCCATTATCGATCAGGCCGGCCCAGGTGGACAGGTCTGCCCGAACTACCCAGCTGCCGCCGCCTGAAGACACTGTCGTATAGCGCGGATGGGGTGCGCCTACGGCATATTCCAGATCTCTGTCGCTGTCTATCGTTCGTTCGTGCGGACCGACGATGTAGTCCTTCGTGTCGTAACCGTACAACCCGACCAGGACGGTTGGGGCGATATCCGTTGCCGCAAGCCCGCCCGCGGTCCCCGTGGCATGGAACCCGAAGGTAAGCATGTTGTTGGCAAATGAAGCGTTGTCGATCGTGACGGCAATTGCGGCGGAATACTTCACACCGTTATCGGTGGCGTAGATCTTCTTGTCGTAACCGGTGTGAATTGCACTGAACACCTTGCCACTACCGCCTGTGGCATGGCAGGCAACGCTGTTGCATGTCGAGTCAATTGTATGGAACCCGAAATTGAAACCTAAATCGGTCCATATCTGTTCAATCGAGGGCTGGGGCTTCTCGGATTTCGCGGAACCCTGCCCGGGACCCGTCACAGCGTGACAGCTCTTGCAGGTCTCCATCGTAAAATTGGCATCCGTCAATATCGTACCCAGTTTGCCTGCGTGGCAGGTTGCGCAGTTTGCCATGGACTGGGGATATTCGAACTCCATGGCGTGCGACATGTGCACGTCGTTCATAAGCCTGGTTTTATATCCGTAATTGGCGGCGATGTAGGCGTTGTCTGCCGCAGTCAACATGCTGTTCCATTCCCTGGCGGCCAATTCAGGGTTATCGACCAGCTCCTGCCAGAATTGATGGCTGCCGGCGCCATCGTCCAGGTGGCAGGCTTTGCAGGTGATGAAATCCGTTGTGGCGTTATGATTCACCTGGCCGTAGATGTTGCCATGCTTGAGGTAAGGAATGATGTGGCACTTTTCGCAGCCGGAAACGTTTGCGGCGGAAACGTAACCAACGGTTCCGATTTTCAATATATTGGCATACGGGTATGCGACCTGCCTTACGCGGGAAGGAGGCAATGTGGCGATCTGCTCATCGTAGCCGTACACTACGAGGACGCCATTATCCAATCCAAGATCGGTGTTATCCAATGAAGGGCTGGTACTCGTGCACAGGCCATTCGCCCCGGCAACCAGTGTCCCTTTTATGGACCGCCTATCGGCGGACGGATTGAACTGGAAACGACCGTTATTATCATACGGTGCAAAGTAAATATTCAGGTTCTGCACTGTTCTGCAGGTCAACGTCGGGTCAACGCTGCTCGTCATGGTGAACGTTACTACGTCATTGTTGCCGACAAAATTGTACGTCAGACCTGTAACGGTGATGACGCCATCTTGATACACGTCGTTGTAGAACGCCTGGTGGTGGTTACCAACTTCCGGATGACAGGTGGCGCAGGTCTCCGGCTTGGCAACCACGATAAGATCCGTACCCGGAGGCCCGGTGGCCCCGGTCGCCCCGGTCGCCCCGGTCGCGCCATCGGACCCGTCGGATCCGCATCCCATGAAGAGCAGCGGGACGATCAGAAAGATCGAACACATCAATACCAACATTCTTTTCGACATAGATCCCTCCTGTGTTGGTGGTTGTTACCGTCTAGTCTCCCTTCTTGCTTGGCGTTGTTCCTTGCGTGTCCCCTCCTTTGCGTGAAAACCTCCTTTCCTGTGCTTGGTAATCGGAAATTCCTCCGTGTTGCCAGGGAATCCAACGCTGCATCCCGGGAGGAGTATTTCGCACGGTTCTACGAAGAAGTGGGCCAGGCCGGATCCGCGCGGCCGGATATCGCGTACCATTCGGAACCCCGAATCTGCATACTGTATACATATTCAACAAATTTTTCGTGAATTGTATACTGTGGCCAAACAGGATTGCAAGCTTTTTTTTCCCCAAGGACCGGCGTAGGTTTGCAAGCGGAAACCTGCACAATATACTACTGAAAGTATTATGCTTTTCTCGTTTCCACGAAGCCGCTGTTTTCTTGATCCTTTGATCTTCGCGGAACGCGAAGATGCCTCGCCGGATGAAGTGGTAGGACCATTCCATGGGACGGTAATGGCATCCCGACCGATCCATCGCGATGTTTTCCGCAATACGCCCGTTGAATTCCGCAACACGTACCGCACCCGCCTCCTTCCCGTGGTCGGGCTTGCCGTTGCCTGTTCCTTCGCATGCACGGTTTTGGGGGATGGCGCTATCCGCAGTGGAAACGGGAAGAAAAAAGAGCCCCGTTCCCGGCAGGGACGGAACTCTTTTCCCATGCCGCCCGGCCCCAGGAGGTGAGGGCGGACGGCTGGTTTGCCAGACTCCCGCTAATGCGAGGTCGAAGCCCCGTCGATCAGGGCGACCCCGGCAATACTCCCGACGTTCCGGTCGGGGAAAGGACGCTCCACCCTCTCCTCGCAGGCGATCCTCTCCGGACAGGTGTAAATGGTGAAACGGCCGCCGCGTACGTAACCGACGAGGACGATTCCCTCGTCCTCGCACATCTTCACCGCCATGTCGGTCGGCGAGGTGCGGGAGGCGATCAGGGAAATGCCGAGCATTGCCGCCTTGGCCGCAAGTTCCGTGGAAACCCGGCCGGAGGTGACGAGCATCGTGCCGGAAAGATCGACGCCCTTGAAAAGCGCCTCCCCGGCGATCCTGTCCAGGGTATTGTGCCGCCCGAGGTCTTCCGCGTAGAGCAGGATGGAGGCACCGGCGCCGACCGCCGCCGAATGAATCCCCCCGTGGGATCTGTAATTTTCCGCCAGGCGGGACAGTTGCTCCATCATCCCGAAAATTTCGGACGGCCGAACCGCATGGGACGACGCATTACGCCGATTCGACGGGGCTTCAGGGGAGGGACTTGAAGCGAAACTGATTCCGGCGCCGCATCCCGAGGTGAGAACCGGCCGCAGCTTGTCCGGCACATCCCCCCGGATATTCACGTTGGCGACGCCGAAATCGTCGCAGACGCTCAGCGTGAGAAAATCATCGACGGTCCGGACGAAACCTTGAAGCCGGAGAAACCCCGCCGCCAGGAAACGGAGATCGTGGGGGGAGCAGATCAGGGTGGCGATCTCCCGGTGGTTGACGATGAGTTTCAGGGGGAATTCCCGGACGACCTCCGTCTCACCCGCCTCGAGCTTTCCGCTTCGGTACGTAACCGTTTTCCCCATGGCGCACGTTCCCCGGTCAGGCTACGGATTCGCGTCCTTCACGACCTCCACCCAATGCATCATCTTGTATGCCGCGTCCCCGCTCATGTGTTGGCTGGAATATGCGTAGACTCCCCCCGTTTCGGGATGGACCATCATCTTGATATCGCTGTATGCCGGCTGTCGCAGCATCTCGTCGAAAACCGCTTTCAGGTCGCACGGGGGGATCCCGAACATCGGTTCCATGAAAAACTGGATGCAGGTCGGACGCGGGTAGATCCTGGATTCGTCACGGACCATTGCGGCGACGGTGGCAACGGGGTCCTTCGCGGCCACCCGGCTCAGGACAACCGCGTAGTAGCCGCTCATATGCCGGTCCGAATGGAAAGCGACGGTCCCGTTCGGGGAGGCTACCGGCTTGATATCCGCGTACCTCGCGTCGCTTTGCATCGCATCCAGGATTGCGACGATCCGGTCCTGCTCCATCTCGGGGGCCAATGTTTGAAGGTCGGCGACGGACGAGAGCTTCACGTCGTCCCGGGAGTCGGACCGGACCTTTTCCGCGAGCAGGAACTTCACCTCTTCGACCCGGCTCTTCGCGATCGCGTCATCGGCGCCGATGTGCGTCTTCGAGACGAAAAAGACCATGCCGGAGGCGGTGGTCACGGCCTTGATGTCCGCATAGCGCCCGTCGGCGGCCATCCCGTCCAGAATGGCGGTGATCCTGTCCTGCTGCGAACCCGGAACGAGGGCGAACACCGCTTCCGACGGGGTCACGGCCGCGCGCTCTTTTCCGTCCGCCCGGACCTTCTCCGCGATCCTGGCCTTTATCTCCTCGACCGTCGGCTCCGGGGCGCCTTTCCCGGCTTCGGCGGATTTTTCCTCCCCGAACTCGGTCCGGACCTTCTCGGCGGCTGCCGGTTCGGGATCGTCGGTTTTCATGGGTCCATCTCCCGCAATCGTTGATCTTCCGTCGAAACCGGCAAGCCCCCGGCATTCGCCGGGGGCTTGCCCCTGCTATGGCATCAGGCCCGCGGAGGCCATGGCGACGGCCACATCGCCCAGGCCCAGGGCGGTGTACGTCGCCAACGTCGGCAGCCCGGTGGCCCGGTCCCAGCCGCACAGGTCGTAGAACATGTCCTTCGCGATCTCCATGTCGTCATGGTCCAGCGGAGTGTAATGCGGGTGGAAAGACCATTCCGGCAACTGGTCGTGGTTGTTGCGCATGTCCCTCTCGTTCATCAACCGGGCCGTGAGCGCCCGGAAGAGGGTGAGGATCCTCAACCCGGTCCTCTCCATGTCCGCCCGTGTCACGGTTTCGCCCGTGACCGCCGAGAAGAAGTCCGCTTCGATGTCGATATCCCCGCGGTAGTTGCGGCTCTTGAGCGGCGAGGCCCACCCGGGAAGGGTGTAGTTGCACAGGGTCATAGAGTTGTGCAGCTCAAGGTAGATGATCGACATGTACCCGAAGACCGCCTTGGCCTGGTTCATGGGGGTAGGGGTCGCGCCGTCGATGGCATCGCCGGAACCGGAGAACGGGCCGAAAAGTTCTGCGAAGATCTCGTTTTGCAGGGCCAGCGGCAGGCCGTTTCCGGTGTAGTTGGTGTGGGTGTGGCACATCGGATCGCGGTTCCACAGCATGTTGATCAGGGCCGAGGCCTGGGACGTGCCGGCGGACTCGGTGAAGTGGTGCTTGATGTGCCCCTGCTTGATGTAGTTGCCGCCGCTTATATTGAGCTGGTGCTCCACCGCCAGTTCCGGCCACAGCTGTTCCAGCCGCCCCGCCCCCACGCCGATGTACGCGCCCAGGGTGGCGTTTCCGGGCCCCGTCGGGGCCTGCCCCGCGAGCATCTTTTCATACGTCGCCGGGGTGCCGTCCGCCATCAGGTTCTTCGAGATTTCCGGGAGGAGCCAGATCAGGAACTGCATCTTCCCCGAGAAATCCGCGCCCGCGAATTTGGCCAGCTGGGGCGAGACCCTGGTCCACTCCGCCGCGGGGAGGCGAACCTGGAAGACCGATTTGCCGGCATTCGCGGCCGCCGCGACGTCCCCCACCTCCAGCTCCAGCCATCGGGCTTCATCCAGTGCGGTCGCCAGGAACTTGAAGTCCGCCTGTGCCATGCCGTAGTCGCTCCACCAGCCGTAGTCGTCGGCAAGCGCGACGCCGACCTGGGAGGACGTGATGGCGTTTTCCGTTCTGCTCGCGATGCCGGTCGTGAAGCCGGACCCGGAGGAATTGCCGTTGCAGGTGTTCACCTGGTAGCGGGAGAAGCCGAACGCTTCCAGCGCGGGGACGTCGGTCGCGATATGGCAGCGGATCGGGCAGGCGTGGCACCCGCCGATTTTCACGGTGTGCCTGTCCCCCACCCCCGCGCCGAAGTCCGCGTATCCCTTGAACGTGCGCAGCCCGATGCTGTTCAGGTCGTCGGCCGTGCATTCCCCCGTGTGGACCGGCGGGGTGGCGGCGCCCCAGTACAGGCCGTTCGCCGCCGTCCAGCGCGTGCCCCCGTAATAGCCGTCCGGCTGCCAGGATTGGAACGTGTTGGGCACCACCCCCCCCGAGTTGGCGCCGAGCAGGGTGTGCTGGTAATGGACAAGGTCCTTCCACTCGGTTTTCGATGCGGCGATCTTCACCGAGCCGGTGCCGATGACGCCGATCGCCTTCAGATTCTTGGAACCCATCACGCTTCCCACGCCCCCCGCCGAGTGGGAACGGTCGCACATGACGTTCGATGCGCGCACGAGGTTCTCACCGCACTGACCGATGGCGGCCACGTGGGCATCCGAGCCCATGATGTTCATGATGTCGGAGTTGGCGCGGTAAATGCCGTTCCCCCACATTCTCCCCGCGTCACGGATCTCGACGACGTCGTCCTTGATGTAGATCCAGACCGGGGACGCCGCCTTCCCCTGGACGATGAGGGCGTCGTACCCGGCGTACTTGAGCTCGGGACCCCAGTGCCCTCCCATGTGCCCGGTTGCCGGCAGCTCCTGCGGATGCATCGGCCACAACGTTGTCACCGAGACGCGTGCGGAGAGCGGGGTTCCCGTGCCGGTCAGCGGTCCCCCGCCGAAAATGATCCGGTTCGCGGGGTCCCAGGCCCTCGTCCCCGGCGGCACTTCGTCCCACAAGACCTTGTACGCGAGGCCGGTGCCCCCAAGAAAGGGTTTGTACCTCGTCGTGGCCTCCTTGGTGATGATCCCCGTGGAAAGGTCGACCCGTAACACTTTTCCGGTCCATCCGCCCATTATCTGCCTCCTTTAATAACGATAATTTTCCGGTATCCCTTCGCTAATGGCACTTGTTGCAGGTATCCTTGACGTTCGCCGCCAGTTGGATGGACGCGGGAACGACCTGGCGCGGCGGGAACGACTTGGTCAGATCCTGCCAGGCCACGTATTTCAGGGCTCCCACCGGACAGGCGTTCACGCACTCCCCGCAGAGGAGGCATTTGGTCGCCTTCGTGCCCGGGCCATCGGCCGGGCCGTCCAGGGAGGTCATCGCCCATGGGCAGGCTTTCGAGCAGATGCCGCAGCCTTCGCACTTCGAGGCGACGACGACCCTGGCGTTGACCGGGGGCACGACCTCGATGGCACCGTGGGGGCACGCCAGCTGACAGGGAACCGGATGCGGGCATTGGTGGCAGACATCCTGCACGAGGCGGTGGTTGCCCCAGTTGCCTTCCTGCCGGCCGATCCCCAACGTGGGACCGGACGGGCCGACATTGTAATTCCGGCCGACTTTTATCCTGGAGATCGACGGCATCGATTTTCCGTCGTTGAATTCGGTACACGCCAGCTCGCAGCGCCGGCACCCGACGCAGCGGCTCGGCTCGGCGGCGATCATCCCCTGCGCGTTCGCAACGTAAACCTGCCTCGGCGTGGAATCCGAGGTCGTGCCGCCTCCGCACCCCAGGAGGCTGAACGTGGCCACGCCCACCCCCAGGGCCCCGGAGACCTGCAGAAATTCCCTCCGGGTGACGATCTTGTGGATAAATTCCGCTACCCCGGCGGGAACGACGATCTCTCCCGTGTTCAAGGAACCTGCTTTCTTTATGACCGCCATTTCCATCCTCCTTTTTGGATCAGAGTGGGTTCTCCGTTATTCGACGTTTCGGCTACCTGCCCTGGAGATTCGGATGGCATGCGAAGTTGGTGCAGTCGGCCTTCTGCGGGTGGCATCCTTGACAGGACTGCAGGCTCCTCCGCGCGCTGGCGCTATGGTCAGACACCCAGGCCGGATTCGGTACGCCCGGGGAGACGAATGTCGGCCCGTGAGGCTTGATGTCCATGCTGTTCCTGTCCTGCTGGATCTGCCGGCTGTGGCAGTCCGAACAGAAAGTCACCTCGTGGCAGCGGTAACAGTGCCGGGGGTTGTCCGCCGCCTTTACGGGGTGGATGGAGATGAAATCGGACCGGTGCGTCTTCGGCATGTACTCCCCTCTCCTCGAGAGGCTCTTCCGCTGATCGGGCGTGACCCCACCCCCGTTGTGGCAGTCGAGGCAGAAGGATTGCGGGTGGCAATCCGCGCAGTTGCTGGGCGCCTTTTCCGCCAACACCCTGTGTGTGTCAATGAAAAATGCGCCGTGGTTCTCCGGTACCCCGGATCCGGTGTGACACTCCCTGCAATCTTCCGGCGAGGCGTCCCTGTATTCCTTGTGGCTCGTCTTCGCGAAGGAGAGGCAGGCGGCCACAAGGAGAAAGGCCGACGACATCAGTATTATTTTCAATGCCCGGTTGTTCGACATAGACACCCCTCGCACGTTTAATAGGTGATGTTAAGGGCCGCGAAGCCTTGATACGCGTGGTCGAAATTGTAGTTGATGTCTTCTTCGACCCTCGCGACGGCGCTGAACGTATCGTTGAGTGCGTAATTGACGCCCGCCCAGTATTTCTTCGCCGTTCCATCACGGGAGGATTCCCTGTGGAAATCGTCGTAATCGACCCCGGCCGAAATCGCCGCTTTGGAGATCGTGTACACCCCGTTAACCCGGAAGCCGTTGAGCTTGCCGGTGTATCCGTTCCTGTTTTCATAGGACGCGTTGAGGGTGAGGTCTTTTATCGGGCGGGCGAGAAAACCGATCCCATAAAGATTTGCCGTTGCATCGTCCCCGAAATCTTCACGGGCGTATTTGCCGCTGACCCGGTATTTGCTGGTCAACTGGTACTCGGCGGTGATGCTCACCTCGTCGTAATCGTTGACGTCAAAGTAACTGTAGAAGGAGTACTTGTCGAAGGTGGGATGGCTTTGAAAATACTCCCCCCGCAGGATGAGTTTCTCCACGGGGGCCACCTTCGCACCGAAGAGCAGCTCCTCGATCGTGTCCCCGATGGTGTCGTATTGCATCCTCCCGTACAGGTGGACTTTCTCGAGCGGGGTGCTGGAAAAATCCAGGCCGACGTTTTCCCGCGCCAGGTCCGAATCGCTGTATTTCCTGCCGTAGCTTGCCTCTATGTGGGTATTTTTCACCGTGTCCAGATAGACGCTCATCCCGATGATCGCGTCCCCGCCGGTGCCGACTTCCGTTTTATTATCGAAAAGCACGTTCCGGCCGCCGAAAAGGGTGACTCCCACCGGACCTAAATTCCTGCAATTGAGGTAGAGTCCGTCGATGGTCCCCGAAACCGCCGCCGCGTTGACGTACGTTCTGCCCGCCCTGAAATTCAGGTGGTCTTTGATGGCATCCCGGTAATCCAGGTAAAAGTAATACATTCTCCCGTAGGTATCCTCCGCTATTTCCGGACGAGACTCAACGCTGGTAGAAGTTTGCTTGATTACCCTGCCGTACCCGTGCAGGTTGATTTTTCCTTCCTTGTCCAGCTTCTTTAC
>Ga0210121_1000204_pt1 | contig 18171 bp, 12 predicted proteins | sample Joice_ThreeSqB_D_FD_184873 | JGI IMG/M metagenome (GOLD analysis project Ga0210121, IMG submission 184873) | Wetland microbial communities from San Francisco Bay, California, USA, that impact long-term carbon sequestration - Joice_ThreeSqB_D1... | ecosystem: Environmental > Aquatic > Marine >... | reverse complement strand
CCGCACTCCATGACGCGGGTCAAGCCTGTCTGAAGATCCTCCTGAACAACAGCCAGCACACGAACAGGGCCGCGAGGATCCACAGCCCCCCCCACACGAGGGTGGGCACGCCGGTCATTTCTGCCAGCATGCGCGCATCGGACCGAAGCTCCGGACGGTCCAGCACGTCACTCTTGATGTCCAGGACCGCGTACAGACAGCTCGTGAGACCGAGGGTCCACAGCAGCCTGCGGTTGACGGCCGGTGACAGGTAACGCGCCGCCGCCACGAGCGCCGCCCCGAAGGAGAGCCCGAACAGGAGCCCGAACGGGTTTCGGACGTACAGGACAGCCACGAGGCCAATGAACACACCGATCGCGCCCGTGATCCACGGAGATCGTCGCTCGAGCCTGGCGGCGAGGAGAACCAGAACCGATCCCCAGAGAAGGCTCCCGAGGTACCCGGCCGAGAGGGTGAGAAACGCGTCACCCCCACCGCAGTAACAGGCGCCGCCCAGGTCGGGGGTGATGACGATCCTGTCGATCGCGCCGCCGGTTGCCACCGCCGCGAGTCCGTGGCTGATCTCGTGCAGCAGGACGACGAACAGCTTCAACGGCAGTACGAGCCAGGTGTTCCACAGGAACCACAGGGCGACGAAGAACGCCGTGAAGCCTGCGATGAAACGGGCTCTCGACTTCGTGGCCGACTCGACCTTCGCCCTTCTCCGCTTCTCAGCCATGCGCTTCCCTCGACCCTCGGATCCACACTCACGTCCGTCGCGGGACTGATCGACGACAGGTATTATGGCGAGGTATTCCTGCGACCGATACGAGAGACGGCGGCATGAGGATTCTGCACATCGCGAGCGAGGCCGTTCCCTGGGCCAAGACAGGCGGACTCGCCGACGTGGTGGGTGCGCTGTGTTCGCATCTCGCGGCTTTCGGTCACGACGTTGCGCTCGCCCTTCCGTTGTATCGGGACCTGCACGCGCCGGGCCCCGAGCCGGGCGGCCCCGCGGTCGCCGTATCGGCGGGAGCGGGTCAGTCCGCACGTGTCCTGCCGACCAGGTATCCCGGCGGGATCGAGGTCTGGTGGGTGGACGCGCCGGAGCTGTTCCACCGCGACGGTCTGTACGGGACAGCCGACGGAGATTACCCGGACAACGCCCTCCGGTTCGCCATCCTGGTTCGCGCCGCCCTGGACGCGACACGCGTGCTGAACTGGCATCCGCACGTGATCCACGCCCACGACTGGCAGAGCGCCCTGGCCCCCATCTACGTGGCCCGGGGCAGGAGCGATGCCCCCGCACACCCTGCAGTGGCCACCGTCCTGACGATCCACAACATGGCGTACCAGGGCGTGTTCTCCGTTGAGGCGGCGAGAGCAGCGGAGCTTCCGGAGTCGGAGTGGCTGCACCAGGGAGGGGGAGTCGGCCTTCTGAAGGGAGGAATCCTGGCGGCTGACAGAGTGACGACGGTCAGTCCGCGGTACGCCCGCGAGATCGAGACCCCCCGCTTCGGGTTCGGCCTCGACCCGTGGATCGCCGGCCTCGATCCGCCTGTCGCGGGAATCCTCAACGGGATCGACACCGACGTGTGGAATCCGGCGGCCGATCCGATGCTGCCGGCCTCCTACGACGTGGCGGACCTGCGGGGGAAGCGTGAGTGCAAGGTGGCGCTGCAGGAGGAGATGGATCTGCCGGTGGATCTGGAGGTGCCGCTGTTCGGAATGGTGTCCCGCATGGTCGGACAGAAGGGGCTGTCCCTCGTCGAAGCCCTGGGGGACGAGCTCGTCGAGCGGGACGCCCAGTTCGCGTTCCTGGGTACCGGCGAGCGGCACTACGAGCGCCTGGTCGAAAGCCTCGCGAAGCGCCACGCGGGCGTGGCCGCTCACCTGGCGTTCTCCGAAGAGCTGGCCCACCGGATCGAGGCGGGCGCCGACTTCTTCCTGATGCCGTCGGAGTTCGAGCCCTGCGGCCTGAACCAGATGATCAGTCAGAGGTACGGCACGCCGCCCATCGTGCACCGGGTCGGAGGGCTGGCCGACAGCGTGACGCACGCGTCTCCGGAGGCGGTGGAGGCGGGGGAGGCGACCGGTATCGTATTCGATCATTTCGATGCGCCCGCCCTCTCCTGGGCCGTGGACTACGCCGCCGACCTGTTCACGAGACCGGCCGCACTGGCGGGGATCATTCGGACGGGAATGCTCCGGGACTTCTCGTGGGACCGGGCGGTGCGGGAGTACGAGCGGCTCTATCGCGAGGCCGTGGAGACGATCGGAGTCACCTGATGCGAAGCGACCTGAGGATTCTGGGGCTGGTCATGGCGGGAGGCGAGGGCCGGAGACTCCTGCCTCTCACCGAAGAGCGGAGCAAGCCTTCGGTTCCTTTCGGCGGCAGCTACCGGATCGTCGACTTCGTGCTGTCCAGCCTGCTGAATTCGGGAATCTACTCCAACTTCGTCCTCGTCCAGTACCGGTCGCAGTCACTGATCCATCACCTGAGGGAGGGGTGGCGGATCAGCACGCCGCACCCGGATGACTTCATCACGGTCGTTCCGCCCCAGATGAGGGTCGGCAGGGTATGGTACAGGGGCACCGCGGATGCCGTGTACCAGAACTTCAACCTGATCTACGACTACCGACCCGACCTGATCGCCGTCTTCGGCGCCGACCACATCTACCGCATGCACATCGGTCACATGGTCCGGTTCCATCGGAAGAAGAAGGCGGACCTGACCGTGGCCACGCTCCCGGTCCCCGTCTCCGAGGCCTCCGCGTTCGGGGTGGCACGAGCGCGAGAGGACGACACGATCGTCGCCTGGGAGGAGAAGCCGGCCGATCCCCCCGAGATGCCGGGCCGGCCCGGCTGGTCGTACTCGTCGATGGGGAACTACATCTTCGAGCCCGGTGCCCTGGTGAACGTCCTGAAGCGTGTGATGGAGGAAGATCTGGAACCGGACTTCGGGAAGACGATCGTGCCGCTGATGGTCGAGGACCCCGCTTATCGGGTCGCCGCCTACGACTTTCACCGCAACGAAGTGCCGGGAGTGAAGCCCTACGAGGAGAAGGGGTACTGGCGTGACGTCGGCACACTGCAGGCCTACTGGTCGGCCCACATGGACCTGCTGGGTGCACAACCCAGGTTCGACCTCAACAACCGCTTGTGGCCCATTCATTCGCAGTCATATCACAGGGCCAGCCCACGCGTGTTGTCCGCGACGCTCGAAGACTGCTCGCTGGGGGTAGGCAGTGTCGTTGACGGGGCCCGGATTGTCCGATCGGTGATCGGGCGCAATACCTGGATCGAAACAGGCGCCGAAATCGTGGACTCGATCGTCATGGATCACTGCCGGATAGGACATGACACTCGGATCCACCGCGGCATCGTGGATCGCTACAACTTCATTCAGGATGGAGAGGTGATCGCCGTGGACGCGGCGCAGCGGCGTGAAGGCGCGAAGGTCGAAGGAGATCTGATCGCGATTCCACGCGGCCGTACCCGTCCGATCTGATCGCGACGGCTCAATGAGCTGGAGAACTAGAGGAGGAGGATCAGGAGGGCCACCAGGCAGACGCCGAGTCCCGTGACGGCGAGGAGCGGAAAGCGCCGGTCGAAGATCGCCCGGCTCGCGGCGAAGATCGACAGGAACACGGCCAGCGTGGAGTACAGGCCCGCCAGGGCCGCTTCCCAGAGCCGACCGTCGGGATACAACAGCACCGCCGCGCCGGATACCAGGGTGCCGAGGAACAGAAGACGTTCGGTCAGCGCCTCCTCGGGCCGCGGTCGCTGCGTGGCCGGCAGCCTGCCGCTCAGGGCCAGCGCCAGGAGGGCCACGAGCTCCACTCCGATCACCGCGAACCATCCGATTCTCGCGGACGACAGTCCGGCCCCCGGCTGAAGCGCATTGGAGAGTGCCGAGAACGCGATCGACGTGACAGAGATCGCGCCCAGCGAGTAGATGCCGAAGGCGATCAGGCGCCCCACCACCAGGTTGGCGAAGAAGGTCCCTGGAGCGTCGCGCCGGAACCGGAGTGACGGAACGGCCGCCAACGGGTTGCGCGAGACGACACCGGGCGGCCAGTGGCCTGCCCGTGCGGCGCGCAGGACGGCGGCAGCTTCCGCTCGGGTGCGCGCCACATCCTCCGATCCGACCCAGCCCCGCTCCGCCGCCTCTGCGAGCTCGTCCTCATCCAGCAGTCGCGGGGCCGACTCGGGATCCTGCCAGACGTCGAGGAAGAGATCCGTCAGATGCCAGACGGCGGTCTCGGGTTGCGGCGGCTGCACGAAGTTCGTGTAATAGCCCAGGAATCGGGCCTGATCGTCGTATACAGCCCCTACCTCGTACGAGCGGCCCGGAAACATGAACCACATGATCGCCCCGCCGGGGGGTACATCCGCCTCGCCCACGCGTAGCGGCGGATCATCCGGCTCGAGCACCAGAAGCGAGATCTTGCAGTCCGCGCCGTCGTGCAGCAGCTCCTGCGAGAAGTGCTGCACGTCGTCCGGAGGGCGCCGATACACGATCGCCACCGTCGGCGTCCCGGCGGCGCCTCGCGCCGGAACTCCCCGGGTACGCGATCGCCGGCTGATCAGGCGCTTAGGTAGTATGAGTAAATGTCCGATTCTGCTCGGCCATCCGCGCCAACAACGGTGCGGGGGCAAAGCGGTTTCCGAGCGCTTCCGAGTATTGCGAGAGCGCATCCGCTATCGTCTGGATGCCCTCCGCATCCGCCCAGCGCAGGATGCCTCCGCGAAACGGCGGGAATCCCGTGCCGAGCACCATTGCCAGATCGACCGCGTCCGGGCTCTCGACGACCGATTCGTCGAGAGCGTGGGAAGCCTCGTTCACCATCGCGTACAGGCAGCGGCGGCGAATCACGTCGTCCGGGGAGTCGGACAACGCGGGGACGGCGGCAAGCCGCGCTCCGCCGGAGAACATGCCGTCCACGGAAGGATCCGGGCCGACTTCCCGGCCATCCTTGTAACGGTAGAAGCCCAGACCGTTCTTCCTGCCGAGTCGGGCGTCCTCCATCATCCGGTCCAGCACTCCGGAAGGGCGCATTCGGTCGCCGAACGCGTTCGCCATCTCGCGACTGGCGTGCCTCGCGACATCGAATCCGATCTCGTCCAGCAGCCGCAACGGCCCCATGGGCATGCCGAAGCTCACGAGGGCTTCGTCGATCGCCCCGACCCCGTATCCCTCGTCGAGCAGGAACCCGGCTTCGTTCAGGTACGGCGCAAGCAGTCTGTTTACCAGGAATCCCGGCTTGTCGGCCACCAGGATCGGTGTCTTTCCGAGCGCGGTCACGAGCCCGAATCCGGTCGCCAGTGCCTCCGGGCCCGTGCGGGGCCCGGCCACGACTTCCACCAGCGGCATCTTGTGCACGGGATTGAAGAAGTGAATCCCGAGGACGGAGGCGGGGTCGCGGGCGCTGTCCGCGATCCCGTCCACGGACAGCGAAGACGTGTTGGTGGCCAGCACGGCCCCGGACGTCGCGTCCTCGGCTTCCCGCAGGACCTGCTGCTTGACTGCCATCCGCTCGACGACGGCCTCCACCACGAGGTCCGCGTCGGCGAGGTCGGCATAATCCAGGCTGCCACTCAAGAGCGCGAACTTGAGCGATGCCTCCTCCTGGCTGAACAGCCGGGCTGCGGCGGCCTTGCGAAGCAGATCTCCCGCGTGCCTGAGTCCGGCATCCAGAGCGTCACGGTCGATGTCCTTCAAGACGACCGGCAGATCGTGCGCCGCCGCGAGCTCGGCGATCGCCGCCCCCATGACCCCGGCTCCGATCACGCCCATTCTGCCGACCCGGCGCCCACGGTTCGCCACGTCCTCGGGAAGTGCCTTCCGGGCACCCTGCGAGAGCTGGAACAGGCGGACGAGGTTGCGGGACTCGGGCGTAACCGCGAGCTCGCCCAGTGCGGCGGCTTCCAGTGCGTACGCGTCGTCCGCCTTCATTCCGACCGCGCCCGCGAGGACTTCGATCGCCCGGTACGGCGCCGGATAGAACGGTCCCGCCTCCGCCGAGATCCTCTTTCGCGCCGCACCGAACATGATCCTCCGGCCGGGTCCCGTCCGTTCGAGCAACCGCTCCCCGAAGCCGAGGCTCGGGGCCGACTTTTCGACCCGGCCACCGACGACATCGCCCACGAACTGGCGTACCTCGGTCGTGAAGCGAGCCGTCGACAGCACCCGGTCCACCAGCCCCAGACGAAGGGCACGGGAAGGCCGAACGGGCTTGCCTGAGAGGATGATGCCGAGCGCGTTCTGCATCCCGACGAGCGCCGGGAGCTTCACCGTCCCGCCGAAACCGGGCAGGATGCCCAGCTTGACCTCGGGAAGTCCGATCGCTGTGGCGCTCCTGTCGGATGCGACCCGGTAGTCGCAATGCAAGACCAGCTCGGTGCCGCCGCCCATGCAGGCGCCGTCGATCGCGGCGATCGTAGGCACCCTGAGCCGCTCGATGCGTCGGAAGACGCGCTGTCCTTCGGCGCTCGCCGCCCTGGCCTCGGCGGCCGTGGACAGGTCGGCGATGGCCTGCACGTCCGCGCCCGCGATGAACGCCCCTTCCTTGGCGCTGTGAACCACGAGCGCCAGGATCTGGCCGTTCGCGATGCGGGACTCGAGCTGCGACAACAGCGCGTCGAGTTCCTTCATCAGCGCCGGTGTCAGGACGTTTGCGGAGGAATCAGGTCGGTCGAAGGTGAGCCAGCCGACGTGATCGCGATCGATGTCAAATGCGAGACCGGAGGTGGATTCTGACTTCGGGCCGTTCATGGGATCGTACACGCGCCAGGGTCAGAGGTACGATGGCCGGCGAGGCCGAATTCGGCACGGGCCGGCGGGTCGGCCGGGCGTGGGCGCGCGGCTGTGCGGCGCGCCCACGTCTGACGGTCGACGGGCGGTCAGAGGCGAATGCGCTCCTGGCCGTTGGAGGTCTCGAGGCGGAGCGTGTCCACCTGCGTCGGGTCGATAAGGAGGCTCCACACGCGCTCGTGCGTCACGTCGGTCCGCAGGCGGGTCTGCACCCACCAGTCACCGGATGGCAGCGACTGCGTGACGTAGCCTTCCGCATTGGTGGTATCGGTGTACACCTGCCGGCCCAGCTCCTCGACCATCGTCTCCTCGATATCGAAGTAGTCGGCGTAGTTCTCGTCCTCCCACGTATCCCGGACGGCCTTGAACGAATCCACGCGGGCCGTCACGGAGTCCTGCATGGCCGTGAACCGATCGAACAGGGTCTGCTTCTCACGATTCAGTCGCCCCTCGGTGCCTTCGAGCTGCTGGAACTCTTCGTACTTGGACATGTACTCGCGCGTGCCCCGGGCACGAGGATCCATGCCCTGCATCTCGTTGGAGAGCGTCTGCATGCGGTCACGGGCCTCGGACCACTGAGATTCCTTCTGGCGCCATTGCTCCTGCAGGGAGCTGATCTCGTTGAAGGTCGCCAGCATGTCCTCCGGGATTTCGGGCTTGGGCGAGGAAGCTTCCGAGTCGAGGGCATCGAACACGGAGTCCCGATCGAACGGATAGAAGTAGACCTCGAGGTTGGCCTCCGGCACCGGACCATCCGCGCCCTCTCCGAGCACCTGGACAGTCACCTCGGAGCCTCCGCACGCTCCGAGAGCGATCGCGGCGCCTACGATCAGGAAGGAAAGACGATTGCCTCGCATCCGTGTCTCCACGTTGGATGAGCGGTGAATCCCACATCGCGACCGGCAAATCTACCGGCCGGGCCCTCTGTTTTCAATCACGCGAAAGGGGCTCCAGTCGGAAGCCCCCGGGGTACGTTGTCGGTGGACCTGCATGCAACGTGGGGTGCGGCACGCCTCACTCGTATACGATGTCGTCCAGCAGATACTCCTTCGGGTTCACCTGCCGGCCGTCGATCAGGACCTCGTAGTGAAGGTGCGGCGCCGTCGCGAGCCCTGTCTTCCCGACTTCTCCCAGGACGTCGCCCCGGGCCACGCGCTGGCCCCGCTTGACCTGGATGCTCCCGGCGTGCGCGTAACGGGTCTTGTATCCGAAACCGTGGTCGATCTCGACCGTCTTGCCGTAGCCGGCCCTCGTCCCGGCGTAGGTGACGGTGCCCGCCGCGGACGCGAGGATCGGCGTCCCCGCCAGCGCGGAGATGTCGATGCCGGGATGAGGCCGGTTCACCTGCAGGACGGGATGCATGCGGCTGCGGCTGAAGCTCGAGCTGATCCACGACTCTTCGGCCTGCACCGGACGGATCGAGGGCCGAGCCAGGAAGACTTCCCGATGGAGTTCCACCGAGTCCTGCGCCTCCTCGATCGAGCTGCCCAGCAGGTCGAGGCGGCGCATCAGGAGATCGGCGTCGTACGCCGTCGCGTAGGTGCGTTCGGCGAGCTGCGGCGAGGTAGCGAGAAACTCCTCCCTCTCCGCCGCCGCAGGCAGCGGTCCACCGACTCCCACCGCGCGCACCTCTTCATCGAGGTCCGGAAGACCCGCGAGGAGCCTGAACTTCTGCTCCTGCTTCGACAGATCGTCCACGGAGCTCGCCAGCGTACCGACCTGGCTCTCCACCTTCGTCAGGTTCTGCGTGAGGTGTCGGTTCTCGAGCCGCAACCGCACGAGCTCCACCTCGCGGGCCGCATCAAGACCGAGGCTCACGAGGAATGCCGCCATGACGAGCCCGAAGACGACCGCGGTCACCCCGGCGAGCCGAACGACGCGCCTCGATATGCGTATCGTACGAATGCGTCCCCCACCGTCCGGCATGACCTGCACCGTCCAGTGAGTCGGTGCGTCGTTTCCGGTACCGGCGGAGCCGTGTGACGACATATTTTTCCGTACCCTGCTATCCGTTTCAGATCGACCGGTCTCGCCGGCCCCTCCCGCCCCGAGATCCGCCGCCGCGCCGGCTACTGAGCAAGACGCGGGCCCGGACGCACACAGATGCACCAATCCGTCGAATCGGTGTAAGTACAAGTGCACTGTATGTTTGGCTTCGGCTCCGACGAACAGACGGATCCGAGCGGGACGACAGGACACTAAACCGGGCCGTCGACGGGTGTCAAGCGAGCCCGGTCAGCCGCTCCGGGGCTCGCGCTCGAACCGGGGAAACAGCACGCTGTCCGCGCGCTCCGGCAAGGCAGTGGGGAGCCGGTGGGGAAGCTCCGCCAAAGCAGGCATTTCGTCGCCACCGAGACGCTCCCACATCTCGGCCGCCTTGGCCGGAATGAACGGCTGCAGCAACACGGCGGTGGTCGCCAGCCCCCGTGCCAGCGCCGCCAGCACGGCATCCAGCCGCTCCGCCCGCTTCGGTTCCCTGGCCAGCTTCCAGGGCTCCTCGGAGTCGATGAAGCCGTTCGCGGCGCGCACGATCGTCATCGCCGCGTCGAGCCCGTCGTGCAACCGGTGCTGCCGCATCGCGTCGACGTACGTCTCGAGGGCGTCGTCGATCGCATCGTCGAGCGCGGTGCCGCCCGGCGGAACGATCGCACCGTCGCGGTACTTCCGGGCCATCGCGACCGTGCGGTTCAGCAGGTTGCCGAGGTCGTTCGCGAGGTCCGAGTTGTACCGCTCGTCGAACTGGTCGAGGAACGCTTCGACCGAGGGGAAGTCCCGGTCCCGGTCCCACGGGATCTCGCGGAGCAGAAAATAGCGGAAAGCGTCCGGTCCGTGCCGGTCGATCAACTGGTCGAGATCGAGCTGCTTCGCCTCCGACTTGGAGAGCTTCCCGCCCCCGATCTTGACGAATCCGTGGCCCCACACGACGTCGGGCAGCTCAAGGCCCGCGGACAGGAGCATGGCCGGCCAGATCACGCAGTGAAAGCGCGTGATGTCCTTGCCGATCACGTGGAGGGCAGCCGGCCAGGTGTCCGCGAATCCGTCGCCAGGATAGCCGATCGCCGATATGTAGTTGGGAAGGGCGTCAAACCACACGTACACGGTGTGGCCGTCCTCGTCGGGAAACGGAACTCCCCACGGGACCCGGGAGCGGGAGGCCGAGATGTCCTCCAGCCCTCCTTCCAGCAGGCGCAGGATCTCGTTGCGACGGCTCTCCGGCTGGACGAACTCGGGGTGCGCCTCGATGTGCTCGAGCAACCGGTCGCGATACGCGGACAGTCGAAAGAACCAGTTTTCCTCCTCGGTCCACACGATTTCCCGCGACGGGTGGATCGGGCACTTCCCGTCTTCCAGCTCCGCTTCTCGCTTGAACGCCTCGCAGCCGGTGCAGTAGTAGCCCTCGTAACGATCCTCGTACAGGTCGCCGGCGTCCCGGATGCGCCGCACCAGCGCCTGCACGGCCGTGGTGTGGCGCGGCTCGGTCGTCCTGATGAAATCGTCGTGCGAGATGTGCAGGCGGCCCCATACGGCCTCGAACCGGGCCGCCAGCTCGTCCACGAGGTCCTGCGGCGACCTTCCCTGCGCCGCTGCCTCCTGGGCCACCTTCTGCCCGTGCTCGTCCATGCCGATGACGAAGTGCACGTCGTCGCCCGCCAGACGGTGAAAACGGGCGATCACGTCGGCCCCGACCTTCTCGTAGGCGTGGCCGATGTGGGGGTCCCCGTTCGAATAGTCGATGGCCGTGGTCAGGTAGTAGCGGGACACTCGTCGATGCCTCGGGCGTCGGGTGAGGGTGAGCCTACTCGCGTGGGCCCGCGGAGGGACGGCGTCGGGAGCGCCGACGCGTCGCAGTCTCGGCCTTGAGCTCTTCCAGGGCCACGGTTCTCGTCTCGCCGTCCTTGCCGCGCAGCGAGATCGTCTCGCGGAAGAGATCCCAACCGGTGACCTCCTCCTTGCCCCGGCTGGTCTCGAGCCGCTTGCCGACCTTCGGGAAACGTCTCCGTGCCTGCACGTAGGCCTCGTGCTCGTAGCGCAGGCACGACATGAGGCGCCCGCATGCGCCCGAGATCTGCGCCGGGTTGAGGGAGAGTCCCTGGTCCTTGGCAAGCTGGAGCGTAACGGGCTCGATCTCCGGCAGCCACAGTCTGCAGCACAGCTCTCTGCCGCAGCGGCCGATGCCGCCGAGCCGCTTGGCCTCGTCCCGCACGCCGATCTGCCGGAGCTCGATGCGGGTCTTGAACGTGCGGGCCATCTCCTTGACGAGGACCCGGAAGTCGACCCGCTTCTCGGCGGTGAAATAGACGGTGAGCTTGTTACGGTCCCACTGCCATTCCGCCTCGCTCACCTTCATCTTCAGCCGGTGGCGCTGCACGAGGTCGCGGGTGCGAGATCGTACCTCCGCCTCGCTCTCGTCGAGCTTGAGGCGCCTCTCGACATCCGCCGGTGACGCCCGACGGAGGATCTTGCGGGCCGGGGGCACAACGGGTCCGTGGTGCGCGTGATCGCACCCTCCCTCGCAGCTGTGCGCGCGGCCGTCCACCGCACGCCTGACCCACCCGAGGTCCTGTCCGCGGTCCGCCTCGACGATCACGTACTCGTCGGGCACCAGCGCGACTTCGCCCCGGTAACTGAAGTAGTCCGAGCGCACTCCACGGAACATCACCTGGACGATCTGGAAGACCCGTCCCCCTCCGGTCGCAGCACCGCCGGACTCCGAAATCGGTCGTGGAGCCGGGTGGGACGGGACCGGGCGCCCCCGATTGCCTCGCGCGCCGGACACCGGCCGCGGGGCCGGCCTGCGCCGGTCTTCCCCGCGACGGCCCCGTGGCTGGCCGCCGTCCTCAGCCATCCGCGCCGGTCTCTTCCCAGGCGCCCATGGCATAGTACTTCGCCCGGCGCGCCTCGATCAGCTGCGTCCGGTCGAGCCCGCCGAGCTCCGAGAGGTGCCTGAGGATGGCCTCGCGAAGCGCCTCAGCCGCTCCCTCGGGATCGAAGTGGGCTCCTCCGCCGGGCTCCGGCACCACCTCGTCGATGATGCCGGAATCGGCCAGGTCCGGTGCCGTGAGCTTGAGCGCTTCGGCCGCATCGGCGGCCATGTCCCGGCTCCGCCAGAGGATCGCGGCGCACCCTTCGGGGGAGATCACGGAGTAGATCGCGTTCTCCATCATCAGGACCCGGTCCGCCACGGCGATGCCGAGCGCGCCGCCGCTTCCTCCCTCCCCGATGATGCAGGAGACGATGGGTACCCCGAGGCCCGCCATCACGAACAGGTTCCGCGCTATCGCCTCGGCCTGCCCGCGCTCCTCCGCCCCGATGCCCGGATAGGCACCTTGCGTGTCGACGAAGGTGATGACCGGACGGCCGAACTTCTCGGCCATCAGCATGAGGCGTGCGGCCTTGCGGTAGCCTTCGGGGTGCGGCGACCCGAAGTTCCGGTGGAGGTTCTCCTTCATGTCACGGCCCTTCTGATGGCCGATGACCATGACGGATTTCCCGTCCAGAGTCGCCCAGCCACCCACGATGGCCGGATCGTCGCGGAAGTTGCGATCGCCGTGCAGCTCCACGAAGTCGTCGCACATCATCTGGATGTAGTCGAGCGTGAACGGGCGCTCCTGGTGCCGCGCCAGTTGGACGCGATCAAACCGTGTCAGAGGCTTCGGCTCAGAGTTCTCGATACGTCTCTCCAGTTCCCGCATCTCGCCGCTCACGTCGATGCCCCGCTCCTCCGCGAGGGTCCGGAGCTCCGCGAGGTGCTTCTTCATGTCTGAACGGTCCTGCTGCGTTTCTTCGCTCATCCCGCCTATCCGCGAAACAGGTGTACCCTTTCCCTTCCGAGCAGGGCGCGCAGGTCCGCGAGCAGGGCGGCCGACGGCTCGACCTTCAGCGAGCGCGAGGCGAGCAGCGGCGGCTCGACTCCGTTGCCCTCCGGGTGCCACTTCAGGTACAACGCGCCGTCTCCCGGCGACGCCGCGAGAACCTCCCGCACACTGTCGAACTCGCCAGGGTGCGCTTCGTCTCCCTCACGGAGCTCGATGCACACCGCGATCCCGCCGGCCGCGTCCATTCCCTGCAGCAGCCGGACCGAGTCCACAAAGATGGGGGGGTTCTCCTCGTCCCGCGAGTTCGCCGACACCGCGCCCTCGATCAAGACGGGCGCGTCCTCGGCGAACAGTCCTCTGGTTTCCTGCCACACGTCGCCGAAGACCATGGCCGAGGCGGTTCCGTGGAAGTCCTCCACGGTGAGCCGGCAGTACTCCTTCCCGCTGCTCCGGCTGACGTTGACGTTCATCGAAGTGACGACGCAGGCCAGCTCGACGCGGCGGTCCCTGTTCTGAGGGATCGTCGCCGTGTTGGCCTCGAGCGCGAACATTTCGACCAGGTCCCGGTATCGCTCCAGCGGGTGCCCCGAGATGTAGAATCCGAGCACGGCCTTCTCGTCCTTCAGGCGCTCCGCCTCGGTGAGCGGCGCGAGCGTGGGGATCCTGGGCTCGGGTCGATCGACCGAAGCAGTGGCGCCGAACAGCGATTCCTGCCCCGTGTCCCGCTCACGCTGCCGGAGCTGAGCCTCCGAGAGCACGGTCTCGAGGCCGGCCTTCATGGCCCCACGCTCCCCGAACTCGTCCAGCGCCCCCGATGCGATCAGGCACTCGAGGACCCGCTTGTTGTTGAGGCGAAGATCGATTCGCTGACAGAAGTCGAACAGTGACTCGAACGGACGGTCCTCGCGCGCCGCTATGATGGAGCGGATGGCCGACTCTCCGACTCCCTTGATGGCTCCGAGACCGAACCGGATCCGGCGGTCGTCCACGACGGTGAACTTGTAGCGGGACTCCGAGACGCTCGGGGGAAGGACCTCGATCCCCATCGAGCGGGCGGTCGTGATGTACTGTACGACCTTGTCCGTGTTGTCGATGATCGAGCTGAGCAGCGCGGCCATGAACTCGGCCGGGTAGTGCTTCCGGAGCCACGCCGTGCGGTACGAGATGAGCGCGTACGCGACCGAGTGAGCCTTGTTGAATCCATACCGACCGAAGGTGCGGATGAGATCGGCGATCTCGGCGGCCTTCCGCTTCGGCGTGCCCCTCTCGATCGCCCGCGTTTGAAAGTCGTCGAGGACCTTCTTCGTGAGGGCCGCGTCCTTCTTCCCGACGGCCTTCCGGAGCACATCCGCCTCGGCGAGCGAGAACCCGGCGAGCACGTTCGCGACGCGCATCACCTGCTCCTGGTAGGTGATGACCCCGTACGTGGTGTCCAGCACATCCGCCAGCTCCGGGACCGGATACTCCACCGGCTCGAAGCCCCGCTTGCGCTTGATGAACACGTCCGTCATGCCCGTGTCCAGAGGCCCCGGGCGGATCAGAGCGTTCACCGCGATCAGGTCGTCGAACCGGTCGCACCGCATCGCCCGGAGCTTCTCGGTGGCGAGCGAAGACTCGAACTGGAACACACCGCTCGTGCCGCCCGAGGCCAGCATCGCGTACACCTCGGGATCATCCAGCCCGAGCTCGTCCCAGTCGATGTCGACCTCGTGACGTCGTCGAATCGCTCCCTCGGCGTCGTGGATCACGGTGAGCGTGCGCAGGCCCAGGAAGTCCATCTTGAGCATCCCGACCTTCTCGAGCGCCACCATGTCGTACTGGGTGATGACCTGATCGCCGTTCTTGGTGTCACGGCACACAGGCACGTACTCGTCGAGCGGGCCGGGGGCGATCACGACGCCCGCCGCGTGCACCGAGGCGTGACGCGACAGGCCCTCGATCGCCATGCCGTAGTCGAGAAGCTGGTGGGCCCGAGGATCACTCTTGTAGAGGTCCTTGAGCTCCTTGACCTTCTCCACCGCCTCGCCGATCGAAAGCGAGAAGCCCGGCGTGTTGGGAATCAGCTTGGCGAGCTTGTCCTGCTCGGCAGGCGTGAACTCGAGCACACGACCCACGTCGCGGATGGCGGCCCGGGCCTGCATCGTCCCGAACGTGATGATCTGGCCGACGGAGTCCGCGCCGTACTTCTCACGCACGTACTCGATGATCCTGCCGCGCTTCTCGTAACAGAAATCGATGTCGATGTCGGGCATCGACACGCGCTCGGGGTTGAGAAAGCGCTCGAACAGGAGGTCGAACTCGAGCGGGTCCACGTCCGTGATCCGGAGCGAGTAGGCCACGATGGAACCTGCGGCGGAACCACGTCCGGGGCCGACCGGGATGTCCCTCTCGCGGGCCGCCCGACAGAAGTCCCAGGTGATGAGGAAATACCCGGCGTAGCCCGTCTTCTCGATCACGCCCAGCTCGTAGTCGAGTCGCTCCTGGACGTTCTCGGGCAGCGGATCGCCGTACCGTTCCAGCGCGCCCTGCTTCGCGAGCCGGCGCAGGTACGCCATGTCGTCAGGGAATTCCTTCGGCACCGGAAAACCGGGCAGGTGGTGCTTCTTCTCGAAACGGATCCCGCAGCTCTCCGCGATGGCCACCGTGTTGGACATCAGCTCGGGGCGATCCGGGAACAGCTCTGCCATCTCGTCGGATGACTTGAAATAGGACTCCTGGCCGTCGAAGGAGAGCCGGTTCGGGTCGCTCTTCAGCACGCCGATGCCGATGCAGAGCAGCGTGTCGTGCATGTCGGCGTCTTCGCGGCGCAGGTAATGGGCGTCGTTGGTCACCACCACGGGCAGCCCGAGCTCGTCGGCGATCTGAAAGACGCCGGCGTTAACCTCGTCCTGACCCTCGATGCCGTGGTTCTGCACCTCGAGGTAGTAGCGGTCGGGGAAGGTGCGCGCGTAGAACTCCGCCGCCGCGCGGGCTTGATCGTAGCGGCCGAACTGCAGGTTCTTCGCCACCTCGCCCGACAGGCACGCGCTGAGCACGATGATGCCCTCGTTGTGCTCCGCGAGGATCTCGTGGTCGAGTCGAGGCTTCCTGTAGAACCCCTCCGTGTAGCCGCGGGACGTGAGTCGAACGAGATTCCGGTAGCCGGTGAGGTCGCGGGCCAGGAGCACGAGGTGCGCGTACTCGGCCGGGGCGTCCTTGGGCTTCTCCTTCTGCCGCCGATCGCCATACGCCACGTAGGCCTCGAAGCCGATGATCGGCTTGATCTTCCTCTTCTTCGCCTTCTCCTGGAATTCCCAGGCCCCGTGCAGGTTTCCGTGGTCCGTGATGGCGAGGGCGGGCATGTTCAGCGACACGGCCCGGTCGACCAGGTCGTCGATCCGGTTGGCACCGTCCAGCAGCGAGTACTCGCTGTGACAGTGAAGGTGAACGAAAGACATCAGACGTCAGGCGCTTTCTGCTCGGGTTGTCGGTTCGGTCGCTTTCAGGACAGGCACTTGAAGGAGTCCAGGATCTCCTCCAGCTGCATCATGTACTCGTACTTGCTGCGGCGAGGGTTCGGCGAATAGAGCCAGGCGTCCATGTAGATCACGCTGTCGCCGCACCGGACGGCTCGCGCGATGAAGGGGCCGGCGGCAGGGTAGGCGGCGCGGTCCTTCCAGATCCCACGGGCCTCCACGGCCTCGGAGTCGTTGAGCTCGAAGTGGCGGCCCGTTCCCATGAGAACGTCGAAGTCCTGCGGGACGTTGTACTGAACGTCGTCGATCGACGCGCGCCACAGGTAGACCATCTGCGGCTTCATGGAATCGACCGGCTCGCCGCGCTGGATGAGGATCGAGCGGATGAGCTCGCTGGGGTCGGGATTGTCGTTCCGGATCAGGACCACTCCGCCCTCCCGCTCCACCCGCTGATACACGTGCGGGATCTCGAGCGTGAACCCGAAGTGATCCCGCAGGTAATCGGCCGTGGCCGTGTCCACTCCGCTGACGAACATCCGGTTGAGCACATACTCCCTGAACTGTCGCTCGAGAAGGTCGGACAGCTCGGGAAGCCGCTCGCGCCAGGAGTCCACCTCCCGCCCCGGCTGCAGCACGACCGCCGTGGCCAGCTGGCCGCGTGCCCAGACGTCGTGCGCCTGCACCAGCTCACCGGGATCCACGGACGAGCGACCGGCCTTGTCGGCGATCGCGCGCACCCCCGGATCGTCGGGCGTGCCGAACACCAGGACCTGCCGCCACAGCAGGAGCTCGTTGATCTCCGGCGACGCGGGGTCGGTCTGCGTGACGTTGAAGATCTTCTCGTCGCGTGTCGTGTAGACGGTGCGCTCGAGGGCACCGTAGGTGTCCTCCTCGACCTGGCTCCAGATCGAGTCCGAGGCGACGACGATCAACGAATTCGCCTCTCCCATGGCGGATGGCTGACCGCAAGCGGAAAGACCGACGACGCCCGCCAGGGCTGCGCCGACGGCTGCCGCCGAGCCTTGATTTCGAAGGAATTGACACGCATTCATCGTCGTCCGTCCCTCGGAGGAAGTGGTGCGTCGCGGTCCGGCTTGCCAAACTACCCCGGCGCGAGGACCGACAGCAACGGCCCCGGGTGTCGGGCAGCGAACTTTGCCTAATCCGCCGGGTAAGCGGGCGGTCGCGAGGCTCCATCTCAAGCCCTCGCAGGCGGCATCCGGACAACGACAAACGACGGGAATCGGTACCCTTGGACTCTATACGAAACATCGCGATCATCGCTCACGTGGACCACGGCAAGACGACGCTGGTGGACAAGATGCTCCGGCAGACCGGCTCGTTCCGGGAAGGGCAGCGGGTCGAGGAGCGCGTGATGGACTCGAACCCGCTGGAGAAGGAGCGTGGCATCACGATCTTCTCCAAGAACGCTTCGGTCCGCTGGGACGCTCCCGGGGGCGGAGGGGTGAAGATCAACATCGTCGATACCCCCGGTCACGCCGATTTCGGCGGTGAAGTGGAGAGAATTCTGCGAATGGTGGACGGCGTCCTGCTTCTCGTGGACGCGTTCGAGGGGCCGATGCCGCAGACCCGGTTCGTGACCCGAAAGGCTCTCGAGCTCGGCCTGCACCCCGTGATCATCATCAACAAGGTGGACCGCCCGGACGCTGACCCGGAGCGGGTGCACGACGAGGTACTCGAGCTGTTGATGGAGCTTGAAGCCACCGATGCCCAGCTCGATTCGCCGTTTCTGTACGCGTCGGGGAGGGATGGATGGGCCTCGACGGACCCCGCGGAGATCGGAACCGACCTGGCGCCGCTGTTCCGTGCGGTGGTGGACTCGGTCCCGGCCCCGAGCGGCCTTCCCGGAGCTCCGTTCCAGATGCTGGTGTCCACGCTCGACTACTCCCCGTACCTGGGCCGGATGGCGATCGGTCGGGTGGAGAACGGCGTCGTGCGCGAGGGGGACATGGTGGCCGTGTGGGCACTCGAATCCGATGCTCCCGAGGTGGCTGTCCGCGTCCCGAAGATCTTCGCCTTCGAGGCGATGGCCCGCGTCGAGGTCCCGGAGGCTCGGGCCGGCCAGATCGTGGCCGTGGCGGG
>Ga0210121_1000202_pt1 | contig 18188 bp, 20 predicted proteins | sample Joice_ThreeSqB_D_FD_184873 | JGI IMG/M metagenome (GOLD analysis project Ga0210121, IMG submission 184873) | Wetland microbial communities from San Francisco Bay, California, USA, that impact long-term carbon sequestration - Joice_ThreeSqB_D1... | ecosystem: Environmental > Aquatic > Marine >... | reverse complement strand
GATCTCCACCGACGACGCCGACTGCTCCAGCGCCGGATTGTTCCGCTCCGCCAGACTCAGGGCCTCCTCCAACGTCACCTGCCTCACCGCCTCCTGCGCCCCCGCCTCCTCCACTGCCCGCGGCAGTACCAGCAGCGCTCCGGCGATCAGAATCAACGTACGAAACCGCATGGTCAGATCCTGTCCTGTCCGGTTGCCCGGCGACACGTGAATCACGGGCCGGCGATGGCCGGCCCCTGCTCGTTCGACGTAGGATCTGACGTAGATGAAGCTTGCGAGGTTTCAGCCCGACTCGGCAGGCTCGGGAAGCAGGCGATGGAACAGGTAGATGTGCAGCCGATGCAGGTCGCGGAACATCGCGCGCCGCATCTCCGCGCCCCGGGCGGGATCGGACTTCGCGGTGGCGAGGCCGGCGAGGGCCTTTTCGTACCGGACCAGCTCGCCCATCAGCTCCGCGATCGGACTCAGGTCGGCCGGCCGCACGCCCTGATTGGAGAGGATGCCCGCGAGTAGGCCGGCGGCGGCGGCGTCCACCTCGTCGAACGAGCGCTTGTCGCCGTCGACGCTCCGGCCGGGCAACAGCCCCTCTCCCTGCAGGGCTCGCACCACACCCAGGCTCAGCCCCGAGTCGTGAGCGAGGTCCGACAGCGATCGATCCCCGCGTCTCGAACCGCCCGCACCGGCCACTCCGCCGGGCAGCGAACGGAGAGCGACGGCCGCGGCCGGCGCCTGTCCGCGGTCCACCAACGTCAGCACTTCCCGGACTTCGGCGAGCGAAAGAGGACCGAGCTCGTCTCCCCGCAGGGTGGCGATCAAGCGCAGGCGCTCCACGTGCTCGGGGCCGTACAGCGCCGCGTTCCTGGCCGTCTTCGTTGCCGGGGGAAGCAGTCCTTCACGCTGGTAGTGGTGAATGGCCGTGCGGGGGAGGCCACTCGCGGCCACAAGGTCCTTCATGCGCATGCTGCACCTCTAAGCGAGATAGTGTGTGCATTGTATTACTCCACACTATGCAGCACGAACTACCCGCACAAGACCGGCGTGGGCGATAGGCCTGCAGGCCGGATCTACCTCTTTCCCTCGCTCTTTCTGGGCGGTTCGCTCTCCCTGATCTGCGCCGCGATGCCTTCGGCGAGCACCTCGGACACGTCGGCCAGCGCGGCGCGCAGCGAGCTGTCGTCGCCGGAACCGGGATTCGCCTCGTAAGCATCGTGAACGAAGCGCTCCATGATCTCATCGACGCGCGAGCGCAGGTCTTCACGGATCGCCTCGAGAATCGCCTGTCGCGTCTCCCGGTCTGTCAAGCGTACCTCTCTCGCCTGTCGATCACACGAACCACGCGTCCGCGTCCTGCAGGCTGACTTCGGCCGCAGCGCTGCCGGGCCTCGTGTTCTTGACCGCCGCCAGGGCGGCCAGCCCCGCCGTGAGCGCGAGGAGCAACAGGGAGCTGCCGAGTTTCATGGTCCACCTTCCTGCTGACGTCTGGGCAACGCCTCTCCGATATGCCAGGGTGAGCAAGAACGGTGCTAGAGGGTGTCCAGTCGTGTAAGTGGTGCGTCAGGAAGGCATTACGCTTGCGGTGGGGCGCCCCGGCAGCAGTTCCCGTGTGGACATCGAGCCACAGCTAGTGGGGAAAAGCCGCCCTCGCCGGCATCGTGTCCGTGGCGACGACCAGGCGGCCCGCCGACGAACCTCCCGGGGACCGTGCGCTCAGGGTCACCGAGTCCGCCATGGTCTCGATCCGGACCAGCGCCGAGTCCGCAGCTCCCACCGTATCGAGGACCACCGTGCCGGCGCCCGCGTCGGCCCGCACGATCAGCGCGCCCGCGGAGCGATTCACGAGCCAGATCGGCATCGTGGTTGATGTGGCGGCAACGTTTCGCTGGGGGAGGCCGAAGACTGCGAACGGATCACTCTTGTCCACAACAGGTTGCGTGCTCGGAGATGAAGCGGCATCGGCAACGCTATCGATCACGATAGTTGCTGCGGCATCTGTCGTCTCACCCTCGTCCCTCGCGCAGGTCCCCGATCCGCTCGTGAGAACCGCAGCGCCTACGACCAGGGCCGTGGCCACACGGCGTCCTGCCGACGATTCGCGGCTCGGGTGACGCCCGCGCCGGGCCCTCACGGCTCCAGCACCAGCTTCCCGAAGCAGCGGCCCTGCTCCAGCGCCTCGTGCGCTTCCCGAATAGCGTCGAGCGGGAGTACCTGGTCGATGACCGGATTCAGGTCGCCCGCGGCGACGTGCGCCATCACGGTCTCGAACTCGGCCTTCGACGCCATCGTGGAGCCCGCCACGGAAATCTGTTTCCAGAAGGTGTGCCGGATCTCGAGCGCCGCGCGCGGCCCGGTGGTCGCTCCGTACGTCACCAGCCTCCCCAGCCTGGACAGGCTGCGCACGCACGAGTCCCACGTCGCCTCACCCACGCTGTCGAGCACGACGTCCGCTCCGTGGCCGGCCGTGACGTCCCTGACGCGGGCCGCGAAATCACCTTCCAGGCGATCGAAGACCTCGTCCGCTCCCAGCTCGCGCACCCGGCGCACGTTTTCCGTACCGCTGGTCACCGCCAGGACACGGCCGCCCAGCAGGCAGGCAATCTGCACGGCGGCCGTGGACACCCCGCCGGAGGCGCCCGTGATCAGCACCGTTTCGCCCTCCTTCAGGCGCGCGCGCGTGGTCAGCGCCCGCCAGGCCGTCTGGAACACCAGGGGAGCCGCGGCGGCGACGCGGAAATCGAAGTCGTCCGGAATCCTGTACAGGTTGCGCTCTGCGACCCGCACCCGTTCCGCCGCCCCGCCGGGCACGTGCTCCCCCAGGATCTTGAACTCCAGGCACAGCGGGTGCTCGCCGCGCGCGCACCATTCGCACGCCCCGCACCAGAGCGCCGGATTCACCACGACGCGGTCACCTTCCGTCCAGCCTTCGACTCCGGCGCCGATTTCGTCGATCACGCCGGCCACGTCGGATCCCCCGATGTGCGGCAGCGTCAGAGAGAGTCCCGGCAGACCTCTCCGGACCCACAGATCGAGGTGATTCAGGGCCACCGCCTTCACGGAGACGATTACCGTGCCGGCCGCCGCGACCGGCTCCGGCGCCTCGCCCGTCTCCATGACCTCGGGCCCGCCGTGGCGCCTAAAGAACGCGGCGTGCATCGTGTCGTTTCCCCTGGTTGCGAGCTTCGGGCCGCTCCGCATCGAATCCCGGGCGCGAAACTACGGTCGCGCCGTCCCGCCGTACACCTCTCCGGCTCGATCGGAACTGCTTGCCCGCCCGCCGGTAGTATCACTTGAAACTCGTTCTCAACTGGTGTAGTTTGCCTGTGAATCGAAAGAGATTCTCGATTGAAAACGCGGGCCGGACGGGTGGCGGACACGACCCTCCGGCCCGTGTGATTCAGAAGCGACGATACGAATTGGAGCAACGGTAATGGCCGAACATCTGCTCGAGATACGGAATCTTCACGCAAGGGTGGAAGGGGAGGTTACGGACATCCTCCGTGGCGTGGACCTCGCGATCCGGCACGGAGAGATGCACGCCCTGATGGGGCCTAACGGGTCGGGCAAGAGCACGCTGGCGAAGGCGATCGCCGGTCACCCGGGCTACGAGGTCACGTCCGGCGAGGTCCTGCTCGACGGAGAGAACGTGCTGGAGATGGAGCCCGACGAGCGCAGCAGGGCCGGGCTCTTCCTCGCGTTTCAGTATCCGGCGGAGATCCCCGGAGTCTCCATCTCGAACTTCCTCCGCACGGCGATGAGCGCCCGGCTGGCCGAAGGCGAGGAAATGGACATTTTCGCCTTCCAGAAGCGGCTGATGGAGAAGCTGGAGATGCTGAAGGTCGATCCGTCGTTCGCCGCCCGCTACGTCAACGACGGGTTCTCGGGCGGCGAGAAGAAGCGGAACGAGATCCTGCAGCTCGCCATGCTCGAGCCGAGGATGGCGGTGATGGACGAGACCGACAGCGGCCTCGACATCGACGCGCTGCGCATCGTCTCCGAGGGAGTCAACACGATCCGCGAGACTCACGATTCGATGGGAGTCCTGCTGATCACGCACTACAAGCGGATCCTCAACTACCTGCGTCCGGACTACGTTCACGTGATGCTGAAGGGTCAGATCGCCCATTCCGGCGGGCCGGAGCTCGCCGACCGGCTCGAGGAGATGGGCTACGACTGGCTGCACGAGCCGGAGGCCGAGACGGCGGCTGTCTGAGCCGCCGGGCGCGATTGCACTACGGTGGCGGATCGTCCGCCGCCCGGAACAGCTGGCGAAAGCAGGGTCGCGACATGCCACAGAACGAGACCATCAGGGACCTGGGACTCGACGAGTACAAGTACAGCTTCGTCACCGATGAGAAGCCCTTCTTCAAGGCGCAGAAGGGCCTGAGCGAGGAGGTCGTTCGCCAGATCTCCGCCCACAAGGGAGAGCCGGAGTGGATGCTGGAGTTCAGGCTCAAGGCCCTGGAGATCTTCTACGCGAAGCCGCTTCCCGACTGGGGCGGTGACGTCGCCAGCCTGGACCTGAACGACATCTACTACTACCTGAAGCCGCAGGACCACATGGAGCGGTCCTGGGACGACGTACCGCAGGAGATCAAGCAGACTTTCGAGCGGCTGGGCATTCCTGAGGCCGAGCGCAAGATCCTGGCGGGCGTCGGGGCGCAGTTCGAGTCGGAGATGGTCTACCACTCTCTCAAGGAGGAGTGGACCGAGCAGGGCATCATCTTCGAATCGATCGAGGACGGCCTCAAGCTGTACCCGGAGATCTTCCGCGAGTACTTCGCGACGGTCGTGCCGCCGCAGGACAACAAGTTCGCCGCCCTCAACTCGGCGGTCTGGTCGGGCGGGTCGTTCGTCTACATCCCGAAGGGCGTGAACGTGGACATCCCGCTGCAGGCCTACTTCCGGGTCAACTCGGAGCAGATGGGGCAGTTCGAGCGTACGCTGATCATCTGCGAGGAAGGGGCTCAGGCCCACTACATCGAGGGCTGTACTGCGCCCAGCTACACCTCGGACTCGTTCCACTCGGGCGTGATCGAGATCATCGTCAAGGCGGGAGCGCGCTTCCGCTACACGACGATCCAGAACTGGTCGCACAACATGTACAACCTCGTGACCCAGCGGGCGATGGTGCACGAGAACGCGAACATGGAGTGGGTGGACGGCAACCTCGGCTCCAAGCTCACCATGAAGTACCCGTCCTGCTATCTGGTCGGGGAGGGTGCGCACGGGGAGATCCTCTCGATCGCCTACGCCAGCGACGGCCAGCACCAGGACACGGGAGGAAAGGTCATACACGCCGCACCTCGCACCACGTCCCAGATCGTGTCCAAGTCCATCTCGAAGGGCACCGGCCGATCCTCGTACAGGGGACTGTGCAAGGTATACGAGGGGGCCGTCGGCTCGAAGTCGAACGTCGAGTGCGACGCGCTTCTGCTGGATGAGACCTCGCGCACCGACACGTATCCGTACATCGAGATCGACGAGAACATGTCCTCGATCGGACACGAGGCCTCGGTGTCGAAGGTGGGCGAGGAGCAGCTGTTCTACCTGATGAGCCGCGGCCTGTCCGAACAGGAGGCCATGACCATGGTGGTGCGCGGCTTCATCGAGCCGATCGCGAAGGAGCTGCCGCTCGAATACGCGATCGAGCTCAACCGACTGATCGAGCTCGAGATGGAGGGCAGCGTCGGCTGAGCCGGCGACGCCGATTCCGATAGATCCCGGAGCCGGACGCCCCTCGCGCCCGGCTTCCGCAGCAAGGAGAGCCACGTTGGCCGAAGGAACGATGACCGGCGACACCAGGACGGACACCGAATCGGCACCTGCGGCCGGAGCGGACGCGATCGCCCGCGGGCTCGCTTCGTACGTGCGGAGCGTCTACGAGCCGACCCTGCTCACGCGACTGCGACGCGAGGGATGGAAGACGTTCGTCGACACTCCGATGCCCACCCGCAAGGCCGAGGAATGGCGATACACGGACCTTTCCACGCTGGAACCGGAATCGTACGTCCCGGTGACCTGCGAGGGCGAGCGTCTTCCCGTCGAACGTCTGCCGGAGCCCGTCCGGGCGGCGATGGAGAGCGACCGCGACCGGGCCGGCGTGATGGTGCGACATAACGGCTGCCTGGAGCACCTGCGGCTCGACTCCGCGTTGGAAGCGAAAGGGGTCGTCTACGCGCCGCTCGAGGAAGTCGCCGACCATCGTCCGGACCTGCTGGAGCGGTTTCTGTTCCGTAGCGACGTGGCGCCGATGGAGCAGAAGCTCTGGGGACTGCACGCGGCCCTGCTGTCCGGTGGTTACTTCCTCTACGTTCCGGCTGGCGTCGACGTGGAGCACCCGGTGCACGCCTTCCGCTACCTGGACCAGGAGGGAAGCGTCGTCTCGACTCACTCGCTGATCGTGGCAGAGGCGGGCGCGCGGGTCACGTGCATCGATGAGTACGTGTCGCCCGATCTGGAGCGCGAATCGCTCAGCCTGAACGGGGTCGAGATCTTCGGAGCCGACGGCGCGACGGTGAGCTACCTGGCCGTGCAGCAGTACGGCCGTGGCGTGAAACACTTCAGCATGCAGCACTCGAATACCGGCAGGGACTCCACGCTGAACGGGTTCAACGTGACACTGGGCGCCGACCTGGCGAGGGCGGATGTCACGAGCCACCTCGAGGGTGAGGGCGCCCGCAGCGAGATGCTCGCCCTGTGGTTCGGCGACCGGAACCAGCACTTCGATCACCACACGCTGCAGCATCACGAGGCCCCGAGCGCCCACAGCGATCTCCTCTACAAGGGAGCCCTCACCGCGCGGTCGAGCAGCGTCTTCCGCGGCCTGATCCGGGTGGCCGAGGGCGCCCAGCTGACGGACGCGTACCAGACCAACCGGAATCTGCTCCTCAGCCCGAACGCGAGCGCCGTCACGCTGCCGAACCTGGAAATCGGAGCGGATGACGTGCGGTGCTCCCACGGCGCTTCCGTCGGACAGGTCGACGAGACCATGCTGTTCTACCTGATGAGCCGGGGTCTGACGCGTAAGAAGGCCGAGCGATTGCTGGTGTTCGGGTTCTTCGAAGAGGTCCTCGAGCGCATACCCGGGGAAGGGGTTCGGTCTCGAATCCGCTCGTCGATCGAAACGAAGATTCAGGCCCGATGAGCGACTTCCGGACGGTCGCGCGCCTCGAGGACGTCCCTCCGGGCACGTTGGTCCCGGTGGAGCTGGACGGCGAGAAGATCGTCCTCGCTCACGTCGGAGAACGGGTCTACGCCTTGCACGACCAGTGCTCGCATGAAGAGTATCCCCTCTCGTCGGGCGAGCTGGTGGGCGATCAGGTCACCTGTGTGCTTCACGGGGCTCGCTTCGACCTGGAGACCGGGACGCCGCGGGCCCTGCCCGCGGTCCGGCCGGTCAAAACGTACCAGGCCCGGGTGGAGGGCGAGGAAGTCCAGGTCCGGATCGGCTGACGGTCCGCACGAGGCCCTCCGCCGGACAAGAAAGGCGCCAGGGGCGCACTCATGGATACACCCGACTCGACCGCCGTGGCCGCAGGAACTTCCGCCTTCGACATCGATCGCGTTCGCGCAGACTTTCCCATCCTCGGTCGCCTCGTCCATGGCCATCCGCTCGTGTACCTGGACAACGCGGCGAGCTCCCAGAAGCCTTACGCGGTCCTCGAGGCGGTGGACTCCTACTACAAGGAGATTCACGCCAACGTGCACCGGGGCGCCCACGAGCTGAGCATCCGGGCCACCGAGGCGTACGAGGAGGCGCGCGCGGTCGTGGCCGATCACATTGGCGCCGCGTCCGCCAGTGAGGTGGTCTTCGTGCGCGGTACCACCGAGGCGATCAACCTCGTGGCCGAGACATGGGGCGCCGCGCACCTCGCCGAGGGAGACGAGGTCCTTCTCACCAAGATGGAGCACCACTCCAACCTGGTGCCGTGGCAGATGGTGGCCGGACGCGCCGGTGCCACGGTTCGCTACGTGGACGTGGCCCCGGATGGCACCCTGGTGATGGAGGACTACGATCGCCTGCTCTCGAACCGCACGCGGCTGGTGGCCGTGACGCACGTCTCCAACACGCTGGGCGTCGTCAACCCGGTGGCGGAAATCGTCCGGAAGGCTCACGACGCAGGAGCCCTGTGCCTGGTGGACGGAGCGCAGGCGGCACCGCACATGCAGATCGACGTGCAGGCCCTTGGTTGCGACTTCTACGCGTTCAGCGGACACAAGATGCTGGCCCCGACAGGCATCGGTGCGCTGTGGGGACAGCGCCGCCTGCTGGACCACATGCCTCCCTGGCAGGGGGGAGGAGAGATGATCTCGGAGGTGACTCTCGAGGGTTTCCACACGGCGCCAGTGCCGCACAAGTTCGAGGCGGGGACGCCGAACATCTCGGGCGCGATCGGCTTCGCCGAGGCGGTCCGCTACCTGCAGCGTATCGGGTTCGACGCGATTCATCGCTGGGAGGCCGAACTCACCGCCTACGCCCTCGACGCCCTGGCCGCGGTGGACGGGCTGGAGATCTTCGGTCCGCTTCACGAACGTGTGGGGGTGATCTCATTCCGGTACGCCGACATCCACGCCCACGACCTTGCCACCATTCTGGACCAGAGGGGCGTCGCGATCCGGGCCGGCCATCACTGCAACCAGCCGCTGATGGAACACCTCGGCGTGGATGCGACGGCCAGGGCGAGTCTCTACTTTTACAACACACGTTCGGAGATCGACGCCCTCGTGGGGGCCTTGGGGCTGGCCGCACGACTCTTTGGAGTGGCCTGAGCGAATGGGGATGACCGAGCACGGCAGCGGCGACGGCCTGGAGCTCAGCTCCCTTCAGGACCTGTACCAGCAGGTGATCCTCGATCATTACCGGCGGCCACGGAACAAGGGACCGCTGGAAGGCGCCACCCACTCGATTACCCTGAACAACCCGCTTTGCGGAGACGTCATCGACCTGATGCTCCGCCTGGATGGAGACCGTATCACCGACATCCACTTCGAGGGAAAGGGCTGCTCGATCAGCCAGGCATCGGCCTCGATGATGGGAGCCCTGCTGTCGGGCCGGACGATCCACGATGCGATCGGCATCATGGACACGTTCACTCGCATGCTGCACGGCGACGCGGAGGCAGCGGCGGACACCGAGCTCGGAGACCTCCGCGCCCTGGTGGGCGTCTCGAAGTTCCCCGTCCGCGTCAAGTGCGCCCTCCTGGCCTGGAACTGTCTCGAAGAAATGGTCGGCCCGGAGGCGCCCGGCCGGTGACTCCCGCCCGTGCCTGAGCGCTTCACCGGCCGCGTCCTCCAGTTCACGGCCGGCGTGTATCGAATCCACACTTCGGGTGACACCCTGGAATGCTCGCTTCGCGGCGCTGCCAAGCGGTACGCCGGGGAGCCGGTGGCGATCGGGGACCTCGTGGCCGTCGAGCGCCTGCCGGATGGGAGCTGCCGCATCACGGAGGTCCTCCCGCGCACCAGCCGGCTGTCGCGCCACTCGACGGCCAGGCGACGGGAGCAGGTGCTGGCCGCCAACGTAGACCAGGTGGCCGCCGTGTTCGCGGCTCAACGTCCCGACCCGGATGTCCGGCTGCTCGATCGCCTCCTCGCCGTGGCCGAGCTGCACGACCTCCCCGCTCTGATCGTGATCAACAAGATGGACCTCGCGGAGCGGGAGGACGTGCCGGGCCCGTTTGCCGCGTACGTCGAACTCGGATATCGGATCCTTCCCACCTGTGTAAAGACCGGCGCCGGCCTCGAAGACCTCCTGGTGGAACTCTCGGGGAAGATCACGGTGTTCACCGGACCGTCGGGCGTCGGGAAGAGCAGTATCCTGAACGCGATCCTGCCGGAGCTGGACCTCCGGGTCGGCAAGGTGGGCGAGAAATCGGGCCGCGGGAAACACACGACGTCCGCCGGACTGCTGATCCCGCTGCCGGGCGGTGGCTATCTGGCAGACACCCCGGGGATCCAGTACTTCGAACCCGCCGGGGTCGAGCCGGCCGACCTGGCTCACGCCTTCCGCGAGTTCCGGCCGCGTGTGGCGCACTGCCGTTTTGCGAATTGCCGCCACAGGGCCGAACCGGGGTGCGCCGTCCTGGAAGCCGTGGCGGACGGCTCCGTCTCCGAGCATCGGCACGAGAGCTACCTGTCACTCCTCGAGGCGGCCGAGGACGCCCAGGGGTACAGCTCGTGACGCCCGACTGGGTCTCCCGGGTGCGAAGCCGCTTCGCCGACCGCCCGGCGGACCGCATTCCCGAGAGCGACTGCGGAATCAGGGCCGCCGTCACCCTCGTTCTCCGTTCCCCGCGGGAGATCGGAGGGTCTCCGGAAGTCCTCCTCGTCCGGCGCGCGGAGGTCACGGGCGATCCCTGGTCAGGGCATGTCGCGCTACCAGGCGGCAGACGGGATCCCGAAGATGCGGACCTGGTGGACACGGCGCGCCGGGAGACCAGGGAGGAGACCGACCTCAGACTGGAGCGCCGCGACTACCTCGGACGCCTGGCCGAGATTCACCCTCGCAGCGAGCACCTCCCCTCGATCTGCGTGACGCCGTTCGTGGCCTGGCTCGCCGATGACCAGGAGGTCCGCGTCAACCGCGAGCTCTCCGGTCACGTCTGGGTTCCCGTCACGGCCCTGTCGGATCCGAGCTATCGATCCACGCTCATCCGGGAGGCGCCGTCGAACCGCGAATTCCCGGCGATAGACTTCGAGGGGCACGTGATCTGGGGACTGACGTTCGCCATCCTGGAGGATTTCCTGCAAGCGCTGGGCGAGTTGCCGCGAGTGGACGGGTGACCGGGGCTTTCCGAGCGCCGCGGACCGGCCCACCTTGCCGCCATGAACCGTCGAGCTGAGCCGACCTCCGACCCCGGTCCGCGTCCGGCGCTGAGCCTGAGGGCGCTGGTCGCCGCCGTGGTGGCCGTCACGGTGCTCCTGGTGACGATCCGGTCCCAGGAGCCGATCGGGGCCGGGATCTACTACGACGACGGCGCCTATCTGGCGCTCGCCCGTTCGATGGCCACCGGCGAGGGCTACACATATTCGAATCTCCCGGGATCGGTGCCGGGAGTGAAGTACCCTCCCGCCTATCCGGCCGTCCTGGCGCTCGCCTGGAGGGCGTTCGGCATGTACCCCGAGAACCTCGGTGCCCTCAAGGCGCTCAACGCGGTCTTCTGGGGCCTCGCGGCGGGGGGCGCGTTCCTGCTGTTCGCTCGCGGCGGGCATCGGCGAGTGATCGCTTTCGGACTGGTGGCCATCTACGCCTTTCTCACCGTGCCCTCGATGTCCGTGGCGACGGTCCTCCTGTCGGAGCCGCTGTTCCTCCTGGTCTGCGTGGGCGCGCTGCTCCTGTTCTCGGCGGAGCCTGACGGACCCGCTGCGAGCCTGGCCGATTCTGAGCGTCCGTTCAGCTGGCCGGCCGGCCATCCCAGCTGGGCGGTGGCGGTCGGACTGGTCGGCGCGGCGGCGTTTCTGACCCGCTCCGTCGGCCTGACCCTGGCCGCGGCGCTCCTCCTGCCGCTCCTCCTGCGAAGGCGCTGGCGAAGCGCCGGACTGGTCGGCGCGGCGTTCGGCGTCCCGGCCGTCGCCTGGCTCGCGTGGGCGCGGGCCCACGCGGCGGACGTTCCCGGCCCGATCGCCGGCCAGTACGGATCGTACGGCACCTGGTTGGGTCAGGGGCTGGAGGGCGGAGCGCTGGGGCGCATCGGCGAGGTGGTCGGCGCGAACTGGGGCCCGTTCGTGGAGACCCTGCAGTTCGTGTGGGTACCGCGCGCTCACGGGCTGGCGCTGGCGGCGGTGCTGCTCGTGGCCGGGGCGGCCGTCGTGTACGGCGCCTCGAGCGCCTGGCGCCGCAACCCGGCGCTGGTGCTCTTCCCGATCTGCTACCTCGGGCTCGTCTTCGTGTGGCCCTACGAGCCGTATCGCTTCTACTACGCCATCGTGCCGCTTCTGACTCTGCTCGCACTCGAAGGCCTGTGGGAAGCGGCGCCGACGATCCGCGGAGACCTGCCGCGCTGGGGGATTCCGGTGGCGGCGGTGGTCGCGGTCCTGTTCGTCGTCAACGCCCTCGTGTACCACGGGCGTGGCCACGTCGCGCGCTCGTGGGCGTCTCCCCAGACGATCCCGGCCCGCGCCTACGCCCCGCTCAACGAGTGGATCCGCGCGAACACCGCGCCCGACGCGGTCATCGCCTCGGCGCTGGACCCTTACGTGCACTGGGAGACGGGCAGGCCGGCCGTGCCTTCGTGGCGGTTCCTTGCGGACGACTACGGAAGATACGACCGGGCACCGGAAGTGCTCGCGGCGGGCCTCGATTCCGCAATCGTTCGATTCGGGGCACGCCACGTCGCGCTCGTTCTGGGCGAGAACAAGGCGGCTCGCACGCTGGAGGCCTTCGTGGACCTGCACCCGGAGCGGGCCCTGAAGATCGTGCAGACCGAGGGGCCGGCCGTCGGCGTCATCTACGCTCTGGCGCCTCCGGGCGAGGTACTCCGGGATCCGGAGGCCGGTACCTCCGTCCCGGAGAATCGTACCGAACTCGACGCGGCGGATTCGGTGCCCCCAGCGGGCGCAGCGACAGAGGATTCGGCGCTCCCGTGACGTAGTGCCGGGCCTACCCTTCTCCTTCGACGATCGGCGTGACCCGCAGCATCACGATTCCGTGCCCCGGGACCGGACGACGGAACCGTGACGCGATGGTCCCGTCATCCACGTGCACGCCGGAGTCTTCGTGCCGCCACAAGTCTCGCACGGTGGCCGGCCCGGGATCCAGGCCGATCTCGTGCCAGGAGAACGACCCCTCCATTTCTGCCTCCCGCTGGTTGAGCAGGGCGACCGCCACGGCTCCGTCCGCCAGGGGCTTCGCCCACACCTGGAAGCCGTACCCACGGTCCAGCACGACCTTGCCCTGCACGCCGAGCGGGTCCTGGTCCACCGCGATCACCTCGGCGTTCGTCAGGATCGCGCGGATCTCGTCCGACATCTCGCGCAGATCGTTCCCGGCCATCAGGGGGGCCGCCATCATGGCCCACAGTGAGAAGTGCGCCCGGTACTCCTCGAGCGCCATTCCGCCGTTCCCGACCTCCAGCATGTCCGGGTCGTTCCAGTGGCCGGGCCCTGCAGCCGCGTGGTGCCGGTTGTTGGCCTCCAGAATCCACTTCACGCTCTCCCAGTCGTCGGAAATGTCGGCCGTAGTGCGCCACAGCTGTCCGCTCTCGGCCGCCCACTCCCACGGCAGATTCCTGCCCCATTCGCAGATACTGAGGACCATGTCCCGGCCCGACGCGTCGAACGCCTCCCGGAACCTGGCGTATCGCTCCGGAGCGTTCAGCGAGTCCGCGTGGCACCAGTCCACCTTCACGTAATCCACGCCCCACTCCGCGTAGGTCACGGCATCGATCTCCTCGAAACCGTACGACCCGGGACGCCCCTGGCACGTCTGCGGTCCGGCGTCCGTGTACACCCCGAACTTCAGCCCCCTGTCGTGCACGTAGTCGGCCAGCGCCTTCATCCCTGACGGGAAGCGCTCGGGATCGGGCACGATGAGGTCGTCCGTGCCGCGCTCAACCTGCCAGCAGTCGTCGATCACCACGTACTCGTAGCCCGCATCGCGCATCCCGCTGGCCACCATCGCGTCGGCGATCCCGCGGACCAGTTCCTCGCTCACGTCGCAGGCGAAGCGGTTCCACGTGTTGAAGCCCATCGGCGGGGTCGCCGCGAGGGTGACGGACCCGGCCGGCGCTCCGGGCGTCTCCTCCGGTGCGCCGCCCGTGCCCGCGTCGCCTCCCACGCACGCCGCGAGGCAGAGAGCGAGGGACGCCTGGAGCCAGCCGGTCTTCTTCATCGGGTCCTCCGGTCAGGGGACGAGAACAGCGTGACGCGCGTCTCGCCCGGAAAATCGTAGCGTTTCGCCTTTCCCTCCAGGCGATGCTCCCGCTGGTGCTCCACGCCCAGGATCCGAGCGAAGGGCACCAGATGCCAGCGGTCCACCACCCGATCCAGCTTCTTCGACCCGTAGGGAGGATCGGCGAACGCGATGTCGTAGGCTCCCGGGGGAAGAGCCTCCACGAACGGGATCGCGTCGCGCTTGAACACCCGGGAGCGCTTCCGCGCCCCGAGCGCCGCGACGTTGGCCTTCAGGGAGTGCAAGCTGGCGGTCCCGTTCTCCACGAAGTCCACGCTCGCCGCTCCACGCGACAGGGCTTCCAGGCCCAGGGCGCCCGATCCCGCGAACAGATCCAGCACGCGCGATCCCTCGAGGTCTCCCTCCAGCAGATCGAGCCAGCGGCCGCGGACGGCTTCCGACGTGGGCCGTATTCGCGGGCCGGGCGAGACCAGATCCCGCCCGGCCCACACGCCACCTACGATTCGCATGCGCCGCTCACCCGGCGTCCTGGCCCCGGCGTGCCGCCAGGACGTGGATCACCCACGGCGAGATGCTGGTCTCGCTCACCCACGCGAACGGTTCCTCCGGCCGTCCGAGCGGCTGGTGCACCTCGAGCAGGACCAGATCCGCACCGTCGAACGCCGAGAGGTACGCGCCTTCCGTGCACAGCACGTCGTCCACCGGCCGCCGGTCGGCGACGTCCAGCATCACGATCCTCACCGTATCTCCGTCCACTGCCTCGCTGTTCTCGGGAAAGTCCTTCGTGGAGAAAGAGGCCCACTCGTTCAGGTAGATGTCGGGCGAGGAGACCAGGTTCAGGATCCGGCCGTTCGGAGCGAGGAGCCTCTGGAGGGCCGCCAGGATCGAGACCTTCTTCCCCAGGTCGGGGATGTTGTCGAACGTGAACGCCGAGAAGACGAGGTCGAACGATCCCGGCTCGAGGCCCGGAAGCTCGCCGTCCGGCACGAGTCGGTAGTCGCCCTGCGGGTCGATGAGATGCGCCCGCTCCAGCATGCTCGCGGCGATGTCGACGCCGGTGACCGCGAACCCCAGGTCGCGCAGGAACCGGGTCGATCTTCCCGTCCCGCACCCGAAGTCGAGGGCCCGGTTGCCCCGCACGTGCGATTCGATCAGTGCGGGGATGTCGCGGAAGGCGAGCCAGTACGTCCCCGGGAACTCCAGCCCCGCGTAGGCTTCGGCCCGCTCATCGTCGTCGTAGACGTTGGAGAAAGCCCCGGTCGCGATCACCGGTCCTTCACCTGTTCGCGCAGCTCTTCGAGCTCCTTCTCGAGCGCCAGGACCCGGGCCCGAGTGTCGCCCAGCTTCCGCGTCAGCGCGATGCTCTTCATGTGCTCGGCGAGCGGGATCGCCGGGGTTCCCGCGTAGGCGCCCGGCTTCGTGAGGTCCCGTGTCACGCCCGCCCGGTGAACCAGCGCCACGTCGTTGCAGACTCTCAGATGGTCGCTGATCCAGGACGTGCCCGTTGCGAGCACCCGGTCGCCGATATCCACCGAGCCCGCGATGATGAAGCCGGCGGTGAACAGGCAGTCCCGGCCGACGGTCACGTTGTGGGCCACGTGGCAAAGGTTGTCCATCTTGGTGCCGGCGCCGATGCGGGTCTCACCGAAGGCCGCCCGGTCGATGCAGTTGTTCGCGCCCACCCGGACCCTCTCCTCGATGACCACCCTGCCGGTCTGCGGCACCCGGTGGCTCCGACCCTGCGCGTCCTGCGCGAAGCTGTAGCCCTCGCTTCCGATGACGCTCCCGGAGTGCACGATGGCCTCGTCCCCGATCTCGCACTCGTAGCCGACCGTCACGTTGGGGTGGATCACGACGCCGTTCCCCAGAACGGCTCCGCTTTCGATCACCGACCCGGCCAGGATCACGCAGTCTTCGCCGATCCGGACGCCGGCGCCGACCACGACCGCGGGACCGATGACCGTCCCTTCGCCGACCGAAGCGGTCTCGTGGATCACGGCGGAAGGATGCACGCCCGGCCATCCGGTGTCGCGCAGATCACGGTCGGCGTAGCGCTGTCTGAGCAAGGCCTGCGCGAGCTTCACGTTGGGAGCGACGAGCACCGAGAGCCCTTCGGGCGCCCCCAGGTCCGCCCGGAGCGCGTCACTCGTCACGACTGCCGACGGACGGCGGTCCATCACGTGCGGAATCGACGCGGCCCGGTCCACGAACACCAGATCGCCGGGTCCGCACTCATCGACCGGCGCGATCCCCGTCAGGTTCGAGTCTTCTCCGTGCATCGCCGTCAGGACGCCTAGCGGGTGGAAGATCTCGAATACTTGCGATGCTGTCTGTTTCATGCGTGACCTTCTCTCGACGGTTCGGGATCCGGAACCTTGACCGGATTGTTACCTATGTAGTGAACGAGCGTGGCGCTCCCGGCGAGCCCTGCAACCGAACCTGACGATGAGGGTGCTGTCGTGTCCATAAGGCCCGTGAAGAGAATCGTGCAAGCGCAACCCGTGCTGGAAGGAGCCGGGGTGCAGCTTCGCCGTGCCTTCGGCTTCGGCGTGACGGATGACTTCGACCCGTTCCTCCTTCTGGACGACTTCCGGAACGAGGATCCGTCCGCCTACGAGGCCGGCTTCCCGTGGCATCCGCACCGGGGAATCGAGACGATCACCTACGTGCTCGCGGGCACCGTAGAGCACGGCGACAGCCTGGGCAATAGCGGCAGGCTGGGAGCCGGTGACATCCAGTGGATGACGGCGGGCCGGGGCATCCTGCACCAGGAGATGCCGAAGGGAGACCCGGACGGGAGGATGCACGGGTTCCAGCTGTGGGCCAACCTGCCGGCCTCCCGGAAGATGACCGCTCCCCGGTACCAGGACGTGACGGCGACCGAGATCCCGGTGGTGACCGAAGACGACGGCACGAAGGTCCGGGTGATCTGCGGCAGCTTCTGGGGAGAGACCGGTCCGGTGGACGGGATCGCGGCGGACCCGCGCTACCTGGACGTCTGGGTGCCGCCCGGTCTCCGGCGCACCCTGCAGGTCGAGACCGACCGACAGGGGTTCGCCTACGTGTTCGAGGGCTCCGGCACGTTCCGCGACGCGTCCGAGCCGCGGACCGTTCGGGACGAGGACGGAAACGTCGTCACGCGGCCCCTGGACCAGACCGGAAACCGCTCGCTCGTCCTGTTCGACAGGGGCGACGAAGTCACGGTGCAGGCCGGCGACGAGGGAATTCGATTCCTGCTCGTCTCGGGCAAGCCGATCCAGGAACCCGTGGCGTGGGCCGGCCCGATCGTGATGAACACGCAGGACGAGTTGCGGCAGGCCTACTCCGAGCTGCGGAACGGCACCTTCATCCAGCCCGGATGATGTCGATCCCGCGTTGCCGGCGTCAGTCGAGGTCGAGCACCAGGTGGCGCTCGGTCACGAACTGACCTTCCTCTCCCAGGGAACGCGGCTCGACCCCCCATTCCCGGAATCCGGCCCGCTCGTACAGCCGACGAGCCTCCGGGGCCGCATCGGTGACGGAAAGCTGGACCTGGAGAACCCCCGTCCACGAGCGCGCCCGATTCACCGCCGCCTGCAGGAGGTCGAGACCGAGCCCGCGGCCGCGGGCGGGCGGTGAGACGTACATTCCCCACACGATCGCCCGGTGCCTCTGCTTTCGCTTCGACAGGCGGCCGACGCCCGCGATTCCCACGAGCCGATCACCCTCGAACGCCCCCAGCACCGCAGCGCTGTCGGGATCGGAAAGAGACTCGCGCATGAACTCGGCGGAGAGTCCGCGATCGTCCTCCGGGGAGGCGGCGAACGCGAGGGGCGCTTCGGCCAGGGCCTCGCGCCTCAGCTCGACGAACAGGGGCACCTCATCTGGCCGCAGCGCGCGGATTCCGGTAGTGTCCGGGCTCACCGGACCACGGCCGGAAGGATGAAGCGGCGGAGGATCTCCTCGGGCTCGCGGGTCTTTCCGTTGCGGAAGTTGCCCGACGTGATGACGACCACGAGGTCGACCGAGGGCGCGACGAAGATGTATTGCCCGCCGTTTCCGCGGGCCTCGACGGTCTCGATCGTCCGGTCGCCGACTTCATATTGGTGGTGCCACCACAGATAGCCGTACTCGTGCCCGTTGCGGTCCAGGGGTCTCAGTCGGCCGTAGCGGCCCCAGGATTCCTCGATCCAGGCTTCATCCAGCACGCGTCTTCCCTGCCACATGCCGCCATCCAGGTACATCTGGCCGAACTTGGCCATGTCACGCGGCCTCAGATACAGACCGCCGCCCATGTACGGTATGCCCGTGGGGTCCAGAAAGAACCTGTAACTCTCGATTCCGAGAGGCTCGAACAGGTTCA
>Ga0210121_1000193_pt1 | contig 18675 bp, 10 predicted proteins | sample Joice_ThreeSqB_D_FD_184873 | JGI IMG/M metagenome (GOLD analysis project Ga0210121, IMG submission 184873) | Wetland microbial communities from San Francisco Bay, California, USA, that impact long-term carbon sequestration - Joice_ThreeSqB_D1... | ecosystem: Environmental > Aquatic > Marine >... | reverse complement strand
GTCGCCGCCCACCATCAGGTTGTCAGCCAGGTTGACGTGGAAGAACCCGGACAGCGGGTCGAGCTCGACGGCCTTCGCCAGGAAAGTCCGGCCCTCCGCGACGCGGCCGACGTTCGTCAGCAGCCCGCCCAGTTGCTGGTTGGCGTTGGCGTAGGACGGGCGCAGGTCGATCGCGCGCCGCAGCGCCAGCTCGCCCAGTTCGTAGTCGTCGTCGAACTCGGCTGCGAGGATGCCCGCCGACACCCAGCCCTCCGCCATCTGGGGATCCAGGGTGAGGGCCCGGAGCGCCGCGAGGCGTCCTTCCGGGAGCAGGCTCGCGGCGCCGATGTCGCGCCACGCGAGGGCGTCGATCGCGTCGGCGAGTCCGCTCCAGGCGAGCGCGAAGCCCGGGTCGAGCCCGCTGGCCGTGCGGAAGTGCTCGACTGCCTCGCGCAGCAGCCCGATGTTCCGCGTCCGCCACTTCTCGCGGCCCTTCAGGTACTCGTCGTACGCCGTGACGTCGTGCGTGCCGCCTCGCGTGGTGGGCGCATCCTCCGCCCTCAGGCGCGGCACGAGCGCCGCCGTCACGGCCGCCGCGATCTCGTCCTGGGTCGCGAACACGTCCTCCACGTCGCGATCGTACTCGCTCGACCACAGGTGGAAACCGTGCGCGGCGTCGATGAGCTGGACGCTGATCCGGACCCGGTCGCCAAAACGCCGCACGCTGCCCTCGAGCACGGTCTCCACCCCGAGCGAGTCGGCGATCGTCCGGATGTCGATGTTCGTCCCCTTGAAGGCGAACGAGGAAGTGCGCGCGGCGACCCGCAGGTCCTCCACCCCGGACAGCGCGTTCAGGAGCTCCTCGGACAATCCGTCGCTGAAGTACTCGAGCTCGGCGTTGTCGCTCAGGTTCGCGAACGGGAGGACGGCGATCGAGTCGTAGGTTCCCGTGCCGCGGATCCGTCCGGTGGCCACCCACCACGCGCTGAGACCGATCAGGAGCGCGCCGGCCAGCGCCGCGAGCCCGATGGGCCAGCGGCGTCCGGGCGGCTGCGCGACGATCGCGTCGAGCTCGCCTTCCCCCGCCGCCCCCGTCCGCTTGAAGCCCTCGGGCCCCCTCTCGAACACCCAGGCCATCGCGCACGCGACCGGGAAGCCGAGGATCATCAGGAAGGCGATGGCGCTCAGGATCCACGGCGGCAGGTGGAGGGCCGGCACGAACACGTCGGCGGCCTGCACGACGACGAAGCCGACGCCTCCGTACACGGCGGCGACCCGGAAGACCTTCCGCCGCTTCAGCTCGGCGAAGACGCGCTGGTAGCCGTGGGGCTCGGTCATCGGGCGACTCCGCGACTCACGCCGGTCCTCACCACTCGATCTGCGCCTCCGCCAGCGGAATGAGCGCCTGGAACCGTGGATCGTCACGCAGCGGATCGTACAGCGGATCCAGCTTCAAGTCGCCGAGGCCGAAGACGCCGGGGCGGGACATCAGCTCCTCGAGCAGGGCGATCGCGTCGTCCGGCCGGCCGGTCAACACATAGGTACGCAGCAGGAGCCACTGGAACAGGTCCGTGTCGGCGGCGTCCCGGTCGTAGCCGTACATCCGCACGGCCTCCTCGGCCTCCCGCACGGCTTCCTCCGCGTCACCCGGGCCGCCGCGCAGGGCGAGGCTGAGCCCCAGGTAGGCGTGCGGCACGGAAGCGACCCCGAACCGGTCCCGTGGCCCGGTATCCGGGGCGCGGGCGAGCGCCGCCTCGGCTTCGGCCACGGCCGAATCGGCCCACACGGTCGCGGCGCGCTCGTCCCCGGCCATGTGGTAGGCGAGCGCGAGGCGCTGGAAGCGGGAGTGCGACCGGCGGACGGTCGACGACTTCTCGATCTCGGCCGGCTCACCGTACATCCCGCGCGCGGCCTCGATCGCCGCACCGTAGTCGCGCGCCATGTACGCCAGCCAGTACGCCACGGCCTTCTTCTCGCCGGGCGTCTCGAGCCCCCGGCCCGTCTCGAGCTGACGGCGCGCGGCGGTGGAATCGCCCTCTTCGAACAACAGGAGCTCCGTGAAGAACCCGCCGACCTCGGGAGACTCCGGATCGAGCTCGAGGGAGAGCTCGAACTGCCGGCGGCCCGCGCCGTATCGCCGCAGCCGATAGTTGTTCAGCCCCTGGTTCCACACGAGGGTCGGATTCCGCGGATCGAGCTGGATGGCCCGGTCGATCAGCTCCATCGCCTCGTCCCACCGACCGAGCCGGCGCAGCACCCAACCCTCGTGCTGGAGGATCTCGGGATCGCCGGGCCGGATCCCTCGAGCCCTGGCGAGCGCGTCGGCGGCGGCCTCGTAGTCGCCCTTGGCGTAGTAGTCGTACACGCCCTCCGCGTACAGGGCGTCGGCCCCGCCCGGGTCGATCGCCCGCAGCGAGTCGAGGCTTCGCCGGGCCGGCAGCGTGTCGGACTCGTAGCCACCGCGCAACAGCCAGGCCTGCGCCCGGACCAGGCGGGCCCACGCCGCCTTGAAGCCGGGGTCCAGCTCGACGGCCCTCCGGTACGCCTCGATCGTGGCCCGCTCGGCCTTGGGATCGCCCGACCGCTCCTCGAGCACCTTGCCCTCGTGATAGGCGTTCCAGGCGTCGATGTTCTCGGTGAGCACGGCTCCGAGTGCCGCGCCCGTCTCCTCGGAGAGGGTCGCCTCGAGCGCCGTGGCCACGGCGCGCGCGATCTCGCCCTGGATCTCGAATACGGTCTCGGCGGTGAGCTCGCTGTCGTAGGTGTGTGCCCAGAGGTGCTCGTCGGTCGCGGCGTCGATGAGCTGGACGTTGAGCCGCACCCTGCCCCCGGATGTCCGCACCCCTCCCTCGACGATCGATCCCACTCCCAGCTCCGCGGCAATCTCCCTGACCGGCCGGTTCTGGTCCGCGTAGGCCATCACCGAGGTGCGCGAAGTCACCTTGAGGTCCGGGACCTGCGTGAGCTGCGTCAGAAGGTCATCGTGCAGCCCGAGCGCGAAGGCGCGGCTGTCGTCGGTTCCCGCGAGGTCGGAGAACGGGAGCACGGCGACGGCCTGCCGGGATGCCTCGACGGCGCTGGCCTGATCAGCCGGCGCGCCGGTTGCAGCGGCCCGCTCGCCGTCGTCACTCGAAGCGCGCAGCCCCGTGTACACCGCGCCCGCGAACAACCCCGTCGCCACGAGCGCCGCGACCCCCGCGGGCCAGCGTTTGGCCGGCGGCGCGGAGGCGATCGCCGACAGTTCGGCTTCGCTTGCGGCGTCGGTCCGCTGGAAACCATCCGGGGTCGACTCGAACGCCCACGCCAGGATGATCGCGATCGGGAAGCCGACGATCATGAGCAGCGCGACGAGCCTGTAAGTCCACTCGGGGAGGAGCAGCGCCGGAATGAGCAGCTCCACCACTTGAAGGAGCAGGAACCCCACGGCGCCGTACACCGCCATGATCCGGAAGACTTTCCGGCGCTTGAGCTCGGCGAAGAACCTCTGATATGCGGGCGTGTTCGACATCCGCGGAAGATCGCGGCTCAAGCAGGGGTGGAGCAAGGAGGGTGGCGATTGCCGGCTGGACCGAGGCGGCGGCACACGTGTCTCGAGCACCCTGCACGGAAATGCCCACTTTCCCACTTTTCGTCAGGGGGCGGGGTGGGCACTGGCGACGACAGAGGATCCGGCGGTCAGTCAGCGTGGGGCGGTCCCGCGCGTGCTCAGTCGCCCCAGTCTTCTCCGCGGACCGGCCGCAGGTTGAGCGCGTCGCGGTGGAACTTCCAGTCCGGCATGTGGCGGTCCATCAGCCTGACGAAGCGGGCGTTGTGCGTCGGCTCCAGCAGGTGGACCAGCTCGTGCACCACGATGTACTCGAGCCTCTCGGGGGGCTTCGTGGCCAGCTCGGTGTTGAGTCGGATCGTGCGCGCGTCCGGGTTGCAGCTCCCCCACCGGGTCTTCATCTGCTGCACGTAGAACCCCTTCGACCTCACCCCGAGCCGCGGCTCCCAGCGGGCCAGCAAAGGGGGCACGGCCGCCCGGATCTGCTCGCGATACCACTTTTCGACGATCGCCTGCCGCTTGTCCCGGTTCGTCCGCGGCCGCACCTGCAGCTCCAGATAGCGGTGATTCAGCCGGACGGAGGGCGGCTCGTCGCACTCCCAGACCGACAGGAGATAGGGTTTCCCCCACACGTGGTGACTCTCTTCGTCCACGTAGCGGCGGCGCGGTTCCCGTGGCGGCGCGGGCACCTGCTGCCGCATCCGGTCCTGGTGCTTCTGGATCCAGTCGAGCTTGGAATGGGCGAAGGCACGGATGGTCTTCATGCTCACGCGCCTCGGGGCCGAGATACGCACGCGGCCGAGCGGCGGATGCACCGTCAAGTTGATGTTCTTGACGTTCTTCCGGACCACATCGACCGTGATGTCCCCAAGCGTGATCTGCGACTCCATCGACGTTCGCCCGCTCCCGGTTGGCGGTTTCCGTTCCTCGACCCTGCACCCCGCGATCTCCCGCGGGGATCACGATCGGCTCCACGCTACTGCACCTTCGTCCGCCGGTCGAGTCCCGGCGAGCGCGCGACCGGCGCCCGCCGGGTATGACGGCGCCTGAATCAGGCGAACGGCGGTTTCGGAGGCGGGTCTATGTTGCCTCCGCCGCCCGGTGGCTCCGGAATGTCATCGTGCAGATCGATGAGCTGTTTGAGAATCTTGTCCTGTTCTTCGAGCTTCGCCCGCACCTGTTCACCCCACACGTACCACGCGTCGAAGGCATCGAGCAGGCAGTCGCAAAGACCCTTGAACGCCGGAGGAAACTCATAGCCCTTGCAGAGCTTGCACGGCTTGTGGCCGTGGCCGTGGCCGTGGCTCGGGTGCTTGTGTGCGTCCATGACCTTCTCCCTTTGGATGGATGGAGATGACGAAACGGATTTCCTGTCAGGCCGGCTTCTGAACGCGTACGTCAGCTGGCCGACGGGCTGCCCCTCGAAAAGCTGCTGAAGGGTCACCCGGCCCCCGAGCCGACCCGTGAGTCCCGAGATCGTCAGCCTGACCCTGTACGCGGCCCGGGCCGCCAGACGGGCCTCGAACAACACGGCACGGGGAAGCCGCGACAGGCGCACCTGGACGGCGCCCTCTTCGAGCTGACGCCAGCTCTGCACTACCGGGCTGTTCCGAAGCTCCCCCGCGAGCGCTGACGGCACTTCCAGCTCGATCGCCGCGCCCGGGGGCAGCCTCTGCTCGAGTCCGATCGTGAACAGACGCCTGTGGTCCGGCGCACCACGGATCAGGAAAGTCGCCGAGAACGTGCCCGCGGCCGGCGCGGCATCGACCACGTTGAAGTTTCGCCATGCCACGCTGTTGTTGGCGCGGATGAACTCGAGGAACTGATCCCAGTCCTCGATCGGAGGAAGCACCGGGGCGGGATCGCCGGGGCACCCGGCGACGGCCACGAAGCAGTAGTGCCCGGTGGTGGGGGCCGAGTCCCACAGGATCGGGCCGGCCACGGCGAGCTCGCTGGCGTTCCCTTCGATCGGCGGAAACACTGCCTCACCGATCGCATTCCAGTCGGCGGGAGTGATGAGCAGGGCCGGCTCGCTCCACCACACCCTGGCCTTGGCGTCCGTGGCGGTCGCCGAGCCGAGGTTTCTCGCCCTGACATACACCCAGTTGTCGGCGCCGTGGACCGCGGTACTCCCCAGGTCGTCGCTCTCCTCGTTGCCGCTTCCCTCGCCGAAGTCCCCCTGGGCGTTCTGGGTCACGATGATGTCCGGACTCCGGCACACGACGCCCTCGGTGGGTGTCAGTCCCTCGTCTCCCAGGTAGTCCCGGACGTGAAGGTCGGGCGTCAGACCCAGCTTGGCCGCGCAGCGGGCGAGGTTGGGCACGTACTTGAGGGCGGCCACGTCCCCGATCCTGCCGTAGACCGGCGTGGGCGTATCAGCATAGGCGACGGTTCCGGCCGCCGGGTCCGGGCCCGGCTCGCGCAGCAGCGCCCGGATCTGCCACGGTGCCAGCCGCTCGTCGTCGTGCGTCTGCGCCCAGATGCCCTGCAGCACGAGAACCGTCCCGGCGATGATCGCGGACGCCGAACTCGTGCCGTTGAAACCGTGCCAGGGACCGGCCAGGAGGGAGTCGAGCGTGGTCACGCCGGTCCCCAGCCCGAAGCAGTCCACCCGGTCCCCGAAGTTGGACGAAGCACGCCGCTGGCGTCCTTCCCCGGCGCTCCCGGACACGAGCGTCTCGTCGTGCGCGCCGACGACGATGGCGCCCGAATCCCCCGAGCCCATCGGCTCCCACTGGATCGTGCCGTCGGCGTCGAAGCCCTTCAGGTCGACCGTGTTCAGGTCGACGCCACCGTTCCCTGCCAGCTCCACCACGACACGCCCGAGAGCGGTGGCCAGTCGGATGGCGTCGAAGTCGGCCGCCACGCGCTCGAGGGGCGTGTGCGAGGTACCCCACTCCTGCTCGATGAGGAGCACGTCTCCCGCACTCAGGTGCATCAGTGCGGCCGTGACGATCGCGTCCACCGTGTTGTACGTACCGTCCGCAAGAGCGGGCGAGACGAGGAAGACCTTGTTCAGGTCGGGTGCGATTCCGGCGATGTCCCCACCGCCGTGACCGGCGTACAGGATGCCGAGCACCGCCGTCCCGTGGCGTACCGCGGTGATCTCGCCATAACGCACCCCGAACACGTGATCGGCCTTGGCGGCCAGCTCGGCGTGGCCCTCGTCCCAGTCCTGCTCGAGGTCCGCGATCCGGAGCCCTCGGCCGGCCCCGCCGCCCGACAGCGCCGCCGGGCCGGCGAACCAGCCCTGATCCCAGGCCCACCTGGCGTTGACGCCGTCGGGACGGCCCTCGAGGTATGTCTGGACGTCGACCGACGTGACGGCGGGTCCGTACCCGGGCGCACTGACCTCCTCCTCATATGCCGAGACTCCGGGCACGCGGTCCAGCGCACCGCGGAGGGCCTCGAACGAGACGTCCGATGAGTCCACTACGATCCGCCAGTAGGACAGCAGGCTGCGCCGCGGCGGGAAGGGCGAGCGCCGGGCCTCCGTTTCGGCGGCCTGCAGCTCGGCAGGCGAGAGGCTCCGGATCAGCCGCTCCGGCGTGACTCCCGCCTGGATCAGCAGATCGGCGAGGCCTGCATACTCCGGGGCGATCGCATCGAAGTCTCCCGTGTGCCGCTCTCCGGGTCCCGAGAGCCGCATGACGATGGATCGTCCGTGTCCGTGATGTCCGTTGGGAGACATGGCTCACCCCACCTTCCGGGTCACCGCAGGTACGCGCCTGTCACGAGGGGGGCGAGCCGCCGCCGGTCAGGCCCTCCAGGCGGCGTGCCAGGCTGTCAGCCAGGGCATGGCGCCCCAGCGCCCGGGCCGCCTCGATCCTCACCGCGAGGCTGGCCGGACGGAACGCCAGGTAGATCACCGGATGCAGGTGATCCAGCTGGCTCGCCCAGCGCAGCGCAGCTTCGTGCTCGCCGCGGGCATCCAGGATCCGCGCGAGCGTCAGCCACTCGTAGGCGAGCACTTCCCACGGCCCCCATCGAAGCTCCGCCCGGTTGCCGGTCGGCACGAGCGCCTCGAACCGGCGGATCGCGTCCGTCGTGTCGCCTCGCACGAGGGAGAGGTGGGCCCGGAAGACGTCGGCGAACATGCGGTCCTGCCTGGCGCTGTCCGCGGCCACGCGTCGCTCGAACTCGCCGACGATCGCTGCCAGAGCCGAGGAATCCCGGAGCTGCGCAGCCCGAATCCCGGCCACCCAGACCATGGCGCTGGGCTGCCCCGCGTGGTCCGTCCCGATCTCTTCGACCAGGGCGTCCGCCTCGGCGCCGACGGCCGCCCCCGCGGCCGCATCCGCGGTGTAGAGGTAGTGGCTGCCGAGGTCCTCACGCGACGCCTCCAGCAGCGCGATGAGCTCGTCGTCCCGGCCCTGGCCGACCATGGCGCTCTGCCAGGTCAGCAACGCCCCCCAGCGCTCGTTCGCCGCCGCACTGTCGGAATGGAGGACGGCGGACAGAGCCCCGTCCGCACACGCCTTTCCGCCCCGGTCCTGCTCCAGAATCAGGCCTGCCCGGAGCACGTCGAACGGCGCCCGCTCCGCTTCTCGGTTCCAGTCGAGGCTCCCGGGACCGTCGGCCAAACACCGCAGAATCAGTCCGCTGTACGCCACCAGCGTGCTGTCCGGCTCCACCTTCCGGAATCGATCCAGCATCTCTCGCGCCCGATCGAGGTGTCCTCCTTCCAACTCGATGCTCGCCAGGCGGTCGATCACCGGCCAGAAATCCGGCCGGCGCGAGCGGGTCTTCTCGTAGGCCTTCCGTCTCGCCTGAGCGTGCGTCCTCGGATCGTCCAGAAGATCCGCCACCGAATCCAGCATTTCGGGAAGCGGCACCAGCTCGTCGAACACCTGACCGAGGGCGAACCAGCCTTCGGCGTGCGCCGAGTCCACTTCCAGCGCCCGGACCAGAGAGACGATGGCGGGATCCGCTCGGCCCAGGGTGTAGTCGCGGATGCCCTCGGCGTAAAGTCGAGCGCGCGGCGAGAGCGTGGAGCCGTGCCGCACGGCGATATCCGCCATTGCCTGCGCGTCCCCGATCCGGGTCAGCCACATCGCGGTCAACGCCCCGTCCACGGCCGCGATGGCCAGAGTGGAGTCGTTCTGCAGCGCCCGCTCGAAGTGACCGTACGCCTCTTCGAACCTGGACCTGCTGTAGGCGGACAGCCCGAGCCCCCAGTTGGCCAGCGCGGCCACATCGTGCTCCTGAAGATCACTCGGCGGCACGTCCTCGCCCACGAGAGCCGGTATGAGCTGGGCCACGGCTCGCAGGCCCAACGGAGTCATGGCCGCCGTCGCGACCGGAGCCGACGCCCCGGCCCGCTTGGCCGTTTGAGGCCCCTCCACCGAATGAAGACGGATGATGAGCGTGACCGAGTCGCCCGAGACCACCGCCTGGCCGTCGATGAAATGAGCGGCGCCCAGGCGCCGGGTGATCCGCTCCATGTCCTCCCGTGTCACGAGATCGGGGTCCCGACGCTGCTCCGGCGTCAGCCAGTCCCAGCCCTCCAGCCACCGGAGAGGCTCCGTGTCCTCCAGGGCGTAGCCAATGCTCGCCGCGATCCCGGGAGCGACTTCCCGGAATTGGCCGGTGGGCGACAGATCGTGCGGCGGAAACACCACGATCCGGTTCGGATCGAGTGGCGGCCCGCGCGGGATCAGCCAGGCGTAGACCGCTCCGATCGCGGCCAGGAAAGCCAGCGCCAGCGCTCCCGCGGCCCATGGATGGGACCTCAGCCGCCCGAACGGGGTGGCGGCGGGTTTTTCCGGCTCGCTGGCCGCACGCTCGAGATCCTTCAGCAGGGCGCGGACGTCGCCGTACCGACCGGCCGGGCTCTTGGCGAGGCAGCGGGCGATCACCCGGTCCACGGCCGAAGGCACGTCCGGCCGCACGATGCGAACGGAATGCGGGGTGTCCGACACGTGGCGGGCGATCACGGCATGCGCGGTCGGGCCCGAAAACGGGGGCTCCCCGACCAGCATCTCGTACAGCACGCAGCCGAGAGAGTAGATGTCGCTGCGGCCGTCGAGCCGCGCCTCCCCGGTCCCCTGCTCGGGACTCATATAGGCCGGCGTCCCGAGGATGATGCCGCTGGTGGTGAGCTGCTGGATCCCTTCCGCTTCCATCGGGTGAGCGACCCCGAAGTCGGCCAGCACGGCCTCGTCCTGCTCGAGCAGGATGTTCGCCGGCTTGAGGTCCCGGTGAACAACGCCCTGCTCGTGCGCGAAGATGAGGGCGCTGCCGATGTCCCTCGTGATCGCGAGGGCCCGATCGACCGGAAGCTGTCGTTCCCGCTCGAGCAGGTCACGCAGGGTCTCCCCCTTCATGAGCGGCATCACGTAGAACAGGTGCCCGTCGGCTTCACCCGAATCGAACAGGGGCAGGATGTGCGGGTGGGTCAGAGAGGCGGCGATCGCCACCTCACGGTGAAACCGATCCGCGCTGACGGCAGCTGAGAGATCCGGCTTCAGTACCTTGACCGCGACCGTGCGGTCGTGTTTCAGGTCGCGGGCCCTGAACACCACGGAGGTGCCTCCTCTGCCCACCTCGCCCTCGATGGCGTACCGGCCATCCAGCGCGGAGCGGAGCGTCGCCTCGAGGTCGACCATGGTGCTCTCCCGGGACGGGGGAGTCCTGCGTGTCGGGGCCGCTGGAGTTCAAGTCTTGTAAGGAGATACCGATCCCAAGCTAGGAGAATCGCGGATTCAGGTCAATCTGGATGAGCGCCCGGCGGCGCCCGCTCCGGGAGTTGGCGGCCGCTGAGCCGCCGCCTATACTGACGCGGATCGAACGAGGCCTGCCGAAGGCCGGTCCCCGACCGCAGAGGCCGCATGTCCCGTCTGACGCATCAGAGCTCGCTGTGGCAGGTCCTCGGCCTGTACGCCGGCGGCTCGTGGGTCGTTCTCCAGGTCGTCGATGTCCTCGCCCAGAACATCTCGCTTCCCCCGTGGGTGTTCACGCTCACCCTCGCGCTGCTCCTCATCGGGCTCCCGATCACCGCTGCGACCGCCTATTTCCAGGGCATCGGGCGGACGGCCTCACGGCATGCGGATGGGCGCGGGGCTGCGGCCGGAGAGGCGCACGCGACCCCTTCCCGCGGCCCGTTCACGTGGGGAAACGTGCTGAAGGCCGGAGTCGCGGCCCTCGCCGTGTGGGGCGTCGCGGTGACCGGCTGGATGGTGCTGAGCGCCCGCGAGACCGAGCACACGGAGTGGGACCTGGTGACCGGCCTCGACGAGATCCGTCGCCTGGTCGGCGAGTATGACTATCCCGGCGCGTATCGGGTGGCCGCGCAGCTGGACCGGGTGATCACGAACGACTCGGTGCGCGAGTCCATGTGGTCCGAGGTGTCGCGGAAGCTCACTCTGCAGACCGAGCCGCCGGGCGCGCTCGCCCTCCGCCGCGACTACACTCCGGCGGACGCGGAGTGGGAGGAACTGGGCCGGACACCGGTCGAGGTGAAGCGGTTTCCCTTCGGCCTCTCCCGCGTGAGGTTCGAGCTCGACGGTTACCTGCCGCGCGAGACCTCCAACTTTTCCGGCGTTCTCGCCACCGCGCCTCCGTTCCGCCTCGACACCGAGGAGACGCTGCCGGCAGGCATGACCCGGGTTAGCGGCGGCTCGGCGAAGATCTGGGCGCCGGGTCTCGAGCAGCTGGACTCGCTGGCGCTCGGCGACTTCTTCATGGACATCCACGAGGTCACGAACCGCGAGTACAAGGAGTTCGTGGACGCAGGCGGCTACCGGGACCCGGCCTGCTGGACCGACTTGTTCGTGCGTGACGGCCGCACCCTCTCGTTCGAGGAAGCCGTAGCCGACTTCGTCGACCAGACCGGTCGGCCCGGCCCGAGCGGCTGGGAGGTCGGATCCTACCCGGCGGGCCAGGACGACTTCCCTGTGGGCGGCGTCAGCTGGTACGAGGCCGAGGCCTACGCGTGCTTCGTCGGCAAGGCCCTGCCCACGGTGTACCACTGGTACATGGCCGCCGACCCGTTCAGCAGCAATCACGTCGTCCCGCTCAGCAATTACGACGGCGTCGGACCGGCGCCGGTCGGCCAGTATGCCGGCGTCACGCGGGACGGCATCTACGACATGGCCGGCAACGTGCGGGAATGGACGCGCAACGCGGACGGCGAGTCCCGGTACATCCAGGGAGGCGGCTGGGCCGATCCGCAGTACTCGTTCAACGACGCGGTCGCTTCACCCGCCTTCGATCGCTCCACCGCTAACGGGATCCGTCTCGTCGTTTACCCGGACAGCACGAACGTCGCGGCAGCGAGCTTGCCGATCGAGAAGGTCTTCCGCGACTACCACGCCGAGACCCCGGTGTCGGACGAAGTGTTCGCGGTGTACCGCCAGATGTTCGCCTACGACCGCACACCCCTGAACGCCGTGGTAATCAGCTCCGACACGAGCGCGACGTACATCCGCGAACGCATCGAGATGGACGCGGCGTACGGCGGAGAACGTCTGACGGCATTTCTCTTCCTGCCCCGGGGTGGGAATGCGTCGCCCCCCTACCAGGTGGTCACGCTCTTCTCCGGCTCGAACGACATCTACAGGCGATCCTACGATGACCTGAACATCGGATTCCTCGATTTCATCCTCCGAAGCGGGCGGGCCATCGTCTACCCGATCTACAAGGGCACGTACGAGCGCGGAAGCGACCTCCAGTCGGACATCCAGGACGAGACGAACCTGTACCGCGATCACGTGATCGCGTGGGCCCAGGACCTGGGACGTTCGATCGACTACCTCGAGACGAGGCCCGACATCGATGCGGAGCGGCTGGGCTACTTCGGGATCAGCTGGGGCGGCGTGCTGGGCGGGATCATGACGGCCGTCGAGCCGCGCTTCAAGGCCAGCGTGCTGGTGGTGGGCGGGTTGGAGATGCAGGCGGTTCAGCCGATGGCGGATCCGTTCAACTTCCTGCCCCGGGTCACCGTGCCGACGCTGATGCTGAACGGGCGCTACGACTCGTTCTTCCCGCTCGAGACCTCGATCATGCCGTTCTTCGAGAACCTCGGAACGCCGGCTGAGGACAAGAAGATCATCATCACGGAGTCCAACCACTTCGTGCTCTCGTACGCGGCGAACCAGGCGATCCGGGAGACGCTGGACTGGTACGACCGGTACGTCGGACCGGTGCAGTAGACGCGCGGCCTTCAACGTTGAAACAATTGTGCTATGCTGGAGGTACTCGGTCCTGATCCGGGGACGGGACACGAAGGGAAGGTCACAGCATGGGACCCAGGAGCGAATGACGGCAAAGCACATCCGCCGCGTTGCAGCGGCCCTGATGATCGTGGCGACCGCGGCAAGCAGCGCCACGGCCTTCGCCCAGCAGCAGGACGCCGGGGGCTCGGCCGAGCTCTCGCCCACCGAGCTCGAGGCACTCTTCCTCGCCCGCACGGACAGCGCCCGGATGTACTTCACAGAGGCGGACGTCGAGTTCGTCACCGGCATGATCTCGCATCACGCGCAGGCCCTCGTGATGTCGAGGATGGCCCCGACGCACGGCGCGAGCCCGTCGATCCAGACCCTCGCTGCCCGGATCATTAACTCGCAGCGGGACGAGATCGCGATCATGCAGACGTGGCTGTCCGATCGCGGCCAGCCGGTGCCGGACCCGATGGCGCACGGCGGGCACGGACACATGATGCCCGGCATGCTGACGCCCGAGCAGCTCGATCAGCTCGACGCGGCGAGGGGGCCGGAGTTCGACCGACTGTTCCTGACTTTCATGATCCAGCACCACTCGGGTGCGGTCACCATGGTCCACGATCTTTTCGCCGTCGACGGCGCGGGACAGGGCGCGGCCCTGTTCAAGCTCGCCTCGAACATCCAGGCGGATCAGGTAACCGAGATCGAGCGCATGAAGAAGATGCTGGCGGCGATGCCGGACCCGGGCGCCGGCCGGTGAGCCGCACGAGTCCGAGACCTGACAATCACATGACACGAACCGAGGAAGCCTGATGAGACCTGGAGTTCCCTTCTCCCTGGTGACCGTGACGGGCGCGCCGAGGACGTCCATTCGTTCCGCGTGGCTCGCGTTCGGCATCGCCGCGCTGTTCTCCGTGAGCGCCTGCGCGTCCTCCTCCTCGACGGCGAGCACGACCGGGCCCGACGTGGTCGGCGGCGGTCCGACGGCGGAGCCACTGAAGAAGGCGCCGAGCGCCGAGAACACGGTGACGATGCCGGGTGCGGAGGCGAACACGGACCCGCGTGTCGGCCTCGGGGGCGGGCTCCTGGACGCGGAGCAGGCGATCTCGAACCTGCGGCTCGTGTCGGCGACGCCGCCGCCGGAGGCTTTCGTCGGGGTGACGAATTCGGATCTCGCGTTCACCGGCCACTACGCCATCCAGGGCAACTACAACGGCTTCCAGGTGTGGGACATCTCGAATCCGGCCGCACCGGTCCTCGTGAAGGGCTACGTGTGCCCCGCCTCGCAGAGCGACGTCTCGGTGTACAAGAACCTGCTCTTCGTGTCGGGAGAGGGCCTCGGGGGACGACTCGACTGCGGCACGGAGGGCGTCGAAGAGACGGTCAGCGCCGAGCGCCTGCGGGGGATCCGGATCTTCGACATCAGCGACATCAGGAACCCGAAGTACATCGCCAACGTGCAGACCTGCCGCGGCTCGCACACGCACTCGGTGCTCGTGGACCCGGCCGACAAGAGCAATGTCTACATCTACGTCTCCGGCTCGGCATCGGTGCGACCCGAGGAGGAGCTTCCGGGCTGCTCCGGCGCTCCGCCGGGCGAGGACCCGAACTCGGCCCTGTTCCGGATCGAGGTGATCCGCGTGCCGCTGGCGCACCCCGAGCAGGCGGCGATCGTCAGTTCGCCGCGCATCTTCAGCGGGCTGGTCGCGCCGCCCACGCACGGTGAGAGCGAAGCGGATCGGGTGGAGCTGGAGAAGGCGCGGGCGCGCGGCGCCTTCGTCGCGGATGTTCAGGGCGAGCAGATCGTGCTGCCAGACCGTTGGGCCAATCGTCTCCTAGCGGAAATCATTGAGGAGCGCGGCGGATCCGGCGCGCCGACGGCCGCGGACAGCGCCGCTCTGCGCGAATCTCTCCCCGAGATCATGGCGCGGTACATAGGTGGGGGCGGGGAGGAAGACGGAGGCGAAGGCCCGCGCCCCGGGCCCACCCAGTGCCACGACATCACCCTCTACCCCGAGATCGGGCTCGCCGGAGGCGCGTGCGAGGGCTACGGCCTGCTGATCGACATCTCGGACCCCGTGAACCCGAAGCGGATTGCGGCCGTGTCGGACTCGAACTTCAGCTACTGGCACTCGGCGACGTTCAACAACGACGGCACGGCGATCCTGTTCAGCGACGAGTGGGGCGGCGGCGGGGCGGCGAAGTGCCGCGCCGGTGACCCGATGGAGTGGGGAGCGGACGCGCTGTTCACGATCTCGAATGGCCAGATGGCGTTCCAGAGCTATTACAAGATGCCGGCCGTGCAGACTCCGAACGAGATCTGCGTCGCGCACAACGGATCGCTGATCCCGATTCCGGGCCGCGACGTGATGGTCCAAGCGTGGTACGAGGGCGGCGTGTCGGTGTTCGACTGGACCGATCCGGCCCACCCGGTGGAGATCGCCTTCTTCGACCGCGGCCCGGTGGACCCGGACCAGCTGGATCCGAGCGGCGGGCCGTGGTCGGTATACTGGTACAACGGCGTCATCGTGAGCTCGGAGATCGCGCGGGGCCTCGACATCCTCGAGCTGACGCCGAGCGAGTACCTGACGGCGAACGAGATCGAGGCCGCCCGCTCGGTGAAATTCGACCGCTTCAACGTACAGGGACAGCAGAAATTCGTATGGCCGCCGACGTTCGCGCTCGCACGGGCCTACGTGGACCAGCTCGAGCGGTCCGGAGGACTGAATGCCGACGGCGTAGCGTCCGTACGCCGGGTGCTCAAGGACGCCGAGCACGATTCCGCCGCGGCGAGGCGGGAGGCGCTGAGGGAGCTGGGCGAGTGGCTTCGCGAGGAGACGCCCCGCTCCACCGACGGCCGGAAGATGAGCCAGCTCGCGGGAACCGTTCAGGAGTTGGCGAACGGGTGAGCCGCGTCGCTTCGCGTCGAATCGGGGAGGTCGCCCCGCGGGCGGCGGGCGTTCTCGCATCGCTGCTCTTCGCCTTAGCTCCGCCGGCGGCGGTCGCCCAGGACCGGATGGCGGCTTTTCAGTCCGCCTGCGCCAGCGGAGACTCGCTGGCGCTCGAGGCCCTCTGGAAGGACCTTCGTGGGCTCGCCACGCGAGGCGAGATAGAGGAATGGGAGGCCAGTCCGGTCGCTTCGCGCTGCGCCTTCCTGGAGGACATGCTCGCCGAGCGCGCCGTGCGGGCCGGCATGTCGGTCGACGAGCGGCTGGCGCTCCACTACGAGCGGCTCGCCAAGGTGCGGGACGACTGGTGGCTCCGAAAGAAGCGGGTGCAGGCAGGCGCCGCCGATTCCCTGGGACGGCATCCCGACCTCATGTTCGACGACCGCGGCCTCATCTACCTCCGCATGGGGGAGCCCGACGAGGTCGCCTACGCGATCGCCGGCGGTACCCAGGCGATGGGAAACCGCATCGAGGGCTGGGCATACGACCGGCCCGGTGGAAGGCGGATCTACTTCTTCTCTCCCGTCACGACGATGGGAATCGGCGTGGCCGATTATCGGCTGCTCGACGCTCCGTGGCGCGCCGTGGGCGCCTGGCATGGAGCGACCCAGATGGATCTGGTCAACATGGCGGTGGTCGGAGCCGCGGGCCGGGCACCACTCATGGACCTGCTGCTCTCCTTCCAGGGACTCGATCCCTACTACGCTACCCTGGCATACCGCTCCGTGCGCGGGGGGACCGAGCTGCTCCAGGATCTCAACGAGGACAGACTGAAGACGATGGGCGATATCAGGTTCGCCGTCGATTCCGTCCCGGATGCCCCCGAAGTCGACCCGTCGCTGCGCTTCGCGTGGGAGCACCTGAGATTCCTCGATCCCTCCTCCGGCCGCACGGTCGTCTGGCTGGTCGCCGCCGCCCGCGCCGGGGACCTGGCCGCGGAACAGACGCCGGAAGGACTGAGCGTGTACCGGCTCGATCTCTCCGCCGCCGTGCGGATCGGAAAGGACGTGAAGCGCGACTCAGTCCGGACCGTTTACTCGTTTCCGGGTGAGCCCGGAGACGAGGACGCGTTGATCTCTCGCATTCCCTTGTCGGTCGGACCGGGGGAGCATCCTTTCACCGTCATCGTTGTGGACGGAAACACCCGAGCGGGCGGGACGGACGGCCGGGAGGATCCCGGCGACGATGTCGAGCCGGTCGGCAACTGGGACCGGGGAGTGGCCACCGGTCTGACTCTGTCGGATCTCCCGGAAGTCAGTGACATCGCGGTCGCTGCGGATTCGGGCGGCTCCTGGACTCGAGATGGTGAGACGTTCCTCGCGGTGACTCCGAGCCACATCACGGGATCGAACGGCGAGATCCACCTGTATTTCGAGGCGTACGGAGTGGAGGCAACCATGCCGTACTCGGTCGAGGTACGGGTGGTCCCGGAGGCCCTCGCGGATCGCCTGTGGGAAGTGGCACCGGGCGAAACGGCATTCCGGCTGTCGTTCGCCTCACAAATGCCGTCGACCGGGGGAATCGGGTCCCACCACCTGAGGCTCGACCTTTCCGAGTCCCCGGGCGGCCCCTATACGCTCGGGATCCGAATCACCGAGCCGGCGAGGGAACGGACGAGCCTGCCGATCACGACCCCGATCGTGCGCGCGGACTAGAAGAAAGCGGAAGAACGCGCGGTCCCCGGTCTCAGGTCCCGGTGGCTGTGACCAGGACCTTTCGCCTACCGCCCCGAGCGCGGTGCTCGCACAGGTAGATGCCCTGCCAGGTCCCGAGATTCAGACGACCGCGGGTGATCGGGATCGTCACCGAACTCCCCATCATCGAAGCCTTTATGTGGGCCGGCATGTCGTCTGGCCCTTCCATTGTGTGCCTGTAATAAGGCTCATCTTCCGGCACGGCCCGGTCGAAATACGCCTCGAAGTCTTCGCGCACGGTTGGATCCGCGTTCTCGTTGACGGTGAGACTCGCCGACGTGTGCTTAATGAACACGTTCAGCAGCCCGGCTTCGAAGTCGCCGATCTCTGGCAGCTCGCTCACGATCTGCTGCGTGACGAGATGAAACCCGCGCGGAAAGGCGGGAAGCGTGATTTCCTTCTGAATCGTCTTCATGCCGTCAGAAGAACCCGCCGGGTGGGAGCGTGTCAAGATGGCTCGGGTAAGCTCGGAGGACGACCCCGTTGAGGGGGTGTTGGGTTTGGGAAGATATCTTCCCAATATCACATCACCCGTTCAGGAGGGTACCCTGCCATGCAGCGGGATGCCGGACTGCTGCTACAGATTGAAAAGGCCGTAATCCGGCTGCTCCACGAACACGCCGACGCGAGGCCGCATGGACTCCACGGCTACGAGTTGGCTGACCTGCTCTGCCGCACAGGCACGCCGCACCGCATCGAACGAACGGATGCGGCCCGACTGCGGTCCAACGGAACCATCTACAAGGTCCTCTTCAGGCTGCGCCGGTGCGGTGCAATCGAGGACCGCTGGGAGGACGCTGAGCTGGCCCTCGCCGACGGACGTCCGCGGCGCCGCTACCATTCTCTGACCGACAACGGCTTCCGCAGGGCGAGGAACCTGAAGCGGAGAGACGAACCACGCCGGTACCGGCCTGGCTCGGGAAACACATTCGACCAGGCGCGTGTAGAATCCGAAACTCGAACAAGGTTGGCCCGCAACGCTGGACCTGCAGAAACACCCGCGGCCGGGAATCGCGCAGGGCGCCGCACCAGGCGCTTCGGCTCTGCTGCGCTTCGTTTCCTCCATCGTGTTCTGCGCCGGTTGTGCCGCATTGCCGGCACTTGCGCTCTCCGGCTGCGCCTCGACTCCCGACCCCGGTCCGCAGACGGAGGCGTCGGAGGCGCAGGGGACCCCGGCAGGCGAGAACGACGCGGAAGGAACCGACGCAGAGCAGTCTGACTCGGAGGCCGGCGCAGCGCAGCCAACAACGAACGATCGGTTCTGCAAGCTGGACGCCACCGTCACGGTGCGAGTCGACAACCAGAGCTCGATGAACATCCAGCTCAAGTTCGGCCCCTTCCAGATGGCG
>Ga0210121_1000190_pt1 | contig 18766 bp, 17 predicted proteins | sample Joice_ThreeSqB_D_FD_184873 | JGI IMG/M metagenome (GOLD analysis project Ga0210121, IMG submission 184873) | Wetland microbial communities from San Francisco Bay, California, USA, that impact long-term carbon sequestration - Joice_ThreeSqB_D1... | ecosystem: Environmental > Aquatic > Marine >... | reverse complement strand
GGGATGCCCGGCGTGCACCCCGGCATGCGGTCGTTCCTGGGCGTGCCGATCCGGATCGGCGAGCGCGCGTACGGGAACCTCTACCTGACGAACAAGGAGGGCGGGGAAGAGTTCACCGAGCGCGACGAGACGATCGTGAGCATGCTGGCGGCCCAGGCGGCGGTGTCGATCGAGAACGCACGGCAGTTCAAGACGCTGCAGCGGCTCCTGGACGAGCTCCGGCAGACTCAGCAGCAGCGGGATCGGTTCTACGCCTTCGTGAACCACGATCTGCGCAACGCGTGCAGCGGAGTCCTGATGTGGTCGGAGCGGCTCCTCGCCGAGACCACGGGTGAAGCGCGGGACATCCCGGAGAAGATCCGGCGCGGCAGCCAGCACGCGATGCGGCTGGTCCAGGACGTCCTCGACCTGGAGAGCCTGTCGCAGGGGCGGCTCGAGACGTGGCCCCGGATGATCGTCGTCAACGACCTGCTGCAGGCCGCGATGGACGGCATCCACCCGGAAGCCGAACAGAAGACGATGAAGCTCCGCCTGAAGAGGAACCGGAGCAACCTGCGCATGGTGGCGGATCCGGACCGGGTGCTCCAGATCGTGACCAACCTGCTCAGCAACGCGATCAAGTACGCGCCGGAGGGGACCGATGTCCAGCTCGCCGCCGACCTCAGGCGTGAAGGACCCGGCAAGCCGTTCGACGCCGAGCGCTGGATCGCGATCGGCGTGACGGACCACGGCCCGGGGATCGCGGCGGCGGATCAGGAGAGGATCTTCGGCGAGTACCAGAAGGGTGGCGCCGGCCGCCGGGAGAGGGGAGGCATGGGGATCGGCCTGACGCTGTCGCGCCGCCTCGCGGAGTACATGGGCGGCGCCCTCACCCTGGAATCAACTCCGGGCGAGGGCGCGACCTTCACGCTCTGGATGCCTCACGGACGGGAGCCGGAGCAGCGCAGCGGCTGGATCGGCTGACCTGCACCCGATCCGTCCGTCACATCCTGAGCGCCACGTGGTGAGGCTCGGGCAGGATCCCCTGCTCGCGGTACCTCTTCAACTTGCGGTACAGCGTTCGCCGGCTGATGCCGAGCGCTTCGGCCGCCGAGCTCTGGTGCCACTGAGTCTGCTCGAGCATGTCGAGAATGTACTCCCTCTCGAGTCGCTCGAGATCCCACTTCTCCTCGCGGGCCCGCGAGAGCAGGTTCCGCTCGGGGTCCGGGCGCTGTCCCGGCGGTTCGAACGGAATCGCCCTTGCCCCCGCGTGCATGATGACCGCCCGCTCGATGAAGTTCTCGAGCTCCCGGACGTTTCCCGGCCAGTCGTAGGACATCAGCCGGGTCATGGTCTTCGGCGGGATCTCCGGCGGCTCGAGGCCGTTCTCGTCGGCGAAGCGCTGGCGGAAGTGCTGGGCGAGGATCGGGATGTCGTCCCGCCGCTCCCGCAGGGAGGGGACTCGGATCGGGAACACGTTGAGCCGGTAGTACAGGTCCTCGCGGAACTCCCCCTTCTCGACCAGTTCGCCCAGGTTGCGGTTCGTGGCCGCGATCAGACGGAAGTCGACCGTGATCGGCTCCCGGCCTCCCACGCGAGTGACCTTCCGGTCCTGAAGGACGCGGAGCAGCTTGACCTGCACGCCCTCCGACACGGTGCTGATCTCGTCCAGGAAGATCGTGCCGCCCTGTGCCTCCTCGAACAGCCCGCGCTTGCTCTGCACCGCGCCGGTGAACGAGCCCTTCATGTGTCCGAAGAGCTCGGACTCGAGCAGCGTCTCGGGAAGGGCGGAGCAGTTGATCGCCACGAAGGGACGGCGGTTGCGGCCGGACAGTTCGTGCACGGCCCGCGCCGCCAGCTCCTTGCCGGTGCCGGTGTCGCCGGTGATCAGCACGTTGGCGCGCGTCGGCGCCACGCGCTCGATCATGCCGTACAGCCTCTGCATGGCCTGTGACTTCCCGACCAGGTGTGCCCGCACGCCGGCGCTCGTCTGGCTCCGGAGCTGGGCCACCTCCCGCTTGAGCTCCAGCTCCTCCCGGGCACGCGCCAGGATGTGCAGGAGCTCCTCGGTGCGGAACGGCTTCTTGATGAAGTCGACGGCCCCCAGCTTCATCGCTTCGACCGCACTGTCGATCGAGCCGAAGGCAGTCATCACGATGAACTGGGCATCCGTCTGGAGAGCCGGTCCGGCGCCGAGCACGTTGAGCCCGTGCATTCCGGGGAGGTTCAGGTCCAGCAGAACCAGGTCATACAGCTGCTGGTCCAGCTGGCGCAGCCCCTCCTCACCCGAACGGACCGCATCCACCCGGTAGCCGTTCTCCGCGAGCACGGTCAACAGCAGGTCGCGGACGTTCTCCTCGTCCTCGACGACGAGCACGCGGGGCGCGACTTCGGTCTTGGCGTATTCTTCAGGCATATCTGCTCCGCTGCGGGCTCCGTCGGCCCGGCAAACGTCGTTGAACCGCCCGTAAAGGCCCACGGGGCCGGGGTCAGGGGGATCGCCCGGCCCGCGGACCATTGGCGTGGACGACCCTCGTCCGCGCCGAACGTCCTCACGGCGTCCTCGCTCACCCCTGCCGGAATTGTGCCACGAAGGCCCACTCCGGATCCGGTCCCGGCTGATCGGCCGTCGGGCCTTGATTCATGCGGCTTGAAGGCGCATCCGGGGTCCCCCCGGGCTCGCACATCGAAACCCGCTGGCCGGGTCAATACGACCCGACGAACGCGTGCAGGTGACAATATGTCGCTGTATGGGATAATGTGACAAGAGAGGGGAAAATCCCCGGGGAGAGTCAGTCCTTGAAGGGACTCGGAGTCCGCGGCCGACCGGCTCCCGGCGCGGAGTCCAGCAGTCGCTGAAGCTCTTCGTTGCTGAGCTCGAACGGATCGTCCTGGTGTCCGGGTGCGCGGACCACCCGGGCGGGACCCGGGTTTCCCCCTTCCGGCTCGAAGCTCCACTCCCAGCGGCCGCGTTCCCGGATGCTCCAGGAGTGTCCCGATCGATCGATGAACTTGCGGTAGCTCACGCGGCGTCCCCCCCGGGCGACGATCGCCGGCTGGCGAGGAACACGATCCCACCCGCGGCGGCGATCGCGGCGAAGCCGAACCACTGAATGGCATACATCAGGTGCGGCCCGTCCGAAGGAGGCGGCATCTGCACGAGTCGCGGCTCGACTGCCCCTCCGGCGTGCACCGCCGAGTCAGGAAGAACCCAGGCGCCGATCAGGGGCTCCTCCAGCTCCCGCTGCGCCGCCTCGAGATCGAGGCTGGCCAGCACCACGTGCACTCCGCCCGGAAACCGTGTGCGGCGAGGCGGGATGGCGGCGGAGGGCTCGCCCGGGTAGACGCGGCCCGTCACCTCGACGACGCGCGGCGTCGAGAGATCGGCGGGCGGAGGGCTCGCCGACGCGAGGTCCGCGCTCAGTCCGTCAGCCGCCGGGAGCCAGCCCCGGAGCACCAGGACCGTGGCTCCGCTCTCGAGCCGGAGAGGGGTGACCACGTCGACCCCGGGAGATCCGAACGCCGAACGTCCCCGGATCACGAGCTCGTGCTCGAAGTCCCAGGTGCCCGTGAGTCTCACGCGCCGCCAGAGCAGCGAGTCGACAGCGGGAAGCTCGGCGTCGCCCGAGAGGTCCAGCTGGGGATCATCGGCCAGCGCCTCTCGCTCTGCATTGGCCGCGCGTCGCTCGCCCAGCCGTTCGATCTGCCACGCTCCCAATCGGATGAACGCCGCGGTGGCCAGCACGACGATGAAGCCGAATCCCCAGGAGCGCAGGTCCAGTTTCCTCATGCCCTTGAATCTCGGGGTCCCGGACGCGATGCGACAGGGTGTGGGACTCCCCGGCTACCTCGTCCTGCGGCAGACCCCGTGCGAGCCTATATTCCGACCTTCACGCCGGGGTGGCGAAATCGGCAGACGCGAGGGACTTAAAATCCCTTGGGAGTAATCTCCCGTGTGGGTTCAAATCCCGCCCCCGGCATTGCTGCAGCGGGTAGTCTCGCCCGCTCCGCGGGCTCGAATGTCAGCCGCTGGCGCGGCTGACGCCAAATCCCGCCCCCGGCATTGCTGCAGCGGGTAGTCTCGCCCGCTCCGCGTGCTCAAGGTCAGCCGCTGGCGCGGCTGACGGCAAATCCCGCCCCCGGCATCTTTCGGCGGGTCGTTGCTCGCGTGCCGTGCACGCTCAATGTCTCGCTTCACTCGACGACGCCTGCTGACGCATGCCCAGGGGCTGAGAAGGCGCTGCGCGACCTTTCGGAGCCCCCCTTTGAAGCGAGGGGGAAGTCCTTGCGGGCGAGGCTGGCCACTGTATGTTGCGGAAGTCGTGCCCCTTCTCGCACACCCCGCCCACCGGCAGGGTGCCTCGCAGCCTCGTCTTCGAATCATCGGACGGTCCTGGTGTGCTCCGTGTGAGCGCCGGAAACGTCCGGAACTGCCGATCGCAGCCCCCTCGCTTCGGCCAGGCAGGCCTATGGAGGTGGGCGAATGTCCACGGTCTCGCGTCGCGAGTTCATGGGTTGGATGGGGAGGGCAGGAGTAGGAGCCACCCTTCTCGAAGTCATTCCCTTCAACATCGCCCGGGCGCTGGAGGCCGCCATCGAGGAGTTTCCGCTCCTCTGGCTGCAGCTTTCCAATTGCTCCGGGTGTTCGGTCTCCGTCATCAACACCATCCATCCGAGCATCGAGAACGTGCTTCTCGATCAGATCATTCCAGGCTACCAGCTGGTCCTCGCCTTCCAGCAGACGGTCATGGCGGCCTCGGGCGAGCTGGCAGTGAAGGTTCTCGACCGGACGCACGAGGAGTACAAAGGCCGCTACGTGCTGATCATCGAGGGTGCCATACCCACGCGGGATGGCGGAGTGTACGGGAGTCTCGGGGAGACTGCCGGGAAGCCGGTACCGTTGGCAGATCGAGTGCGAACACTCGCGCCGGACGCAATGGCCGTGTTGTGCGTGGGGACGTGCGCGGCGTACGGCGGCATTTCAGCTGCGAAGCCCAATCCGTCCGGCTGCATGGGGACCGGCGAGTTCTTCAAGAGGGAGGGGATCTCCACGCCGATCGTCAATATCCCCGGCTGTCCACCGCACCCGGATTGGTTCATCGGCACGGTCGCGCACATCCTGCTGCTCGGTCTGCCGGGAGCTGAAGACGTCGATGAGCACGGTCGTATGAAGCTGTTCTACGGCACGACCATCCACCGATCATGCACCCGTCGCGACTATCTGGACGACGGTGTGATGGCCCAGAAGCCTGGCGACATGGGGTGCCTGCTCGAGCTCGGCTGCAAAGGACCATTCACCAAGGCGGACTGCTCACGGCGCTCCTGGAACTCCGGGGTGAACTGGTGCATCGGTTCGGGCGGGCCGTGCATCGGCTGCACGGATCCCTCGTTTCCCGACGGCTGCTGTCCGCTGCTGGTTCTGCCCGGGGGGGTGTCATCATGAGTGCCACGGTAAGGGTCAAGCTCGATCCGATCACGCGGATCGAGGGCCATCTCAGCGTCGAGACGGTCATCGAGGACGGCGTCGTGAAGGAGGCCCGCGCGGGCGGTACACTGTATCGGGGATTCGAGTCCATCATGCAGGGCCACTCTCCGCTCGACGTGATTCAATTCGCCCAGCGGTTCTGCGGCGTGTGTCCGACGGCCCACGCCATCGCGAGCGCCCAGGCGCTCGACACGGCGTTCGGAATCGTCCCGACCGAGAACGGACGGGTTATTCGCAACCTCGTGGGCGGGGCCAACTGGATTCAATCGCACCTGCTGCACTTCTACACGCTGTCGGTGCTGGACTATGTCCCGGGTCCGTACGCTCCGCCGTTCATCCCGCGGTTCGAGGGTGATTACAGGCTGCCCAAAGCGCTGAACGAGCAGCTCATGGAGCACTACATCCTGGCGCTTTCCATGCGACTGAAGGCGCACGAGCTGTCGGCCGTCTTTTCCGGCAAGATGCCGCACAGCGCGTCTATCGTCCCGGGCGGGGTGACCATTCAGCCGACGGTGGATCGAGTGACGACGTTCCTGTGGCGGCTGCGCGAGCTACGGAACTTCATCGACAACTACTACCTGCCCGACGTCATCGCCATCGCCAGGGTGTACCAGGACGGCTTCGAGACCGGGATCGGGCCCTCCAACCTGCTCACGTACGGCTCGTACGACCTGTCGCTCGAGCCCGACGTCACGAAGCGGAAACGACTGCTGCAGATGGGGCGACTGGTCGATGGAGAGTACCGGGACTTCGATCCGGCCAGGATCACGGAGGAGGTCCGTCACAGCTGGTACACGGACTCGGGCCCGACTCACCCGAGTGAGGAAGTGACGGTGCCGATGCCGGGCAAGACGGACGCGTACAGCTGGGTGAAGGCTCCGCGCTACGACGGCGAGGTTTACGAAGTCGGTCCGACGGCGCGCGTTCTTTGCACGGCCCTGTCGGGAGAGAGTCCGGCCATGACGGAGGTGACGAACCAGGTCCTCTCCGAGGTTCGAGTGGCGCCGGACGTTCTGCGCTCCACTCTCGGACGGCATCTCGCCCGGGCCATCGAGACGAAGTTCGTCGCCGACGCGATGCAGGACTGGATCATGGAGTTCCAGCTCGGACAGCCGGTGTGTGCCGAGTTCAGCATTCCGGACACCGCGAGCGGCGTGGGCCTGTGGTGCGCTCCGCGGGGGGCCCTGGGCCACTGGATCCAGATTGAGGAAGGCAAGGTGAGCCGCTACCAGGCCATCGTGCCCACGACGTGGAACTGCTCGCCGCGTGATGACAGCGGACAGCCAGGGCCCCTCGAGCAAGCCCTCGAAGGGTTGGCGGTGCGGGACCCGGACAGCCCGATCGAAGTGCTCCGGGTCGTGCACTCCTACGATCCGTGCGTGGCGTGCGCGATTCACGTTGTCGACGCGAGGGGCAACGAGAGGGGGACATTCCGGGCGGTCTGAAACGCGCCACGAGCGGTCCCGGGGTGATCAGGCTTCGAGCAGGCGCCTCGCCTCCCGGAGACCGGCCTCGGCCAGCTCCGGGAGGACGGGGGCCACCGCAGGGCTCAGCTCGGCCGTGAAAGGATCGATGCGGCCGGGCTCGACGCCCACGAGTGTCCCGCGGAGGGGCCGCCCGAGCGTGCGCGCCACGAACAGCAGGTGTCCGACGCCCAGTTCGTGAACGGAAACCTCGGGGAAGACCGTCTCCGGGACGTCCTCGAGCGGAATGCGGTGCAGTTCTCCGGGCGACGCGCCGGTTCGCACGGCATCGAGCAGCACGACTTTCTCGTGGACCTCGATCTGCACCAGGAGGTCCATCCCGACCACCCCTCCGTCCAGGACGCGAACCCCGTCGGGCAGGTCGTCTCGCGCTGCGAGCAGGTGCGCGGCACGCACCCCGATCCCGTCATCGCCCGCGAGAAGATTCCCGACCCCGATGATCACGACACTCGAGGACATTCTCACCCCGGCTGTTCTCTGCCACTGCGCCGTCGACGGACCCGCCGAAGATAACGCGCCTCCATCTCATCGTGCATCCACCGCGTCGGCCGGTCGGAAGCCACCAGCGGTATCGCCCGGACTCATATCAGACTAAATTGTCCGAATTACCCGGACTTCCCTTCACGGGGGTTACATGGTCTCGAAGACCGAAGAATATGCGTTGCGCGCGGCGGTCTGCCTGGCCCGGCTTCACGGGCCGGGCGTAGTCCGGTCCGCTGAGATGGCCCGGGCCACCGGGATTCCGGCCAACTACCTGTCGAAGATCCTGCACCAGCTCGGGCGAGAGGGCATCGTCAGTTCGGAGCGCGGCCGCAGCGGGGGCTTTCGACTCGTCCGGGATCCCGCCGACGTGACGCTCGCCGAGGTCGTCGCCCCGTTCGAACCGCAGGTCGAGCGGAACCGCTGTCTTCTCGGGCGCCCCGAGTGTTCGGACGGTAACCCGTGTGGCGCGCATCTCGGCTGGAAGAAGATCCGCGGGGCGACCATCGACTTCCTCGAAAACACGACCTTGTACGACGTGATTCGCGCCGATCCGGACCGGAACAGGGACGGGTCCTGACGTGCGGCGGAGGGTCTTGCCCATCTTATATTATCATAATACTATGATCTTATCGACAAAGAGCGACGGGAACGGGCGTCTCCCGTCGTGCTCATCCCCGAGAAGGAGGTTCAGGTCGATGTTCAAGCAACTGTCGGCCCGCTGGGTGATCCCGGTCGTGGCATTCGGGCTGTTCTTCGGCCTCGCCCTGGCGTCCTGCAGCGAGGGCGGCACGGCGGGCATGGACGTGAGTGAAGTGGCCCGCGAGCGTCACCTCAGCGAGCAGGACGTTCTGGCCGCGGTCAAGACCTACCAGCCCACGGGGAGATTCGACCCCTACGTCCTGTTCGCTTCAGGAGGTCACTCGGGCCAGGTGCTTGTGATCGGAGTTCCCTCGATGCGCCTGCTCAAGGTGATCGCCGTCTTCACGCCCGAGCCCTGGCAGGGTTACGGGGTCGGGGCGGTCGAGACCCAGGACGTGCTCGACGAGGGCCGGATGGCCGACCACGACCTCACGTGGGGAGACACGCATCACCCGGCGCTCTCTGAGTCCGAGGGCGACTACGACGGCCAGTATCTGTTCATCAACGACAAGGCGAATCCACGGATCGCCGTGATCGATCTGAGGGACTTCGAGACCAAGCAGATCGTCACGGATCCGAACATGGGCACGAATCACGGAGGCACGTTCGTCACGCCGAACACGGAGTACGTGATCGAGGCCGCCCAGTACTCGATCCCGCTGTGGGAAGAGTATGCCGACGTCGATCGCTACGAGGAGAGCTATCGCGGCCTCGTCACCTTCTGGAAGTTCGACCGGGCCTCCGGGCGCATAGATCACGATGCCAGCTTCTCCATGGAGCTCCCGCCCTACTGGCACGACCTGTCCGATGCGGGGAAGGGACCATCGTTCGGCTGGGCGTTCGTCAACTCGTTCAACACCGAGATGGCGACCGGGGGATTCGAGGACGGGAACCCGCCGTTCGAGGCGGGGGCCTCGGCCAACGACATGGACTACATGCACATCATCAACTGGCAGAAGGCCGCCCGGGTGGCGGGTGAGGCCGGCAAGACCCGCATGTCGCGCGGCATGCGCGTCATACCCCTGGCGGTATCGATCGAGGAGGGCCTGCTGTACCTGACGCCCGAGCCCAAGAGCCCACACGGGGTGGACGTGACGCCGGATGGCACTCGCATGGTCGTGTCCGGCAAGCTCGATCCGCACGCCACGATCTATTCCTGGGAGAAGATCCGGTCAGCGATCGATTCGGGAGGATCCGGGGAAACCGACAGCTACGGGATCCCCATTCTGCCGTTCGACGATGTCCTGGAGGCACAGGTCGAGCTCGGGCTGGGCCCGCTGCACACCCAGTTCGACGACAAGGGGAACGCTTACACGAGCATCTTCCTCGAGAGCAAGGTCGCGAAATGGAGGCTCGATCCGCCCGAGCTTCTCGAGAAGATCGACGTGCACTACAACGTCGGGCACCTCGCGATGGCCGAAGGCGACACGAGAACGCCGGACGGGAAGTACCTCATCGCAATGGACAAATGGTCCATCGATCGCTTCCAGCCGGTGGGACCACTGCTGCCACAGAACTTCCAGCTCATCGACGTGGACGAGTCACCGATGCAGCTGCTGTACGACATGCCGATCGGCATCGGAGAGCCTCACTACGCACAGATGATCAAGGCCGACAAGCTGGAGCCCTTTCAGGTGTATCCTGGCGTCGGGTACTCGCCTCACCTGATGGCGTTGAAGGAGGGGGCACCGGTTTCCGGTACCGAGCGGATCGAACGGGTGGGCAACACCGTGCACGTCTACATGACGGCGATGCGGAGCCACTTCAAGCCCGAGTACATCAGGGTGAACCAGGGCGACGAAGTGGTGCTGCACGTCACGAACATCGAGCAGGCGCACGACGCGACGCACGGACTCGGGATCTCCAAGTACAACGTCAACGTGAGCATCGAGCCGGGAGAGACCCAGGAGATCAGATTCACGGCCGATCAGGCGGGGGTCTTTCCCTTCTACTGCACGGAGTTCTGTTCGGCCCTGCACCTCGAGATGGCCGGCTACCTGCTGGTCAAGCCCGCGGGCTGACCCTCTTCAGCCGTTGGTCCGCCGGGGCACGGCCCGGCGGACCCGGCGAATAGACGAGGAATTTCATATGGGACGGGTGACGTCGTTCTTCCAGGGCGAGCTCTCTTCGGTGAGCCGCGTGATGATCGTCATCGCGACGCTCACGCTTCTCCCCAGCATCTTCCTCCCCACGTGGAACATCACGCTGCACGCACCTCAGTATCCCGAGGGGCTCACGCTGGTGATCTATCCGCACACGGTAGGGGGACAGCTGGACGAAGTGAACCTGCTGAATCACTACATCGGGATGCGCGAGATCACGCCGAACGAGTTCCCCGAATTCAGGCTGATTCCGTTCTTCATCCTCCGGTTCTTCGCCTTCGCCGTGCTGGCGGCCCTGGTCGCCCGCATCCCCATCGCGGCGATCGGGTACCTGGACTTCGTCATGTTCGGAGTGGTCATGCTGTACACGTTCCAGCACTGGCTGACCGAGTTCGGCACCCAGCTCTCCCCGGCGGCGCCGATCGACCTCGCGCCTTTCGTGCCGAGGTTCATCGGTACCACCCACGTGGCCCAGTTCTCGGTCAGCAGCATGCCCGCGGCGGGCGGCATCCTGATGGGCATCGCGGGCCTGATGGGTCCGGTGGTCCTGATCTACGAGTGGCGTCGGCGATTCGGCTCACGGACCCCGGCTCCCTCTACCTGAGGATGCGGGACGTGCTCCTCTACCGGATCGCCGTCTGCGCGGCCCTCCTCGCGCAGGCGCCGGTCCCGGTCCGAGGGGCCGGGGCCGGCGAGCAGGAGGACCGGCCACCCGCGGTCCTCAGGGTCGGCGACGGCATGGACTACGAGCGGATCGGCGATGCCCTTGCCGGCTCGGTCGAAGGGGACACGATTCTCGTCGATCCGGGGATCTACCGGGAGCACCTGGTGGTGCGGCACCCCGTCACCCTCGTCGGGAGCCCCGGTGCCATCATCGACGGCGGGGAGACGGGGACCATCGTCCTCATCGAGGCGCCGGCCGAGCTCAGCGGGTTCACGATCCGCGCCTCGGGAAATGACCAGGCCCGGGAGGACTCCGGGATCATGGTGGAGCAGGCCGACGGAGTGCACATCCACGACAATCGGCTCACCGACGTCCTGTTCGGAATCTACGTGAAGCAGTCCCGGGAGCCGGTCATCCGGGCCAATCAGATCGAGGGGAAGGACCGGCCGATCCCGCGGCGCGGCGACGGAATCAGGCTCTGGTATTGCTCGGGCGGCCGGGTGGAGGGGAACCGCCTGGAACGAACCCGCGACCTCGTCGTATGGTTCACGACCGGCTTCACGATCCGAGGGAATTACGTGTCGCAGGGTCGCTACGGGCTGCACTACATGTACAGCGACCAGAACCTGTTCGAAGACAACGTGTTCGTCGGCAACGATGTCGGCGCGTTCCTGATGTACTCGAAGGACATACGGTTCCGGCGAAACAGGTTCGAGGGCGCGAGCGGCCCGTCGGGATTCGGTCTCGGTCTCAAGGACGCCGACCGCATCCGGGCCGAGGGAAACTCGTTCGTCGGAAACGCCGTCGGGATCTTCGTGGACGATTCCCCGTCGGCGCTCGGGGAAGTCAACGAGTTCACCGCCAACCTGATCGCGGTCAACGGAATCGGCGTGGCCGTGCTTCCGTCGGTCCACTCGAACGTGTTCCGCGACAACGCCTGGACAGGTAACGCGATTCCGGTCAGCGTGAACGGGGGAGGGGACGCACTGGCGAACACGTGGAACGGGAATCACTGGAGTGAATACACGGGATTCGACGAGGACGGCGATGGGATAGGAGACACCGCGTTCCGTCACGAGCGACTCGCCGACGACCTGTTCGCGCGACACCCGCAGCTTCGTCTGTTCGCCTTCAGCCCCGCGGTCTCCGCGCTCGAGGTCGTCTCCCGGCTGTTCCCGTTCCTGCGCCCCGCTGCGGTCGTGGTCGACTCGTTTCCCCTCATGCGCGCGCCGACCGCCGCGCTCGCGGCGATCGACGCCGGCGACGTGCCCGTGCGGGAGACGGGACGACTGGCGGGTCTGGGGCTGGTCGCCGCCGCCCTCGGAGTGGCGCTCATCCTGGTGCGTCTCACGGGCGCGGGGAAGCCCGCGTGATCTCGGCCCGCGGTCTCACCCGGAGGTTCGGGTCGCAGACGATTCTCGATGGTCTGGATCTCGAGGTCGGTCCTGGTGAGCGCGTGGCGCTCCTCGGCAGAAACGGCGCAGGCAAGACGACGTTCTTCCGCTGTGCCCTGGGACTGCTTCCGTTTTCCGGAGACCTCGAGGTGGCCGGCGTCGATGTCAGGACCGATGGCCTGGAGGCGCGTTCGGCTATCGGCTACGTTCCCCAGCGCCCTCCCCATTTCGACGGCACGCTGGAGGACCTGGTCCGCTTCTTCTCGGGTCTGCGGGAGATCCCGTCGGCCCGGGTACGGCTCGGCATGTCGGAGCTCGGGCTCTCCCTGGATGAGCACGGCCGAAAAGCGGTCCGGGAGCTGTCCGGCGGCATGCTCCAGAAGGTCCTGCTCGCCCTGGCCGTCGCCGAGGCCGTGCCGGTCCTGTTGCTCGACGAGCCCACGGCGAATCTCGACGGCGAGGCGCGCGCGGAATTCCTGCGAGCCCTCAAGCGGGTGCCGGACTCGTGCACGGTCATCCTGTCTTCGCATCGGCTGGAGGACGTCCGGGCGGCGGCGGACCGCGTGCTGGTGTTGGAGAACGGGCGACTCGCGTTCGACGGTGAGCTGGACGCCCTCCTGGAGCGGTCGGGCTCGTCGCCCACGGTGTGGATCTGCACGGATCGGACGGCCCTCGCGAATCTGGTGCGGCTGGTCGAAGACGACCGTCGCGTGATCCGCGTGCACAGGAACGGCGTATCGGTCGGCATCGAGACCCTGCCCGGTAACATCGCCGACATCCTCACGGACGTCAGAGGCGAGGGCATCCCGGTGGACGATCTCCGCGTGGAGGAGCCAGGGCTCGGCGGCCTGTTCCCCTCCAGCGGCGCGGCCGCGGAGTCTTCGTCGGGGGCCGCGTCCGGGGAGGCGACCCGATGACGACGGGCAACCGCATTCGCCTGTTCCTTCTGCGCGAAGTGGAGCATTCGCTGCGAACGCGCTGGTTCCTGACGAACGCGGCGGTCTTCATGGCAGGCGGCGTCCTGCTGGTCGTGGCCGGTTCGTCCGGCACGCTGCTGGCCGGCCACCGGGGGTACGCGCGGGCGCTGGCCGGGCTGGCCCATTTCGCGATCCTGTTCGTCCCGATCATGGCGCTACTGCCGGCCAGCGCTTCCCTCGCCGAGGAGCGCGAGAACGGGACGCTGGAATACCTGCTGGCGCAGCCCGTCACCTGGGGCCAGGTGTTCATCGGGAAATGGCTCGGCGTCTCCGTTGCCGTCGTGCTCGCTCTCAGCCTGGGCTACCTGGCTTCGGCGTCCGTCTCCGTGTTCCGGGGCGTTCCGTCGTCCCTGGTCCTCGCCATCTACGCGTTCCTCGTCCTGCTGTCGCTGGTCTTCGTGTCCCTGGGCACCGTCTTCTCGGCCCTGTCGGACACGCGCTCCAGGGCCACGGCCTTCGGGATCGGCTGCTGGCTCGTCCTGGTCGTGCTGGGCTCGCTGGGAGTGCTGGCGGCCTTCATCCGGTGGGGCGCTCCGGCCGAGCTGCTCGCGGCCTGGTCCTTCTTCAATCCGGTCGAGGCCTTCCGCATCGGCGTCATGACGGTGCTGGATCCCGACCTGCAGCTCCTCGGTCCGGTGGGAACCGGGCTCGTCCGGCGACACGGGCCGACCGCCATCGCGCTCGGATCCGCCTTCTCCCTGTGCCTGTGGATCCTGCTGCCGATCCTCGGCGGTCGCTGGGCCGTCAGTCGGCGGCGCGACGGAGTGTAAGCGCAGACCGCCGACGCTCCGCCTGAAATCTCCAAACCCGCTGTGCAAAGCAGGCTCCGCTACCTCTGGAACGGCCAGGGAACGGCCAGGGAACGGCCTCTGACGATCGTGGTCGAGCCGCCAGGACACGCCTGGCGTCATTGACCGGCGTCTCGAGGTTCAATGCAGCAGCGGGACCGGGAGAGGCCGCACGAAGGAGGGCAAGATGACCACACTGAGGCGACTCATCACACTGGCCCTGCTGCCAGGGCTCCTCGCTGCATGCAGCGGCGACGACAACGGCGGTGGCGGCAACAACCCGATGAACCCGCCGGCTGGCAACCAGAGTCCATCCGCGACGATCTTCTCTCCCCTCGATGGCGCCGTCTTCCTCGACGGGCAGTCCGTATTGCTCCAGGGAAGCGCCTCCGACGCGGAGGACGGCTCCGTGGCGTCCGGATCCCTGACCTGGGTTTCCGACGTGGACGGGCCCCTGGGCAGCGGTGGAGCGTTCACCGCTCACCCGACGGTCGGGAACCACGTGATCACGCTGACGGCGACCGACGCCGGTGGGCTCGCGGGAACGGCGAGCGTGGCGATCACGGTCAGCCCCCGCGTGAACGCGTCCGGAACCTGGACGCTGGACGTCGAGTCGCCGGAGCGCGGGACATTCAGCGCCGAGTTGACGCTCGCTCAGACCAATTCCAGCGTCTCGGGTACCTTCCTGATCAGTAATGGGGAGTCCGGGACATTGAGCGGGACGATCACCGGTCTCGCCATGCACGTGACCATGACCCAGACCGATCCCGGCGACGACATCCTCGCGATGGAAGCCACGCTTGATGAGACGGGCACGATGATCTCGGGCTCGTTCGAAACGATCAACGTGATCAACTTCCCCTACGCCGGCACCTTCACCGGACACATCAACTGAGGTGATCGACCATCCTGTTCGAGGGCGGCGGGATGATTCCAAAAGGCGCGGGTGGAGTGAGAAGGAGCCCTCCGCTCATCGGAATGGTCCGGTGAGTCTCCGCCCGCGTCCTTATCGAAGCGTGACGCGGCCCCACGCGCAGGCCACGAAGCGTCCGTGGTGGGAGAAGGAGAGGTCCGCAGACAGCGCCTTGCCCCGCCAGAACACGCGCGGCACCCGCTTTGCCGCGGCCGATATGTCGAGGTCGGACGGAACGACCGACAGCGCGGTCGCGACAGCGGAGCGGGCCAGCTGCCGGACCAGGGCGCTGGCTTCCTGCCCGGGGACGTGACGCGCCGCCGCCCGCCCGAGCGACCGGAGTTCCCAGCCGGCCTTCGCAATCCCGGCGCCCGACAGGGATGCCACGGCGTGAATCCACTCGTCGGTCCCCTCGAGGCACACCTGGAACCGGCCGAGGACGTGGCTCACTTCCGCCAGGAAGGGGTCGCGATCCTCCGTCTCGCCGCCCGGGATCCGGACCGTGAAGGCCCGGGGGGAGAAGCAGACGCGGGAGTCGAGCTTCCTGGCCACCTTGTACGCGCTTTCCTTGGCCGCCCACAGCGCCCAGCGCACGCGGTGCGGCGAGCCGGCGGCGAGGATGCGGGCCCGCTCGGTCCACGTGAACACCCGAGCGTCGAATCGAGGATGGATCGCGTCCGGCTGGTTCTCCGGGTCGCGGAGATCGACGATGTCATTTCCGACGAGCAAAGTACTTTTCTTCCATGCGGACCAGGCGGTCCGCGATCTGCTGCGCGTATTCCCGGGAACGGCGCATGCCCGTGCGCTCCGAGTGCGGGCGGACGAGCTCGAAGTCGACGTAGAACGAGTCGCCCACCGCGGGGACCGTGGACCAGCTGCGCTGGCGGTCGCCCCGCAGGTAGACCACGAGGGCGCGACAGTTCCGCACCGAGCTGGCGATCCGGCCCATCCCGTGGGCGATCGAGTCCAGCTGGATGCGGCCCGTGCGGCTGCGGCCGCCCTCGGCGAAGATGAGTGCTGTCTCGCCCTTCGAGAGCAGGTACTTCACCCTCTTCAGCGCACCGGAGACCTCTTCCCGACGGCCGCCCCGCTTGATCGGAATGCACTTCGTGATCCAGACGGCCGCCTTTCCGAACCACACGGAGGCGAAGTTGCGGTGCTCGGGGAGGTTCCAGGGCATGCGGCGGTAGTTGAAGAAGTACCACCAGCTGCCACCCAGGGCCCACGCCACCAGCATGGAGTCGACCATGGTGAGGTGGTTCGCGCAGATGAGGATCGGCTCGTCGCTCTCCCGTACGAGGGCTCGGAACCGCTTGCGGAGGCGCGCGGCGTCCTGGATGCGGTACCGCATCACGTAACGGAGGGCGAACGCACTCGCCGGGATCCAGAACACGGACAGGACCCGGCCCACTTCGCGCTGGATCCACAGCGCCAACCGCGTGCGACGGGGGATGTCGGTCACCGGACCGGTCGCCAGGCTCAGCCGAGCTTCGCCTCGATGAGCGAAACCGCGTCGCCCACCGTGTTCACGGCATCGGCGTCCTCGTCGGCGACCTCGATGTCGAACTCGTCCTCGAAGTCCAGGATCACGTCCACCAGCCGGGCCGAGTTCACCTTGAGGTCCTCGAGGATATTGGTGTCCTCGGACGCTCCTTCAAGTGCGTCCTTGTTCTTGGCGTAGCGGCCGATGATCTCCATGACCTTCGCGTAGGTCTCGTCTCTCGACACCTGCTCTCGCTCCTGTGGTGAGTAAATGCCTCGATTCCTAACTAATAACACTACCCGGCCCATCGACGGAAGATCACGCAAGCGTTCACGTCCCCGAACCCGAAGCCCGACTTGATGATCGTACGGAGCCCGGGCATCTCACGGACCTCGTGCGGGATCGATCCCGCGTAGGCCTCGATCTCGGGATGGACGTCCTCGCAGTTCAGCGACGGGTGCGCGAAGCCGCCCCGGAGCATCAGGATGCAGGCCACCGATTCCAGGGCCCCGGCCGCCCCGAGTCCGTGCCCGATCATCGACTTGGTCGAGTGGATGACCGGGAAGGTCTCCGGGGTCGCCTCCAGCGCGTCGACCCAGGCGGCCACTTCGTTCGGGTCGGCCCCCGTCGCCGTGAGATGTCCGTTGATCAGGTCGACCTCTCCCGGCTCGATCCGCGCGTCGGCGATCGCCTGGCGGATGCAGCGGCGCACGCTGACCGGGTTCGGCGCGGTCATGCTGCCGCCGCTGCGGTGACCGCCGCAGTTGAGCGCTCCGCCGAGCACCTCCGCGTAGATCCGGGCGCCCCTCTCCTCGGCGCTCTCCAGGCTCTCGAGGTGGAGAATGGCCGCTCCGCTGCCGGGAACGAAGCCGCCGGCCGACGCGCTGAGGGGCCGCGAGGCCTTCTCGGGCTCGTCGTTGTGCGTGCGGCACAGGACCCGCATGGAGTCGAAGCCGGCCCAGATGTAATGGCTCGCGCCCTCCGTGCCGCCGCACAGCATCCTCTCCGCCAGCCCGCCCCGGATGCGGGCCGCTCCCTCGATGATCGCCTCGGTGCCGGTGCTGCAGGCGCTGGAGTTGGCCGTGACCTGGTTTCCGAGCGCCAGGAGCCCCGAGACGCGCGCCGAGACGCCGCTCCCCATCACCTGCTCCACCATCGTGCTGCCGAGGCGTCGCACGCGGCCACCGTCCACCAGGGGAACGATCCGCTCGCCGATCGTGTCGATGCCGCCGATACCGGTGCCGATTACCGCGCCAGCGTCCCAGTGCACGTGATCGTCGTCGTGGGACGGGCGCTCGAAGCCGGCGTCCTCCCAGGCGTCCACGGCCGCGATGCAGCCGAACCGATGGCTGGAGTTCATCGCCAGCAGCTCGTCTTCGTCGAAATAGCGCTCGGCGAGCTCGTCGACGCCCTGCGGCACCCCGGCCACGCGGCACGCGAAGTTCAGCTCGTCGAGCAGGGGGACGTGGCGGATCCCCGAGGTCCCGCTCCGGAGAGCCTTCTCGTACGCTCCGAGGCCCACGGCGTTCGGGGCCACCACTCCGAGGCCCGTGATGACGACGCGTCGTGTCATTCGCTTCTCACCTCGACACCCCCATGCCGGATATGATCGCGGAACAGACCAGGGTCCCATCGTCCAGGTGCATCTCCGCCCCCGAGCGGAGCTTGCCGCGCCGCCAGAAAGTCCGGTGCGCAGACACGGTGACCCTTTCCCCCGGCTTGACGATGCCCGAGAAGTCGACCTCGGCGTCGGAGAACAGCGCCAGCCGGCGCTCGACGGCCTCGCGGCCGGCCTCCAGCGCCACCAGGTAGATCCCCAGGGCCACGACTCCCACCTGCGCGATGCATTCCAGGAGGATCACGCCGGGCGTGACGGGATTGCCGGGAAAGTGACCACGGTAGAAATCCGCGTCCGCCGGAAACGTGTAGCGCGCCACGATACGGCTCTCCGACACCTCGACGATCTCGTCCACGAAGCGGAACGGCTCCTGCTGCGGGAGCAGATCCAGGACCTCGGCCGGCGAGAGGGCGACTCCGCTCATTCTCCGAGTCGTCCTCCGCGCGAGTGCTTCGAGGGCCAGGGATAGTCCGGGTAGTCGATGTCCCGGAACACTCCGACCTTGGCCCGCTTGATCTCGTAGATCGCCTCTCCGTCCACCAGCACCGTGGCGTCGCCGAGTGCCACCGCCGAACCCGAAGAGGGAAGCTCCTGGTAGCGCACGATGTCGATCTCGTATCGCACGACGCGGTCTCGCGGCCTGATCTGGCCGAAGAACTCGATCTCCTGACATCCGAGTGCCCGTCCCGTCCCCGGCGCTCCGTTCCAGGCGCAATACAGCCCGAGCAGCTGCCAGACCGCGTCGACGCCTAGACAC
>Ga0210121_1000186_pt1 | contig 19362 bp, 17 predicted proteins | sample Joice_ThreeSqB_D_FD_184873 | JGI IMG/M metagenome (GOLD analysis project Ga0210121, IMG submission 184873) | Wetland microbial communities from San Francisco Bay, California, USA, that impact long-term carbon sequestration - Joice_ThreeSqB_D1... | ecosystem: Environmental > Aquatic > Marine >... | reverse complement strand
GTGATATACAAAAGCTTTTAGATAACAGCAAAACTAAAAGAGAAGTATACCAAGGATTAAAAGTATCCGAGTACGGTTTAAACAAATATATAAAGCATTGTAACCTTTTTTTTGAGCCTGCAAACACTCCATTAAACAAAATCCGTTATAAACCTTAAAAACTAAGTCTCTACAATTAAACTAATAATAAATAATTTGCTAGTTTAAATTCTGCTATAATTATAATTATTCGGATTTTTCCTCAAATATTTCACGACAAGCTCCCCATAATCCAACAGCTTCACTTTCTTCAGTGATTTCTAACGGCATACCACAAGATTCTAAAATAGGATTTGTACTATCAATAAACATTGGAAAAATCAGTTTTTCTAGTACAGATAATTTAACAGGTTCTTTATTTTCTATTCTAACGTATACTAACTGGCATTTTGTTTCAGGATGAAAATCAGTAAACTGTATTTTAAAATTATAATTTATTTCAGATAGTGAAATAATCTTAGATATTTCTTTTAATTTAAATTGAGAACTTGGATCAAGATTTATAGCTTTTCTAAGATTACAAGTAGCATTAGAGAGTTTTTGTTCTCGTGTTAACTCAAAAAGCAAATGTTCTAACTGAGCTTCAAAATTATTTGGTAAATTACTTAAATCCGTTAATCCTTTATCTCTAACTAATTGTTTAACAAAATGATTAAACTCATCAGATCTCACAGTTTCACCTTCATCACATAAAAAATGATGCTTGTATTTTAAAATCGTTTTTTCTCTATTAGTTAATCCATGACCATCAAAGATTATAATTGTTTTATTTGTCATATTACTAATTCATATTCATTCTGCTTGATCAAATAAATTTTGTGTCTCAGATAAATCAAAGCCATAAAAATAAATTTTTTCTAAATCTTGTTGAAAATCATTGTTACCAATTATATTCGATAGTAATTCAAAGGCACTTACATTATTTTCTGCAAGAGAGCTTAATTGCTTTTTAAACTTAATGTCTTCTAAATAAATATTTAGTTCTGATTGTTTTAAAGGTAAAGGAATTTTTGAACTATCGCCATGTAGTTCTATTGGTGGTTCTGCAGAAGATATAAAAGATAACAACATATTTTTCACGTGTTTTAATGTAAGTTCTTCATCTACAGGTAACTCTTTGTCAAAAATATCTTGCCAGTGAGCTAAATTTTCATGAAAAGCATCATCTATAGAACTTGATTTTGTACCTACTATCAAATCTATAGGTATTTTTAATTCTTCTTGTAATATTTTTCTATCATGAATGTTTATATTCTCTTTTTCTAAACATTTTATAAGTTCAGTTAACGCACTTTTAATACTTGGATTCTCTATCTCTTGAACTTTCTTTTTCATAAGTAATTCCACTAAAATTTTCTACTTAAAATACTACACTAACCAAGAATATTAGTAAATAGTATAATCCCTAAGTGGGTGTATTAAGGGGGGAAGTCTATATTCAGTAGACATTTTTTATCCTGCTTTCACCTGTTAAGTCATGAATTAAACCACTAAACAGTAATTTATTATAACCTAAAAGAGGGGTATAACAAATACAACCATTGCTTTAAATAATGGGCATCAAGTTTTTATTCTTATAAAAATCGGGGTGCAGGCTACCGCCGCTTAAATATCAAACAAGTCTCTATTTTCCAATATCAGTCTGTTAACTGCTAATTAGTCCCAAGAAAGGAAGTCTTAAGTAAGTAATTACTACGCAAATAAGATAAGTAAAGGCACGCTTCGCTGTAAACGCCTTGACATATCTTATTTTGCTTCGCTCCAGCTCAAAGGAAATGAAAGCAAATAGGCTTTCATTTGGTAGCACAGGGCTACGAATTTTAACTCTAAACATAAGGATTAATAATATGGCAAAATTTTCAAATAGTGGTCTTTATAAGCAGCCGTTTTATAAAAAAGTTAGCGATTTAGTTTATGACCAAGATTTTCTACTAGATACGTTATGCGATAATTACGAAGTGTTCTTCAAACATTATGCTTCTGAGATAGAAGAATTAGGAGAGACAAAAAGCCAAATCATCAATCAAATAACCGACTTATTACTTTTGAAACTATACGGCAAACGCCTATATTTTGAGCCGTTAATATTTAACCCCGATATAGCACTAGAATGTGGGTTAATTCCGCTTACGACCCCGAATATTAGAATTAATAATAACAGCTTGTATCGTAGCTGTAAGGATTTTATCAATGTTCTTATCTTGCCTAGCGGTACTTTTTTAAAAATATGGACAGAGCGTTTATATCCTAAATTAGACGCATACCAAGCATTAACGGATAATAGCATAGATAAAGAAAGCTATTTATTCAAAGACCCTGAGCATTTTGAAGCTGTTGTTGGTAAATCTTTAACGCAAAAAGTGGTTAATGCAATTTCTTAAAAGATAGTAGAAAGCTAAAGGACTTAATTATAAGTCCTTTAACTAATCTAATTAATTAAATGAAATACAGAAATATAAGGATTAATATAATGGAAAAAGAAGTAATAATCAAAGAAAGAGTAGCAAAAAATCTACAGGTGCTAAAATTACTTGCTAAAGATGATATAAATATAAGTGAAAAAGAAAAAAAAGAGATACTAAAAGGATATACGGGGTGGGGCGGACTACGTGAGGCAATATATACTCCTTCGGTTTATAGGCAATTAAAGGCTTGTCTTAGTGATGAGGAGATTAGGTCAGTTAAAAACACTGTAAGAAGCGCATACTATACTCCCGATTTACTAGTAAAATTTATTTGGGCAGCTTTAATTCGTATGGGTTTTAACGGTTTACGAGCAGACGGCAACGGCAAAAGCTGTAATATATTAGAACCTGCTGCGGGTAGTGGAGTCTTTTTTAACCATATGCCGCAGATAATAGCGAAAAACAGCAATATAGACGCAATAGAAGTAGATAATGCTACTTCTAAGTTGTTTAGCAAATTACACGGAAATATTAACATTATTAATACAGGATTTGAGAATTTTTGTTGTAACAATGGCAGATACGACCTAATAATTGGTAATCCGCCGTACGGCCGAGCTGCGGTAAACGATATTTTTAATTCCGACCTTTCGCATTTAATAATCCATCACTTTTTTGTTGCAAAATCTGCAAGGATGTTAAGGGATAAAGGTATTATTGCAATGATATTACCGCAATTCTTTTTAGATAATACAAAAGACCATGCCAGAAATATTATTAACGAATCTGGAGTTAATCTAATACTTGCTTATCGCTTGCCTGATAATCTATTTGCCGATGCAAAAATTACCGTTGACCTAGTATTTTTACAAAAAACGGAGAAAACCTTTGAGTGGCAGTCTACCAGACAAACAAAAATAGGTAAGTACAGTAAACCGATGAATGAGTACTTTTGTGATAATCCACATCATATTTTAGGAGAACTGCAAATAGTTCAGATGTATAAGCGGATGGGTATTACCTGCAAAAGTAACGGTGATTTACGAATGCAGCTTGCTGGCGTATATTCAAAAATCAAAAAAATACTCTAATTTATCAATATTTCTAAAAACTATTGGAGGTAATTGCACTTACCTCTTATAGTTGACTAGTTTGGGTTTTCTAGTTGTAACCTTAACTCTTCAAATTCGTTAAAATCATCTTCATTGGCAATTTTTATAAGTTTTGCAATAATATTAGTAAATATCTCGGTATTTTCTGCGGTTATAGGGGAGTGGGCAATATCTAATAAATATTGTATATCATGATTTAAGTCTTTTGATATCAGAATATCAATATACTTGAAATATATTGGAGCAAGGGGGTGCTCTGCAAAACTATTATAAATTTTGCCGTAATTTGAGTTTGTCATAAAAAGCTCCTTGGATTTAGTTGATAATAACATTGATTTTGTAATTGTTGGAATTTTTATTGAAACTTAAGTCCCTTGTCATAGTTAATTAATGGTTATTTAATACAAACGATAATTTCTCCTTAATCTGATTTTGGAAATTCTAGATAATTGAGCATATAGCTCCAACTGGTTTTTACAGGAAATGAATTTATGCCCGCCTTTTTTACTATCAAAAGCACCCCAACAACAAATCAGGGTAATACCGCCAAATAGATCATTTTGCTGGTAGAGGTGATAGTAACGTTTTAGTTTTTTAAATTTAAGTAAAATCATCAACCAGCTTTTTAAAAATTCTATATAAATATTTTAAAACTCCCTAAAAAATTAAAAAAACGATAAAAAATAAGTCTCTTATTAAAAAGCCCCGCGCGGGGCAAAAATAAATTTAATTAACAAAGCACTATGGTTCTGATTTTATCTATTGCCTTATATCCCATATAAACTGCTAACCTTTTAATAATAACATCCTGTTGAAAAGTGATTTCTACAGAGGTAGAAGAATTATTAACTTCTACCATGAGAATATTAAGCTTTTTATTCTTTTCTCTGACGGTATTGATTTTTAGCGGAAAGGAATTATTCATATATTTTGCGCCGACTATTTTTTGCCAATTGATAATAATTTCAGCTAATAATGGATTTTTCTTTTTATGGATTTTATAAATAATCCTGTTAATACTATCGATTACCGGTTGCATGCTTTACCAATTTTATTATTCGGTAAGAGTTTTATCATTATCAATAATTTCAAGTTCATACTTATAAGATTGATTGTTCAATTCCGATTTTAGGTTTTTAAGATTGGTAACCATCCCGTACCACTCTTTGCGGAATCTGTTATAATGCAGGCCACATGAGCGTATAAAATCTCTAATATCACTATTTGGTTCAGTTTCAAATTTAAGGATAGCCGGAGTTTTATCTTTCTTTTCCTTATTAAAAGCAGCGTTACCTTTTATAGTCCAAGCACTTCTTATTGAGTCATTATTTTTTAACTCATCATTTAAAGAAATTAAAGCACCATATAAAGTATTGGTAGGTAGAGACTCAAGACCGGCTTTTACTACAAGTCCGCCAATTTCAATTAAGTGACGGGTACGCATTTTCTGCTCTTTAAGTCTTAACCTTGTTTCTTCTGCAATTAGTCTGTTTTTCTTTTGCTCAAGTTTTAATTTCTGTTCTTCAATACCTGTCATATAGCAATAATGTTTATTATATAGGTTTAATATATTAAGTAATAATAAAAAATATATTAAGTAGCAAGTAATAAGTTAATAACAAATAAGCTATTTTATTATAATATTACTCAAATACAATATTAAACCCCGTAGCCTACCAAACCTATTTAATAAGTCTAATCTTATTTTATATATAGAGCCTTTTTCCTGAGTAAGCAAAAAAAGTTATAACATCTCTTTCGTAAGAAAAGTGGTATACGCAATCTGCAAATAAATTTGCTTGCTTTCTTAAAATGAAAATGGTAAACTATAAAAATTTTTCATATTCTATATTTAATTTCTTGTTATGGCAATTCAGTTTGCACGAGTGCAAAGAGTAAGTAGATCAACAGGTGGTAATGCCTGCTGTAAAGGATCTTATAACAGCCGCACTAAAATCAAGGATGAAAAAATAAATATAGTTTATAACTTCACAAGTCGTAAAGACAATGTCTATCATGAAGTTCTATTACCTGAATATGTACATCAGAAATTTAAAAACACTTCAGAGTTAATGAATACGATAGAGCGTACTGAAAGAAAATGTAATAGTCAGTTATTAAAAGAATATGTACTAGCACTTCCAGATGAAGAAAATATTTCTTTAGAATTAAAAAAAGAAATGGTGTACGAGTTTATCAGAGAAAATAAATGGATAGAAAATGGTTTAGGCGTACAAGTAGATATTCATAAACCTCACGATGGGGAGAAGAACTGGCATGCTCATTTGCTTGTTACTATCCGTAGATTTTTAGATACTGGATTATGCTTTGAAAGTAAAAAAGCTCGAGACTTAGAACCACAAGTGCGAGGTGGACGTACTAACACTTATGTAAAATCAAATGAAGAAGTTAATTTAGGAAAATTATGGTCTGAAATACAAAATAGAATATTTGAAAAATATGGTTTGGAAAACAGGGTCGATAGCATAGGTATTAACCCACAGGAACATATAGGACCTGTTCGTATGCGAAGCGTTATGAATGGGGCAGTCACACGTAACGAGGAAAGAAGAATTGTCGAGATAGAGCATTTAAATAACGGGGCGGCGGTTCTTGATAAAGTAACCCGTCATATGAGCGTATTTAGCAGTAGTGATTTAAAACAAGCCGTTAAATGTATTCCTGATAAGGAAACACGAGAAAAATTAGTAGAAGAGGCTTTAGCAGGTAAATCCGTAATTAATCTGTTTACTTCGGACGGTAGGAAAACAAATCTCTATACTACTATCGGTATTAGAGCCGAAGAAGAAAAAATCATGAGATTAGCAGGGTATGTTTTGCTTGAGAAGAATGTTGTATTACTTGGAGGTAGTAAAGCTGCGGGTAGAGTTAATCAATTAATTGCTGATGAGAAAATTTCTAATAGCAGATTTTCCGATGAACAGCAGAAGGCTTTATCGCAGCTGCTACTTGGAGATTCCGGTGTTAGGGTGCTAAAGGGGAGAGCAGGAAGCGGCAAGTCTTATATTTTGGGTAAGGTTTGCCGGATTAGTGAAAGTGTGGGGGTAAATGTAATAGGAGTAGCCCCGACCCACAAGGCGAAGCTTGAACTTGCAAAGGTTGGATATGAGCAAAACGATACGGTTAAGGGAATGCTATTCAAGCTTGCTAACGGAAGGTTTAGTTTACCAAAGCATAGTTTAATCGTAGTAGACGAAGCGGGAATGGTAGGAAACGATGACTATCAGGAGCTACTTAGGGTAGCTGCAACCCGTAAGTGTAATGTAATTCTTGCTGGTGATGAGAGGCAACTCTCTTCAGTCAGTCGTGGAGGGATATTTGAAGTCCTAGCAGAGAAACAGGGAAGTAGTAACGTATTTAATATTAGACGGCAAAGTAGCAATTGGGGCAAGAAGGTAGCTAGCTGTTTTGCCGAAGGTAGGGTTTTAGAAGGTCTTACAATACTAGAGCGTAATGAGCGTATCAAGTGGAGTGGTAATGCTGATAAATCAATGCAGGAGTTACTTGGAGACTGGAACGGTAGCAAGTACGATATCAGTGATAGAATCATATTAGCCGTAGAGAACAAGCACGTAAACGCTCTAAATGCGGGCGCACGGCAATATCTGAAAGCCAATGGCAAACTAGAAGGAGAAGAGATATCGGTAAATGGTAATTACTATATGAAAGGTGATAGGATACTTATTACTGCTACAAATAAAGAGCTTGGAGTAATAAACGGGGATTTAGGTGAAGTAATAGGCGCATCAACAGAGAAGTTTATTATATCGATCTTGGGGAGCGAAAAGACAATTGAGTTTAATCCTAAGGAATATGACGGATTCAGGCACGGATACGCAACTACAATATTTAAAGCACAAGGAGCATCAATTAAAGACGTTTATGTATTCCATGATAAATTCTCCGGCATTCGTAACAGTTATGTATCGTTATCAAGGCATATAGATGAGTTAAAGCTTTATACCAATAGAGAATCTACTATCGATATGAAGATGCTGGTAAAACAGCTAAGTAGAGATTTTGATAAGGGAAGCAGCTTGCAGTATTTAACGGAAGAAGAAATAAGATATAGAAATAATGTAGGGGCACTGAATGTGCTGGAAAAGGTAACAGATAAATATATCCCAAAATCGGAATATTATAATTATAAAGAGCCTGCAAGGGCTATTACTACCGTAGAAAAAGTAAACGATCGCTTGGTTTTAGAAGAAGAGGCACTCGGATTTAGCGTGGAGCATAAAATAGCCGTAGGTGAGAATACAGGTACTAGAATAAGTAATGTACTTAGAGAAGTAAGTACTACTAATAAACCAAGGATGAGTGCTAAAGAGAGGTTTTATGCAAATGCCGATTATGTACGTGGTCAAAAGAACAGAGCTGATCTAAAAGCGGAGTGGGATAGAGAGACCGAAGAATTAAGGCACATGTTGAAGTTTAAAGTTGAAAGTATAGCAGGTGATTTACTCGGTGAGCCTAACAAAAGATTATCAAACGGCAGAGAGCTAAGATACGGGGAACATGGAAAAATAGCCGTGCGTATTAAAGGAGAAAAGGCCGGAATGTGGCATGATTTCAGTAGTGATAAGGGGGGAGACTTATTTAGTCTGGTAACGCACGTAAGGGGAGGAAGTTTTAAGACGGCAGCCGAGTATTTACGTGGGGTCATCGGTATAGAAAATACCGGTAACTTGCAGTTAGTACATGATCATAACAGTAGCGATAAATATGCAAGTTATCAAAAAGCCAAAAAGTTCGAAGAGAAACTGGAGAAACAGAAACTAAAAGTAACCTCTAATTTGCAGGTGAGAGCCAAGGAAATTAATCATAACAATGTTGCTTATCGTTATTTGAGAGAAGAGCGGAATATTACCTGTGATTTAGGTAGTGATATCAAAACAGCAGGTGTATATGAAAGAGGTGTAGGTAAGAGTTTTCCTGCTCTTATAGCCTTTGCAAGAGATGAGAGCGGTAATATTACGGGGGGACTACAAATATTACTTGATAGTAAAACCGGTAATAAAGCTGAGATTGATATTCCGAAGAAATCTTTCGGTCGGATTAGCGGTTCTTTTGTAGATGTTGGTAGCATACGGAATAATTCCGGCAACAGGAATAACATTACAATTATTGCCAAAGGACTAGAAACTGCACTATCGGTCAAGCAGGCACTCAGTGAGCATAGCGAGAAGAAAGGTGATATAGAAGCGGTGAGGATACTATGCTCACTTGGAATAAGTAATATCAAAAATTATAGAGCAAGGGAAGGAGAAAAAATAATCATAGCAGCCGATAATGACGGTCATGATTCCACAACTCATAAAACAATTGAAAATTCTAGCTTTGAGCTTAGCTCTAAAGGTGCATTTGTAGAAATAGTCCGCCCAATTAAAGTGGGTGATTTTAACGATATATTAAAAGATAAAGCCTTAGGAGAGAAAGAAATTCAAAATAGCTTTAAAAATGTGCTTGCAAGCTACAGTGCCGTTACTTTGACAGAATATCTTAGCAGGAATAAAACTGTATACCAATTAAGTGATCAGGAAAAAGAAAACCTTGCCTATATTCAAAAATACGATTTACCTGAAAAAGATATAGTAGAGGCTTACCGCAGAGACAGGACTTGTGGTATGTTAGAACTTGAACAAAGTAGAAAATCGCTAGAACTAGCAGCAGCCTGTTATAAGCAAAATAAGGAGATGTTACTTGAGGCAAAAAATTGGGGATATAAAGCAAGTAAAGCAGAAATAGTAAAATTTTTGATAGGTATTGACGCTGAGGATGCCAAGAAATACTGCATGAAAATTAGGGATAACCAACTCTTTGGATATCTGGAAAAGAATATTAGAGAATTTACAAAGCAAAAGACAGGCAAATATGATATTGAACTAATTAAGCCGATTGTTCTTGCCGAACAAGAGTTTTTAAAGGAAACATACGAAACATGTAAAACTTTTAGAGGCAAAGAAGATGAAGATTTTGAAGTACCTCACAGTCTAAGATCAGGTCAGGTGCTCTCTGAGCAACCCGAACTTTTAAAGAAGGTATTTGAGTTAGCGGATTCTTTATATCAAAGTGGCGGGCAATCAGAAATTAATATCGCACGTAATATGTCGTCCGTGAACGATATGGATGTACTACATACTATCTTGGATAGAGAAATGGAATCTTACAACGTCTATGATTATCCAGAAGAGATTGCAAAAGAACGTTTGCATTCCGGTTCTGTAGAAAATGCATTAATGGCAATAGAAAAAGAGCAAGATTACTTAGCTAGCTTGGAGGGTAATCTAAATCATTATAGCTGGGATGAGAATTTGGTAGAAAAAGTTAAGCTGGCCGCTGATCAAAAACATAATAAGTGTTTTGAAGCTCTTAAAACCGCTACGCATCAATCATTAGACAGCCAAGTCAAAACTGAGGATGAGCTGCTTGATAAGTTAAAACATACAACTGACCTGAAGGCAAGCTATACCGAGTTAGATAAACACATAGAGGTACATAATATCAATACTACTTTAAGAGGATTTACGGAAGAGAGACAAACTGCTAAAACTCCTGATGAAGTAATAAATATTATCAGTAAGGAACAGGAATTTTTGGTAAGTTTGCGTGATAATATAAAATACCCTGATGAGCATCAAGATTTGCTAGCTAAGTCTGAAATAGCAAAAAAACTCAAAGAAGAAAAAATGATTGATAAATTAGGGGGTGTTACAAAAGAAATTATAAGCTCGGGAATTAAAAATGAAAAAACATTGATGAAAGAGTTAAAAAATACCTCTGATATTCAAGTAACTTATCAAAAACTCGATAAAAACATAGAAGCACACAATATCAATGTTAATCTTATGAAGATAAAAGAAGAAAAATATAACGCTAAAACGCCAAGAGCCGCACTGCAAGCCGCTCATAGAGAGCAGCAGTTTTTAAGTAGCCTTCATGGTAACTTACGTCATCAGGATCATAATATAGAGCTACTGCATAATATCAATAAGGCTCATCAATCAGAATTAAATAAAGATATGGATCGCTTACGTGAGGTTGCAGGTTATGGCTATAAGAGTAAAATATTTTCAGAGCAGGAATTAACAAAACATTTTAAATCTGATTGCAGCATTAGCGAGTTGCATAGAGATTTAAGTAAGATCTGTCATAATCATCATACAAATATAATTAACAGGCATTTAGATAAATTGCACGATAATTTAAGCGTTCGCCATGATGGCCATAAGTTCGAATGTCCGATAAAATATTTAGAACATTGGAAGAATAATGTAGATCATAATTTACTACCTATAAAACAGATAAATCAGATAATAAAACAAGAACATAATCGACAACACGAAATGGAACATTCATACACTATGGATATGTGATTTGAATAAATCTAGGGTCTATTCTGTTAATTGAATTTATCAAATGTATTACAAATTTTACCTATTGACTGGTTAATACAATTTGATATTGTTACTGAGTATCAATGTTATTTCTTAAGTTATTTTAGTTTATTGCCATTTATTTTATAGAGTCCGTTCTAAGGATTCCTAATATCTGAAATAAATTATTAGAAACTTTTACTTTTTAAAGGTAATTTTTTCTATAACTGGTTCGATTAAATTGTTATTTTTTATATATTTATTGATAGCAACGTTAGTGCAACGATATTTTCTAGCAATAGCATATCTATGAATACCGCTATCTAAAAGGAGCTGTATTTCTTCCGGGTCTATGTCTTCTATTGGACTATAGCTAAAATGTCTTTTACAATCCCTGCATCTGTAGTATTCACCACTTATTACTACATTAGTTTGTAAACAATATTTACACTTCATTAATAATAAGCATCTTCTAGTTCTTTTATGGTTCTTTTTCTTTTGTTTTCTGCAAACATTTCCTTGAATTTCTCTAAAGGTTCTTTAAATTTATCCGCACTTTTATTTTTAGGTTGAGATTTTAAGGATTTCCATACTTTATATGGAGGAGGTGTATAAGAAAGATTATGTTTTTTTATATAAATATTAAATGCCTGTATATGTATTTTTAACTGGCGGACTATCTCTGATTTAAACTTTCCGCTATTTAATAGTTTCTGTATATCTTCCGGAGTATATTTTTGCAAAACTAATGCACTTTTAGAGTTATTATATACTTTGCTCATAATGCCCTCATATCTCAAATATTCTCATTGTTCTTTCTTTCAAAAAGATTCATTCCAAATAAAATTTGGGAATTATTGGTTTATATAGTCATTAAACTCAATAATTTATAATAGCTAGTACAATAAATAGTTGCAAATCGTGTTATATACCTGTTTTAATTAGGCACATATTATAAGATCATCATTAAATTTTTATGAAAACAAAAATAACAGGCTTTCTTACAATATCGCTAATAAGTGTGACAGTTTTAGCTAATGATATTACTAATGAGAAAATACCGGTAGTTTCCGGTTTAAACATGAAAATAGGAGCTTACGCATCTTTTGAAAGCGGTTTTAGCAAAGAAAATCACCTTAAAAAATCTGAAAAGAATATATCGGCAAATAAAGAGAAGTTTGCCTTTTATAACGATACGGCCCTATTTGCTACTATATCAAATAAGGCTGATGAGATTACTTATGGTGCCAAGATCATACTAGTACCCACAACTAAAAGAAAAGTTAATAAAGATTATAACGGCTCCTATGTATTTTTAGAAAACAATTATGGTCGTATCGAAGCCGGTTCTCCAATACCGGTTGCAAAAAACATGATGATAAGTGACGGTTCCATACCTATAAAATATATAAAAACAAATACAGCATATCTAAAACAGGATACTAAAGCTAATCCGTCTTTTTTAACGGGTGAAGGGTGTTTTTTAGGCGATTCGGTAGTTGCCGGTTTAGATTTAGCTAGTTATAGCAGTGAACCGCCTCGCACAATAAATTATTATACCCCTAAATTATCCATAAATGACTCCGGTAAAATACAACTCGGCGTATCTTATACACCTGATACGGCTAATACGGGTGTAGATAATCCATCAGTAAAATCAGACGGGATCAGAAAACACGGAATATATGCAGACGGTGTTGATAGATTTGAAATAGACAGGTCTATCAAGGATGCAGTTACTATAGGTTTATCATTAGAACAGAACTTAGCAGAAGACGTAGAATTGAAGTTAACTACCACCGGTGAGTACGGTAAGTCTGTGGGTAAAATTAAGAAATTTGCTAGCAAGGACGATCAAAATCCTGAAGAATATAAGCTTCATAATCTGCAAACTTTTAACATAGGAGCTGAACTGAAAGTAAATAATTTCAAATATAATGCATGTTACGGTTCTTTTGGAAAAAGCTTTTCCAATAAAGAATTCCATAAAGCAGGTTTAAAGACTCATTATTATAATGCAGGGGCAGCTTATAAATATAATGCTACAACAATTACATTATCTTATTTCGGTTCAGAACAATTCAAAAATAAAGTTGATAGTGTAAAACTGAATATCAGTCATTTATTAGCTCCGGGATTAAAACCTTATGTGGAGCTTCATAATTATAGATTAAAGGGAAAACCTGAATTTTACTCTGAGTTAAAAGCAAGAAAAGTAAAAGGAGTTGTTGCTCTAGTTGGTGTTAAGTTGTCTCTTTAATTTAAAATGCTTTGACATAGTTTAACAAGTGTAATACAATGTATTTATACTTAATACATAAGTAAAAGGGTTAATTATGAGTACAATTACAGCTAGAATACCTGATGACTTAAATGCAGCACTAACACAAGTTGCTAAACAAACTGAGAGGTCTAAAAGTCATATTATCCTTAAAGCAATTCAAAGCTATGTCTTGGAATTACAGGAAGATATAGAAGATTATAATGATGCTGAAAGAATATTAGCGCAAAACAATCCTACTTATTCTTTAGAAGAAGTTATGAAAGAGCTAGGGTTTGAAGACTGGAAAGAAAAAAATGACTAAGTGGCAAATTAAATTTGACGAAATTGCAAAGAAAGAATTAAGTAAATTAAGTCATCAGCAGCAATCTTTAATAAGGAACTACTTATATATTAGAATAATAAGTTTAGAACATCCTAAACTTACTGGTAAAGCGTTAAGTGCTAATAAGGACCGGTGTTAAGAATGAGGGCATTTGGGACATTGGGATTAAAAATTGTTAGTATTTGAAGTACCGAAAAACATAATGTAGATACTTTATATATTTTTGACAGAAGAAATCAGTTGCAATAATTAATTCTATAGAATAATTTGGTTAGATTAGTACCGACACTGAGAGTTCTAGGAATATATAAAAATGCAATATGATTTATCATTAGAAGATGTAAATGTATGTAAAACTAAGAATGCTAAAAGTAACCAACTTGCTTTTGGAGTTATGTTAAGCTTCTTTAAAAGATATACTCAATTTCCTATGGCTACGGAAGCTAATATTTCATCAGAACTAATCTTGCAAGTTGCTAAAAGTTTAGATATTGATCCATTATTTATTACTACATTTGATTGGTCAGGACGTAATGCTAAAAAATATCGTCAAGAGATTAGGAAATATTTAGGATATCGTGTAACCAATGCAGAAGATATTGCATCTATAATAAACTACCTTGTAGATAATTTGATACCACGTCAACTTTCTGATTCGGTGCTACTGGAACAAACACGCCTATATTTTTCTAAGAATAAAATAGAAATTGTTAGTACACAACAATTAGAAGGTTACATTTTGTTAGCCAATCAAAAATTTGAGCAACAATTTTTTGATAAAATATTTAATAATTTAAATCAAGAAGATTTTCTTCTGATAGATCGAATCCTTAGCAAGGATGAGGATGAAGATCATGAAATTATAGAATTATCTGAACTTAAAAAAGATATTGCCGGCGCAAAAATTAAAAATATTCAAGGCGCCATAAATAGAGTTAATTTATTAAGCCGGATTAAATTATCCGACTCTGTTGTAGATACAGTCGATAGAAAATTATTACTTAAATATTATGAACGTGTGATGGCGTTTGCACCTAGCAATATTCTAGATTTTAGCCCTACTACAAAGTATGCCACTATGGCAGTATTCTTTCATGTAAGGCTTGAGTTTCTGTTGGATTCTTTAACAGATACAATGATCAAACTAGTTAAAAAAGTAAGATCCGGCGCAGAAAAACATGTGGATTGTTATATATTGGCAGAAGTCAAGCGTGTCGACGGTAAATTTGATATTCTAGAAAAATTAGCTGTACTAAATGCCAAGAATCCAAAAGGTATTATTGAGGAGAAGATTTATCCCGTAGTGCCGCAGGATAAGCTAGAAGCAGTAATTGATGATCTACAACATCGGAGCAGCAAATGGTATCAGGATCAGGTGCAAGAAAAAATGCATACAACCTATGCTTATGGCAATAGGAGTAGTTTACTTAGCATTTTGAGGACATTACAAATGTTAGAAGATCATATTGATTATAAACCTATCTTAGATGCAATTCGTTTTATCAACGAATATTGGAATGAATCGGATTTAGCTTACTATATTAATATACCGCCACTAAGTGGAGTTGTACCCCAGAGCTGGTATAATACCACAGTCAGAATAGAAAAAGGCCATTTACGGATAAACAAATATAATTATGAACTAGCTGTACTGGAACAGCTTAAAGAATTTCTTGGATTTAAAGCTATTTGGGTTGATAGAAGTTACCGCTATAGAAATCCGAATAAAGACTTGCCAAAGGACTTTAGCGAAAAAAGAGAATATTATTATGAACTACTGAACTTGCCGCTAAAAGCTAAGGAGTTTATAGTAAAATTAAAGACCTCAACAGCAAATAACCTAGAGAGATTAAATGCTAATATCCCCAATAATAAGCTTGTACAAATCAAAAAAAGTAAGGTTGGTAACAATATAAAACTGACCCCTTCAGATCCGCAAGATGAACCTGATAATATTGTTAAGCTCCAGCAAGAAATAAACAATAAATACTCAAGTATACATTTAATTGATATTTTAAAAGAATGTGATTTGAGAATTAATTTTACCAAGACACTTGAAACTATCGGAAAGAGCAGTAGCCTCAATAGCTCTGATCTACAAAAAAGATTACTATTATGCATATTTGGTATCGGTAGCAACACTGGGCTAAAAAGGATTAGTATCGCTAACGATGGTATTAATTATAGTGATTTGCGCTACGTAAAAAAACGCCATGTTAATGCTGTAAACATTAGAAATGCTATTCGTATACTAGTGAATAACGTTTTAAAAATACGCGATCCTGATGTTTGGGGAGAAGCCACTACAACGGTAGCATGTGATTCGACTCACCTGTTTGCCTGGGATCAAAATTTAATGAGTGAATGGCATTTTCGTTATGGTAAGAAGGGAGTAATGATTTATTGGCATGTTGATAAGAAATCATTATGTATTTACTCACAATTAAAAGATTGCAGCTCTTCAGAAGTGGGTAGCATGATAAAAGGCATTATTGATCATGATACGGACATGGATATTAATCGTGTATTTATTGATACACATGGGCAAAGTGTGATAGGTTTTGCTGTTAGCTATTTACTACATTTTGCCTTATATCCGAGGCTCAAGGCAATTAACAAGCAAAAATTATATTACGTCGATTCTAAAGATAAAAACAAATATACAAATATTGCAGAGATTCTCAAAGGAAGCATTAACTGGCAATTAATAGAAGATAATTACGATGAGATGGTAAAGCATATGGTTGCCCTAAAACTAGGGATTGTTACACCATCTGTATTAATTAAAAGATTCAGTAATAATAATTATTCTCATCCAGTATATAAGGCATTAGTAGAACTAGGTAAAGCTAATAAAACTATATTCTTATGTCAATATTTAGCTTCCGAAGAGTTGCGTATTGAGGTTAATGAAGGGCTAAATGTTGTTGAACGCCTTAACAGCGTAATGGATTTTATTTTCTATGGTAAACTTGGTCAAATTGCAACGAACAATATTGAGGATCAAGAATTATCGATATTATGCTTACATCTATTGCAAGTATGTATGGTTTATATCAATACCTTGATTATTCAATCAATATTATCGGGGTCACATTGGCAAAATAAATTTACGCCTAAAGATTACAGAGCATTAACACCATTATTCTCAGGTCATATAAATCCTTATGGCCTTTTTCCGTTAGACTTTAGTAAACGCTTGTCAATTGGGCTAACTATTTGATCACTGATTATTTATGACATTAATACGTACACCGGTTAGAGAAAAAGCTAAATATTTTTGTAAACATCTCAAAGTAGAAAAGCCTGATTATAACTACTTAAGAGAGTTATTTCGACATATAAGAAAAAACCTCAATATTGAAGTAGAGAGTGGTAAGGAACGGAAGTTACCATATGTGCCTACGGAAGAAGAAATCAGTAGATTTTACAACACAGTATGGAAATCTAGAAATATGAAGCATGTAGCTATGATTAAAACATTGCTTTATACCGGGGTAAGAGTTTCTGAGTTAGTAAATATAAAAATATCCGACATAGATTTAGACAATTGTCAGATAAAGATTGTCCAAGGTAAGGGTAAAAAGGATAGAATAGTTCCGTTTCCTAATTCATTTAAGGAAATATTAGCTGTTTACGTAGAAAATGCAAAGAAAAACAAAATAATTTACTTATTTGAATCTAGTTGGAAGAGACAATATTCTGATCGTGGTATTAGAAAAATCTTAATGAATTATACAAGAGAAGCTGGTATTGAACATTCGATATCACCACATAAGCTAAGGCATTTTTTGTTTACTTGGATGAAGAAAAAAGGTGTAGATGACGCATTAATCCAACCTTATTCAGGCCACGATAGTCGACAATCGCTTGAGGTATATTCAAAATTATCACTGGGTGACTGCCAACCTGAATATGAAAAAAAGATTAAAGACTTTCCAATTTGATCTTATAGTATATGACGGATATTAACAAATTTTAATACCGATGTCCCAAACAACCTCGTTCTTAACACCGGTCCAATAAAAAAGGATATTGGCGTTACCGAGTAGATAAATTCAGGATAATTTGCAAAATAGAGGAAGATAAGCTTATAATTTTGATAGTTAAGATAGCCAAACGTGATGTTGTTTATGAAGATTAATTTTAGATATTGAAAGTCACAACGCAATTTTGCTAATTTGGTAACACATTAGTAAAATTGCGTTATTTTTTTTACAGTTTTTTTGAAATTCTTAAATAGGAGAGATATTATAAGTTTTGTGTTTTATCAAGGTTGATAGAATTAACGCTGGGTTATTAAACTCTTTTTGTGACATTCAAGTAAATACACCTTAAATAGGGTTTTATTTCTACATTTTCCCGTTTTTATAAAACCCTTTTTTTCTTGACTAAAAAAGATTAAATAATTATAGTATCTAAATATATTTGCTCGTTATTATTAAAACATTAAATAAATCTTAATTTTTTTCATTTTATTAAGTTTTATTTATTTCCCTCTCTTCCAACTTTTTAAAATCGCTAAAATTCTTTAAGAATAGAAACGTGCAAATTTGAATACATAACTTAGGTTATGACAAATGTTGCTAATTTATCACGTTAAAAAGTTAAAGAATTAAGGAAATTTTAATTTATTTTTTTTTAAAACTGCCAATTTTTTAGGTGTATGAAAAACGGTCAATTTTAAGGCTACATATCTTTCTCTAAGTTCTTATTTAATGCTTGGTCAAAAGATAAGATAGGGCATTTACAAAAGTTGGATTTTGCTAGAAGTAAGCAATCCACAATATGCATATTTAGTTGTTGATAATAATTTAAGGCTAGTAACAAAACTTCTTTCTCGCTATCTATTCCTTTATATGCTAATAATTCACTTAAAGTCTGACTTATTTTGTCTCTTGGAACTTTGTAGAATGATGATAAGACAAAAACCACCTCAGTAAATACTGCTTGTTCAATTGTAAGGTTAACTTCACCTGTCTTTGCCCGATCAAATAGTTCCTTGGTTTTCAAAAACATTTCCTGATTATCTGCAGTCAAGTAGCGAATTATAAAATTAGTATCACAAATATATTTCATTCTTATCCTATTTATCCTTTAAAACTGACACAGAATTATTCCAGGCTTGCTCTCTGATTTGGGCAAAGGGTAGGGTAGTATCTTTTTGATAAGAAGCAAGAGAACCTGCAACGTCATTAATTGGAGAAATCACAACTTGTTTATTATCATTAACTTCTAAAGTTACTACATTTGTATTTAATAATTTTCTAACTTTTTTAGGTAATACTATTTGTCCTTTAGGGGAGATAGTAAGTGTATTAATATACATAATATTACTTTCCTACAATATATTAAGTAATTAATATTATTATATAATAAGCATTTACTAATTACAACTTTTAAATAATAGAAGTATTATATTAAATTAGTATAATACTTTTAGTTTTATTAAAAAAGAAATAGATAACTTACATTTAACAATAGTATACTAAATAAATTTTATAATACTTATTTTCAGAGATCACATTCTGTTATATAATCAGTTTTTAATGACCTTTTGCATTACTTAGTATAAGATACAGGTTAGGTGACAATCTAGGTTTTAGCAAAAAAAGTTGTTTTTTACCTAAAAAGCTCTTATCTTTCAAGGGTTTTAAGCTACTACATTTATTGTTAGTTTATTAGGTGATTTAGCTAGTGCCACAAACGCTCGTTTGAATTACAATGCTCTTTAAAGATTTTTTGCTTATTTGCTACAAAATTGATAAATCCCCATTTCTCAATATTAGTAAATGGGTTTTTG
>Ga0210121_1000183_pt1 | contig 19452 bp, 14 predicted proteins | sample Joice_ThreeSqB_D_FD_184873 | JGI IMG/M metagenome (GOLD analysis project Ga0210121, IMG submission 184873) | Wetland microbial communities from San Francisco Bay, California, USA, that impact long-term carbon sequestration - Joice_ThreeSqB_D1... | ecosystem: Environmental > Aquatic > Marine >... | reverse complement strand
AACCTGGGCTGCCCGAACGGTGCGAAGCAGGGCACGGACCGCGTGCAGCTGCCGGCCGCCGAGCGTGGCGGGGTCGAGGTGGTGACTCGCGCCGAAGTGCGGCGGATCGGGGATCGACGCCTCGTCATCAGGGTCGAGCGACCCGGCCCGGGAGAAAAGGGAGCGGCGTCCGCGTGGCCGGCCGGAGAGTATTCGGTGGAAGCCCCGATCGTCGTGGTGGCCGGAGGAAGCGTGGGAAGCAGCGCGCTCCTGCTGCGCTCGGGTCTCGGATCGGCGCTTCCGCGCCTGGGCGAGGGCTTCACCTGCCACCCTGCCCTCATCCTCGTCGGGGAGCACGAGCGAGAGATCACGAACGATGTCGGGCATCCGAAGAGCTACTATCTGGACAGGTCCGTGGAAGAGCGCTTCGTGCTCGAAACCTGCATGTACTTCCCGTTCGTCACCGCGAAGAACCTGACGGGCTTCGGACCGGACCACAGTACCATGATGAGATCGTTCCGCAGGCTGCAGATGATCCTGGCCCTGGCCTGCGATCGGGCGACGCAAGGCAACCGCATTTCGGTCGACCGTTCCGGGCGGCCCAGGGTCCACTACCGGTTCACCCCGGAGGTCCGCGAAGCGCTCGCGGCCGCGAACCGGGCGGCGGCCCGGATCTTCTTCGCGGCCGGCGCGCTCCGCGTTCATGCGCCGCTCGCAAACCCGCCGCTCCTGGCGCGCGACGAAGCCGCGCGCATCGCCGGGCGGATCACGGCCACAGCCTTCATCCCCGGGAAGACGTCGATATCCGCCGCTCATCTGATGGGTGGCTGCGGAATGGGGTCGAGCCCGACGGACTCGGTCACCGACTCGTGGGGCCGCGTTCACGGACTGCCCTGGCTGCGGATCGCCGATTCCAGCCTGTTCCCCGACAGTCTCGAGATCAATCCGTACCTCACGGTGATGGCCCTGGCCGACCGGACGGCTGAAGCGGTGCTCGAAGACGCGGGCCGTCTGCTGGCCAACCGCGGGACCGGCCTTTCGTGACCCGCCCGCGCGACGACCGGGGCCTGCGCGGCGCCGAGGCGGTCGTCAGGGCGTTGGAGGACGAGGGCGTGCCCTTCGCGTTCGGGATTCCCGGGACGCACAACATCGAGCTGTACGACCGACTTGGAAGCTCTGATTCAGTGGAAGCCGTGCTGGTGACGGACGAGCAGAGCGCCTCGTTCATGGCCGACGGGCTGTGGCGCGCCTCGTCCCGCCTGGGCTGCGTGAACGTCGTCCCGGGCGCCGGATTGACCCACGCAATGTCCGGAATCGCCGAGGCGTTCCTCGACCACGTCCCGATGCTGATCCTCGGCTGCGGCATTCGCCGTGATACCGGGCACGCGTTCCAGTTGCACGACGTGGACCAGCTCGCGATGGTCGCGCCTGTGACCAAGGGCGCATTCCGCCCCTCCAGGGCAGAGGACATCTACCCGGCCATCCGGCAGGCTTGCGACCTCGCCCGCTCCGCCGCCCCGGGTCCGGTCATGGTCGAGGTACCCGCCAGCCTCTACATGCGACCCGGCCACGACCCGGGAGATCCGGGCGTCAGGCCCTCGCCAGCCGAGCGGCTCGTCCCGCCTTCGGCCGAGCAGGTCAGGGACCTCGCAGGAACCCTGCTCGCGGCACGCCGACCGCTGCTCTACCTGGGTGCGGGGGCCGCACCCGCCGCGGACCGGCTGGTCGAGCTGGGGGAGCTCCTGGAGTCTCCCGTGGCCACGACGCTGCAGGGCAAGGGGGTGTTTCCGGAATCTCACCCCCTGTTCGCCTGGCCCGGATTCGGCGCCGCGGCTCCACCCTTCGTCCGCCGCATCGCCGCGGCGTGTGACGCGACCCTCGCCATCGGGTGCAGATTCTCCGAGGTCGGCACGGGCAGCTACGGCGCGGTGCCCCCCGAGCCTCTGCTGCACGTCGACATCGACCCGGCGGCAATTGGCGCGAACTACGAGCCGCACCTCGGACTGGTGGCGGATTCCGCGATCCTCGTCCCGGCGCTGGTAGATGAGCTGCGGCGTCGGGGGCGCGATCGGCGACCGGACCCGGACCTGCGTCGCCGCCTCGAGGAGGGACGCCGCGAGACCCGGGCCGCACAGCGCACGCCGACCGGCGCCGGCGGCGTCACGCCGGGGCTTCTTCTCTCCGCCATCCAGGAGAGCCTCGGACCGGATACCGTGTTCGCGACGGACAGCGGCAATGGTACCTTCCTGGCCGCCGAGATGCTGACACTCGACCTTCCACGCCGATTCCTGGCGCCGATTGACTACTCCTGCATGGGATACGCGGTCCCCGCGGCCATCGGGGCGGCGCTCGGACTCCCGGGGACGCCGGTTGCGGCCCTGGTCGGCGACGGGGCCTTCCTGATGACCGGCCTCGAGGTGCTCACCGCGGCGCAACGCAGCCTTCCCGTGGCGTTCTTCGTCCTCAGGGACCGGGAGCTGGCCCAGATCGCGCAATTCCAGGCGACCGTATACAACAGGCGGGAGAGCAGCGCCCTGCCCGACTACGACCTCGCGGCTTTGGCGCGGGGGCTCGGCGTCCGGTGCCTCGAACTGCCGAACGACGGGGCGATCGACGCGGTGCTCGCAGGGGTCGCGGAACGGCTGGCCGGCGGTAATCCGGTGGTCGTGGACGTCGCGATCGATTACTCGGCCAAGTCGTGGTTCACACGCGGAGTGGTGAAGACGAACCTGGCCCGTCTTCCGTGGGCGGATCGGCTCCGGCTCGTGGCCCGGGCCGTGACCCGGCACCTGTCGGGCTGAGCGTTCCGTCCGCTTGTCACGAGACTGCGCGGGCCTTTATTCTGGCTTGGGAAGCGCGTTGCTCTTCGACCCCCGGACCCGGAGGGTGCCTTGACCTGGATCCTGATACTCCTGGCAATCGTCGCCATCGGCGGCATAACGCTGTACAACTCGCTCGTGAAGCTCCGCACGCAGGCGCAGGGCGCGTGGGCGGACATCGACGTCCAGCTGAAGCGTCGCTGGGACCTGATCCCCAATCTCGTGGAGACCGTCAAGGGCTACGCCAGCCACGAGAAGGACACGCTGGAGGCCGTGATCAGCGCGCGGAATCGGGCCATGTCGGCCACCGGACCCGCCGACCGGGCCCAGGCCGAGAACATGCTCACCGGGGCCCTCAAGTCGCTGTTCGCGCTGTCCGAGGCATACCCGCAGCTGAGAGCGGTGGAGAGCTTCACGAGCCTGCAGCGCAGCCTGGAGGAGGTCGAGGGGGCCCTGCAGAACGCCCGCCGGTATTACAACGCCGTCGTGCGCGACTACAACACGAAGGTCGAGCAGTTTCCTTCCGTGCTCGTGGCCAACGCCTTCCGGTTCGAGAAGGAGGAGTTCTTCGAGCTGGACGACGAAGCTCAGCGCGAGGCGCCAAAGGTCAGCTTCGGCGACGCGGGGGCCTGAGCGAGGAGGGCGAGGGTGCTTGCCATGGTGTCGGGCAGGTTTGGAGGCCTCGCCGCGATCGCGGCGGGGCTCGTCCTGCTCTCGGCTCCCCCGGCCCTGGAGGGCGTGGACGGGCGGTCCGCTCCGGTCGGCGCGGTGGTCCGCTCGTGGTACGTTGAGGACTTCCACGCCGAGCTACACGTCCAGCGCAGCGGTGAAGTCGAAGTCGTCGAGACGCTCCGAGTGCGCTTCGAGGGATCCTACAACGGCATCTTCCGCACGATCCCCATCCAGTACCGGAATCGAGCCAACCTGAACTACACCCTGCGGCTGGAGGTACTGGGAGTCGAGGATGGAGGCGGTCAGGCGCTCCGCTACGAGACCAGCCGTGAGCGTCACTACCGGAAGATCAAGGTGTGGGTGCCGGGTGCCATGGATGCGGTTCGCACAGTCGTGATCCGGTACCGTGTCGACAACGCCCTGCGCTTCTTCGACGAGGACGACTCCGCGTGGGACGAGCTGTACTGGAACGTGACGGGGGACGAGTGGCCGGTCCCGATCGAGAGGGCCAGCGTCAGGGTGCGCCTCCCGGCGGCCGTGACCGGTGTCCGGGCTCGCGGCTTCACCGGAGGCTACGGATCCACCGAGGAATCGGCGGAGGTCACCATCTCGGACTACCTGGTGGACGTCCGTGCCACCCGAGAGCTCGGAATCCACGAGGGCCTGACGGTCGCGATCGCATGGGACTCGTTCATCGCCGGAGGCGCCCGGGGCGGGGCGGATGAGGCGGGGCCGACCGGCCGAGCGTCTGAGGAATACCTCATTCGCAGACCCACCCTGTTGGACCGGATTTTGGCTTTCCTCGGCAGCAACTGGCCGCTCCTCCTGCCCGTGCTCGCCTTTTTCGTCATGCGGCACATCTGGGTCCTTCACGGCAAGGACCCGCGACGCCTGGCCATCGCTCCCGTGTACGAGCCTCCCGAGGGCCTCACGCCGTCCGAGGTGGGAGTCCTGGTCGACAATCGAGTCGACCTGCGGGACGTGACCGCGATGCTGGTTGACCTGGCGGTTCGCGGATATCTGATCATCGAGGAGGTGGAGAAGGACCGGTTCCTCGGCCTCCTGAAGGAGAAGGACTACGTTCTCGAGCTGCGCAGGGGATCCGAGGACTTCGAAGGTCTGAAGAGCCACGAGCGGAAGATGCTGGTGGCCGTGTTCGGCTCGCCGGTGGCCGGCGATCGGGTTCACATGTCGGACCTCGAGAACGAGTTCTACAAGGACCTCCCGGGAATCAAGGATCGGATCTTCGACGAGCTCATGAAGCTGCGGTACTACCGGAGCCGCCCGGACCGAGTGCTGGGGCTGTGGGTCGCGGTGGCGGTCGGGACCGGCGTCGTGGTGGCAGCCGGCGGCTCGAAGCTCGGGGCCACGTTCGGCATGGCCCCGCTGACGATGATCCTGGCAGGCGCGGCGACCGCCATCGTGGTCCTGGCGTTCGGCGTCTTCATGCCGGCGCGCACGATCGCCGGAACCCGGGCGCTCGAAGCGGCGCTCGGATTCGAGGAATTCCTGCAGCGGGTGGAGTCGGACCGGTTCAAGAGGATGATCACGGGTCCCGAGATGTTCGAGCGCTACCTTCCCTACGCGATGTGCCTCGGAGTGGAGAAGAAGTGGGCGGCGGCCTTCGAGGGAATGTTCGACGAGCCGCCGGATTGGTATCGCGGCGCCGGGAGGCCCGGCTTCCACCCCACGACCTTCGTCGGAGACCTGTCCGGCATGACTCAGCATGCGGCGACGGCGATGACATCAGCCCCGCGAAGCTCCGGGGGGTCGGGGTTCTCCGGAGGCGGAGGCTCGGGCGGCGGGTTCGGAGGAGGCGGCGGCGGCGCGTTCTGACGGATCACGAGGTCGGAGCGCCGATTGGCCGGCACGAGTAGTTTGCCGGCAGCCGAGTCGCCGGTGTACTGTGCCCGCTTCGACTCGTACTGGTGATTCGCGGGCATTTCCTCGGGAGGAATGGATGTTCGGCATCGTAAGGAATAGAGGCACTCTGCGGGCGTCGCTCGTGGCCGCGCTCGTTTTGCTGACAGCTTCGGCCGCGCACGCGCAGACCGACGGCTCGGAACGCATCTCCAGCGGGATCGACGCCGCGGCGATGCGATACTCGAACGACGTGAACTGGCTGGCGGATGACGCGCGCCAGGGCCGCGGCCTCGGCACCGAAGGCCTCGCCGACGCGGGTCGCTGGCTCGAACAACAGTTCCGCGACATCGGGCTGGAGCCGGCAGGCGATGACGGAGGGTACAGGAACGTGTTCGGCGTTCCGATCGCGGACCCTTCGAACCCCCACGCTCAGAAGGGATTCCTGTACGCGTTCAACGTGGTCGGGCGCATCCGGGGCAACGGACAGCTCGACGGAGTCGTGGTGATCGGGGCTCACTACGACCACCTGGGCTACGGGCAGGAGGGATCGCTCGATCCGGATTCCCGTGAGATCCACAACGGTGCGGACGACAACGCGTCAGGCACCGCCGCCCTGCTCGAGGCGGCCCGCCAGCTGGCCGAACGCCGCGATCAGCTCGACCGGGACGTCGTGTTCATCGCCTTCTCGGCGGAGGAGGCCGGCCTCGTCGGGGCGAGCAACTTCGTTCGCCAGCCGCCGGACGGCCTGACGATGGACGACGTCGTGGCGATGTTGAACATCGACATGGTCGGAAGACTGCGCGACGACCGGCTGTCCGTGCTCGGAGGAGACTCGGCGGAGGAGTGGGACGACCTGGTCGGGCCGCTGTGCGACCGGTCCGGCATCGAATGCGCGATCGGGGGAGACGGTTTCGGATCCTCGGATCAATCCGCGTTCTTCGCGGCGGACATCCCGGTCCTCCACTTCTTCACCGGGACGCACCCGGACTACCACAAGCCGTCGGACGACGCGAACCTGATCAACGCGCAGGGCGGAGCGCGAGTGGCCTGGCTGGTGTCGGACGTTGCCGGCACGATAGCGAACCGCGAGGGCGAGCTGACGCTCGTGAAGACGTCGGACGGCCCGCAGCCGCGGATGGCACTCAAGGCGCGCCTCGGAACGATCCCCGACTACGCCGGCCCCGCGGACGGTTCGCCGGGGCTCCTTCTGTCGGATGTGAGGCCGGACAGTCCGGCCGAAGCCGCCGGCCTGCGAAGGGGGGACCTGATCGTTCGGATCGGCGACATGGACATCGCCAGCGTGCAGGACTACATGGTCGTGCTCTCCGAGGCCAACCCGGGTGACACGGCTCCGGTCGTCGTCGTGCGCGACGGGGAGCGGATCGAGCTCGAGGTCACCTTCGGCGCGCCCCGCTAGGGCGCGCGACCTGGAAGCAGGAGAGATGTTGAAGATCGACACGGTACTGTTCGCGACCGACTTCTCGCCCCTCGCGAACGCGGCGCTCGATGATGCCCTGGCCCTCGCCAGGACGCACGGGGCGGTGCTCCACCTGCTGCACGCCGTGGTCCTGCACGCCGATGATCCCAACGACCCGGCGCACCACTTCCCGGACGCTGAGGAGATCCGCGTGCGCCTCGAGGAGGCCGCGGACGGGCGCATGACCAGCCAACTCGCGGAACGGAACGCCGGAGACATCCAGGTGGTCCGGGCGCAGCGCCGGGGAATATCCGCCGCTCCCGCGATTCTCGAGTACGCCGACGAGATCGACGCCGACGTCATCGTGATGAGCACCCACGGAAGGCGCGGCCTGAGTCACGCACTCCTCGGAAGCGTCACGGAGGAAGTGGTGCGCCTCTCCGCGCGACCTGTCCTGACCATTCGACCGCGCGAAGGCAGCCCGGCGGCCGCCCACCTCGACAACATCCTCGTGCCGGTCGACTTCTCGAGGCACTCGGAGCGCGCGGTCGCACACGCGCTGGAGTTCTGCCGCGCCTACGAAGCGCGTCTCCATCTGCTGCACGTCTTCGAGCAGCCGGTGATGCCCGAAGTCTACCTGGGAGGCAGCACGATGACCGACTTCTCGAGGGTCGAGTCGAGCCTTCGAGAGGCGTTGACCGCGGTGGCGAGCCGTGCGGGGGCCGGGGCCGATACCGGGATCCAGGTCCGCGAGGGCAGGGCCGTGGCGGGTATCCTCGCGGCGGCCGCCGAGATCCCGGCTGACCTGATCGTCATCGCGACACACGGGCTGGGCGGACTCACGCACGTACTGCTCGGCAGCGTGACCGACAAGGTGCTGCGCCGCGCCGAGTGCCCGGTTCTGACGGTCAAGGCGTTCGGGAGGTCGCTGCTCGGATGAGCGACGGCGCGGCGGGAGGCCGGAGCGCGGGTGAGCCGCACGGTTCTCGTGCTCTCGGGACTCTGGACTCGCTGTACGAAAGCACCCGCGCCCTCGGACTGCACGACTCGCTGGAGGAGCTCCTGAGCGAAGTGCTCGACCGGGCCCGGGAGCTGATCGGATTCGAGCACGCGGCGGTCATGCTCCTGAACGAAGATACGGGCCGGCTCACGGTCGAACAGCTGATCGGGTATGGCGACCGGTCGTCGGAAATCCAGCGGGCGTCCCTCGCCGTCGGACAGGGCCTCAGCGGTTGGGCGGCGGCGCACCGGGAGTCGGTGCGGGTAGGCGACGTTTCACAGGACCCCCGCTACGTCCAGGGACTCGAGGAGGCGCGATCCAACCTCGCCGTGCCGCTGATCGTCGGAAACCGGGTCGCCGGGGTCATCAACGTCGAGTCGGAGCGCCTGTACGCGTTCACGTCCGAGCACGAGAAGCTGCTCACCGTGCTGGGCACACAGGCCGCGCTCGGCATTCTGGCGTTTCAGGCCCAGGCCCAGCTGCGACAGCGGATCGCTCAGCTCAGCGCGCTGTATCGGATCTCGAACCTGGCCGCCGAGGCCGGAGCGCTGGGAGCGACGCTCAACTCGATGCTCGAGATCGCCGGTGAGGTGATTCCGCAGGGGCAGTCGGCCGTCCTGCTGCTGGACGAGTCGCGCAAGTACCTCAGGGTGGCCGCCGGGCAGGGTTACCAGGCCGCGGTCCGGTTTCTGGAGATCCCGGTCGGACAGGGTATCACGGGTCGCTGTGCGCAGACCGGCCTGACGCAGGTCGTGCACGACATCGAGCACCTGGATGACGACGAGGCGTACATCCCGGGCGTGCCGGGAGCGCGAAGCGAAGTCGCGGTCCCCCTGATAGCGGATGGGATGATCATCGGCGTGTTCAACGCCGAGTCCGTGGAGCCGCACGCGTTCAGTGACGAGCACGTGCAGACCCTCACCGTGATCGCGAGGCAGGCGGCAGAAGTGATCCGCAGCGCGCAACTGCTCGAGGAAACGCGCCGCCTGGCGATCACGGACGCCCTCACCGGGCTGTTCAACCGGCGGCACTTCAATCAGCAGCTGGAGGAGAACGTCGGGCGTGCGGTCCGTTACGATGAACCCCTGGCGCTGGTCTTCCTCGACGTCGATCACTTCAAGTCCGTGAACGACAAGTTCGGCCATCAGGCCGGAGACCGCTGCCTGCAGGCGCTTGCCCGGACGTTGCGGGACAGCGTGCGCGACAGCGACCAGATCGCGCGCATCGGGGGCGAGGAGTTCGCCGTTCTGCTCATCCGCGCCGACCGGGAGCTGGCGCTGAGCATCGCGGAGCGGTTGAGGCATCGAATAGACGATCTGATTCTGGAGGAGGACCCTCCGCTTCCGGTGGATCTGACCGCGTCGCTCGGCGTCGCCTTCTTCCGGGAGGATGGAGAAGACCCCAAGACGCTCATGCGAGCGGCGGACCGGGCGCTGTACATGGCGAAGCGGCTCGGCAGGAATCGTGTGGTGCTGGCATCCGAGGCCGCCAGGGCCACGGATTCCGCTACCGACTGAAGACCTCGGGCCCCAACGGAGGAGCTACGATGGGCGACACGCTCTCTGCGAAGCACTGTGTACCCTGCCGCGGGGGAGTCCCCCCCCTGGCCGGTGAGGAGCTCCGTGCCCTCAGCGAGGAACTGGGGGGCGGCTGGCAGGTCGTCGGGGGGCACCACCTCCACAAGGTCTTCTCCTTCCCCGACTTCGTGACGGCGCTCGCGTTCACGAACCGGGTGGGAGAGCTCGCGGAATCGGAAGGCCACCATCCGGACATCCGCCTGACCTGGGGCCGGGTCGAGATCGAGATATTCACGCACAAGATCGACGGCCTGACGGAGAGCGACTTCATCCTCGCGGCCCGCATCGACAGGCTGTAGCTCCACATCGTCGTGGAAGGCGAGCGCCTGGAGATCCTCTTTCTCGACACCTGGCTGCCGGACCGGGCGCGTGGCAGCGGCTCAGCCGTTGCCATAGCCGGGCTCGCGCACGGGCTGGGAGCTCTCGGACATCGGGTCACCATTCTCAGGCCCCGTCTGCGTCTTCCCTGGCTCGACCTGACCCGCCTGGTGGCCAACCTCGGGTTCCGGTCGCGAGTGCACGACCAGGAGGCCGATCTCGTCGTGGGCTTCGACCTCGACGGGTGCTTCGTCGGCGCGATTCCCGCGCCCTACGTGGTCGCACTGAAGGGGGTCATGGCGGACGAGCTGCAGTATGAAGCCGGATGGACCCGCATCCGGTTCCGCGCGCTGTCCGGGCTGGAGCGGATCAACGCGAGAAGGGCGGCCCGGGTGATCGTCACCAGCGAGCACAGCCGGAAGGTGGCGCTCGAAGCCTATGGACTCGACCCGGAGCATCTGAGCGTGGTCCCGGAGGGAATCGACGTGGAGCGTTGGTCGGGGCCCGCACCGGGTGCCCGGCACGCCGGGGACCCCCCGACGATCCTCAGCATCGCGCGACAGTACCGGCGAAAGAACACGGCCACTCTGATCCGGGCCCTCCCGATCGTGCGCCAGTCGGTGCCGGGAGCGCGCCTCCGGGTGGTCGGAGATGGACCGGAAAGCGGACGCCTCCGAAGACTGGTACGAGCCCTGGATCTCGAGAGCGCGGTGAGCCTGCTTGGATCGGTGCGCAGCGCGGCGGAGATCCGGACCGAGATGGCCCGGGCCCAGGTGTTCTGCCTTCCGTCCCGCCAGGAGGGCTTCGGAATCGTGTTCCTGGAGGCGATGGCGGCGGGTCTCCCGATCGTGGCGGCGAGGTGCGCCGCGGTCCCCGAGACGGCCCCGCACGACGAGGTCGCGTTGCTCGTGGATCCCGACGATGTCGAGGGTCTGGCCGCCGCGCTCGTCCGCCTGTTGCGTGACGAGGAGCTGTGGACCCGCCTCGTGAGCGCCGGCTCCGCCCGCTGGCGCCGTTACGGTTGGCCGGACGTCGCGCGCCGGTTCCTGCAGGCAGCACCGCTCCCGTGAGCTTGCTCGCGGAACGTGGGCGAGACGATATTGTGCGCTTCGATCGTCCGGTATCGGCGGGCCGGAAGGGGCCGCCGCGACCTTCATCGTCGGAACCGATCAGGAGGCAAACGAGCTGATGAGTGATAGCACGGGGTCGGCTCCCAACGCTGCGTCGCCCGTTCACCCGGGCGACACTTCCTTCTTCGGACATCCACGCGGGCTGGCCACGCTCTTCTTCACGGAGATGTGGGAGCGCTTCAGCTATTACGGTGGCCGCGGAATCCTCATCCTGTTCATGACGGCGGCGATCGCCACCGGCGGACTCGGAATGACGGCCGCGACGGCCGCGGCGATCTACGGTCTCTACACGGCCAGCGTCTACCTCTTCGCCCTTCCGGGCGGCTGGGTGGCCGACCGCCTGCTGGGGCAGCGCAGCTCGGTGTTCTACGGCGGGCTTCTCATAGCGGCAGGCAACTTCGGCATCGCCGGGCATTCATCGTTCGGGATGGCGTCCTTCTACCTCGGGCTCATTCTGATCGTCCTCGGCACCGGCATGCTGAAGCCCAACGTCAGCACGATCGTCGGCGAGCTGTATCCGGAGGGCGGCGCCAGGCGGGACGCGGGCTTCTCCATCTTCTACATGGGAATCAACATCGGCGCGTTCGTCGCCCCGCTGATCTGCGGCTATCTGGGCGAGAACATCAACTGGCACCTCGGTTTCGCTGCAGCCGGCGTCGGGATGGTCCTCGGCCTCATTCAGTATCGGTTGGGCTGGGGATACCTGGGCGATTGCGGTAAGTATCGAGAGGAAGCCCGGGCGTCGAGGCCGCAGGCCGTTCGCCAGCTCATGATCGGCGTGGCGGTCGTCGTCGCGATCGCTCTGGCGCTGTACTTCCTCGGCTCACGGGGCACCATCAACGTCACGCTCGAAGGAGCCGCGCAGGCCACCGGCGTGATCATCCTGTCGATCGCCGTCCTGTTCTTCGCCTCGGTCCTCGGTTTCGGCGGGCTGGACTCGGTCGAGAAGAAGCGGGTCGTGGTAATCTTCCTCCTGTTCCTCGGTGCCGCCATGTTCTGGGCCGGGTTCGAACAGGCCGCCTCGTCGCTCAACCTGTTCGCCGAACGGCTCACCGATCGCAACGTCTTCGGTTGGGAGGCCCCCGCGAGTTGGCTGCAGGCGATCAACCCATTGTTCATCATCACCCTGGCGCCCGTATTCGGCGCACTCTGGGTGTGGCTCGAGAAACGGGAGCGGGAACCGTCCCTTCCGCTCAAGTTCGGGCTGGGCCTGGTACTCCTCGGCGTTGGGTTCCTGGTGATCGCGTGGGGAGCGACGTACACGGTCGAAGGGCAGCTCGTGAGTCCGGGCTGGCTGATCTCGACATACTTCCTGCACACGTGCGGCGAGCTGTGCCTGAGCCCGGTGGGCCTGAGCAGCATTACGAAGCTGTCGCCGCCCAAGTTCGTCGGTCAGATGATGGGCACGTGGTTCATGGGGGCGGCACTCGGAAACCTCGTCGCGGGACTCGTGGCGGGTCAATTCGAGACTCTGCCACTCCCCGGGCTGTTCGTTGCGGTGGCGGCCAGCGTAGGCGCGGCAGGCGTGCTGTTCTTCCTGTTCTCGCGCCCGATCCGACGCATGATGGGAGGGGTGCACTAGCACGGAGCGGCGTGCGGTGATCATCTCCAGCGGGGTAGGACCGTTCGACCGCAGGGTCGGGGGCCTCAGCGCGAGTGGATTGTACCTGCTCGCTGGAGCCCCCGGGTCGGGCAAGCTGGCCTTCCTGCTGCACTTTCTCAAGGCGGGCCTCGAGGCGGACGAGCGCCTGGCCTTTCTGGGGGGATACGCCCCCGAAGAGCTGTTCGCGCAGGCGAATCACTGGGGGATGGACGCCCTGGAGCGCGCCTGGAAGCAGGGCCGACTTACGCTCCTCGGCTACCGCGGCGAGTACCCTCGCCGGATCCTCCAGGCAGCGGATCCGGAGGAGGCGTTCGACGAGCTGACCGGGGCCCTGGACGGACCGGTCAATCGGCTGGCCGTGGATCCCGGGACGCTCTTGTGGGAGACGCGGGCCGGCACAGCCATGGCGGCCGCCTTCCTTCAATGGCAGCAGGCAGCTGACGCTACCGTGGCCGTGACGGCGGTCACCGACCTGGGCGATAGCCTGCCCGGCTCGACGCAATGGGTGGTGCAGCAGGCGACGGGAGTGTTCCATCTGGAGAGGCTCCGCAGTGGCCTGCGGGAGCTCAGGGTCCATCGCATTCGCCCGCCCGCGGCGGATCCGGGACCGATCACGCTCGAGCTGCGAGTCGGCGTCGGGCTGGTCCCGCCGGCCGCCAGCCCGAGTCGGCGGATCGGGGACGTTCCTCGGGAAGACCGCCGCCTGCTGTTTCTTCTCCGCCTCACGGATGTCGTCGGAGAAGACCTCGAGCGCTGGATCGCCCGCGAATACGAGGTGCACCAGACGCGTGATCGCGAGGAGCTGTTCTCCCGGTTGCAGCTCGAGCGCCGGGGGAGTGTGTGCATCGCCGTGGAGAGGTCGCGGGTGGACGAAGCGATTCGCCTCTGCCGGACGTTGCGCGACCTCACACCCGGAGCCATCGTCCTGCTCTCACGGGGTCAGCTCCGCTCGTCCGACCGGGCGCGCGCCATGGAGGCTGGAGCGGACGACGTTCTCAGGCAGGACGTCGTGCTCAGGGAGATCCAGTCGAGATTCCGTCGCGCGGCGGCCGGGGTGGTCGGCGACCACGGGACCCTCGGCGATCCCGGCCGCCCTCGACCGATCCGGGACCTGGTGGAGCCGCCCGCGTTCAGTAGCGAGGTAGAGCACAGGCTGGACTCCCCTTCCCTCGGTTACCTGACGATGCTGCTCGTGTCCGGGGAGGTCGGTCCGGAAGTTCTGGCCGCGCTCAGGGAAAGCGCCAGAATCGAGGCGGGCGATTTCGTCGGGAAGGTAGCTGGCGGGTACGCCGTCGTCCTGCAGGACGCGCGCGAAAGACACGCCCGCATCTACCTGGAGAGAGCACTCGGCGCGCTGGAGACAACCGAGACTCCCGACATAAGGATACTCACGAGCCCGGAGCAAGCGGACGAGATCCGGGCGGCCCTGGGCGTCTGACCGCCCCTCCGGCTCCGGACACGACCGCTGAGGAGTCTGCATGAACATCGTGGATTCGTTGACCACGATCATCGTGGTGACGATCCTGGTCTCCGTCGCCCTGGTGCTGGTGGCGTACCTGAACCGCAGGGTGAATCGGGCCCGCAGCCGAGTGCGGGACGACGAATCCGTCGGGGGGTCCAGGTACTTCGTGCGGTATGCGCCGCCGGACGAGAATGATGGGGGAGCTGACTCGCGCTGACTTGTCTGTGCGGAAGGCGGGCGCGACCTTGTTCGCTCGCACCGCGGGGCCGTCGGAAGCCCCGTTTCGCCGCAGCGGAGGTGGCTTTGGGCGAAAAGGACATCCGGATAGAGCTCGACAGCTCCGACCTGAGGGTCTTCACGCAGGGCCTCCTCAGGGAGTTGCGGGCCCTCGACCATCTTCTGCACCAGGGCCTGATCGAGTCCGGCGTGAGGCGGATCGGCCTCGAGCAGGAGCTCTTCCTGGTGGACGACCAGTGGCGCCCCGCCCCTGTCGCCGTCCAGGCCCTGGAGCGCATCAAGGACCCCCGTGTCACCACGGAAATCGGCCGCTTCAATCTGGAGTTCAACCTCGAGCCCCTTCTGTTCGGAGGAAACTGCCTCCGCCTGATGGAGAACCGCCTCAACGAGCTGCTGGACAAGGTGCGCAGGACCGTCCGCGATCTCGGGGCGGAGGTCGTCCTGACCGGTATCCTGCCGACGATAAGGAAGTCTGACCTCACGCTCGACAACATGGTTCCCTCGGAGCGTTACTATGCACTCAACGACGCCCTGACGCGCCAGCGGGGCGGCAGTTACGACCTTCGGATCAAGGGCACCGACGAGCTCAGGGTCACGCACGACTCGGTGATGCTGGAGGCCGCAAATGCCAGCTTCCAGGTGCACTTTCAGGTCGGGCCGGACGAGTTCGCACGGCTCTACAACATCGCCATGGCGGTGACGGCTCCGGTCCTCGCGGCTGCCGTGAACTCTCCCCTCATGCTGGGCCGGCGGCTGTGGTCGGAGACCCGGATCGCAGTCTTCCAGCAGTCGGTGGACACCCGAAGTGCCATCTCCGAGGTCCGGGACATCCCTGCGCGGGTGAGCTTCGGGCGCGAATGGGTCGACGAATCGGTCATCGAGATCTTCAAGTCGGACGTGTCGCGTTTCAGAGTGCTTCTCGGCCGCGAGATCGACGAGGATCCATTCGAGGCGATCGAGGAGGGACGGGTACCGACCCTCAAGGCGCTCCAGCTGTTCAACAGCACGGTCTATCGGTGGAATCGGGCATGCTACGGAGTCGCCGGCGGCGTCGCTCACCTGCGCATCGAGAACCGTGTGCTGCCAAGCGGCCCGTCGCTGAGGGACGAAGTTGCGAACGCGGCGTTCTGGTTCGGTCTGCTGAGCGGGGTCGCCGAAGAAGTCGATGACATCCGCAAGGCGATCGCGTTCGACACCGTGTTCACGAACTTCCTCGCCGCCGCCCGGCACGGACTCGACGCACACATGACCTGGCTGGACGGCGAGACCGTGACCGCCCAGAAGCTGATCTGCGATACCCTGCTTCCCCTGGCCCGGAGGGGACTCCAGGTGCGGGGGATCGACGCAGCCGACATCGAGCGCTTTCTCGACACGGTGGAGGCCAGGGTGGATTCGAGGCGGACAGGCGCTCAATGGTACCTGAGCTCGCTGGCGGGCATGGGCGAGAAGGGTACGCTGGAGGAGCGGATGGCGGCACTGGTCGCCGCCACGGTCGAGCGGCAGCGGCACTCCCGTCCCGTGCACGAGTGGGACCGCGCCGAGCTCAGCGAGGCGGGCAGCTGGAAGCCGAGCTACCTTCGAGTCGAGCAGTACATGTCCACGGATCTGCTCACGGTCAACGAGGAAGAGGCAATCGACCTCGTCGCCAACCTGATGGACTGGCACCGCATCCATCACGTACCCGTGGAAGACAACGAGCATCGCCTCGTCGGTCTCATGTCCCACCGTCCGCTGCTTCGATTCCTGGCCAGCGATGAGGCCCGTCAGGCCGATGGACCGATTCCGGTCAGCAGCGTGATGGTCACGGACCTGGTCACGGCGGGACCGGAGACCACCACGCTGGAAGCAATCGAGCTTATGCGAGAGCGGCGGATCTCGTGCCTGCCGATCGTGAAGGACGGACGGCTCATCGGGATCATCACCGAGCGCGATTTCATGCGCATCGCGGGCACTCTGCTCGAGGAGATGCTGCGCGATTGAGTCGTACCGCCAACACCCCCGATGCGTCCGGTCCGGCTCCCGGCCCGCGGCCTCCACGCGAGTCGGACGCGCCGGAAGCCAGGCAGCCCGGGCTCGAGAGCGATCGCATCATAGGCCGCTATGGCACAGTGCCCGGGCCCCGTCTAATCTGCCTCGCCGGATTGCACGGAAACGAGCCGGCCGGAGTGCTCGCTCTCCGTCGCCTGCTCGAGACTCTGCGCCTCAGGCGACCTGCCTTCCGAGGTCAGATCGTCGCGATCGCCGGGAACCTGCACGCGCTCAGGGAGGGCCGGCGCTTCCTGGCGAGGGATCTGAACCGGGGCTGGAGCCCGCGCGGCATGCGACGGGTCGAAGCTGCGCCGGGAGCGTCGGCGGAGGACTCGGAGCAGGCAGAGCTCATCGCGGTACTCCGTCGGGAGCTCGGGGAGGACCGTACCGACACCCGCGTCATCGACCTTCACACCACCTCCGCCGAGAGTTCCCCCTTCCTGACCCTGGCCGATACGCTCCGGAATCGAGCGTTCGCTCACCGGATCGGCCTGCCGCTGGTCCTGGGGCTGGAAGAGCAGATAGATGGGGCGCTCCTGGAGGTCATTACGGCAGCCGGGCCCGTCACGGTGGGGATCGAAGCCGGGCAGCATGACGACCCGGCCTCGGTGGACCACCACGAGCGCGCCGTGTGGATGGCGCTGGTCGCGGCCGGGCAAATTGCGGAGGACGACGTTCCGGATGTCGGGTCGATCCGGAAGGCCCTGCGTGATTCCCGACATGGCCTCCCCCGGGTGTTCGAAGTCCGCTACCGGAAGCCCGTCGGGGTGGACGATGGATTCGCGATGCGGCCGGGGTACAGCAACTTCCAGCGCGTGCGACAGGGTGAGATCGTGGCGGACGACCGCACGGGACCGGTCCGAGCACCCCAGCACGGCCGCATCTTTCTCCCTCTCTACCAGGAGCAGGGCGACGACGGGTTCTTCATCGTTCGCGCCGTACACCCGGCCTGGCTTCACCTTTCGGCCGGACTGCGCCGGCTGAACCTCTCGTCGCTCGCCCGCTGGCTGCCCGGGATTCACCCCGCCCGCCGTCGATCGGATGCGCTCATCGTGGATCGGCGCGTCGCCCGGTGGCTTGCCGTCGACGTCTTCCACCTGCTGGGCTACCGGAAGTCGCGCGTCACGCGTGGCTGGTACGTATTCCGACGTCGATCGCACGACGTCGGGGCGCGCACCTGAAGCGCCGACCGCGCCGGCGCCGCCCGGAGACCCGGGATCAGAGCAGGGTCGCCCGGATGGCCTCCAGCAACTCACGCACGTCCGCTTCTTCGTTGTACAGGTGCGGAGCCACTCGAATCGCGCTTCCACGCAGCGACACCGAGAGCGACCGGGCCTCGAGCTCGGGACGCAGCCGGGAAGGATCGACCCGCGCCGGAAGGCGGAGGCCGAAGAGATGGCTGCCGCGCCACGATTCGTCTTCCACCGAGATGCCCAGCGCGCCCGCCTCCGCGAGGGGATCGCGCGTGATCTCCCGGCAATAGGACTGAATCGCCGCCGGTGTCCAGCTCCGGATGAGCTCCAGGGCGGCGAGCTGCATCGGGACGAGAATGAAGTTCGAGCGCTCGCCGACGTCGTAGCGGGCCGCGGCCGGCCGATAGTCGTCGGTGTATTCCCCTACCCGGCGGAAGTCTTCGCTGCCCGGTCTGGAGGTCCAGGTTTCCTCCACGGGTGTTCCGTCGTCGAAACGGGGGCCGTACCAGGCGAGTCCCAGGCTGTAGGGGCCCAGGAGCCACTTGTAGCCGGCGCACACGAGGGCATCGGGCCGCACGGCGGCGAGATCGAAGGGCACGGCGCCGACTGACTGCGTTCCGTCGACGATCAGAGCCGCCCCCACGGCCCTCGCGCGTTCCCCGACCGCTTCGAGGTCGAATCGCGTCCCGTCCATCCAGTGATAGTTGGGCACGGCGACCACGGAGGTGCTCGAATCGATCGCCTCCAGCAGGGCCTCGTTCCAGGCCTGGCCGCGCGATCCCTCGGTGGAGGGAGGTTCCACCGTCCGGAGGATCAGCCCTTTCTCGGCCGCGATCCGCCGCCAGGGGTAGACGTTGCTCGGGAATTGCTCCGCCAGGATCACGATGCTCGTCCGCGCCGGCGCCGCCACGTTTCTCGCCGCCGCGGTGATGCCGTAGGACACCGACGGAACGATGGCCACGCGCATCGGGTCCGTGCCGCCGATGAGCTCGCTGAAAGCGGCTCGCAGGCGGTCGCTGTCCTCGAAGAAGTCCGAGGCCTCGATCTCGAAGGGGCGCCGCTTCCGCTGCATTCCCTGGATCCCCGCCGCCTCCACGTCCCGGTGGAGCGGTGACATGTAGGCACAGTTCAGATACCGCACACCCGGGGGGAGGGAGAAGCCGTCGGATTGTCGGGGGATCGCCGGAGAACTCACCGAATCGCTCATGTGCCGCGCCTCACGGCGCGACCTCGCGTCCCTCACGTGCCGACCGGTAGCAAGCCTCGAGGACCTCGACCAGGCTCACTTGCTCCTCCGGGGCGGTGGCCGGCTTCTCGCCTCGCACGTGGCGCAGGAATTCGCCCCACTCCTGCCGGTAGGAATCGGCATACAGGTCCGCCGGCGGACGGTCGAGGGGCGGAGTCACGTCCATGACCCCGGACTCGGTCTCGCTCAGGAGCTGCAGAGGGTAGGAATAGGCCGAACCACGGTTTCCGAGCACGATCACGGAGTGCCGATCGCGCTCGTCGATGAGCTCCCAGGTGACCTCGACGCTGGCGGAGGCGCCGTCCGCGAGCGCCAGGTGGACGATCGCCGAGGTCTCGACGTCCGCATCCCCGTGCAAACGGGCGCACAGCCGCTCGACCGAGGGGTAGTCGAGAATCCACAGGAGCACGTCCAGCGCCTGGGCCCCCAGATCCATCAGCGCGCCACCGCCCGACCGTGCCGGATCCCGCCGCCAGCCACGCCTCGGCCTTCGCGACCTCCGGTTGAGCCAGTTGAACCGTATGTGATGGACTTCCCCGGCCTCGCCGTTCGCCACGAAGTGCTTGATCGCTCTTAGGTCGTAGCGATAGCGAAGATTGTTCGCGACCATCAGCTCCCTGCCGGCCCTCGAGGCCGCCTCGACCAATCGACGCGCGACGGTCGAATCGCTGACGAATGGACGTTCGCACATGACGTGCGAGTCGTGGGACAGGGCGGACAGCACGCCGGCCTCGTGCTCGCTGGTGGGCGAGCAGATCAGGACGGCGTCGAACGACTTGCGGTCGGCGAGCTCGTCCAGGGTCGGAGCCACCGATTCCACCTCGAACCGTTCCGCGATCGTTCTCGCCTTCGAGAGGTCGGTGTCGACCAGGCCGACGACCTTCACGTCCGAGAGCCTCTTGAGAATC
>Ga0210121_1000181_pt1 | contig 19477 bp, 13 predicted proteins | sample Joice_ThreeSqB_D_FD_184873 | JGI IMG/M metagenome (GOLD analysis project Ga0210121, IMG submission 184873) | Wetland microbial communities from San Francisco Bay, California, USA, that impact long-term carbon sequestration - Joice_ThreeSqB_D1... | ecosystem: Environmental > Aquatic > Marine >... | reverse complement strand
GTGCCCCGCCTCCAGTACAGCCCGCCGATGAGGACGGCGCCCGAGCCGCCCGCGAAGATCGCTCCAGTGACCGCGAAGAAGAGCCAGATGTACTGGCTCTGCTGGAAGAGCAGACTGAACGTGAAGATGAAGATGGCCACCCCGACGATCGACCAGCGCAACGCCCGCATGTGCTGTTCGGGAGTGAACGGCCTCTTCCGGAACGGCATGACGACGTCCTGGATGAAGATGCTGCCCCAGGAATGCAGGTACGTGTCGTGCGTGCTGACGAACGCGGTCAGCATCACGGCGGCGAATGCACCCAGGAGCCCGGCCGGGAGCATCGTGACGAGCACGGCCGGCCCGCGGAGCTGATTGCGGATCGTCTCCGATTCCGCGTCGGCGAGCAGGTCGGTGACGGCCGCGGCCTGGGTCGAGAAGTCCGGGTGATGGAGCACGGTGAACGCGATCACGGGCACGACCAGGACGAACAGCTTCCAGGGGTTCTCGCGCCAGTTGGTGAGCACCTGGCCCATCTTCGCCTCGTGGGCGCTGCTCGCCGAAGCGTTGTAGGCCTGCGTGCCCTGCCAGGACATCACGACGTACACCACCCCGATCGTTCCGATCATGAAGTACCAGAAATTGAAATCCTGGACCTGGCTCGTCCGGTACGGGTTGATCAGAGATGCGTCCGCCGGCGCCATGGCCAGCGCCTCGAAGATGTGAGTCCAGTCCACCTGGGTCAGGAGGAATGCGACGATCACCAGGAAGACGAGGTTCACGAAGATGCCCTGCACGAAGTCCGTGATGATGACCGCGACCTGACCCCCGGAAAACACGAAGAAGATCGCCGTGCCGAGCAGCAGCAGCATGAGAAGCGGGAAAGTGCCGAGGTGGAGGCCGGCGATCGAGAACGAGTCCGGCAGCCCGATGTAGTTGATGAAGAACCGCGCGCCCACCGCGGGGAAGATGCCGAAATTGATCAGTCCCGCCGCGAACGCGAGCATCCCCGTGAAGATCCTGAACCGTCGGCTGTACCGCCGTTCGAAGAACTCCGGCAGGGTCAGCGAACGGGTCTGGCGGAAACGATAGATGACGAACCCGCTGACGGTGAGCACGAGGATGACGATGGCCTGCGAGAAGCCCCACCAGGTCAACGCGAAGCCGGCCACGTAGTTCTGCTCCAGGTAGCCGACGACGGTGATCGCCCCCAGGGCCGCCATGCCCTGTGAGACCGAAAGGAGGTACCGACCTGCCGTGCGCCCCGCGGCCAAAAAGTCCGCGACGCTCCGCATGAACGGCTTGAGGAGCAGTACCCCACCGATCATGGTCGCGTAGACGCCGACGAGCAGGATCCAGTCGAGTGACGAGAAGTGCACGGAGTCAGTCCGAAATCCAGGCGAGACCGTCCTCGCGGATGTGGGCGAAGCGTCCGTCGCTCAATCGCAGGGTCGCTTCGAATCCGGAGGGCGTCAGCCAGATGGCCGGCGGCCAAAGCAGGTCGGCGCCGGTCGGGCGATCCGCGGCCAGCTCGTCGACGTCGTCGATCCAGGATCCGCGCTCCGCAGCGCGCTCCCGCTGTCGGTAGTAGACCTGAAAGAGCGCCGACAGGGCCCTCTCGGACTCGGTGAGCGCCGTGGGCGGGCGCTCCGGGTCGGCCGGTCCGGCAAACTCCACGATGCCCCACATCTCGGGGTAGTGCATCGCGATGAGGCCCTGCGGTGACCAGACCCAGTTGTCTTCCGGCAGCGGCTCCCCGCTCGCCGGGTCCGTCAGCTTCGAGTATCCGCCATCCGAGAGCTCGGCGCGCCACTGAACGCGCGAGAAGTTCAGCCGCCAGCGATCGCCGGGAGCCGGTGGGGCGGGACGCCCGGCCGCCTCCGCCAGCACGTCCCACGGGATGGCGATCTCGACGCTCCACCCGCGGTCTTCATCCCGCGGGTCGTTGATGGTCCCGTCCACGGACACGGCCGTCCGCAGTCCATCGATGTCCCAGGCATCGACGGCGGGACCGCCATCCCGGTACGGCTTGATCAGCATCAGGTCCCAGACGGTGCCGAGCGCGTTGATCTCGAGCTCGTAATACAGGTGCGTATCGCCGTCCGGGTCGAGGAACACCTCGAAGTCGTTGTCCTGATAGATCACCGCGTCGCGCTCCGTGAGCGTTCCCCACACGTGCGGGTCTTCGAGCGACGCTCCGACGTAGAAGTACTGCTCGTCCCACAACAGGCGAGCCCGGGTCCGGAACCGCGGGGCCGGCATCGAGGGGCCCTGGATGTCCACGAAGTCGGTCGTCCACGGCGCTGCCCGCCACTCCACGTCATCCAGCGAACCGTCGATCAGCGGGGCAGCGTCAGCCCACTTCGCCACGTAGGTCCGCGGTTGCCACGCCATACCCGGCTCGGGTACGGGCGGGAGGCGGATGAGCCCGTCGGACGGCGTCCCGGAGCCGGCTCTTTCCGGCGGTCCGGAATCCCGGTTGCAGCCCCCGATGACCGCCAGCATCCCGATCCCGACAGCGACGAAGGTCCCGATCGACGACGGTCTCGGCATGGAATACCGGTTGCCCTTCCAGGTTGAATCGCGGACTGGCGGACCCGGCCGGCGCCCACCCCGACCGGTCGAAACTCTGTCGCCGCGCGGGAGGCGTCAACGTGTGGGAAGCCCTCACTCGCGGTCCCGGCCGTGCACGATCTCGACCCGATGTTCCTTTTTGCACGACGAATGCTCGAAATCGGGTCGGCAAGCGGATGTGGAAAACAACCATATGATTATTATTCATAGTTACTTACGTGACAGTGACGGCACGAGGTACGGGGGTTGCGCATTCGAGACCTGACAGCGGCGAGCCCGTCCTCTCGTCCCGCAGGTGGGGCGTGGGCCGGCCACCGCCCCGTGGAGGTATCTGAAGATGAACCGGATCGAATACGCCCGGCGACAGGGCGCGGCGGTGGTCCTGCTTGTCGGATCACTCTCGCTTGCCGCCTATCCCGCCCGTGGTCAGGAGATGCAGGCCGCCAACGGCCCGTTGCTCAAAGTGGACCTGGTCCGCATGCTGGCGACGGGTGACTACACGACGGACGAGATCGTCCACATCGTTCGAATGAACTGCGTCAGCTTCCGCCCATCGGAGCGCGACCGGAACGACCTGCGGGCTCTCCCGCACGGCGATCCCGTTCTCGCGGAGATCGGTCGGTGTCGGGCCAAAGGGCAGGCAGCGGGGTTCGAGCGGGGCATTCCGCGGGCCAATCCGGTCAACTCGACGGATTCCGAGCCGCCGTCGGATGAGGAGGCCCTCCGGGTGACCCGGCTCTCCGGCGACCTTCTCGGGGAGCGACCGGCCCCGGCCGCACCGAAGTTCACCATGGTGCTGGTCGAGCGGGACCACGACGCGCTGACGGCAGCGGAGATTCCGCCGAAGCTGCAGAACTGGGACGAAGTTTCGAAGCAGCTGCTGCGCGAGTACCGTCCGAACGAACGGCACGCGGGAACCGTCGTGCTTCGCGTGCGGGTTGACGAGACGGGACGCGCCGCGGATTCCCTGCTCGACGAATCGAGCGGGGACCCCTACCTCGACGCGGCCGTGTTGGCCACGGTGCCCGTGATGCGCTTCAAGCCGGCCATGAGCCGGGACCGCATGGTGGCGGCCTGGACCGAGCTTCCGATCCAGTTCGAGACACCCTAGCGCGGCGCGGACACAAGGTCGGCGCCGGGTTCAGTCTTCCCGGCGCTCGACCGCTATCGTGCAGTTCGTGACCAGCGCGGCGATCGCGCCGACGGCTGCCCACACCGGAAGCAGCATCACTCCGACCACTCCGATCGCGAGCGGGATCTCGATCAGCGTGTTTCCTTCTTCCGAGCGGATCGTGATGCGCCGGATGTTGCCTTCGCGCACCAGCTGTTTGACCCGGCTCAGGAGATCCTCTCCACAGACCGTGTACTCCTCTTTCTCTCCCGCCTCTTCCTCCGGCGCCTCGACCTCGACTTCGACTTCCACGCCGTCGACCTCCGCCTCCGCCTTCTCGCCGTTCCCTGTGCTCTCGTCCGTCACGTGAACCTCCGGATCTCTGTTTCGTGTCGTCCGAATCCGTTCGGATCCGAACCTGTGCTCTCATCCCTTACGAGACTCGGGCCGCTCCGGTTTTAGTCCCGGGCGACGGAAGCGTCGGAGGTCCCCCGGAACCCGCTCGTCGCGAGCGGATCCACGTCCGTACGGGACAGGAAGTCCCGAAGCGCGCCCTTCGGTCCAAGTCGCGGTGATTGACCGGGCCGGGTGGTGACAACCCGGCGGGGCTCCGTTAGGATCACGACAACTTCCACGCGCGGTGGTGGTTGGGGCGTGACCCGGCAGGCGGACGACCCAGGAGGACATCGTGGAGTGGCGTATCTACAGCCGCACCGGACGCGTTTTCGGAGCGGCGCTGAAGGAACCGGCCCTCGTTCAGACGATGCACGGCGCCGTGGGAGCGGAGGCCGGGGACTACCTCGTCGTCGATCTCGATTGCGAGCGGATCCGATACTACCCGGCGCGCTTCTTCCACCGCTCCTACCAGGTCGTGGAGAGGCCCGTGCCTCTCAAGGCGCTGGCGGACCTGTCGCGCATGGTGGTCCGGCACGTGGTCGATTCGGGCGCCGAGTCGATCGGCGAGACGTGCGTGAGGTGTGGCAAGCGACGAACCCGCGCGGAGTTCGAAGGCGTGCCCACGTGCCTCGACTGCGAGCTGAAGCTGAAGGCCGAGCGTGAAGAGACCCTGGTTTGTCAGCACGACGGGACGGCAATGCGGAAGGAAGTGATTCAGAACGTGATCGTGGATCGCTGTCCGGAGTGCGGAGGGGTGTGGTTCGACGGCGGGGAGCTGGAAGTCCTGGGCGCCGCATTCCGTCGCGCGACCGACTTCGGCATGCCCGCCGAGCTGGCCTCCCGGATGATTCACGGCCTGGTCGAGAGAGACGTGGACTGAGCGCTGTCCCCGCCCGGCTGCCCCGCCGCCGAGCACGCCCATTCCGACTCTCTCGTAGCACGATTCTTGATACAGAAAACCGCATTTCCCGGGAGTTGGGGAACCCCCTCCTCGGGCGTTCCGGATCGACTGGAGCACCTGGAGAATGGCTCCCCGAAGGCCGGACGAGGTGACGTGCAAAGCCGAGTTCCGGACCGCTGACACCGGTTACCATGAAAGGAACACGGAGAATGACCAGCCCCGCCCAGGCGGAGATCCGACAAGAGCTCGAGCGCTTCATGGCCAAGGTCATCAAGCGCAATCCGGGCGAGTCCGAATTCCATCAAGCGGTGCGCGAAGTGGCGCACAGCGTCATCCCCTACACGTTCGAGCATCCGGAGTACCGCAGGGAGAAGATCCTCGAGCGAATGACCGAGCCCGACCGCATCATCATCTTCCGCGTCTCGTGGGAGGACGATGAAGGCAACGTGCGAGCGGACCGGGCCTGGCGCGTCCAGTTCAACAATTCGATCGGGCCGTACAAGGGCGGGTTGCGCTTCCACCCGACGGTGAACCAGAGCATCCTCAAGTTCCTCGGCTTCGAGCAGGTGTTCAAGAACAGCCTCACCACCCTGCCGATGGGCGGTGGAAAGGGCGGCGCCAACTTCGACCCGAAGGGCAAGAGCGACCGCGAGGTGATGCGGTTCTGCCAGTCGATGATGACCGAGCTGTACCGCCACATCGGGGCCCGCGTCGACGTGCCGGCCGGTGACATCGGCGTCGGAGCGAGGGAGATCGGCTACCTGTTCGGCCAGTACAAGCGTCTCCGGAACGAGTTCGAGGGAGTCCTCACGGGCAAGGGCCTGGCGTTCGGCGGCAGCCTGATCCGGACCGAGGCCACCGGCTACGGCACGGTCTATTTCATGGAGCAGATGCTCAACCACCGCGGGGACAGCGTGAAGGGCAAGAAGTGCACCGTATCCGGCTCGGGGAACGTCGCGATCTACACGATCGAGAAGCTCCTGGACTTCGGAGCCGTGCCCATCACGGCCTCCGACTCGGAGGGCACGATCCACGATCCCAAAGGGATCGATCGCGAGAAGCTGGAGTGGATCAAGGACCTCAAGGAAGTACGCCGCGGCCGGATCAGCGAGTACGCGGAGCACTTCGGCTGCGAGTACTTCCCGGGCAAGCGTCCGTGGGCGGTGCCGTGCGAGCTCGCGTTTCCGAGCGCGACGCAGAACGAGCTCGATGGCGAAGACGCGCGCACCCTGGTCGACAACGGGTGCATCGGAGTGGCGGAGGGCGCGAACATGCCCAGCGACACCGATGCGGTGGCCGTCTTCCAGGAAGCGAAGATCATGTACGGTCCCGGCAAGGCGGCCAACGCCGGCGGCGTGGCGGTCTCCGGTCTCGAGCAGAGCCAGAACTCGTCGCGCGTCGCGTGGACTCGGGACGAAGTCGATTCGAAGCTCCACAAGATCATGGAGGACATCCACGAGCAGTGCGTGATCTACGGCGAAACCGAGAACGGTTACGTCGATTACGTCAGCGGCGCGAACATCGGCGGATTCGTGAAGGTCGCGAACGCGATGCTCGGATACGGCATCGTCTGAGCCGGTTCTTTCCGCGGTCCTGCCGCCGGCGACCTTCGGGTCGCCGGCGGTTTCTCTTTCCGGGCCGGAACGCTGCTCCCCGTCGCCTGTATTCCGTAGCAGTCGGTTGACGTTCGCAGGTCGGTGGCTCTCCACGGACGACAGGAACGCAGGTTCTCGACAGGAAGACTCATGCGCTTGAAGATGATTCGTCCGGCTTTCGCGGCCGGGATGCTGGGATTGGCGGCGGTGATCGCCCTCTCGCCGTGCCGACTCGAGGCGCAGGTGCTCGCGGACACGGCCGACGCCTTCACCGCCGGTCTCGACCAGCCGCTTCCCGTCGATCCCGCGGTCACGATCGGGCGGCTGGACAACGGACTGCGTTACTTCATCCGGGCCAACAGGCGGCCGGAGAAGCGGGCCGAGCTGCGGCTGATCGTGAATGCGGGATCCGTTCTCGAGGACCCGGACCAGCTGGGCCTCGCTCACTTCGTCGAGCACATGGCGTTCAACGGGACCGAGCACTTCGAGAAGCAGGAGCTGATCGACTACCTGCAGTTCGTCGGGATGCGATTCGGAGCCGATGTGAACGCGTACACCAGCTTCGACGAAACGGTGTACATGCTGACAATTCCCACGGACAGCACGGCCATCGTCGAGACCGCTTTTCAGATCCTCGAGGACTGGGCGCACGCCATCTCCTTCGATTCGGTGGAAGTCGAAAAGGAGCGGGGAGTGGTGCTGGAAGAGTGGCGCCTGGGCCAGGGGGCGTGGGCCCGCATCCAGGATCAGCAGTTTCCCGTCCTGTTTCAGGGTTCGCTGTACGCGGAGCGGCTGCCGATCGGAGATCCCGAGATCCTCGAGACCTTCGACCACGCGGTCCTCAAGCGCTTCTACGCCGACTGGTATCGGCCCGACCTGATGGCCGTGGTGGCCGTCGGCGACTTCGACCCCGCGAGGATCGAGGACCTCATCCGACAGCATTTCCAGGGGATTCGGGATCCGGAGATGGAGCGGCCCCGTCCGGCGATCTCGGTGCCGGACCACCGGGAGACCCTGTATTCGATCGCCACCGATCCGGAACTCACGCTTTCCAACGTGAGCGTCACGTGGAAGCTCCCGGTAGCGGATCAGGACACGCACGCGGACTACCGGAGGTCGTTCGTCGAGCAGGCCTACAATTCGATGTTCAATTTCCGGATGTTCGAGATCACGCAATCCAGCGACGACCCGCCGTTCCTCGGCGCGGGTTCCGGCAAGGGACGCTTCGTGCGCGAGGCCGACGTGTACCAGCTCGGCGCCACCGTGAAGGACGGAGAGATCGAGAGGGGCCTCGAACGGGTGCTGGTGGAGGCCGAGCGCGTGCAGCGCTTCGGGTTCACGCAGGCCGAGCTCGACCGGCAGAAGGCGGACGTTCTCCGCTCCTACGAGCGGTCCTTCATCGAGCGCGACCAGCGGGAGTCTTCGCGCCTGGCGAGCGAGTACGTGCGCGTATTCCTGGATGGCGAGCCGACTCCGGGGATCGCCTACGAGTACGCGCTGGCCAGACGCTTCCTGCCCACCATAACGCTGGACGAGGTCAATCGGATCGGTCGCGAGTGGATCGGGGACGAAAACCGTGTGATTCTGGCCGCTTCTCCGGAGAAGCCCGGCGTGGAGGTGCCAGACGAGCCGGCGCTCGCCGCCGCGTTCGACGCCGCCCGGGCCTCGCCGATCGAGCCCTGGGAGGACGCGGGGTCCGATCGGCCGCTGCTCGCGGTCGAGCCGACGCCGGGCCAGGTCGTCGAGCGGGAGGAGATCGCCGAGCTCGGCGTGGAGATCTGGCACCTGAGCAACGGGGCGCGCCTCATCCTGAAACCGACGGACTTCCAGGACGACGAAGTGCTGTTCAACGGACGCAGCCCGGGCGGCACTTCGCTCGCCACGGACGAGGACTACGAGTCCGCTTCGTGGGCGGCCACGCTCGTCAGCATCGGTGGGGTGGGCGAGTTCAGCGCGGTGGAGCTCCAGAAGATGCTCGCCGGAAAGGCCGTCTCGGTGGGCCCGTCGATCTCGGAGCTGAGTGAAGGGATCTCGGGAAGCGCCTCCCCGAAGGACCTGGAGAGCCTGCTCCAGCTCGTGTACCTGTACTTCACGGCTCCGCGGCGCGACGAGACGGCCGTGGCCGCCTTCCGTTCCCGCATGCGGACGGTGCTGACGAACCGCGGGGCGAATCCGGAAGCCGTGTACGGAGACACGGTCGGCGCGGTCCTGGCCCAGTATCATCCGCGTTATCTGCCTCCGACCCCGGAGATGCTGGACGAGATCGATCTCGACAGGGCACTCGACTTCTACCGGGACCGGTTCTCCGATGCCGGGGACTTCACGTTCACGCTGGTGGGCTCGTTCGATCCGGAGGGTGTTCTTCCGCTGGTGGAGAGGTACCTCGCGGCCCTGCCGTCGACCGGGCGACACGAGACCTGGCGGGACGTCGGCATGGAGCCGCCGAAGGGGGTCGTGCAGCGCACCGTCCACAAGGGCCTGGAGCCCAAGGGACGCCAGACGCTCATCTTCACGGGCGATTTCGACTTCAACCGGGAGAACCGGTACACCCTGCAGTCGATGACCGAAGTCCTCAGCAACATGCTGCGCGAGATTCTCAGGGAGGACATGGGAGGCACGTACGGGGCGGGAGCGTACGGCTCCGGTTCCCGCGAGCCGCGGGAGCGCTACAGCGTCCGCATCTCGTTCGGTGCCGATCCGAACAGACTGGACGAGCTGACCGAGGCCACCTTCTCGGCGATCGACAGCCTCGCCACGTACGGCGCGTCGGTCGAGAACCTGGCCAAGGTGAAGGAAGCGCAGCGGCGCCAGCGTGAGACCGATCTGCGGGAGAACGGATTCTGGATGTCGGTGCTCAACGTGTACGACCAGAACGACGAGGACCTGCGGCTGATCCTCGACTACGATGGGCTGGTGGACGGCCTCACGTCCGAAGCGATCGGCGCGGCTGCCACCCGCTACTTCAACCATGACCGCTACGTCGAGGTGAAGCTCGTTCCCGAGGCGGAGGCGGAACCCGAGTCGGTCCCGGACGCTCCCTGACCGCCCCGGAGGTTTGCGCGCCGCCCCGGTAGCTGCTTTACATTGGGCTCCTTCCCAAGCGGAGGAGCCCGATGGACAGGAGAGCGTTCGCGCGTACCTTCGCCGGCCTCATGGCAGCTCTCGGGCTGCCGGCCCCGGCCGCCGGTGCCGCTTCTGCGGATTCCGTCCGCCCGTCCGATGGCCGCGTCCCCGCAGGCGATCTCCCCCCGACATCTCTTCCGACGCGCCGGCTGGGCCGTACGGGACTCGAGGTACCGATCCTCGCGCTGGGAGGCCACCACGTCGGTCGGTCGGCGAGCGAGTCGGACGCTCGCGTGCTCGTGGAGACGGCCCTCGAGGAAGGCGTTCGCTTCTTCGACAACGCGGAGAGCTACCAGAACGGCAAGTCGGAGCGCTGGCTCGGAGCCGCCCTGCAGGACGTTCGGTCCGACGTCCTCATCATGAGCAAGACGCACTCGCCACGTGACCGGAGCGCCGAGAGCGCCCGCCGGCACCTCGAGGGCAGCCTCGAGCGGCTGCGTACCGACTACCTCGACGTGTGGCAGCTCCACAGCACCAAGAGCGTGGAAGACGTGGATCTCGCGTTCCGGCCCGGCGGGGCGATGGAGTACATCATGGAGGCGAGGGACCAGGGCCTGGTGCGCTTCGTCGGGGTGACCGGCCACGTGACCCCCGCCGCCCATCGCCGCGCGCTCGAATACTGGGACGAGGGGTGGCGGTTCGACACGTTCCAGTTTCCGGTCAACCCGATCGATTATCACCAGCGGAGCTTCCAACGGCAGGTACTCGTGGATATCGTGGCGAGGGACATCGGGATGATCGCGATGAAGACGTCGGCGGACGGTCGCCTGCTGAGTGAGGGGATCTGCACGATCGATGAGACTCTGCGTTACGTGTGGTCGCTGCCCGTGAACGTGGCCGTCGTGGGGATGGAGAGGCCGGAGCTGGTGCGGGAGAACGCGCGCATCGCGCGGGAGTTCAGGCCGATGAGTCGGCAAGAGCTCGCGGCCTTGCGGGATCGCATCGAGCCGAGGGCCGACCTGTCGCTGGAGTGGTACAAGGCGTGAGCGACCGCCGCGCGGTTCGCGCCTGGATCTCGTACGACTGGGCCATCTCGGCGTTCAACACGCTGGTGGGCACGTTCATCTACAATGCGTACTTCGTGCGCTCCTTCGCTCCGAACGAGGATGTCGGAACCGCCCTGTGGTCGCGAGGGGTCGTGGCAAGCGCCATCCTCATTGCCATCCTGTCTCCGATCCTCGGTGCGGTGGCCGACAGGAGCGGTCGTCGGCGCCGGTATCTGATCCTGATGACCCTGGCGTGCGCGGGCGCCACGGCACTTCTCACGTTCGTCAGTCCGTCCGACACTCACGCGGTCCTCAAGGCGCTGACCATCTACGTGTTCGCCAACGTGGCCTTCGAGATGGCCACGGTGCTCTACAACGCGTTCCTTCCCGAGCTGGTAGGGGAGGACCGGATCGGCCGGGTCTCGGGATTCGGCTGGGGGATCGGGTACATCGGCGGGCTGGTCACGATGGTGGCGGCGCTGCTGTTCTTCGTCCGGCCGGAGCTCCGCCTCGGTTTCCTGCCCACGACGGACGGTTTTCACATCAGGGCCACGAATCTGCTGGTCGCGGCGTGGGTCGTCGTGTTCAGCCTCCCGATGTTCCTGTTCGTGAAGGAGCGGCAGGAGAGGTCCGCGAAGGTGGACGTCGCCGGGGCGTTTCGGGAGCTGCGCCACACGTTCGCCGAGGTGAGGCGCTACCGGGAGATCGTGAAGTTCCTCGCGGCGAGACTCGTATACAACGACGCCCTGGTCGCCGTGTTCGTTTTCGGATCGATATACGCCATCGGCACCTTCGGTTTCGACGAGGGAGAGGTGCTGGTGTTCGGCATCGTGCTGAACGTCGTGGCCGGGCTCGGCGCCCTCGGTTTCGGCTTCGTGGACGATCGGTTGGGTGGCAAGAAGACCCTCCTGATCACCCTGATCGGACTCTGTGCCGCGACGACGCTCGCGGTCGTCGCCCCGAACCGGACCTGGTTCTGGATCGCCGGTGTGCTGATCGGGATCTTCGTCGGTCCGAACCAGTCCGCGAGCCGGTCCCTGATGGGTCGGCTGGTCCCCGAGAAGCACAAGGGAGAGTTCTTCGGCTTCTTCGCCTTTTCAGGCAAGGTGACTTCGTTCATGGGGCCGATGCTCATCGGGGCCCTCGTCATACCGTTCGGACAGCGCGTCGCCGTGTCGAGCCTCCTCCTGTTCTTCATCGTGGGCGGGTTGATTCTGCTCACGGTGGACGAGAAGGCGGGCATCGAGCTTGCCAGAGTGACGAACGCACGCCCAATCTGAACTGAGCACCATGCCGGCAGCCCGGGGGCGCCTCTCCAGTCGTCCCGGGCCCGGCCCAGCGGAGGGAGTCATCCGGATGGCCGACCGCAGCATGTGGGATCGGATGAAGGGCGCCGCGATGCTGGACATCGCGACGTACGAGGAAGTCGAGCACGACGAGACCCTGACCACACAGGCGGCGTTCGTCGTGCTGATCGCGGCCGCGGCTCGCGGGATCGGCGGCTTCAACTCGGGCGACAACGGGATCATCGTGGGGATCGTGGCAGCCCTCTTCAGCTGGCTCGTGTGGGCCGGGATCACCTACCTGATCGGCGACAAGCTGCTCAAGGGAACCGCCACATGGGGCGAGCTGCTCCGCACGCTGGGATACGCGCAGGCTCCGGCCGTGCTGCTGATCCTGGGCTTTCTCCCCGTGTTCGGGAATGTCCTCGCGGCCATCGTGGGGATCTGGCTCCTCGTGACGGGGATCGTGGCGATCCGACAGGCGCTCGATTTCGATACGGGCAAGGCGATCCTGACCGCCTTCCTGGGTTGGCTCGTCGCGGTCGCGATACCCGCCATGGTGATCGGAGCGGCCCTCATCGACTGGTAGCCGAGCCCCGAAGACACGGCCTCCGGCGCGTTGCGGTGCGCCGGGGGACCCGTATCTTCACTTCTTTGCGCCTGCCATGGGCGCCGACTCAACGGCGGCGGTCGCGAGGAGGCTCCAGAATCCCATGCGCATCTCCCTGGTCGGACTCGCCTTTGCGGCGACCGTCAGCGTGCTGGCGACGTCCCCCGTTGCCGGGCAGGAGCGGCCCTCCACGCGTCCCGAGCGGTCCGGCTACCTCGAGACCTCGCGCTACGACGATGTAATCGGATTCCTGGCCGCGCTGGAAGGACGTAACCCGAGGCTCCAGTTCACGACGTTCGGGTACTCGGAGGAAGGGCGCCGACTACCGCTCGCGGTGTTCGGCAACGTGCCGGATGCCTCGGCGGAGGCCGTCCGATCCTCCGGCGCGACCCGGGTCCTGGTGTTCGCGAACATCCACGCCGGTGAGGTAGCCGGTAAGGAGGCTGCTCAGGTCCTGCTGCGGGAGATGGCCCGTGGAGCATGGGATCGATGGACGGACTCGCTGGTCATCCTCGTGGCGCCGATCTACAACGCGGACGGGAACGAGCGCATCGGACTCCGCAACCGGCCGCGGCAGTACGGCCCGCTGGCAGGCATGGGGCAGCGCCCGAATGCCCGAGGGCTCGACCTGAACCGCGACAACATGAAGCTGGAGTCCTCGGAAGCCCGTGCGCTCTCCCGACTCGTTCAGGAATACGATCCCCACGTGGCGCTGGACCTCCACACCACGAACGGGAGCTTCCACGCGTACCATCTTACCTACTCACCACCGCTTCATCCATCCACGGACGAGGGAATCACCGCCCTGCTGAGGGAGGACTGGCTTCCGGAGGTGACCCGGAGCGTGCGGGAGCGCTACGGGTGGGAGTTCTTCTACTACGGCAACGTTCCGGGAACGTTCGGAATGCGTGGAGAGCGGGGCTGGTACACATTCGATCACCGGCCCCGCTACACGACGAACTATCTCGGGATCCGCAACCGTTTCGGGATCCTGAGCGAAGTCTATTCCTACGCGACCTTCGAAGACCGCATCCTGGCGCACGAGAGGTTCGTGCAGAGCGTGATCGAGTTCGCGTGGGCTCACGCCACCCGGGTCCGACGGACGGTGGAGGCCGCCGACGCCGCGGCGGCGCCGGGCATGGAGATCGCCCTGCGAGCCGACCTGGCGCGCGGGGACACGATCGACGTCCTGATGGGAGCGGTGGACGAGGAGCGCAATCCTTACACCGGAGAGCTCATCTACCGCCGCCGGGATGTGCAGACCGTGGAGAGGATGCCTGACTACGGCGCGTTCGTGGCGACGGAAGTCACGAGGGCGCCCGCCGCCTACGTAGTTCCGGCCGACTTCGGGTCCGTCATCGAGCGGCTCGAAGCGCACGGGGTGAAGCTCGTCCGACCGGATTCCAGCTCCACCCTGGACGTGTCGGTGTTTCACCTGGACTCCACGCGCGTGGCCGAGCGCGAGTTTCAGGGCCACGCGCTGCGGGAGGTGTGGGGAGAGTGGCGGACGGAACGCCGTGAACTTCCGGAACGGACGGTCATCGTGCCCGTTCACCAGCCGCTCGGACGCCTGATCGTGCTTCTCCTGGAGCCCCGCTCGGACGACGGATTCCTGGCGTGGAATCTGCTGGACGATGCGCTCGAAGGGGCCGACACGTACCCGATCGGAAGGCTTGAAGGACTGCCGCCGGAGGGTTGCCGGGAGTGCGCGGACTTCCAATGATCGGCACCCCGCGGCCGCTCTGCCGGACGCAGCGCATTCGGGGTCATGACGGCCGCCTGGCCGCCGCCCTGCTCCTCTTCCTGCCAGGCCTCTTCTGGACGTCCCCCGCCCGCGCTCAGACCACCGGTCGGATCCAGGGCAGCGTGATCGACATCTCGAATGGCCAGCCCCTCGCCGGCGTGCTGATCCGGATCGATGCCCTGGATCAGTCGACGCTCAGCTCGGAAGCCGGTCGATTCGTCCTGGCCGGGCTGCCGGCGGGGAAGCACGACGTACGGGTGCAGCTGGTGGGGTACAAGCCACTGGACCTGCAGTCCGTAGTCGTGGCCGCCTCGCGGGCCTCGGAGCTGGCACTCGAGCTGGAGCCGACGGCCGTCCCGGTCGAACCGCTCCGCGTGGAGGCCGAGCGCGTGCCCCTCATCGAGCCCGAGGTGAGCGAGACCCGGGAGATCGTGCGCGGCAAGGCACTCCGAGAGCTTCCTGTCACCACGGTGTCCGAGGCGGTCGAGCTGACGACCGGGGTATCCGACGGCCATTTCCGCGGTGGAAGGGTGGGCCAGGAAACGTATCTGGTCGACGGAATGGCGATCAAGAACCAGGTCGAAGGGGCGACCGAGGGCCAGGGCCTGCAGTTCTCGCCCACCGCCCTGTCCGAGATCGAGGTGATCACCGGAGGATTCGGGGCGGAGTACGGGTCCAGCCTGTCCGGCGTGGTATCGTACACCACCCGGCGCGGCGATCCGGAGCGCTGGAGCGGCGCGGGTCAGTTCCTCACGGACCGCCTCTCTCCGGAGGATGCGTCGGTCGGACAGTCCACCCTCAACCTGACGGCGGGCGGACCGCTCCGCTTTCTGGGAGACGGGGCCACCCTGTTCGCCGATCTTCAGTTGCAGGGGCTGCAGGATGCCGAGCCGAGGGCGCGCGGGCTCACCTGCGTTCAGACGGGCGACGCCGACGCGGAGGTTGCGGCGGCGATCGAGGGCTATCAGTCGAGTCCGGTCACCGCCCCACTGTACTGCCCTTACGAGCAGCCGGGCCTGCCCTACCAGCAGGGAGACGGCCTGATCGGGTTCCTCCGATTCGACAAGCGGTTCTCCACCCGCTTCAACCTGGCGGCCACGCTGCTCCGCAACCGCTTTCAGCGTGAGCTGTATACCCCGGAGCTCAAGTACAATCCGGGCAGCCAACTCGGACGAAGCACCGAGGCCTGGATGGGCGCGCTGATCCTGGACCACGTAACGCAGAAGAACGGCCACGCGATCAACCTCACGGCGCGCCTCGCATTGCAGCGCCTCGACCGCTACCTGGGAGTGGTCGACCCGGCGCAGGTGCGCGACCGTTCGACGGTGCTGGGGTTCGGCCTTTCGGACTTCGATTTCGCGGGCGAGAGCTTCGTACGGCTGCCGATAGAGCAGCAGCTCGACTCGGTGGTGGCCGTGCCCGGATACGAGGCTCCGGGAGGGATCACGGGATCGCCGTTCGGGGCGGCGGCGGAGGGGATCTTCACGACGACGGGCTCGTCGGGTCTCGCCGCCTACAGCCGCTCGGACTTCCTGGGCACCGACCTCGTCGGCGAGCTGATCACGGCAGACGGAAACTCGTACCGGGCAGGGTTCCAGGGGAAGTTCTACCAGGTCGAGACGTACGAGCGGACGAGGGCTTACCTGGCCGGATCGGCGCCGAACTACGCCCGGTTCTACCCGACGACCCTGGCCGGCTATCTCGACGCCAGCATCCGGCCCGATCCCCTGTTCACGATCACCGCGGGCGTGCGGGTCGAGGGTTTCCAGTCCGGTCTCGACTTCAGCCTCGACAGGTCCGACTTTCTCGCCCCCGTCGCGTCCGCCGATTGGAAGCTGAACGTCACGCCGCGCCTCGGAGTGGCCGGCGCATTCCGGAACTCGGCCGGCCGCAGCGCCTTTCGGTTCAACTACGCGCGCGTCGCCCAGCCGCCTGACTTCCAGTTCTTCATCGACAATACGATCGGCGACTCGCTGCGCACCGACGTCCGCAGGCAGGGGAATCCGAATCTCGCGTTCGAGCAGGGCAACGCCTTTGAGGCCGGGTTCAGCCAGCTGTTCGGCGACGTGGTCGGCCTCGAGGTCACCGCGTACATGAAGAACCTCACCGACCTCGTTACGGGCAGCATCTCCCTCGGCGGCTCGGCGCCGGGCCAGTTCACGACGGGCGACAAGGGGACGGTGAAGGGCCTCGAGCTCACGCTGCGCGGGAGGTGGCCGGGATTCGGACTGAGCGCCGGCTACGCCCTGGCGGAAGCGACGGGCATCACGTCGGGGGCCTTCGATGACTCGGGGACCGTACCGCCCGGCGCGACCGCGGAATTCCCGCTTCCGTTCGACCGCCGGCACACGTTCGACGCGTCGGTCTTCCTCGGCCGGGCGGCTTCGGCCACCGAAGCAGCACCGCCCGGTGGCGGGCTGGCGGGGTCGCCGCTCGGGCTCGTCGTCACGGCGCGAGTCCGGAGCGGATATCCGCTCTATTCCGGCGTGCAGGACCTCGACTCCTCGATCGACGAGGATCAGAGGCTTCCGTGGACCAGCGTGTTCGACGCTCGCTTCACGTGGAGATTCGCGAACCTCCCCGGGTGCGAGGGCTGCGCCCTTCGCCTCGTGGTGGACGGCAAGAACCTGTTCGGTACCGACAACGTGATCGCGCTCCGTCGGGACAGCGGCCGCCTCGCGCCCTCCCTCGACACCGTCCTCGATCTGGCCGGTCGTCCGGTCACGTCGACGTTCCCGATCCCGCGGGAATCGGAGCGATACTCGCCGCTCGTCGACCTGAACGGGAACGGACTGATCACGGCAACCGAGTTTCAGACAGCCCGTTTCGCTGCGGCGCTCGACGCGACCGATCCCTCGTTGCTGTTCGGAGAGCCTCGCCAGCTCCGACTGGGCCTGGAGGTGGCATTTTGAGGCGGGCGATGCCGCTGGCCGTGGGGATCCTGCTCGCGGGCTTCGCGTGGGCCTGTCACGATGCCCCGAGCCCGTGGGAGCCTCCCACCGGGGAAACCGTTCCGGGCGTTCGACGGCTCACCTTCAGTCCGGGAGACGACCGATCGCCCGCCTGGTCAACCGGGGGCGATTCCATCTTCTATGTGACCGAGGGATACGGAGACCTCGCCCGATCGACCGGCGTGCTGGTGTCGATACCCAGGGAGGGCGGTTTCGCTGAGTCCGTGTTTCCGATCCTCCAGCCCGCGCGAGCGAGCGCCCCACCGGTGCTGACTCCGGCCGTCGATCCCGGATCAGGTCGCATCGCCTACGCACAGCTGCTCCAGATCGAGGGAGTCTGCGCCGCCGACAGCACTTCATGCGATGCAACGGACTCCGCGTCGGCTCCACCGCGGCTGCAGATCGGCCGGCTGCGGGTGCGCGTGCCGGGAGCGCCGACGCCGGCGGACCAGGACGCCACGCTGCCTCTGAGCTTCGACGGCGTCAGCTTCGACGATTCACGCCACCCGTTCGACCTGGCCGGCGTGTGGATCACGAGCCTGCACCCGTTCCAGCGCCGGTTCAACGACGAAGGCTTCCTGCCGGTCCGGCCGTCCTGGGATCCCACCGGCGATCGCCTGGTCACGTCGGACGGACTCGGCCTGTGGCTGTGGAGGCCGGGCGAAGCCGCGGCGACGCAGGTCCCCGGCACCTACGATGCCAGCTCCCCGGCGTGGAGTCCGGACGGGCGATCGATCGCCTTCACCCGCTACGAGCGGGGCCCCGAGTTCCGGACCACGTGCCAGCGATTCTCTGCCGGTTCCAAAGGTCCGGCGTTGGTTTGCGTGGAGGAGCGAACGGAGTGGCTGTCTGGCCGCGCGCTCGTCTCGGTCATCCCCGTGGCCGGCGGAGTGGCCGTGGACCTGGTGGAGGGCACGGACCCGGCCTGGTCGCCCGACGGCGAGTGGATCTACTACGCGCGTCCGGATGGGATCTGGCGGATCAGGCCCGATGGAGGCGTGCTGGAGCGCATCGTGGGCACGGCGGGCGGGTCCGAGCCAGCCGCCTCGCCCGACGGGGCCGAGCTCGCGTTCACGAAACGCGGAGAGGACGGAAAGGGGGACATATGGGTCGCCCCGCTTCCCTGAGCCTCGCCGCCCTCGCCACTGCGACGGCCGTGTGGATCGGCTGCGGCGAGCCGGTGGCGATCCTCGGCGACACGCCCGGTCTGATGCGTGTCGTGCTCGGCGTGGCGGACGAGCCCGGCCGCGACGTGGGGGCGTCGGCAACAGAGACCCACATTCGGTTTCCCTCCGGCCTCGACATGGATCTCGACGGGATCATGTACGTGGCCGACCGGGGAAACCGGCGGATCGTGGCGGTGTCGTCTTCCGGAGAAGTCCGCGTGGTGGTCGACGACGTCGCCTGCACGGTCGATTGCCTGCGGGAGCCGGTCGACCTGACGGTGGACGGGACGGGCGACTTGATCGTAGCGGACGATCAGGGACAGCGGGTGTGGCGCTTCGATGCGGAGAGCGGCGCGCGAACCGTGCTCGCCGGTACCGGGGTGTCGGAGACGACACCGGACGGAGAGGCAGCCGCCACATCCCCGATCAGAAGTCCACGGGGCGTGGCGGTGGGCGAGAACGGCCGCGTCTTCTTCGCCGAGGGCCGGTCACACAGGGTCAGGACCATTCTCGCGGACGGGACCCTCTCCACGGTGGCGGGAACGGGCGACGCCGGATTCAGCGGCGACGGGGGGCCGGCGATCGAGGCGACGATCGACTTCCCGGGCGGCATCGACATCGCCAACGGCGTTCTGTACATCGCGGACGCGGGCAACCATCGAGTGAGGGCCGTGGACCTCGCGAGCGGCATCATCACGACCGTGGCGGGAAGCGGAGCATCCGGGTTCGGCGGTGACGGAGGGAATCCGCTCTTCGCGTCGCTGAGCGACCCCAGGGACGTGGCCGTCACGTCCGATGGGGTGAGCCTCTACATCGCGGACCGCGCGAACCAGCGGATCAGGGTCGTAAGCCTGGCGTCGGAACTGATCAACACAATCGCCGGAAGCGGTGACACGGAATTCACCGGCAGCCTGGTCGACGCCGGTGCCGTGGGCCTGGATTCTCCGGTAGGAGTTTCGACGTCGCCGTTCGGACTCGTGCTGATCTCGGACACGGATCATCACATCGTGTGGAGGATGCCGACCGGGTTCTGAGGCGGAAGCCGTCCGCCGCGCGGT
>Ga0210121_1000178_pt1 | contig 19644 bp, 22 predicted proteins | sample Joice_ThreeSqB_D_FD_184873 | JGI IMG/M metagenome (GOLD analysis project Ga0210121, IMG submission 184873) | Wetland microbial communities from San Francisco Bay, California, USA, that impact long-term carbon sequestration - Joice_ThreeSqB_D1... | ecosystem: Environmental > Aquatic > Marine >... | reverse complement strand
ATCGATGCTGCGTCATACTAAAGAACATGCTTATAGCAGGTTGGTAGTGATCATGCAGGCCAAAGAGAGACTACGCCAGCAGGAAGCTGAATTTGATCTAATTTTTGAAAAACTGGGAGCTTGAAGATGACACTTGATCTATCGATTTTTACATACGGTTACGGCGATGCCATGTACTATATTCTAAACGGTATTGCGATGATTATGAACAAGAAAGGCTTTATGGTGATGATCAGGAGTGTTGCCGTTGTAAGTATCATGATATCGGCGGTCGTATGGTCGACTAACCGTAGTATGGGCATCAGTGATCGTCCCGTAGTCATCAGGATCATGGCGTTATATTTTGTCATTAACGGCCTCCTGACTCCCAAGATGAGTATAAAGATGGAGGACAGGGTTTCAAAGAATATTGAGGTAGTAGATAATTTACCGTTTCTGTTTATTCCGGTCGGTTGGCTTGAAGGGGTAGGGGATATGCTGGCCGGAGCCTTGGAGCAGGCAATAAGGCCGGTGAAGTCCGATACCTTTGAGTATCGCAATTATGGACTGGCATTCGGAGCGCAGATGCAGAGGGAAGCAAAACACTGGCGAATCAGATCGCCGGAGTTCAATCGAAACATGCATAATTTCCTGGATAAATGCGTGAAATACACCGCCGGGATGGGTCACAAATACACGGTAAACGATTTACATAACTCCCCTGATGTATGGAAACTGGTTAGTGAAAATGCCGGTGGTATGACCAGGGTAGGTTTTGTTGTCGGCGGTAAGTATCAGAGCATGAAGTGTCATGAAGCGGCAAAATTAATAGAAGAAAGATATTTTCCGGAAGAATATGAATCAATAATCGGTAGGTATGCAAATTCACTATTTGCAAGGGCTAGCGGTAGCGAGCCAAGTAAAAGACCATATGATAAGGAACTTGCCAAAAAGACCTTTGCCTCAAATCTGGAAGCGGTATTTTCAGGATTTGCCGAAACCGGAAATGCCAAAGATATTATTATCCAGCAAATGATGCTTACTGCCATGGCTAATAAAAATAGCGTCAGTAAATACGGAGTAGCAACGGCAAGAGCAAGTCAGGATACGATCTGGGCAATTACGGCGGAGCTGGCGCAGGATACACTACCGATACTGTTTACCCTGGTAAAATGCATGCTTTATGCATCGGTAGTACTTTTGGCACCGATGATGTTATTACCCGGAGGACTTCGTTATTACCGGACATTTTTGCTCGGGGTATGTTCGGTGCAGTTATGGCCGTTTTTCTACGGGATACTGAATATGTTTGTAGAGATGTATACTAGTATCAGCATTTTCGGTCTTGATAACGGGATAATAAATTATACGACTTACAGTCAGGTAGGTCATAGTGCCGATAGGATAGCGGCAATAGCAGGTAGCATGCAGATAATGATACCCTATATTGCATATCAGGCAGTTGCCGGGTCTGCAGGCGGTCTTATGCATTTAAGCGGTCAGGTAATGGGTCAAAGTGCTGCTTCAACTGCGGCAGAAGAGCATGTTAAGGGCAGAAGAAGTATTAACGTCGTAGCGGTTGATACGATGCAAAGGGCAACTCAAACGGCCTTCAAAACTGATTTTAACAGGCAATTATCGGCCGGTAGTTCGGCAATCAGTCAACTGGACGGCTCGCAGGAACGTATTACGCCGGACGGTCATATCCATCATTTAACCGGTGCGGGTCTTAACCTTGGTAGTTATACCAATAAAATAGATTTCCGCGGTGAAAAACTCAGTTCCGATCAGCGAGCATTCAATGAGGAACAGCGATATATCAGCAGTAAAGGCATGCAGTTAAATGACATACAGGCTACCCAGGAGACCTCGATGGAGAGCTATATTACCCAGCTGGCAAAACGTATTGATAGCGGCGAGAAGATAAATTTTGGTACTCTTGGTAAAGACGGCCTGGCTCTTGAAAAAGCAGTCAATTATGAACTAGCACACGGGGATCAGTATACGTATGAAAAAAATCAATCTAATGCGTTAAAAGGGGATGCTACCGGTAAACTGGATGCAGGTACGGCTATCGGTAATATGGTGAAGAAATTACCGATTCCTGATAAAGTGGGCGAATATGCCGGTAAACTTCTGTCTAAAACCTTGCCGTTTGAGCTTAGTGCTTCCGTAACGGGAAGTGTGGAGCTTGGTAGTAGGAATGCTCAGATTCTTCAAAAAGGCTTTAATATCAACGAAGGAGATCACTGGCGTAGCAATAAGGATGCCATAACGGAAGTTGCTAAAAATACCGACTTTAATAAAAGTATCGGCATAAACCGGGAACTGACCGACACTATTACTTCTACTTCTGAGAAGGTTAAAAGCCTAACTTCAGAAATCGGGCTACATCATGAAAGAGCGGAGAATATATCAAATCAGATCCAGCAAGTGGAATCATTCGGTGAGACCTTTAATATAGACGGTACTCACAAGGTAGAAGAGCGGTTAAAAGCAATTGGTCTAAAGAGTAGGGAAGCACATGATTTAATAGAGAATCCGACATCGGCAACTCCGAATCAACGCCGGCAATTAAATGAAGCCAAGAGAGAGGTAGCAGGTCAGTTATTCGGTAGCTTATACGGGGTACCAAATAGGGTACCGGAAGTAATTAGTGCGAAGGAACAAACTCTTGAAACAAAATATGACAACGAATCTGCTGCTTTAAAGAAAAAAGGAGAACGGGAAATTGCCGCAAGAAAAACCACAGAGCAGGCCGCATTAAATAATAGGGCCCAAGTAGAAGGACTTGATAGAAACAGAGTACAGAATCAGCTTGATACGAATGAAAGAGATTTAAACAGGAAGCACAAGAAAATGACGCAAGAGGTACAAAGCCAGGCAGGCAAAAAATTGACTCAAATAAAAAACAAACAAAATGCAAAGGCCAAAGCAGTACAGGAAGCAGAGAGTGAAAGAGAGACTACAGGTATTGCAGGTAGAGAGTTGCCGAAAGAGTAAAGGCTTTACTTATGGTAGCGATGATAAATGTTACTTAATTGGCTACTATAGGAAGGCGAATAGTAAGGAGCATTTTTACTATAATCACTGCCAGTTGGGGTATTATGAGAAACTTTTTTATCGTTTGGAGTATACCAAACTTCATAATAATCCCAGGCTTTGGCATTAAAGAAAGCGGAGACGGGGATGTTGTTTTTAATAAAGTATGACATCGGTAAACCAAGGAAAATAAATAGAACAATGTTACCAGTCACTCTACCAGGATGAAATATATTAATTATCAAAGGCATAATAATTATGACGAAAATTAAACAACTTTTAACATAATCAAATTCAAAAGGTAAGTGCATGGAAAGTGATTCTCCCCGTTTATTAAAAACTTTTACTTCCGTTAAAGGAGTATCTTCTTTGCTAGAAGGATCAAAATATATGTTATTAAATTTAGCTAGTATATACGGTACTAAGGTAAAAGAGCTAATAAGGCCGCAAATAGTACCATTCTCACAAATATTATTACCGTACTCCAAAGATATATATACAAACACGGGCATAGCAACCCAGGTAAGGACATTCCAGAAATTATCGATTGATATTATTGATTTTTTTGGAGAATCACTCATAAGCGCCTTCCGTTACTTTAGGTTCAGGTTATACAATTTTATTGTCTCAGAATTTCTAATGTTTTGCAAAGGGATTAAGTTTACCTGCATGGGTTTTCTAGTTCTGTTGTGTGCTCATTACGCTAATGCGGATGAGACTGAGCTGATACCCTTAAAAAATGAGCTTAAAGAGTTAATTACCGAGCAGGAAGAACGAAACAACATACCTTCAGGATTATTGCTTGCAATTGCTACGGTAGAATCGGGTAGCAAGCCTTATGCCTTAAACATTCAAGGTAAATCTGTAATCGGAAGGAATAAGAGGGAAGCAGTAGATTTAATCCATGAAGCCTTGGCCGAAGGAATAACCAATATTGACGTGGGAGTAATGCAGTTAAATGTTAGATGGCACCGGGAGAATTTTGGGTCGATAGAAGAAATGCTGGAGCCGAAAAAGAATATAGAATATGCGGCTAGCTTTCTTTTAACACTGTATAAGAAATACGGTGATTGGCACAGGGCCGTAAGGTTCTATCACTCTAGCAGGGCGGAGTATTACAGGAAATATTCAAGGAAAATAACTATGGCATGGCTTGGGGTATAAAAACCTGAAAACTAAAAAAATCATATAATCATATTTAAAGAGTAATTATACATGAGCAAATCAGTCGGAAATCTAATTAGTGGCGGCCAAATATTCATTCACCGGATCGCCATGTTCAAACAGATAGCGGGCAAAGCAGTAAGCGTATCGTTTATATTATCCCTTGTGCTAAGTAGCCTGTTTATTCAGGATAAGTTCAATAGTATCTCATGGCACCCGGCACTTACTTACTGGCGAGGCGCGCTCATGTATAAAACGGACAAGGCGGTTGATCTGTTATTTCCCGGCGGCCAAATCGGTAAAATTGATATTAGTACCGACCGGCGTCAGATAAGAGAGGTAAGACTTGATTACTTTGTAAAGGACAGTTATTACATTGCTCACGGAGATGAATTAAAGTCTCTGATCATAACCTTCGGTATTTATAACCTTATCGGAACTATCAGTTTTCTGATAATAATTTTCATCGGTTGGGGAAGAATAGGAAAATCAACTAAGGAAACCCTGCAACTAAGCGGTAGCACAATCAAAACGGCTCGAGAAATAGCGAGCATATTACAAAATAAGAAAAAGGCAAGTGACATAATAATTGCCGGTATGCCGCTTGTTAAGGATTCTGAAACTAAAGGGACTTTGATTACCGGTGCAAACGGCTCAGGCAAGACCAACTATTTACATGAGATATTACCGCAAATCAGAAAAAGGAAACAACCAGCTATGGTAATTGATCTGGAAGGGGGGATGGTTGCCAGGTATTATCGTCCCGGCTACGATATCATTATCAATCCCTTTGATGAAAGGACGCATTGCTGGGATTTCCGGAAAGAGGTGATAGAGAAGGAAGAACTTAAAGCTATTGCTCATTCATTATTCGGCGGTAAAAGTAAAGACTCTTCAGAGGTCAGTAAATTATTTGCCGATTGGTCCGCAGATCTATTTATCTGTAGCGTAGAACATTTAAAAAATTATTCCACGCTGACTACTAAAAACCTTTATGAAATGATTCACCTTGATACATCTTCGGCGCTCATGAAAAAGCTTAAAGGTACGTCTGCAGCTATCATAATGGATTTAAACAATGAAAAGAACGTCACCGCTCATAATATCAGAAGTACCGCTATGGCATATACCAAGTGGCTTGAACTTGTTGATGAGAATGTAGAGCCCGATAAAAAGATCTGTTTTAAGAATTATTTTAGTAATCTTGATAAGGAAAGTGACTGCTGGATATTCTTAACTGCTAATACAAAACATGCAAAAGTATTACTTCCACTGATTTCGTTATTACTTGATGTAGCCGTAATGTCTCTTATGGAACAAGGTGAGGATTTAAAACGCAGGTACTGGTTTGTTATTGATGAACTGGCCGCATTAAACAGGTTACCCGCTCTAGAACTTTACATTACCCGTCTTAGAAAATACGGCGGGTGCTTACTTGCAGCTACCCAGAGTTTTAAGCAGTTTTATACAAAATACGGAAGGGATGCAGGTAACATAATGCTCTCACAATTTAATACCAATATCGTCTGCAGAATTAATGATCCGGAAGAGGCAGCAATGATCATAAAACAGGTCGGTAATATTGAATATAGCAAAAAACAGAAGAATATATCATTCGGTGCCCATGAACACAGGGATGGAGAGAGCTATACCGAGCAGGAGCGTACCAAACCGCTAATTGATATTAACGATTTTAAGCTACTAAATCCTTTGGAAGCATATGTATTACTGCCGGAAGCGGAAGTTGCAATCGGTAAGATCAAGTCTGAAATACAGGCTCCGCCTAAAAATATACAACAGTTTTTTATTCCAAAACCAAATAAAGAAGAAATATCACCGACCCCAAAAACTACAAATAAACCTAGCGGAAAGAAGGAAAAAAATCAAAAGCAATTAAATAAAAAATGAGGGTAAAAACATGAGCAAAACAAATCTTATGCAACACATATAATCCGTACTATTATTAAAAAATAGTAGCAAATGCCACCTCCTCTACTATTTATCAAGTGAAGAGCTGATTATTAAGAAACTACTTAATTGTTGTTTATGAAGATTAATTTTAGATATTACTCCGGCCTTTAAATATTGAACTAATATGAGACAAATGATACAATGATATTCTATCAAGAGTAATAACAAAATGTCTAATAAGAAATTATCACCAAGCGATCTCAGGATATTAAGAAAGAAAGCAGTGGAAGCAATAGTTGTACATGGAATAAGCAAGAAACAAGCATCTATTACCTTTGGGTTTTCTAGGAGTTCTATATGGAAATATCTTAAAGAGTACAAGATTTATAAGGAAGAAAGCTTTCGCTATAAGAAGCGAGGAGTAAAGGTAGGGACGCGGTCTAAAATCAGCAAAAATCAAGAAGAGGAATTAAAATCTAAAATTTCATCACATACACCTGATGAATTGGGAATGGATTATACGTTATGGAATAGTAAAGTGGTACAAGAATATATAGAATCCAATTACCTTTATCAGTATAACAGGCGTTCTATAAGAAAAATTATGAATAGATTGGGTTTTACATCTCAAAAACCAATTAAATTAGCCTATCAACGTAATCCAGAGAAAATAAAAGAATGGTTAACAGTTATCAAGTCTCGTGCAATGAAAGAAAGTGCTAGAATTTATTGGGGAGATGAAATGGGGATACAATCAACAGATAATCGAGGTAAAACATATGGCCTTAAAGGCAAAACCTCAGCAATCAAGAGAAGTGGCTCAAGATTTAAATGTAATATGCTAGCTGCTATTAGTCCGAAGGGTTTATGAACTGGATGGTATTTGAAGATAACTTTACCAGCAAAAAGTGTATTGAATTTTTAGGCAGACTGATCAGACAAATTAAGCAGAAAATATTTTTGATATTAGATAATCATAGAGTGCATCACAGTAAAAAGGTAAAAGCTTATGTAGAAAGACATAAGGACAAGCTAGAATTGTTTTATTTACCATCATATTGTCCTGATATGAATCCACAAGAACTTGTAAACCAAGATGTCAAAGCTAACTCTAATAATTTTCGAGTACTAAAGTCAGTAAAAGATTTAACAATTAATGTACGGTCCTATTTAACACAAATTCAGTTTAATGGTATAAAAATTCAAAATTATTTTAAAAAGAAAGAGGTAGCTTATGCTACTATATAATGTTCAATATTTAAGGGCCAGAGTAATATTAACTGGCTAATATAATTATGGAGTTCGTTTTTTTAGAGTTTATCTTAACTTCCAATTTTTTAAATTTCTTAAAATTGCCTAAGGATAGAAGCGTGTAAATTTGTATAATAAAGGTTATGACAAATGTTGCTAATTTGTTACGATAAAAAGTTAAGAAATTAAATCAATCTTAACTAAAATTACACTTGTTCTTTATAACAAATAAATGCTATCTATGTTTTTATTTTTTTCTTTTACAGCTTGTAAAGCTTCTTGCTCAGTATCAAAAACACCAACAAGTGTATGTTTTTCTCCTAAACGACTATAAACTGCATATTTTTCCTTAGAAAATGTCTCATTTTTAACAATTTCAAAAAATGAAGTTTGATTTAACGCATTACTTTCCCACCCACCATCGATCTGTTCTAAGGCATCAACCCATTCCTCAAAACCAAATTCAAGCCATTCTATATCTTCTTCGGTTAATACAGGTGCACAAGGAAATGATTTTTTAGTATTCACTTTCCTACCCACCTATAAAACATTTTGCTTTCATTAGCTATACGTTCCTTTTTATTCTTATAAAATCTTTTAGCAATTCCTTTAATTGAAGTTAGTAAGTAATTTTTAGAATAGTACTGCTTACCATCTTTCCCCATAGTCCATGTGTCACTTACTTCTCTGTGGTGGGTAGTTACATGCCCTTCTAAATCATTAATGCATACCTTCTGTTTTTCTTTCTTACGAAATGCTTTATGCCATATTTTTTTATCTTTCTTCTCAGATCGGCAACAACAATTCGATAAAAAATACTTATTTTTAATGCTACGACTCATAATTAACTTCCTTTAATAAAAATATTTAAAGCTTTTCTAACTACTCCATTCAAAGTATCTCCATGCTGCAAAGCATATAAACTTACTTCTTTGTGCAATTCAGGGTCGACTCTAACATTAAAACTACCCTTAAATGGTTTGTCAGGGGTTTTGGCAAGGTTATTACAATCTTCTAAATAACTATCCACTGCTTCATGAAAAGCTTTTACCAAAGATTTAGCTTCTGATGCTTCATAGTTTACTAAATCTCTTATAAATTCTATTTTTCCAAAAAATAGCTCTTCCTGAGGATCAAAATGTACTGATCCATAATAATTTTTGTAGCAAATTAAATCACTTTTGGTCATATCAAATTCTCTTCTTCTAGTTTTTTAATTATTTGTTCAATTAAATAAGACTTTATAATTGAATTGGGATGAGGTTTATGTAAGTTAATTATTAATCCAGTTTTTAAATGATAAAATTTTCTTCTAGAACCACCAGTTTTGCCTTTTAAAGTTTCTTCAAAATTCAACGCCCCAAATAATCTAGTTAATTCATCCCACGTAAAATCTTTTGGCCTAGATTTTAATTTCTTTATAAGCTTATCTTTTGAACTCATTTATAACTTTTTTATAATCTTATTTAAGAATAACAAATTAATAAATTTAATGCAACTAAAAACAGTTACTAATAAATAAAACAAGGTATAAATTTTATTAACTACAAGAAAAGATAAAACAATAAGGCAAAACTTGTATAAATAATTAGAATAAGTTATTGAATTTTTGAGGTGTTAAAAACTGCTAATTTTCTAAGTGTATAAAAAACGGTTGTTTAATTTATGACAAAGGCAAAATAATTCTGTACAAATAACGTAATTTTCTGATCCCTTTTATCTTAGCAGTGAAAATAGAAATAGACATGTCAATTGTTGTTTTTGCAAAGTATACTTCTTGAGATACATTTGATATCCACTCCGTTTTACCTACTTGTTTTTTATTTACATTCTATTTCTTTTATGATAATTGTACTACTGTACAACTTAACTAGCCTAAACTAGTATAGTTTAATGTAAGTAAGTTCAGCTTAAACTAAACTGGTTTAGTTTAATAAAAAATGATAGAACAATGGAAAGAGGAATAATAATAGGGTTTTTACAAGTGAAAGGCGGGGTTGGGAAGTCCACTTTATCCCAGAACTTAGCTGTTGCATTTGCTCATGATAACATTAAAGTAAAAATTATAGATTGTGATATAAGACAAAGAACATGTTCTAAGTGGGTAGCACGGAGAAATGAATATCACCCTAATAAGCCAAAAATTTCTTCTTCCATTCAGATTGATGATTTAAAAAACGCTACTACTGAAGACTCCAAAAATTATGATGTATTAATAATAGATGTACAAGGTAGGGATAGTAAAAACTTAAGAACTTCTTTATTAATAGCGGATATAATATATGTTCCTTTTACTCCTTCTCAAAATGATATTGAAACAATAGAAGAGCTGGCCGAACTATTAGAAGAAACTCAGATACAAAATAATAGACGTAAAACTTTTTATATCCTAAATAATTGCTCTGCACACTATTTAGACCAAGCTAGTGGTGATGCACAAAACTTTTTTCAAGAATACTCAAATATATTAAAACCTTCAGAAATCAAACTCTTTCATAGAAAGGTATATAAAGTTGCAGCTTCTGATGGGCTTGGTGTTATCGAAACTAATGATTCAAAATCAAGAGAAGAAATTCTAAATCTAAAAAGAGAAATAGAGCGTTATGTCTAGTTTTAAAAAAAATAGATCTGTTCCTAAAATTACAGATATAGGAGAAACAATAATAAATAAAGCTGAAGATACAGTACCAGTGACTATAGCTAATAAGAGTGTAAAAGAAATCACTATACCATTTACAAAAGAAATGTCAGATTTATTAGAAAAAATATTTATTCATTTTGATGGTGATATATCAAGAAGAAAACTTTGTGCTAAATATCTTTTAAAATCTTTAAGAGCAGAAGTGGACAAGTTTGAACTAAGTTAGTTTAGTTCAAACTGATTTGGTTCATATTAACCCATTTACTCGGTCATTATTGTACGTTTTTAACAGGTAGGGTATTCTAATGTTCATCAGTCATTAATTGGCAAAGAAAACGCAACAGTAACTCCTTTATCTTGATTTTGTTTAGCCCATATCTGACCGTTATGTGCTTCAATAACTTTTTTAGATAGGGCAAGTCCTATACCTCTTCCACCTGCAGGAGTTTTAGTCTTTGAACTAACAGTAAACGGATCAAAAACTTCAAATAGTTCATCTTTTGGAATACCTATCCCTTCGTCTTTTACACTAAAGAGAATAGTATTACTTTGTTCTGGTTTTAGCTCAATTGTAATTGTTCCCTGTTTACAGTATTGAATAGCATTTACTATAATATTATCGATAGTACGTGAAATGTAGTATTCATCACATAATACAGTTAATTCATCCTCTATTTGTAAATTAAACCATAAGTCATCTTTATCCTGAATATATAACTTTTTACATAGTTCTAACCTTTCATAAACTAAATCAGTTAAGTTTACTTGAGACTTATTTAACTGATAGTTAATATTATTAAACTTTGATAAATCAATGAGATTATTTACTAAACTGGTTAACCTTTCAGAACTATCAGCAATATCTTTGGTTGCATTACGCCTTTGTTCTTCATTAAATTTATCGTAATTTGCCCATAAAACCTGTCCGAGGCTAGTAATACCGGTAATTGGTGTGCGTGTTTCATGTTCTAGGTTTCGTAAAAGCTCATTTTTAATTTCGTATAACTTGGTTAGTTCTTTCTTCTGGTCTATTACTTTATGTTCTAAATAATTTGATTTTTGTTCAATTTCTTCTTCATAAGCTTGTTTTGGTCTAAAAAAGAGAATTATTGTCGTACCTACCATTATAAGTGTGTACATGAAAACGAATTGAGATGAACCAATACTAAGGTTCAATTGTTCTACTCCACCATAAAATTTATAAAATTGTATACTTAAATAAAAGCCAATTAAAATCATACCTAAAGCAATTTTCCATCCCACGAGAACAATTGCTATAATCATATTTATAGTAAATACCACAAATTGTAATTGTCCAAAATTATTGACCATTACGAAAAAACCGCTAAAAAAAGTCAACATATAGAATATGGCTATATACCATATAACTTGGGCAACCATTTCTTTAATTTCTTGTTTTATACTAACTGGCCAAATTGGGTACATGGCTAGTAATATTCCAGTAATCATCATAATTTGATAACTAACGAGTATAATATCACCATTATCCTTGAGTAGTTCAACATGGGTTGAATACATGGTAGTAAATGTATAAAATATGCAATATATACCAAATCCCATATAAGTTAATTGATTTGTTGGAGAATATTTTTTACATAATCCAACAAATCTAAATTTTCTAAAAAATTGAGCTACATTATTTATCCTTACCAATTTATTGAATCCTTTTGCATTTCGATAGTTTGGAAGTTTTATTGCTGTCCAACCTCCAGTTTGTTTTAGTAAATAATGACTACCAAATAAGAAGATTAAATTGGCTAACATGCCAAATACAATACAATCTGTTTCTATGTTCAAAATGTTCCATATAATTACAGTTATTAAACCTGCTCCCATTCCTATAAGAACAGATTTTGTAGTAGTACGAAAACCCAAGATAGTTAACATACATGGAACTGTTGCGACTGGCATGTAAAAGCTATTAGCAGCAAGAACAACACTTAAAAGATCACTTTTTGATAAAGCTAAAACCATTGCTCCAATACCAAGACATAAAGCAAATAAACGAGACATTAATAATTCTCTTTTAAAGCCTATATTAAAGACTTTACAAATATCATTACCGAAAAAAACAGCTGCTGCATTCATATCGGTATCTGCACATGACATGGTCATTGCAATTATACCTATCATAAATAGTCCTTTCAGACCAGGATAGGTATAATTATCTATTATATAGCTAAGTAACTGATTAGGATCTAAATCAGGGTTTAAATTGAACATTAAAAATGGAATCCATGATTCCACTAATTTTATAAAAATTAATATTAACCCTGCAATTAGAAAAGCTTTTTGTACTTGTTGAATATTACGTCCTATAGATATCCTTTGAAATTCGATTTGACCCATCTGAGGTATAGAAAAGTAAAGTATCAAGGGTATTATTTGTAAAAATTTAGGATTTTCAAAGCTTAACAGCTCTTTATAATTAAATAGTGGATTTTCTAATGCTGTCTGAAAATTAAAACCATCATAGTAAACCTGTTGCCAAATAAGTATACCTACCAAGGGTAGAGCAAAACCAAAAGTAATAAACTGTAAAATATCCGTAAAGGTAACTGATCTAATTCCTCCAAAAGCAGAGTATAAAGTTATTATAGTACCTGCTGTAATAATAGCTATAATGCCGTCTAATCCTAAAAAATAAGTAAATATACTACCAAACACCTTAAATTGTACTGCTATGCCACCTATAGAAGCTATTATTCCACCTAAAGCAACAATTGCTCTAGTATATGGTCCGTAAATATTTCCGATAACCTCAGCAATAGATGAAATACCTAAGAAATTTTGCATTCTAGGAACAAATATAAGAGCAATAATTGCAAGAGATGCAACCATTCCAAGAGACGCAATAAAATACAATAATCCATCAGAATAAGTTTTGGATAAAGTGATAAAGAAACCGCTACCACTAACCCAACTTGCTACTATTGTAGAAACAATAGCACCAGTAGCAAAGTTTCTTCCTCCTAGGGCATAATCTTTTATAGTTTTTACTCCACGGCCATATCTTAAACCCACTATAAGATTAACTGCTAAAAAGGCTAAAAAAATGGCTATATCGATATCAAATTCCATGTCTCAGCTTTGAAATTATTTTAGTTAAATTATTAGTTAAAAATGGAATCATGAGAAAGGGCAAATTTATACTTAAAATTAAATTATACTTTTTAATTTTGTTATTTCTTCTAGATTTAAACCTGTTACAGAAGAAATAAGTTTATCATCTAGCTTCTGTTTCAGCATATTAAGAGCCGTTTTCTCAATACTCCTAGCTTCACCAATGGATATGCCTTCAGCTAAAGCTTTCTCTGTAGTTTTTTTCAGTGTATTGGCTTCTATTCTTAGCCATTTGAGATGATCTTCATAAAGTTCTCTTTCCTCTTCGCTAAAGTTCAGGACATCCAATACCTTTAGAGCTTTCTTCAGCTTATCATTATCCAGTTCTTTCGGTAACTTGTCAGCTTTCAATAAATCGTGTCTAGTCAAAAAGGCAAGCCATATATCAAGGGCATTTCTGGTTTTAGCAACTATATCCTGTAATTCCTCACTTGAATCACTGGTAAATTTATTCAGCTCTATAGTATGTAGTTCCAAATCTTTAAAATAGGCAAACCCGTTTTCTTTTTCTGTAATATGAAAAACATTATGATAATTTTGTGCTTGTGGAATAGAAGTAAAATTTAGAATGTGAATACCGATAGCTTTAGATAATGTAGAATAATCCTGTGCCGTCTTTAGCTGCTCAGTATATAATTTTGCCCAGTAGTATAGGGCTTGTTTATCATAATCAGCTTCATCACTAATTTGAATCTCAATATTAAATCTTTTGCCATCAATCCCTTTTGCTTTAATATCGAGTATTGATAACTTATCCTGTCTGAAGTTTTTAGGATTATAGGGATTCAGTAAAGTAATATCTTCTACCTGATCATCTTGACCAACGATAGAGTTTATAAGAGAAATAAGTAAATCCTTATTTTCTTCGACACCAAAGATTTTCTTGAAGGCTAAATCTACTCGAGGCGATATTTTTTCCATAATTATTACTAGAATTTATTGGCTTTACTATATCATAATGTGTGATAATATACAAAGATACTTATTACAATAGCTTTAGCCTGTTAGATTTTTGTTAAAAATTCTTTTATATTCGAAATAGTTATAGTTTTTCCTTTAGCTAACCACCACGCTTTATTAGCTTCGAATAAAAATATATCAAGGTCAGATTGATCAATTTTGTTTTTAGGTCTAAGCAACCTAGTTATTAACTCAGTTTCCACTTCTATAAATTTATTATCATCACTTAAAAATAAAACACTTTGAGAAATTATCTTACAAAACATAACTTTATCTTTATATAGACCTACAAACCCTTGGCTCTTTACTGTAGTAATATTAGATATCGGTGATAATACTTCAAGTATTGTATTAACAAATTTTTCCTGTACCATAAATTAATTAGTTTAATTTTATTAAAGGATTTTAAACATATTATCTTAAGAAAGCTTTGTAAAGTTAATATGATCAAAGTTTCTGCGGATAGTTTTAAAAACTGACCTTACTGAGCTTTTTGCCAAAAGCAAAAATTTTTAATTGTTATAATTTTTGATGGTTTAGACAAAATTACACTTACGGATTTTTCTTGGTAATCATTACTTTTTATACCTATCTATTCCTTTAAACTTAACTCCAAGTTCATTAACGATCTTTTTTATGGTATCTCCATATCGCTTTATTATCTCCTCCTGAATAAAAGAATTTGGAGCTTTTAGTTCAATAGTTTTAGCATCTTTATCAATAATAGGAATGAGCTTGCTAAACCAGTTGTTGTAAACATGGATATTGTATATTTGAATTAGCTGTTGGCAAATATCTCCCCATACGTCTTGTTGTAATATTGGAGTAACTAAAGGTTGTTTTATCTGTAAGCCGTTACGTCCATTTACAGGATTACAGACATTTTCTATAACATACTCTACACTTTCTATATCTATCTCTGAAGTCGAATAAATAGACTGAACCTGACTTAAGACGACGTCTTTCTCATGCTGGCTTAAATTGCAGTAGGTTCTTAAGTAAATTCTTACGACACTACCAACGACCGCAAAATCTCTAATGTTTGACAATAGCTCGTAACTTCTTAGAGGTGCAAGGATGTTAGCAAGCCTTGCTTTTAGTTGGTTTTCGGAGCAAACATAGGCAATTGCTTGATGCTCTATCTTGGCTAGGTATTGCTCTATCTGCTTTTCCCTGTCTATTTCCTTTTTATTTATTGGAGTGATATTTGCTTTTATGCGGAAATTATCGTTGCCAGTTTTTACGGCATCTCGCATCTCAAATCGCAGACATTTACCGAAATATGCAATAAATTGAGCTTTTGAACAAAAGCGTTTATCTAGCTTCTTTGACATATCAAGGAGTATTTCATTCATTGCATTTAAGTTAAAATCCCGACCTGATAGGCTTTGTAACCGACTAGCATCTTCTTTGGTTAACGGATAGTGATAGTTTAAGGTTTGGAGTTCTTTATATTGGTTAAAATAGTAAACTTTTGCCTTTTTTTCTGCATTAGTAGGTTTTTTCCGTTCGTTAGGAAATCTTTTTTTAAGTTTAACAGAGTTAATGGATTCTGGCGAAAATATAGCTAATTGAGGTTTTCTATTTCCTTCAATCTTAATTTCTTCAGAATTTTGTGAAAAGTTAGATTCTAGATCTATATCTTTATCTTTGTTAAAGATATTCCTGTTAATATATGTGAGCCGATTTTTTTCGGGGTAGAATTCTGAATTTAAATTGCCTGTATCCTTTAATTCATCTATTACTGCAGGATGTAGTTCAATATAATAGTGACGGGAAAATTTTGTCCCTTTATTATTAGTATAAAGCCTGTAAAATTGTATTCTTAATATTTTTGCTAATTGTTTTAAAATAAGTACGTTTTGGTCAGATTTGCACCGAGTAGCCTGAGTAATATATTTATGATTTATTAAAACATATCTATTACTAAAGAGTTTTTTTAATATAGCTCTAAGTAACTTTTTAGCTTTTTCCCCAAGATAAACAGTTTTATCAGTAAGTTCTTCTTCTGGTGTAATACTAGCTCTAATAAGCTTGTCCAGTAGCTTATAGCGGTTTGGTGTTCTATGCTTAAAGCTTAAAAATACTTGTGTTTCTAAGGATAATTCTGTTTTCGACTTGTGATTTAAATACTCGTCTACTTCTTTATGTTGTAAATAAGTCATTTTATTTATTGCAGTTGAATTCGTATTAAAGAATTTTTACTGAACCAACAACAAACGGCTTGACGAATAGATAATACTTTACTATTCTAAGACCAATCGTTGTTGGTTTAGCTACTTAAGTTAGTTAAAAAACGGTTGACGTTTGTTGTTAAATACGTCTGAGTTGTGCAAATAATAAATAATCTTGGGGGATTAGCGCATTATTTTCACAAATCTTTTTTCTGTGTTTATTTTTTTTACATACTTACCTATCAAAAAATCTTATAAAACATCTATAGGCTAGATATAATATTTAGCCTTGTCAAGGCGTTTTTACTCAAACTTGACGGGAGCTATACAAGCTGTATACTGTAGGTTATTACTTTTATTGAGTGTATATGACTTTTTTAGAACAAAACCCTTTATTAATTGAGGCTATCAATAGTTCAAGCTTACTTTCAGATGGGCAACAACAAATTTTAAAAATACTTGTACAATTTGATGTAGGAATACCTATTTCCCAAATTATGGCTTTAACAAATCTTTCCAAGCAAACTATTCACTTTAATATAAAAAAACTTATGGAAAGACAGTACGTAATGAGGGAAAAGGAAATGGTATATATCTACAAAGCAAATAGAGATAAAATTTTCGAAATAATTGAAAGATACAACCAAACAAAAAAGGTATCACATTAAAAACGCAAGATTTTCTCAATAAAATCACTTGACTTGTTAAATATTCTATTATAATGTACTTATAAGCAAGGTATAAAAAAACGCCTGAAGCTGAGAACTTCAAACGTTTTTATGTCTTGTGACTGAGAATATCTATACTTTGACACGTCTATATATTCTCAATAATTCATTAACTCAACCTTTGCAGGAGAATTATATGTATAATAGCAACAATTTTGCCTTAAGTAAAGATACAATCTTTGGGACAAAAAATCACGCCAATATCAATTCCATACTAAATAATATCAAATTATTCGAGAATATAAATATTACCAATCTGTTCTGTCTTTATTTCTCTGTAAGAGAAGTGGAGGTATAAATGACTGCAATAAAAGACCGTTTTATTTCACGAGAAGAAATATCCAAGCTTCTCTGGGGCATGATTAATGATATTTCTACCCATAGTTTATCAATGTGGTTAAAATCAAAAACTGATGATGAATTTGTGGTAGTGCCAAGAGAATTTTGTGTTTTAGTAGTGTCATTTTTGGAACGACAAGTTCCACATAAGGAACATTTACTATTTAATTCTCGAAATGTACTTGGGCAACTTGAAGAAATAAAACGCTATTTATAATTTTAAAATAGGAAATTATCCCAATTAATTGGATTTTTTTACTATCAGTAAAATACTTTCGGTTAAGTACAGGGCTTATATTAATTTTATAAGAGCATTAACTTCTTATAAAAAGATAGCCCTGTGCTGCTGGAATTGAAACAATTTATCAAGACAAAATAGGTAAATAATAATGTTGCCGACAGGATGTAGCCGATTTATACTCATTTTACTAAGCAATCATCAGCCCACTAAATGAGTAAAACAAAAGATAACGTAGAAGGTCAAAGCAAAGAAGAATTAGATTCCCAAAAAGAAGTTTTAGACAAATCAGAATCTGCAGATAAACCATATATTGCATTTGAGCAAATTAAGTCTTTAGAGGATGTAATTGGTCGTTTGCATGCAGAGGCCGATTTTGCTGCTAAGGCATTTGGCGGTAATACACAAGAGGCGATTAGATCACTTAAAGACTTAAAACAGGAGCTATCTTCTGTACTGGTAGGGTTTAAACAACCGTTATCTGAATTTTCCAATTACAACAAAACTTTCGGTACTTTAATACAGACTATATCACTTTTACCAAATAAAACAGAAGATGTTTTAAAAGAATTAGTACCTGATATTGGCAAGGAAGTTGAGAAAGTACACGATCAGCGAATGATCGAGATTGAATCAATATTGAAGAAGTTACAAAAACAGTTAAGCGATGAAGTATTAGCAACGCACAAGATTCTAGAACAAGCTGCGCTTAAGAGCATAGAGCAAATTAATAAAGCCATGTTAAAACAATTAGGCCAACAAGAAAAACAATTTTTGCAATTTTCAGAACACGCAAAAAATGAGATAGATGCAGTTACTTCAAATCATGGTACCAAATTTTTAAGAAACACGGCTATTTGCTTAATTTTAGCAACGATTACAGGGTCTATAAGTGGATGGTATACTAGCGAATATTTTCCTAGACTTGTTAAGATTGAACGAACTGGGGATGTAATTATACAAAATAGTCATGTCAAAGTATTTGATCCCCCTTCAGTTAAAAATCAAGGTCAAAAATAAGAATATTGAGATCATTTCTACTCAAAAAATAAGCTGAGTTTTAGAGAACATTTAGACCAATCTTTTTTGAGTTAAGTTAATCTAAAATAAGAAAATGTGATGTTGATTATTATCAGTTATTATATTAAACTAGTTATGAAACTAGTTTTTAAATAAAGAGTTATAATATGAAAAAGATTATTGGTTGTTTTGAAGCTAAAACTAATTTTAATAAAATTATAAATAATGTTATTTCTGGTGAAGAAGTATTTATAAGTAAAAGAGGTAAACCTGTAGCTAAAATTATTCCTATAGATAAATCTTTTAATACTGAAAGAGTAAAAAATGCTTTTTTAAGAATACATAATATTTCTAAAGAAATGAATTTAGGAAAATTTGACTGGGAAGAATTTAAAAGTTATAGGGATGAGGGAAAAAAATAACTATGTCGCCTATTATACTTGATTGTTCTGTTACTATTTCTTGGTTTATACCTGATGAATTTTCTAAAAATTCTCTTAATATACGTGATAAAATAAGTGAAGAAGGAGCTATTGTACCTACGATATGGTCTTTAGAGGTAGGAAATGTTTTATTAATAAGTGAGAGACGTAAAAGGATTACTAAGGAGCAAAGACAAATAGCTTTATATACTTTAAATGAACTACCTATAAAAACAGATGAATTAACTTTTAAAAATGCTTGGTTTGAGACAATTGAAATAGCTGAAAAATATAATTTAAGTTTATACGATGCTTGTTATTTAGAATTATCTTTACGTTGTAATTCCCCCTTAGCCACTTTTGATAATAACTTAAAGCAAGCGGCTAAATTAGCAGGTGTTGATTTATTTTACTAATTTAAGAGTTATAGTAGCAATAACTCCTTGTTTTTGTCCTCATTTTAGGGTTGAATTTTAGCTTAGATTATTGTGAGCAAATTAAGATGAATAAAAAAATCATCAATGGTCTTGAATATCTTGAGCAGAATTATAGGCCAAGTGATATACAAAAGCTTTTAGATAACAGCAAAACTAAAAGAGAAGTATACCAAGGATTAAAAGTATCCGAGTAC
>Ga0210121_1000175_pt1 | contig 19903 bp, 20 predicted proteins | sample Joice_ThreeSqB_D_FD_184873 | JGI IMG/M metagenome (GOLD analysis project Ga0210121, IMG submission 184873) | Wetland microbial communities from San Francisco Bay, California, USA, that impact long-term carbon sequestration - Joice_ThreeSqB_D1... | ecosystem: Environmental > Aquatic > Marine >... | reverse complement strand
TAATAAAGGGGCCGCATTAATAATGATGCTGGCCCCTTTATTTACTAATGCGGTACAAAACCATTCCCGCCCAGTCGAGTTCTAAATCCTTCCATAAAACTTCAAAGTTTTTCCCTGCATAGGCTTTGATTAAACCGGGCAATTCATGACTGCGGATCCCCGATAAAACGAGAAAGCCGTTTGGGCTGGTGATTTTCCTCAAACACGAGCAAATTTTTTTCAAGGTTGGATACCTTAAATTGGCAGTCACCAGATCAAAGCACCCATCGATGGCTTCAAGATACTGATCTGAAATTTCAATTCGATCCCCAAGACGGTTAATTAAAACATTTTCTTTGGCTTCCGACCTGGCAGAGGGATCGATGTCAATCCCCAGGCCTTTATGTATACCCATTCTCACCGCTGTAATTACCAGAACACCCGATCCGGTGCCGATATCCAGAACGCTGGTTTGATTTTCAGCTTTTCCTGGTTTGAAATCCTTTAGGGCGTGTTCGATACCCCGAATGGCCAGCCGTGATGTTGGATGCCGGCCGTCGCCAAAAGCGGCTCCGGACTTGATCTGAATGACAACGTCTGCGGAATCCGGCTGATAATGATGACCCGGTGGTTTTAATACCACATGGGTCGACACTCGCACCGGTTTATTAAAGGAAAGTTCAAGAAAAGTGGATCCAAACTCATAAGTATAGACAATCTCACCATCAGAAACCAGATCCCGGATGACAGCTTTAACCTGCTTTCTTGTCAGGCCATGGGTTTCAATAAGCGTCTTTTCAAGAGCCGGCGGGGTAACTCGAACAGTCGACCCAGCCACCAACTGCAGCAATTGTTTGTGCGCTTTAACCATATCATCCAGGATTGGTTTGAAAGATGTTCGATGTTCATTAATTTGGTTATCTATCGATAACAGCAATCAGCCTTTTTTGTAAAAAACAGCTCTGCGAACAAGAGCCGGCGCCCACGCCGGCGTCCCAACAGCATGCACATGGGTGTAGGTGGCCAGGACATTTTTGTAAATAATCCCGTCGCGATCCTTAGCGATGCCCACTCCCCGTTTCATATGAAAAACCAGATCACTTTTATCTCCAGTCCAGTTCGACACCCGGGAGTAATGAAATTCATGGCCTCTGATCTCTGATCCGACAGCGAAATAGGGATTCTCCCGTTCAACTTTGAAGATGGTGTACCCATGCCCCTGGGGCCGTTGGTAAAAATCAAAGGTCAGCGCAAGAATGCCGGCCATTGGATAGGATTTGCCTTCCAGAACCAGGCTTTCTCCCAGGTACATCAACCCACCGCACTCGGCATAGATGGGGAAACCGTCCTCAACCAGGGCCTTCAGCCGGGCACTGAAATTTTTGTTGTCCGCCAGCTGCTGGGCATGGGTTTCGGGGAAACCGCCGCCGATGTAAAGGCCATCCAGTTCGGGCGGCTCCGTGTCTCTGAGCGGGCTGATGAAAATAACTTCAGCACCGCCGGCGACCAGAGCGTCGATGTTTTCCGGATAATAAAACTGAAACGCCGAATCTTTAAGGATGCCAATACGGGGCTTCCGGTCTCCCCCTTTCGCCCTGCGGGCTGTGGAGGGCAGGCTGGTTACTGGTTGCTGGTCGCTGGCTAGGGGTTTCTGGTTCCTGGTTCCTGGTTTCTGACTTCTGTCCTCTGCCCTCTGTCCTCTGTCTTCCGTCTTCTGTCCTCTGTCATCTGTCCGCTGTCCCCTGAGAACAGGTGCCTGTCGGGCGATTGCAACAATCGCATCCAGGTCGAGGTGCTCCTGAGCAATCCTGATGACGGCCTCAATGGATTCTTTGGCCCAGTTGTGTTCAGGCGTCGGAACAAGTCCCAGGTGGCGTTCCGGAAATAACTGCTGGCTCAGTTTCGGTATCGCGCCCAGCACGGGAATTTTACAATAGTGCTCGATGGTGTCGCGCAATTTTTTTTCGTGCCTGGCATTGGCAACCCGGTTGAGAATTACGCCGTTGATGGAGACTTGCCGATCAAACTGAATACACCCGGCCACGACCGCTGCCATCGTCCGGGTGATCTTGGTGCAATCGACGCACAACACCACGGGGCATTTGAGCAGCTTGGCGAGCTCCGCCGTACTGGTACTGCCCTCAAGATCGATTCCGTCGTAAAGACCTCGGTTGCCCTCGATAATGGAAATGTCACTATTGATGGAATGAGATAGAAAGGAGTGAAGATTCTGGTCTTCGTCTAGCAGAAAGGAATCCAGATTATAGCAGGGCCGGCCGGCAGCCAGTGCCAGCCAGCCCGCATCAATATAGTCCGGACCTTTTTTAAAAGGAGCGATGGATTTACCTGACTCGCTCAACGCCGCCGCAATTCCGATCGACAATAAGGTTTTTCCCGATCCGCCGCGCAGGGCAGCAATAATTATTCGGGGAAATTCCATTGCATTAGGCTGCATTGATTAAAGTTGATGAATCCGAACAAACGGCTGTCGATGCAGACGGGGCCTAATCTTCAGTTTCTGCATGTGCCTGTTTGCCTGCACCCTTGAGGCCGTACATCGACGTGCTCCCGCTGGACCAGTACTCGAGAACTTCTTCAGTTACCATCTGGTTGATCAGCTTTTTGGCCTCCCGGGGTTTCAATTCCAACATTTTAGCCAAATCGTTGAAATAAAACTTGGATTTTGTCTTTGCTTTCTTTTCAAGACCCTCGACGATCTTTGCTTTTGCTTCCGCGTACTCCATGTTTAACCTCTTTTCAAATAGGGAGCCCGTCAAAGAGGGGCTCCCTTTAATGGTTTAAACGCTTAGAACTTGAATTGCGTCGTATGGCGCCAGGTATAGTAAGCCGGATCACGGAAATCATCGATCAGATGATGGGAGAATTCCAGTTCACATTTTTCAAAAAACCGTTCCCATCCGATGCGCTCGGCCCATTCACCCAGACGCTCGTATTTTTTGGCGCCAGCGGAATAGGCTTCTACAATTTTTTTAATGGTGTCGGTGGTCTGGGGCCAGCGCGGTGCTTCGTTGGGAATAAAAGCTACAACGACCTTTGAAAACTTGGGTGCGCTGATTCGGTTGGACACCTTGCCGCCGGCCATGATGACGATGCCGTCACCTTCGGTGTCGGCCAGAGGCATTGAGGGACACATGGTGTAGCAGTTTCCGCAGAACATGCAGCGGCTTTCATTGACGGCCACACTGTTGAGCTTGGCACCACCGATTTCAACTTTGGTCGGTTTGATGGCCGCCGTCGGGCAGGCGGAGATGGCCAGCGGAATTTCGCACATCTTGTCCAGGTATTCATGGTCCAGCAGCGGCGGTTTGCGGTGATATCCCAGTATGGCGATATCCGAGCAGTGAACCGCACCACACATGTTCAGGCAGCAGGCCAAAGATACCCGCAGATGGGCCGGCAGGCGGTGATCTTTGAAATCGTCAAAGAGCACGTCCATGGTGGCCTTGACCGGTCCGGATGCATCCGTGGCCGGGGTGTGGCAGTGAATCCATCCCTGGGTGTGTACGATGTTGGTGATACCGGCGCCGGTTCCGCCCACCGGAAACTTGAAGCTGCCGCCGGCGAACTTGCGGCTTTCAAGGTCCTTTACCAGCGGTTTGACCTTTTTTTCGCTGTCCACCATAAATTCAATGTTGTTGCGGGTGGTAAACCGTAAATACCCGTCACAATGCTTTTCGGCAATCTCGCAGATTTCACGGATGTGGGTGGTGCTCATGAGACGGGCACCGCCGACCCTTACGGTGAAGACCTTATCCCCGGATTCGGCCACATGAAAGTAAACGCCGGGTTGAATATATTCATGATACAGCCAGGTGCCTTTATTTTTGGCAATCACCGGCGGATAAAATTCATCGAATTTTTTAGGTCCGATGTCGCTGATTCGATTTTCCATCGGTTTGTCAGGATTATAACCTGAAGATACAAATGCCATGGTTTTACCCCCTATCTCTGATGATGTTTTCTGAATTCGTTGATGTCACGTGTCCAACCGCCTTCGACTTCATCTTCATTCCAGAAAATGTAGGGGTTGGATCTGGGCTCCTGTACCATCCGCGGATCGGGAGCAAGTCCGGTTGCCGCGAGTAACTTCTGGAAGCCCTGACGTTTCATGAGCTCGCCGAGACGTTCACGGTTCTTGCCTTCTTCCATCCACCAATCCCAGATTCCCTCGATGACCGCTTTGATTTCATCGTAGGGTTCCTCAGCCTTGATAAAGGGTACCAGCAGGGAGCCCATCTGAGCGCCGTCGAGAATCGGGGCCTTAGCACCTACCAGGATTGAAAGGCCTCTGTCCTCGCCAATCCGAAGCGCTCTGGGCATGGCGTTGATACAATGCATGCAGCGGTTACATTCTTTGTTGTCGATCATCAGCTTTTTGCCTTCCATCCACATACAGCTGGTGGGGCAGTTATCGAAGATCTCTGACTGGATATCAAATGGACCCCAGTCGCGACCGGAATGGGCACCGCCGTTGGGGGCAATCTCACCGCCGATATAGGCAGCAACCGCTTCCTGGTCGATGCGGATTTCATCTCTCCAGGTTCCGATATACGACATGTCCGCCCGGGCGATGGATGCCACACAGCAGTTCGGACATCCGTCGAATTTAAACTTGAATTTGTAAGGGAATGCCGGCCGGTGAAGTTCGTCCTGATACTCCTGGGTAAGATGGTAGCAAAGGGCATGGGTGTCGTAGCAGGCAAATTCGCATCGGGCGCTACCGACACAGTCGGAAGGCGTTCTCAGGTTGGAGCCGGAGCCGCCCAGGTCCTGATTGAGATTGTGGGTCATTTCATAGAAGATTTCTTCCAACTGCTTGGTGGTGGTTCCCAGAAAAACGATGTCACCGGTGGATCCGTGCATGTTGGTGATGCCGCTGCCGCGAAAATCCCACAGGTCACAAAGCTTGCGCAGATATTCGGCGGTATAAAATTTTCCACTGGGCTGATTTACCCGCATGGTGTGGAAATGCGCCACGCCTGGGAATGCTTGCGGCTGGTCGCAATAGCGACCGATAACACCGCCGCCGTAACCGAACACGCCGACGATTCCGCCGTGCTTCCAATGGGTCCGGCCGTGCTTGTAAGAAAGTTCCAGAACTCCCAGGAGATCCTCCACAACATCCACGGGAATCTGAAATTCAATATTCTCTTCGTTTTTGGCCCTCACTTCGGCCTGCTGCTTGAGGTCAGACACAAAGCTTGGCCACGGCCCGCTTTCAAGCTGGTCCAACATCGGGGTTTTGTGTTTTGCCATTAGTTACCTCCAATTTTGTTAATATTAAAACCTAAGACCTGCAAAAATTTTCCCTTCTGTGGAAATTAGCGGTGTCACCTCCTCTCAATGATTGGATTATTCTTTCTATTTTTCAATTCTGGCGAAATATTCCATTTTTTCAATTAAGGGGCAGATATAAAATTAATCTCCAATCTTGTCAATAAAAAACCACCGTTTGATTACCTTAACGCGCTAAAAAAATTCGAAATTGCATTGTCCACCTCATCTTGAGGTAAAATTTAGGCTAACCGCTCTATATAGTGTTTCAGGCTTTATGCAAAAATAGCGCAATGGATCGATGTAACGACTCAGCATGTTCCTCCAAATGCTGCTTTACGATGGGAGTTTCGGCTGATCGAGGAGAAAATTCATTGGCCACGGCTGCGGTCAATTCAAATAAATCCTGCTGGGAGCAAAGGGAAAGATAATACCCGAAACATTGATCAATGGCATCGGGCAACTCCGGGATTTGGCGTTTCAGGGCCAGACCTTCAAAAAAACCTTCCAGGGTCGCCGGGACCGCCCGGCAGTCCGCCCAGGTGACATCGCCGACACCATCCAGACGATCCAGGCGCATGCGGATGGAAAGGCCCAAAAAGAAAAGCAGCAAAGCCTGCAGAATCATTTCAGGGCCTTTGCCGCTCGTTTCCGGATGGTTCAGAATTTGAATCAGGGGGGCATAGCGGCGGACGGTAATCAGCTTAAGGTCAACAACTGCATTTTTTATCCGGACAATAAAGTCACCGGCAGCATGGTGCCAGGCAAAGATCTGCTCAAAGGTAGCGACATTATAGTAGTAAGCCAGAATCCTGGCCGCCTGCCGGTAAACATAGGCCTCTTGTTCGGTTGAGAGAAAAAACCGTTTGCCGGCGCCACCCCAGACGATAATTTTCTCCAAATTGTCCGATCTGTCCCTTGAAATATGAAATTCGTTATAGCCCTCAAACCATTGGCCGAGGAACATGGGAAGTTTGCGGTTACCGGCCGTGGCGACCTGGCCGAAGCCGTAAACCTGCGGCAACGCAGAAAGGGGCAATCCGTCATTTAACCTGTTGATATTGCGGTATTCCTGATTGATGGCCCGGATACCGGTTTCCGAGACCGCCACATTGAGCACAAAGAAAATCGAGTGTTGACGCACGGGGACTTCTATCCGGGCCGGATGATAGAACTCCCCGTGTTTTTCGAGGCGTATTCGGATTTCACGGATATCCTCCGGCCTCACCGTTTGTTGAAGATGCAGCGCGACCGCCCGGGATAAGATTTCCAATCCCCGGTTTTCAAAAAATGCCCGGACAGCGTTGAAATAATCTCCATGGCTAATGGAAATCTCGCCTTTTTTTTCTGAAAAATTCCGCGACTGGGGCAGCGGCTGCCGCCAGATGGTGCTATCGTCGCTGACAGGTGCTGTGGCGTTGTATAGATAGTACAAAAATCGGGGTTTGGGTGGCATGGTTTTTTCAGCTCATAGCTCACAGCTGATAGCTGATAGTCAAAATGGTTTAATCGTTTTTATACTTTGAGCTTTGAGCTATCAGCTATGAACTCAGCGAGCTGTTACTTGCGAGCTTGCTCAATCTCTTTCAGGACCTCGGGTGCGATATCATATCCCAGCTCCAGCGCCTTGTCACAGTGCTGAACCGCCAGATCATGGTCCCCTTTTTCCAGGTACGCAATGGCCAGGTTATTGTGGGCCGGTGCAAAGTCGGAATTGAGTTCAAGGGCTTTTAAATTCATGTCGATACTGTCTTCTACGCGACCTTGCATCAAATAGGCATTCGCTAAATTGGCAAAGGCCTGTATGTATCGAAAGTTGAAGGTGGTTGCTTTTTCCAGATTTTTGATGGCTTCATCAATATTGCCCCTTTGAAGCTCGACAAAACCGATATTACCGTAACCTTCGGCAAAACCGGGGGTGGCTTTGACCGCCATGCGGTTGTATTTCAGACAGCCTTCTAAATCATTACGCTGCAGACTAATTCCCCCGAGCAATACATAGGCTTCTGCCATTCCGGGACTGTTCTCGACGGCTTCAAACAATTCCTTTTCAGCCTCGTCATACTTTTGCTGGCCCATGAGAGCGACCGCCAGGTTATAGTGGGAATTTCCGCACTCCGGGTTTGCGGCGATGGCTGCGCGTTGCTGGGCGATATATTCTTCTGCGTTTTTAGCTTTCGTCATGGTGTGATTTCCTTTTGACTCTTATAGATTTTCAAGTACTCACGGTGGTTGTGTTGGGTTCAAAATAACGATACCTGTCGGATTTGTCAAAAAAACGATTCGGCTTTCCAGGGCAAGGCCCCGTTTTTGTCAGGGAAAATTAGCAGACCATCTTTTTCCTTGACATAACTATGCCTTTTAATTACCGTTTCAATTATATAGGGCAAAGGCACCTTTATATACGCTATTTGTCAAAGCAAAACAACAATCTATATTTTTCTTGAGACCATTGCAAAATGTTCATTTTTGTTCAAGTTCAAGGAAGGCTAAAATTTTAACCACAGACATACAGTGAGTATTTCGAGGATTAAAATTTTAGCCTGACGCCGAAATTGGGCAAAAAGGGACATTTTGCAATGGTCTCAATCGGGGGTGACTATGAAAGCCGGATGCTTTACAGCCATAGCAACACCGTTTACGGATGATGGGAACGTTGATTATGACGGTCTGGACAAACTGGCGGAATTTCAAATCCAGAACGGTATCACCGGAATAGTGGCCGTCGGAACCACCGGTGAAAGCCCGGTACTATCCTGGGATGAGCATAATAAGGTCATCGAGGCCATCGCTAAAAAAACAAAAGGCCGCTGCACCTGTATTGCCGGCACCGGCAGCAACAATACGGCCGAATCCCTCGAAGCCACCAGACATGCGGCCGAAGTCGGCACCGATGCGGTTTTACTGGTGGATCCCTATTACAACGGGCCCAGCTCCCTTGAAATTCGCAGGGAATACGTAGCACCCATCGCCGCTGCGTTTCCGAATCTTAAAATAATACCATACATCATTCCGGGCCGTACCGGCGCCCAGATGCTGCCCGAAGATTTGGCCCTTCTGTATAAATCATATCCGAATGTCAGTTGCGTCAAAGAGGCCACTGCAAATTTAGAAAACATGCGCCGGACCCGGGAATGCTGTGGCGATGACTACACCATCTTTTCCGGTGATGATGGCATGACTTTTGAGATGATGATTGATCCCAAAATCAAGGCGACGGGCACGATTTCTGTAACTTCCAACGTGGCTCCCAAAGCACTCACCCGGATGGTCGAGCTTCTTAATGAGGGCCATCAGCCGGAAGCCAAAACCTTGATGCTGAAACTGCAGCCGCTTTTCAGTCTGGTAACCGTTTCGACCACTGAAAAAACCCCTTACGGTAACGTCCTCTGCAAGGCCAGAAACCCGGCCGCCTACAAGGCCATGCTGTCAATTCTGGGAATGCCTTCCGGAGGATGCCGACCGCCCCTGGGTCGACTGACCCAAAACGGCCTGACCGTGGTTCTTGAAGGACTGCGCAAGGTTTATATGGACTCACCCGAAATCCTGCAGCCGATCGAAGAGTTTTTCAATGTCGATATCGGCCAGCGGCTGGAAGACCCGAAATGCTGGGAGGGGTTGTACTATAAAAACTATTGAAAAATAGTTTTTGTTGAATAGTTAAATGGTTGATTGGTTAATTAGTGGGAAGGAATTATAATCTATTCGACTATCAGAATTAAAGTAAAGTAGGGTCGGCCTCTGTGCCGGCCTTTTTTCTGGCAGACGCACAAATTAACTCCGACGGTCAAGGAGATCCGCTCTTGAACGGGCAGACTGGCTCAACCGGCAAACCCAACCTGCTTCGTGGAAAACCTGAATAATTTGGAACCCATTTATAGGTGAGCCAATTAAAAACCGGTTAACCAGATAATTGGTAGACCGGCTTTTAAGTTTTGAATTAGCCCGAGCTAATTATTTCTTAGCATCCTCCACGACTTCGAAATCCCCTTCCTTGAACAGCAGCCATTTAAGCCATTTCATCCCGAACTGCAGCAATTCAATTTCATCGTTTTTGATCTTTGCAACGGTGGCATCGTCAACTTTATAGCGCTTCAAAAAGGAACTGTCGAACACGAATTCTTTAAATTTGTCGATGTTGTAGCTGGCGAGAAAAAACATCTTTTTGGTCTGCTCGGTAAATTTCATATTCGGTGGAAAGGAGCGTTTTCTGACCAGCAGATCGGTCCACTCGGCATTGATCCGGTCGTGGATATCCACCCCCTGGTCCTCGCGCCATGTGGCGACCGTCCAGTTTGCATCCTCCTCGAAGCCGAGGCAGTGGGGCTCGTGGACAAAAAAATAAAACTCGTCCCCGTCCGGATCTTCTTTGTGACTCAGGGAGGCAACACCCAGCGGATAATAGCGGCAGGTGGTCGGCCGGTCGACATACACCAGGCATCCGTCTTCCCGGACAAAAGGACAGGCTTTGCTGTCGCTGTCCGATCCTTCTTCTTCCATTAATTTGAGTGTGATAACCGGCAGGTCGGTTTTTTCCAGAATTTGCGGTTCGGTATAAATCGCTAAAAATTCCTCCGACGAAAGTTCCATCCGATTTTTAAGTTTCAGGATGTCGTAAGGGGTCAGAATAATATTGATGTCCCGGCAGCACTGGGTGAAACATTTAACGCCTTTATGGCATTTGAATTGGAACTTACTGTTTTTGTCGAGTCTGACCGGCTCGACATGGGCCATTTTTTCGGGGTTGTCCATGAATTATATCCTTTTGCACAGTAACTTAGGTCTTGATTTATGGGCGCAATATACTATATCGATAGAATAAAAGCGAATTGTTTTATTTACTCCCTTTCATTTAGAGGTATCCCATTCAGATTTCCCGCCCCTTGCGGCCTCTGGCTCGTAGAGCCTGCGCATAGGAGAGGACGGATTAAGGGAGGGGTTAAACCGGCTGATAAGAAAGTTTTTTTTATATTTTAAAACCAAATTTATAAATACACCCTGTCACATAAGTTTAGTAAAAGGAGAACACAATGGAACTATCGATCACACGCAGCGAGAATTTAAGACCCAAGCCGGATGATGCCAAACTTGGATTCGGGACCCTTTTTACCGATCACATGTTGAACATGGACTACTCTCTCGAAGGTGGGTGGCATGCAGCACGCATAGAACCTTACGGTTCAATTGAAATGGATCCGGCCACCATGTTTTTGCACTATGGACAGGGTGTTTTCGAAGGATTAAAGGCCTACCGGACGGATTCCGGTCAGATCCAGCTTTTCAGGCCCCAGGAAAATTTCAAAAGACTCAATCGATCCTGCCGCAGACTTTGCATCCCCGAAGTTGATGAAGATTTTGCGCTGGAATCCCTGAAGCAGCTTATCGCCCTGGAAAAGGGCTGGGTTCCCGGGGCACCCGAAACCTCGCTGTATATCCGCCCCACGATCGTTGCCATGGATCCTTTTTTAGGCGTTCGAGCATCGCATACCTATCGCTATTTTATCATCCTCTCACCGGTGGGCGCCTACTATCCGGAAGGCTTCAACCCGGTAAAGATCCTGGTGACATCGGATCTCGTTCGAGCGGTGCGCGGCGGCGTAGGAGAAGCTAAAACCCCGGGAAACTATGCAGCCAGCCTGCTGGCCGGTGAACAGGCCCACGCTGCCGGTTACACCCAGGTGCTGTGGCTGGACGGGGTGGAGCAAAAATATCTGGAAGAAGTAGGATCCATGAACATCTTTTTCGTGATCGATGATGAAATCGTCACCCCGCAGCTAAACGGCAGCATCCTGCCCGGCGTTACCCGCAAGTCGGTTATCGAACTTGCCAAACACTGGAACGAAAAAGTTTCCGAACGCAAAGTCAGTATTGATGAGTTGTTCGAAGCCCATGCCTCCGGAAGGCTAAAAGAGGTGTTCGGATCCGGTACGGCCGCCGTCATCTCCCCGGTGGGGCAGATTAAGTACGGCGACCAGGTGATCACCATCAACGCCAACCGGACCGGTCCCGTCGCTCAAAAATACTACACCGCCATCACCGATATCCAGTACGGCAGGGCGGAGGATTCGTTGGAGTGGGTGGTTAAGATTTAGGCAATCCGGAATGGGGTATGCGGAAATAATAGCTCATAGCTGAAAGCTCAAAGCTCATAGTAAGAAGGATTTTATCATTTAGACTATCAGCTAAGAGCTAAAAGGCCAGAAACCAGCAACCAGCCTGCCCTCCGTAGCCCGCAGGGCGAAGGGGGGTGACCAGTTACAAGAGGCCAGAACCCGTGAACAGTAAAATTCAGCCTTCGGAAGCAACTGATCATTCACCGGCCTTCATTTCCAAAATGGAATCGGAAGGCTTGCCGCCTCTGGTGATCGCTACGTTTGCCTATTATTATGGTCAGGTGCTCAAAGGTGCCACCGGTCTTGTGCATGACCGGGAAATTCAGCCGGTGGCCCCGGATGAAATTGAATCCTACGGTAAGTTAATTGCCTATGGCCTCAAGGGCGTCGATGTGTTCGATCAGACCGTTCGCATCATCCTCAACGGCGGACTGGGAACAAGCATGGGGCTGACCGGTGCCAAGTCCCTGATCGAGGTCAAAGGCGGGATGTCTTTTCTGGACGTCATCATCCGGCAGGCGGAAAACAGCACGGTCACCCTGGCCTTTATGAACAGTTTCAATACCCATGAAGATACCCTGGCAGCCCTTGCTGAGCTGAAACCGTCAAATTTCCCGGTCACCTTTGTGCAGCACAAATTCCCCAAGATCCTCCAGCAGGACTTTTCACCGGCAACCTCGCCCCAAAAACCGGTTCTGGAATGGAACCCCCCCGGCCACGGTGATGTCTACACCGCTCTTTTGACTTCCGGCATGCTGAAATCGCTGCTGGATAAAGGCATCCAGTATGCCTTTATTTCCAATTCCGACAATCTGGGTGCGCGTCTGGATGAAGCGCTATTGGGCTATTTTGCCCACCATCAGTTCCCGTTTATGATGGAAGTGGCCCAAAAAACTCCGGCCGATATAAAAGGCGGCCACCTGGCCCGGAATAAAACCGGCCGCCTGATTTTGCGGGAAGCCACCCAGTGTCCCCCCGATGAGTTGGATGCGTTTGAGGACATTGAGCGCTACCGGTTTTTTAATACCAACAATGTCTGGATCAATCTCAGAGCATTAAAAACACTTTTCGATCGACATAAAATGATCCAATTGCCCTTAATCCTGAACCCCAAAACCCTGGATCCGCGGGATAATAACAGTCCGCCGGTTTACCAGATCGAGTCCGCCATGGGGGCGGCCATTTCTCTTTTTGACGGGGCGACGGCGGTTAACGTGCCCCGCACGCGGTTTTATCCCGTCAAAACCTGCAACGACCTGCTGGCGGTTCGCTCCGATTGTTTTGTATATGCTGAAGATGAAAGCTTAAGGATCAACCCGCTGCGAATCAAAAACAACAAACCGGAGGCAACCAAAGTAAAACTGGACCCGGATTACTACGGTATCATCGACGATCTGGAACAACGCTTTGCAGCCGGTATTCCCTCCCTGGTGGCATGCGATGCCCTGACCATAGAAGGTGACGTGCGCTTTGAAAAAAACGTGACCATCAAGGGCACGGTCATCATTAAAAATCGGCAGAAATCACAGGCCGTCATCAAAGCCGGAACGGTAATCGATAAGGACCTGGTTTTCTGAAATCACCGCAAGCAAGTAGCAGCCATCGAATATACAAAACGCCCTGGCAGGGTGACCCAAGGATATATATCCAAAATCATAAGGGAAAGGCCAAAGCATACCAGGTAAAGCAGGTGCTTATGGCTATTGAAAAGTTGGAGGACAATCATGTTTTTAAAGAATGACCGTAATACCTATAGGGTAACATGGTCGGAAGATGATAACGAATATGTAGGATTGTGCGCTGAATTTCCAAGTTTAAGCTGGTTAGCTAAAACGCCGGAAGCGGCCTTGAAAGGTATACGAAAAGTTGTTGCTGATATTGTAGAAGATATGCAGAGTAACGATGAAATCGTGCCCGTACCTATTGCAGGAAAACACTATAGCGGTAAATTTATGGTACGGATTCCACCTGAAAGTCACCGCAAACTTGCTATCCAGGCAGCTGAGTCTGGTGTCAGCTTAAATCGGCTTGCCAGCTCCAAGCTAAACCAGTAACATATTCCTTTGTTTTTTAGGCTTTCCCTAGGAGCTGTCAGCTGTGAGCTTTGAGCTATCCATTTCCTTGTTTACATCCCAAAATTTCCTCTATATAATCAATTCAATCTACCTTTTAAATCGTAAGCATCCATGATTTGAACGTAAAAATAACCCTTTGACATCGAGGGAGAATCAACGTGGATTATATGAATTGAAACCCCGCGTCTCGGAAATGAGAGCGGGGTTTTTTTATTGAATTCTTTTAATACCCCATCCGCTTGCGGCGGGGTTTCCGATAGTTCCCTCTCCCTGAGGGAGAGGGTTAGGGTGAGGGGGAATATAATAGGATAATTCCTTTTACATACCCCGACCGCTTGCGGCGGGGCGGTTAATTCTAAAGTGAGCAAGGATTCGCACATGACGAGAGAAGACGCGAGAGAGTTTGCACTGCAATGGCTGCCTGCCTGGACGGGAAACAAACCTGAAGAATTGGCTGCCTACTATTCGGAGCACGCCTTCTATTCCGATCCGGGAATTCCCAACGGAGTCAAGGGCAGGCAAGCGCTGCTTGGATATTTCCAGAAGCTGCTTGCTCAAAATCCGGATTGGATCTGGACCCAACTCGAAGCGATTCCGATGGAGGACGGCTTCTTGAATAAGTGGCACGCCAAAATCCCGGTCGGACCGAAAATTGTCGAGTGCGTTGGTGTCTGTCTCGTTCAGCTGGATTCGAACGGTCTGATCAAGCGCAACGAGGTGTATTTCGACCGAACGGAATTGGTGCAAAAGATATTGAAGCTTCGGAAACCGGCAACATAACAGGTTGGTCGAACATTGCCCGGCTCCTTCGCAAATCCACTTACCAATTTTTTAGGCAGATGAATGTCAGGTCCGCTGGTTATAGGCGACGTTGCCTGGAAGGGGGGTCTTTATGACGTATAAACTGATGATCGAACAGAAGCCTGTATTTCTGCATGCAACTGTTACCGGTTGGAACAGCAGAGAGAATGTAATCGGCTATCTGGAAGAAATCCTTCATGAGTGTAAAGCCCGCAAGTGTTGTAGGGTGCTGATCGAGGAGCGTCTCGAGGGACCCCGTCTTGGAACCCTCAATGTATTCGAGATCGCATCGGAGGGCAGCCACAGCGCCCTGGGCGTACTAAAGTCGATCGCCGTAGTCGATGTCAATGCTGAGGGCGATTTGATGCAATTTGCCGAAACCGTGGCGGTCAACCGCTCGTTGCCCGTGAAAGTTTTCCCGACAATCGCCGATGCTGAGAAATGGCTGGTGGAGAAAAAGCGCGAAGCATCCCAACCGATCAGGAAGAAATGATGAGAAGGATTGAGCATAAGACTTCAAGGACCGCTCAAATAATGTGCTTTATGCGGGCAAGCTCCTTTTATGAAAATGAATCCTGCCTCAAGACCAATGATTACGTTGCGCCTAAACTGCTGCCCAAAAAGATACTACCATTGGCCAGAATCAAGATGCTGAGAGTGGCGTTCATGAGGTTTTCCCCCCCCGGAGCATACGAGTATATCATTGCACGCACAAGGTTCATTGATTTTATCGTGGAAAACTCACTCAACTCAGACGTCATTCAAATTGTCTTGCTGGGCGCCGGGTATGATAGCCGGTCAATTCGTTTCGGTCGACCAGGCTCTCACATCATGTTTTTTGAACTGGATGCGGCCATCACGCAAGCCTCGAAAATCGCGTGGTTGGAAAACCGCAAGATAAGCCTTTATGATAATACCGTCTACATCCCAATCGATTTCAACAAAGATGATTTGGCAGAAAAGCTCAAAAAGAATGGGTTTCAGACGAACAAAAAGAGTCTGTTCATCCTGGAAGGTATCACCATGTATTTGGAGGAGGCTGCGGTTCGTGGTACTTTCAAGACCATGAAAGGGCTTTGCGGACCCCATAGCCTGATCGTATCGGACTTCATTTACAAATCAGTGCTCCGTAAGGAAAACACATTGTATGGAGAACAAGCAATCTATGAACGGATTAACAAATACAACGAAGCCTGGCGCTTCGGGATTGAGAAAGGCCATATTGACACCTTCATGGAGGAACTTGGTCTGAAACTCCTGAAAAGCAGTTCTGCCAAAGACCTAGAGGACGAGTATCATTTCGGCCATCACCGAATCAACGGAACGCATTTTATCACGGTTGCAGAAACACCTTAGATATGTGCATTTACCCACGCAATGAACGGAGCCGCGAACAAGGCGGTAGAGCCGATCGCCAAAAAAGCCGGCTGCTGATCAACGGCCGGGGTTACCGGTTCCCGATCAGCTTACGGCCATCGGGCTGCGCTTCGTTGCACCCGCCAACCACCGAGTCGACCGGCCGTTAGAAAAAGAATCAATATTATGAAACAGAAAATGTCAAATTTCGGATTTAAAATGATGGTGAATGTCGGCATGCCTATCCGCAATCTTTTCATGCCCCCCTCTAAAATGATAGCCGAAGTCGAAATTCATCCAGGTTATAAAGTCCTTGATTACGGTTGTGGACCTGGCGCCTTTACAATTATGATAGCTGAAATAATAGGCCAATCAGGTATTGTTTATGCTCTCGATATTCATCCGCTTGCAATAAAAGCGGTCGAACAGAATGCTCGTAAAAAGAATCTTTCAAATTATAAAACTATTCTCTCAAGCTGTTCCACCTCCCTTCCCGGCAACAGCCTTGATCTCGTAATTTTCTTCGATGTGTTTCACGCGCTCAAAAATCAGGAAGAAGTTCTTATTGAGCTTCACCGAGTACTCAAATCGGATGCAACCATGTGTTTCAGCGACCATCACATGAAAGAGATAGAAATTCTTAAACGGCTAACTGAAAAAGGATTATTCAAGCTCCAGAGGAAAGGGAGAAGAACTCTTATCTTTGGCAAAGTGTAATCATTGAAAAAACGTATCAATTTTCTAACCTGTCAGTTCATGTGACAGCCGGGGCCATGCCTTTTTGACCGTTTGTTAAGAAGTGATATTTATTATTTTTGAAGCGGTCAGTGGAGGTTCTGCCTGCTCCTGACTTCGTCGTTATGTTTATGGAGAAAAATAAATGGAAATATCCCTATATCAGATAGATGCATTTGCATCTAAATTATTTAATGGGAATCCGGCGGCGGTTTGCCCTTTAAATGAATGGCTACCTGATGAATTAATGCAATCTATTGCGGAAGAAAATAATTTGTCAGAAACGGCATTTTTTGTGCCTAAAAGCGATGGATTCCATATCAGGTGGTTTACGCCGAAAAGCGAAGTTGATTTATGCGGCCATGCTACTTTGGCAACGGCTTATGTTTTGTTCAATATTCTTGGCTATAAAAAAGACAAAATTTCGTTTGATTCCAAATCTGGGATATTGTCCGTTACGCAGGATAAAGAATGGTTTACCATGGACTTTCCTTCCCAGCCTCCTGTTTCCTGCGATATTCCAGAAGAAATAGTTAAGGCATTTAATGTGGCGCCAATTGAATGCCTGAGGTCAGAAGACCTTATCGCAGTGTTTGAGCGTGAAATAGATATTGAATTGGCAAAACCAGATTTCGCCCAGCTGATGAATCTCGATTTTCGAGGTGTCATTATTACCGCAATATCAGATCATTGGGATTTTATTGCAAGATTCTTTGCACCCAAATACGGAATTCCCGAAGATCCCGTAACGGGATCTGCATATACGCAACTTGCGCCGTATTGGGCTTCTAAGATTGGTTCAAAACGATTTCGTGTTAAACAGGTTTCACCGCGCGGTGGCGAGTTAACCTGTGAGCTTGTTGATGATCGGGTTTTTATATCCGGCAAGGCGACAAAATACTTAGAAGGCAAAATCGAAATCGAAACATAACAACAGCATGGAGGGCGACGGCAAAAAGCCGCCGCGATTCATGCGGAGCGTTTGCTTAAGGAAATGCTTTATGAAAATGTTAAATATTCCGTTCGGAATTACAGACTGGTCAGAAATCGAGAGGACCGAACATAAGGGTGAAAAAGGCACTGCCTCCTGGCGTACAAGAGAGTTTGGTGGCATCCGGGTACGTATGGTTGAATACTCACCCGGTTATTACGCCGATCACTGGTGTTCAAAGGGACACATTTTGCTGTGTATTGAAGGTGAGTTGCACACCGAGCTTGCTGATGGGAGGAAATTCACTCTGACTCCAGGGGTCAGTTATCAGGTGGCTGACAATGCCGAGCCTCATCGCTCCTTTACAAGCAAAGGGTCAAAACTATTTATCGTCGATTAATATGGCACATAACCGGTCGCTGAAGTGGTTATCGCATTTTGGGAACCAAAACAACTATCCGAAATACTGAAGCATTGATAAAAAAATGGCCCTCCTTTGGGCTTAGAGTGCTATTTTTGTGGGGCAATTTGGACTTCTAAGAAAAAATCTGCTGATGATATGGATGTGCAGCGATATCTTAGAAGGGAGATTGGGGGTATGAAAATGAAGGTTTAAGGTTTGAAAACAGTGGCTTTGGGGACGATAATTCTTAAATATCAGCAGATTAATTTGGTCCGACCCCAGTTAGCCAGAACACCTTGCCCAAACGCAAGTAGACGATGCCAACAAGACTCTTGCACCGGACCTCGTAACCTCGGCCGGTGAAGAGCACGTTATCTGCCAACGGACGGCAGAGGTAGGAGTGACAGAATATGGCTCAGAAATTTACTGAACAGATTCAAAAACGTATGAATTCAAAAAGCACGGAAGAACTACTCAATATTTGGGAGAAAAATGATAGGGGGGAATGGTCAGATGAGGCATTTGTAGCAATACAAAATATTCTAACCCAGAGAGGGGAGAATCTCCCCGGTCAATTAAATTACAAGAAAGAAATAAAGAATGATTCGAATGTATCGGGTGGCAGACGATTCGTCAACTTTATTGGTGATATAATTCTATTTAGAATCGCTCTGTTTTTGCTAATCATTCCCTTTGTAAACACAGATTTTATCCAAATGATAGCAAGGAATCCGGGATTAGACTGGCTATTTGGGATATGTTTGCTAATATTTTACTATTTCATTTTTGAAACAGCTTTTCAAAGAACACCAGCAAAATTTATTACCGGTACAAAGGTTGTGATGCAGAATGGCTCAAAACCTGATGCTGGTTTAATTGCCAAAAGAACATTGTCCAGATTTGTGCCCTTTGAGCCATTTTCCGGCAATAATGGAACCTGGTGGCATGATCGTTGGTCCAAAACGAGAGTAGTTAATAGTTAATTGTAATTACTCTCAACAGATAACAACGGCATTAGCCTAACAAGAATTTTCATCAAGGATGTTTCTATCCAAGAAAGTGTAGAGTGGTGTAATTAGATACTGGAGGACCTGTCAAAGGACTTCTTAAAAGCTCAGTGTATTAACCCTTTATAGCAGCTAACCAAAGGGATGGAGCTGACAGGAAAAGACGGGCGGTTTTTGTAAAATGCCGGACAAGCTTGTAAAGCATCCGGCCTGAAGCTCATCCCAAAACGTTGGACGAAAAACATTGGAGATAGAGAAAATGAAATCAGCATTGAAGTCATGCAGTTTGCTAATTTTCATATTTTTTATTTTAGGAGGTTGTGCAACAAATAGAGGAATAGTTACCCTCCAGGTACCTGAATCAAAAATGTCCCCCCAAACTAATGGCAAATCAATTTTCATCAAATCTGTCACTGACAACAGAGTATTTGAGGAAAAACCCAATTCACCAGAAATTCCATCTTTAGGATTTGGCGGAACGAACGCTGCTTCTATTGAAACAAAGAAAAGGGCAATCGCTAGAAAAAGAAACAGTTATGGCAAAGCTCTCGGAGATATTCTTTTGGACCAGAATCAAACTGTAGAAACAATAATTGCCGATTCTCTTAAAAAATCATTCTACGATCTTGGGTACAAAATATTATTCGATAAAGCAAACCTAGAGAAAGATACCATCATCATTGATGTCTCCATTGAAAAGTTTTGGTCATGGATGAACCCAGGATTCTGGGCTATAACATTAAGTTCTGAAATAGGAACTAAAATTATTTTCACGAATTACAATTCAGAACCAAAAGAAATATATGTAAAGTCAGAAGGAAGCTACCAGGTTGCTAGCGGAGGGAATTGGATAGAAATAATGAATAAAAGCCTTCAAGCATACAACTCCAAAGTAAAAGATAGCTTTAATTTATAGTACAAATTAGCCCAACCTTGCCGCTGCACTAGACCGGTGTTCCGCTGTCGCTCCACACCGGCAGTGAGCTGCGCGTTGGCTCCCTATGAGAGATGAAAAAACAAAATTCGTTAGTGAGAAGAACGTCGCGACAGAAAAATTCAAATTGGCAATGGGGTAGAAAGTTATAATTTTACAGTTTCCTATATCTGCCTAGTTGCATTTGGTGTATCCGGGCTTACCAAAGGAGGAACTCCTTGTCCTGATAAATGGAAAAGAAAAGGATCGCAGGCAACATAGCCTGCTGATTATC
>Ga0210121_1000174_pt1 | contig 19944 bp, 21 predicted proteins | sample Joice_ThreeSqB_D_FD_184873 | JGI IMG/M metagenome (GOLD analysis project Ga0210121, IMG submission 184873) | Wetland microbial communities from San Francisco Bay, California, USA, that impact long-term carbon sequestration - Joice_ThreeSqB_D1... | ecosystem: Environmental > Aquatic > Marine >... | reverse complement strand
TCCCGACAGCATGGTGGTCGCTCGCGACAGCGCGAAGGCGGAGCCGGAGCCGCCCGAACCGATCGACCGTCCGGGCATCCGATATCGCACGACCGTCGGGGCCCGGTATCGGTTCCCGCTCTCGGAGCCGGACAGCGACCCGAATCTCGACCCGGACTACTTTCTACAGCAGCCGATCGGTACAGGCTCGGCTGACATCGAGCTGGAGGTCTACCAGGATGTCGCGTTCGGGAGCCGACTTCTGGTCGTCGCGGGAGCCACGTACGGAATCCAGTTGCAGGACGATCTCGTTCGTCGAGTCGCCCCGCCGGGGCAGCCCTACGCTTACGCTTCCCAGAAAGTGACCGTGTCGCGCGACCTCGGGGACTTCCTCCAGGTGGTCATCTCGCCGCGCTTCGCGCTGGCCGAGGCGATGTCCCTGGCCGTCGAGTACACCTTCTGGAACAAGAAGAGCGACGTGTACGAGAGCTCGTCCGCCGGCGTCGACGCCACTCCTCTGGGTCTCGAGACCTCTCAGACGCGGCACATGCTGGGGATCGGGGCCTACTACCGGACGACCCGTCTGTTCGCCGCGGGACGAGCGGGCATGCCGATCGATCTGGCGTTCCTGTGGCAGACTTCGATCGCCGGTTCGGGAGGACTGACGCCCGCCGCCGGAATCACGACCTTGTCGGCACGGATTCCAATTCAGCTATTCTGAGAGCAGTTCGGCGGCATGGCGCCTGGCCGTCTCACGTCCCGGCTTCCCGCCCAGCATGCGAGCCAGCTCCTCGACCCTCTCCTCGCCGTCCAGCGTTCGAACCCGCGCAGCGGCCAGTCCGTCCGCCTGGACCTTCTCCACGTGCAGGTGAGTCGACGCCCGAGAAGCGATCTGCGGGAGGTGGGTGACGGCGAACACCTGGTGATTCCCGGCCACCATTGCCAGCCGTTCGGCCACCTGGTGAGCGACCCGGCCGCCCACGCCCGAATCGATCTCGTCGAATACGAGGGTCGGAACGTCGTCCACTTCGGCCAGCACCGTCTTGAGGGCCAGCATGACGCGGCTCAGCTCGCCGCCGGAGGCGACACGTGCCAGCGGCCCTGGGTCGAAGCCGGGGTTGAGACTCACGAGGAAGCTCACACGCTCCGAACCGTGCGGGCCCGGTACCTCCAGCTCCTCGAGCTCGACCTCGAAGCGGCCTCCCTCCATTCCGAGCTCGCCGAGCAGGCCCGTCACTTCCGCCTCGAGCCGTCGTGCCGCTTTCCGCCGCAGGTCCGTCAGGCTGCGGGCCACCTTCTGCAGCTCCTCGAGCGCTAGCTCCTCCTCCCGGGCCAGGGCGGCCAGGTCGAGCGCGCTTCGGTCCGCGGCGTCCAGCTCGTCTCGCGCTTCCCTGCCGGCCGAGATCACCGCCTCGACCGTGTCACCGTACTTTCGCTTCAGGCGGTGGATAAGGTCGAGCCGCTCGCGCAGCGCCGCGAGGCGCTCCGGATCGTGTTCGACCGAGCTGTGGTAGACGGACAGGCGCCTGCCGAGCTCCTCCAGGGTGTTCCGCGACTCCGCGTAGAGCTCCGCGATCTCCTCGGCAGCCGGGTCTATTCGGACCAGGTCCTCCATCCTCCGTCCCAGGCTGCCGAGACGGTCGACGAGCGATCCGTCGTCGGAGTAGACGGCCGAGTGGAGCGACGCCGACAGCTCCATCAACTCCTCGGAATGCTCCAGGCGGCGAGCCTCGCTCGCAGCCGCCCCGTCTTCTCCCGGTTGCAGGGCCGCCTCCTCGATCTCGCGGGCGCGGAATTCGAGGTAGTCGGCGCGCTCGCGCGTGGCCGAGGCCTCCGACCGGGTCGCGGCGATACGCCGCCGAACGTCCGCCAGGCGGCGGTGCGCCGCGTCTGTGCCGCTAGCGGCCTCCGTCGCCCCGGCGAACGAATCGAGGATGTCGCGTTGCGCGTCCCTCTGCAGAAGCGCCTGGTGCTCGTGCTGACCGTGCAGGTCTACCAGCCCGGCCCCGAGCCTCCGCACGAGAGCCGCCGTGGCGGGAGAGCCGTTGACCCAGGCCCGATTTCTGCCCTCGCGGACGACCTCGCGACGCAGGATCAGCCACCCTCCCTCCACCTCTATTCCCTGTTCCTCGCACGCCGCGACCAGTTCGGGACACTTGGAGCAGTCGAATACTCCCTCGACCAGCGCGCGGTCCCGGCCGGCCCGAACGACGTCAGACGAAGCCCGGTCGCCGAGAAGCAGTGACACCGCGCCCACGATCAGCGACTTGCCCGCGCCGGTCTCTCCCGTCAGCACGTTCAGCCCGGGTTGCAGATCGAGACGCAAGTCGTCGATCACCGCGTAGTCCCGCACGTGAAGCTCCTTGAGCATGGGCGGGTCAGTCAGCCGCGGGTCGCACGTCGCCCCACCGCATCTTCTGGCGGAGGACGGAGAAGAAGTTCTGATCCGGCATCCGGATGAGACGGACGGGGTGGGGAGACCGTCGCGCGGACACCCTGCCTCCTCCACCGAGCCGTCCGCCGCTCTGTCCGTCGACGGTCACCAGGATGCCGTCCATTCGACTCAGGATCTCCACATTGATCGTCGTGTCCGCCGGAACCACCACCGGCCGGATGGACATCGAGTGCGGGCAGATCGGAGTCGCCACGAGGGCGTCGAGCGAGGGAAACAGGATCGGCCCGCCGGCCGAGAGACTGTATGCGGTCGACCCGGTCGCCGTCGCGAGGACGATGCCGTCTGCACTGTACTGCCCGATCTCCTCCTCGTTCACCCACACCCGCATCGAGATGAGGCGCGCGAAGCCCCCCTTGTGCACGACGGCGTCATTGAGGGCGTAGAACGACTCTGTCGGCTCGGCAGATGCCATCCCCGCGGGTCCCTCCGTCGGGTGAAGACCGACTTCGAGCGCCAGCCTGGCTTCCTCCTCGTACTGCCTCTCGCGGAGCCTGTGAAGCAGTTCCTCCAGCCGGCCGAGCGGAACGCTGGTGAGGAAGCCCAGCTTGCCGAGGTTGCACCCGACCACCGGCACGTCGCGTGGCCCCGCCAGCCTGGCCCCTTTGAGCAGAGTGCCGTCTCCGCCGAGGGTGAGGAGGAAGTCCACTCCTTCGAGGCGCTCGTCGAGGGCCGGTCCCTCGCCGCCGAAGACGGCCATCAGGTCGGAGGTCAACACGAGATCGACCCCGTTCTCGGACGCTGCCGCCCGCAATCGGTCCATGATGTCCCGGAGCGCCGCGTGATGCGGTTGCGACAGCACGCCGACTCTCATTTCAGTGCGTCCTCTCGATCACGTACGATGCGATGGCCCGGAGGTCCTCCGGCCGAGCCAGGAGCTCGAGCTCGCCGATCGCGGCCTCGGCGAAGGCCCGGCTGATCCTCTCGGTCTCCTCGACTCCGTACAGCGCGGGGTACGTCGCCTTCCCCAGGGCCCGGTCACGCCCGCTCTCTTTCCCGATCTCACCGGCCGTGCCCCGCAGATCCAGAATATCGTCAACCGCCTGAAAGGCCAGCCCGAGGTCGAGTCCGAAGCGCCGGAGCGCCTCGATTTCCTCTTTCGGAGCCCCGGCCGCGATTCCGCCCATGACTGTGGACGCTGCGATCAGTCTGCCCGTCTTCCCGGAGTGGATTCTCTCCAGCTCCTCACGGGTCACTCCGCACCCTTCCGCACGCAGGTCCAGCAGCTGTCCCCCCACCATTCCCACCGCACCGGACGCGGCCGCGAGGACCGCGACCAGGCGATCGACCGTGGCCGGCCCCAGACCCAGGCGCGGCCCGGCCCTCAGGATCGCCCGCACGGCGAGCGGCATCAGGGCCGCGCCGGCCAGGACCGCGAGCGGCACTCCGAACTTGACGTGCACAGTCGGCCGGCCGCGCCTCAACACATCGTCATCCATGCAGGGCAGATCATCGTGCACCAGGGAGTACGCGTGTACCAGCTCGACGCTGAGCGCCAGGTCCGCGACGGCCCGGTTCTCTCCTCCCGCAGCCCGGTACGCGGCCATCAGGAGCAACGGACGAATCCTCTTTCCCGGACTCTGAACGGCGTAGCGCAACGCGTTGGCGACCGTCGAATCGAGTCGATCGAGCTCTTCGGCGAGGAAGGAGTCCAGGGCGTGATCGAAGGCAGACCGCATGCCGTTCATGGCGACGATCAGGCGGTCGGCCTGCACCGTACCATCGGGGCCCGCAGCGTCAGTCGAACTCGGATCCACCGGGATCCTCCGATGCGGAGTCCACCGGCCTGACCTCGAGCGAGCCGGCTGCGCCCTGGACCAGCTCCTCCACCTTTCCGTGCGCGTCCTCCAGTAGTCGCGAAGCCGCTCGCAGACGTTCCACGCCTCGCTCGAACAGCCGCAGCGCCTCGGCCAGGTCCAGGTCGTCTCGCTCCAGGGAATCGGCAATCTCCTCCATCTCCTCCAGAGCAGCCTCGAACGTCGGGTCTTCGCTCATCCGTCCTCCACCTCCGTCTCCAGCCTCCGCACCGCCCGCGCCTGGCACCGGACGATCGCGTCCACGACGCGCAGATCGAACTCAGCGGCCCCTTCGAACATGCGGCCACGTCTCAGAACCGCCCCATCGTCCCCCAGCGGGACCGCGTAGCCTCGCTTCAGAGTCGCCAGTGGGCTGAGGGCATCCAGCCGGGCCGACGCCAGGGCCAGGCGGCGGGACCTGCCCGCGAGGTCCTCGCGGACCGCCGTGGTCAGGCGGCGAGCTCCTCCTTCGACCCTCGCCTGACCCTGCTCGACCAGGCCGCGCAGCGCGGCGGCCATTCGGTCGCGCACTCCGAGCAGCCTCCGGACCAGGGCGGCAGACTCCGGCACTGCGGCCTCGGCGGCCGCCGACGGCGTGGCCGCGCGATGATCGGCGACCAGGTCGGCGATCGTGAAGTCGATCTCGTGGCCCACCGCCGACACGACCGGGACGGGACACGCCGCGATCGCCCGGGCGACGGACTCCTCGTTGAACGCCCACAGGTCCTCCACGGATCCCCCTCCCCGGGTCACGATGACCACGTCGCACGTACCGTCGCGACCTATACGATCCAGGGCGGCGACGATCTCCGGGGCTGCGTCCCGCCCCTGCACCCGGCAGTGCGAGACCAGAATCTGCGTCCAGGGCGCTCGGCGTTGAACGACGGCGATGACATCCCGCAGGGCTGCTCCCGACCGGGAGGTTACGACGCCCACGCGGCGCGGCACCATCGGCAGCGCCCTCTTGCGGGCCGCGTCGAGAAGCCCTTCTGTCGCGAGCCGCGCGCGCAGCCGCTCGAACGCGAGCCGCCACAACCCCTCGCCGCGCGCTTCAATAGCGCGGGCCACGAACTGGTACTTCCCGCCGGCCGAATAGAGGGTGAGACGCCCGAAGGCGCAGACCTCCATTCCGTCTTCGGGGTCGGTCGGAAGACCGCGGGCGTCGGAGCGGAACATGACGCCGTCGATCTGGGCGTCACTGTCCCGCAGGGTGAAGTAGCAGTGCCCGGAGGCGTGGCGCCTCCAGCGCCCGATCTCGCCCCGCACCCAGAGAGGTGCGAACGAGGCCTCGAGCACCTCGCGGACGGCCTCGTTGACTTCGGCGACCGACACCGCCGTCGCGGGGGTGCGCCCCGGCTCGGCGACCTGCCCGATTCCCTCGATGACCGTCTCCTTCAGTCGGTGCCGGAAAGACGTCTCGCCGCGGTCACCGTATTCTTGAGAAGCATGGCGATCGTCATCGGGCCGACTCCACCCGGTACGGGCGTGATCCACGAGGCCTTTTCCGCCACCTCGTCGAACGCGACGTCGCCGACGAGCCGATAGCCGCGCTCCCGACTGTCGTCGTCCACCCGGTTGACGCCGACATCGATCACGACGGTCCCCTCGGAGACCATGTTGCCGGTCACGGCGTTGGGCCAACCGACGGCGACGATCAGGAGATCGGCCAGCCGCGTGATCGCACCGAGGTCATCCGAGCGGCTGTGCGCGATGGTCACCGTCGCGTTCGCGAACGGCTCTTTCTGCGACAGGATGGTCGCCATCGGCCGGCCCACGATGTTCGACCGGCCGACGATCACGGCGTGCTTCCCTGCCGGATCGTAACCGATGTGCTGCAGCATCACCTGGATGCCCGCCGGCGTGCAGGGTCGGAACGCGCTTCTGTCGCCGCTCGCCATCCGGCCGACGTTCACCGGGTGGAATCCGTCCGCGTCCTTCTCGGGGCGGATCCTCTCCATTACCGTCTTTTCGTCCACGTGATCGGGCAGCGGGAGCTGCACGAGAATGCCGTGCACCGCGGGGTCCTCGTTCCACGAATCGAGGACCGCCAGGATCTCCTCTTCCGGCGTGTCGGCGGGTAACCGCAAATCCACGGCCTTGATGCCGACCTCCGCGCACATCTTCTCCTTCATGCCAACGTAGACTCTGGACGCAGGGTTCTCACCCACCAGCATTACCGCGAGACACGGCTCGACTCCCGCTGCCTTGAGCTCCGCCACTTCCAGAGCCACTCCGTCTCGAACGGCCTGCGCGATCGCCTTCCCGTCTATGATCTGAGCGGACATGTCGACTCCTCGTATCTATCCGTGGCGGGCTCCGCGTCCCTTACCGCGCGAAGTTCACGGCGCGGGTCTCCCGCACCACCACGACCTTGATCTGTCCGGGGTACTGCAGCTCCTCCTCGATCCGGCTCGCCGTCTTCTCGCTGAGCGCCGCCATCTCCTCGTCCGACACCTTCTCCGGAATCACCATGATGCGGATCTCGCGGCCCGCCTGGATGGCATACACCTTGGACACGCCCGTGTAGGACCGGGCGATCTCCTCGAGCTTCTCCAGCCGCTTCACGTAGTGCTCGAACGACTCCCGCCGGGCGCCCGGGCGGGCTCCGGAGATGGCGTCGGCCGCCGTGACGAGGAACGTCTCGGGATAGCGAGCCGGCTCTTCGCCGTGGTGGGCGCGAATGGCGTTCAGCACCGGGTCCTTCTCTCCGGCCCTCTTGCACAGTTCGTAGCCGATCTCGACGTGGCTTCCCTCCTGCAGATGGGTCAGCCCTTTGCCGATGTCGTGCAGCAGCGCCATCCGCTTGCACATCTCCACATCGACGCCGAGCTCGGCCGCCATGTTGCCGGCCAGAAGCGCTACTTCCCGGGCGTGCATCAGCTGGTTCTGGCCGTAGCTCGTGCGGAACTTGAGGTTGCCGAGGACTTCCAGGAGCGACTCCGGCAGGTCGTGAATTCCGAGCTCGTAGAGCGTCTCCTCCGCCGCCTCGCGCATCTCTCCCTTCAGGTCCTCTGCCGCCTTCTCCACGACCTCCTCGATGCGGCCCGGGTGAATGCGGCCGTCGGCCACCAGGCGCTCCATCGCGATCCGGGCGACCTCACGCCGGATCGGATCGAAGCTCGACAGGATGACGGCCTCGGGGGTGTCGTCGACCACGACATCCACGCCCGTGGCCGCCTCGAAGGAACGGATGTTCCGACCTTCCCTTCCGATGATGCGGCCCTTCATGTCGTCGCTGGGCAGGGGTACGACGGACACGGTGATCTCTGAGGAATGGTCCACCGCGAGGCGCTGTACCGACATGGCGATGATCTTGCGGGCCTCCCGCTCCGCCTCTCGCCGCGCCCTCTCGCGAATGTCACGCACCGTCCTGGAGGCTTCCGCCTTCGCCTCGTCCTCGAGCCGGGCGATCAGCTCGGCCCGCGCTTCCCTCGCTGTCAGTCCGGCGATCTTCTCCAGTCTCTGCGTCAGCTGTGCGCGCTCCGCCGTCACCCGCTCCCGCTCCGCCTTCACCTCCTCACGGCGCTGCCCCACCTCCTCTTCCCTCTGCGCCAACCTCTCCTGCCGCTGGTCGAGCACGTCCAGCTTTCGCTCGAGGCCTTCCTCCCTCTCGCTCAGCCGCTTCTCCGTCTTCTCGAGTTCGGCCCGCCGCTGCTCCGCTTCTTCCAGCAGCTCCTGCTTCAGACGGTAGCCCTGTTCCTTGCCTTCCAACTCTGCAGCGCGCCGGAGGCCGTCCGCCTCGACGCGTGCCGCCTCCAGCACTCCCGTGGCCTCATCCTGGGCCAGGCGTTTCGCCGCCCGGGCCTTCCGAACCTCCAACGCTCGTCCGACCACGAATCCGACCAGGAGAGCCGCCGCAGCGGCAACAATGGTCATCAGGTTATCCATCGCTGACTCCATCTATCTGCAGGAAAACGGGTCCGCGCCGTCCCGGCTCCAGTCCCGACCGTCGGCTTCCGGGCCATCAGCAGCCGGTACGCCGACCCCCATAGCAAAAGGCCGGCGGCCTCTCCGAGGCCCCGCCGGCCCGACGCACAGCCAACCGGGCGCGAAACTGCTTCGCGCGAGCCGTGCGATCTATGCGTCCACTCGACCGTCAGCGATAGCCAGCGCCCACCTCGTCGGTCGTTCCAAGTTGCCCCGTCCGTCCCTCGACCGCAAGCCGCATCAGTCCTTGGGGACGACCGCCCCGACTCGCTCGCGCAGCGCGCTGACCCTCGCCAGCATTTCCTCCGAGCCCTCGGTCAACTGCCTTCGGGTCCGGAACAGCTCGTCGGTGATCTGGAGGGCCGCCAGCACTGCCGCCCGGTGGGGCTCGGCCACCTGGCCGCGCACGTGGGCCTGCTGCACCGCATCGTCCACGTAACGGGCGCACTCGAGCGTGTATTCCTCTGGGGCGTCGGTCCGAATCGCGTACTCCTCCCCGAAGATCGTGACCCGGACCGTGGCCCGTTCGGTACCTTCGCTCATCGCATCGCTCCTCAGCCGGCGGACTCGTCTTCCATCACGATCAGGCGCCCGCGGATCCGCTTCGCGCGGATTCGCGCTTCCCTGAGCACTTCCCTGAGGCGAGAGTTCTCCTCGGTCAGCTCCTGCAGCCGGCGCTCCAGAGAAGCCGGATCCGACATGTCCACTCCGGACTTGGCGAGCAGTCCGGTGAGCCGTGCGTGTTCGCCTTCCGCTGCCGACGTGCGGCTGCGGTATTCCTCGAGCTCGCGGACGAGCCGGTCTACACCCTTCTCGAGGGCGCCGAGCTCCCGCTCGACGGCGGCGACATCACGAGGAACGGATTCTGGCATCGAATCGGTCCTCCAGGTTGGCAGTGATCGAGCCCACGGCGTCCTCCACCTCCTCGTCACGCAGCGTCCGGTCGGGTGCCCGAAAGACGAGGCGCCAGGCCAGGCTGCGCTGGCCGACCTCGACCTTCTCGCCCTCGTAGACGTCGAACAGGTCCACGGACTCGAGGGTCGCCGGGGCAGCCGAAAGGATCGCTTCTCCGACGGCCGCCGCCGCCACCTTCCTGTCCAGGACGAGTGCGAGGTCGCGCGACACGGACGGGAACGTCGGAAGGTCGCGGAAGATGCGACCTTCCGCCAGACGAACCGCGTCGAGTCTGAATTCGGCTGCGTACACCGGCGCTGCCCATACCGGCGAATCCACGGCCTCGTCCCGGACGCGACCGGCAACGCCCACGAGGCGGTCCCCCTGGAAGATGCAGAGCGATTCGCTTCCGAGCCACGGTCGCCAACCGAGCGGCAGACCCTCCGAATCCGCGGGCGGCTCTCCGGGTCGGATATCACCGATCCCGAGCCCGTCCGCTGCTTCCTCCAGCAGACCCATCAGATCCCACATTTCCATGTCCCCGGCGGACCCTGTCCAGTGGGGAGGCGCTCTCAAACCGGTGATCGCGACGCCTGCCCGCGTCTCCTCGACCACGGAAAGTACAGCCCCCGAAGGCTCGCCTCCGCCCGACCCCGCTTGAAACACGTTTCCGATTTCGAACAGCCTGACGTCTCGGTGCCCTCGGGACCAGTTGTGCTCGACTCGACCCAGGAGGATCGGCACGAGGTCCGTGCGGAGGAACGCTTCGGCCTCCGACAGCGGCTTCAACAGGCGAGCGGGCCGACCCGATGTGCGACTCCGCGAGGCAAACGTGGCGCTGCGGGCTTCCAGCAGCCCGCTTGCGGACAGGAACCGGCGGGCCCGGTCGGCCCGCCGCCAGACCGGACTGTCCGGAACCGTACTGGGACGGAAAGAACGATCCTCCTGCGGAAACGACTCGTAGCCATAGCGACGCGCCACCTCCTCCAGGAGATCCACCTCCTCTCGCACGTCCGTCCGCCAGCCGGGCACTCCGACCGTGAGCTTCCCGGATGTCTCGGTCGAGCCTCGCGGACCCTCCACGCTGAAGCCGAGGGGTTCGAGAAGGGCCGCGATCTGCCCACCGGAGAGACGCAGCCCGAGCACCGACCGGACCCGGGACGGTCGGAGGGAGATGCGTGGAGGATCGGGCACCGGCCGGCCCACACGAATCGCCTGCTCGTCCGCAGCGCCTCCCGCCGTCGCCAGGATCAGCTCGACGCAGCGTTGGATCGCGGTCTCCATCCCCGACTCGTCGATCCCTCGCTCGAACCGGTACGACGCTTCGGTGGACAGTCCCGTCTCGAGTGCCGTGTGCCGCGTGTGCCGTGGATCGAAGGCCGCACATTCGATGAGCAGATCGGTGGTCTCGGTCGAGACCTCCGAATCGGCGCCTCCCATCACTCCGGCCAGCGCGATCGGCCGCTCCGCGTCGGCGATCACACTGACCTCCGGCCCCAGCTCGTGCTCGGTGCCATCCAGGGTCGTGTGCGCCTCGTTCCGGGCGGCCCGCACCCGGATCTCCCGTCCTGAGATGCGCGCGAGGTCGAACGCGTGCAGCGGCTGATTGAGCTCCAGGAGCACGTAGTTGGTCGAATCCACCACGTTGTTGATGGGCTGAGAGCCCGCGGCCCGCAGCCTGGCCTGAAGCCACTGCGGGGACGGGCCGACTTCGACCCCGCGGACGATTGCCGCCAGGTAGCGAAAGCAGCGTTCCGGATCCTCTATCGTGACCGTGACGTGGCCGGCCGATGCGGACTGCCTGCCGGTCTTCCACCTCGGGGACCACTCGGGACCTCCGAAAGGGGGCAGGGCGATGTCGCCTATCCCCCCGGGCGCCAGCTCGCGGGCGACTCCGACGTGGCAGGCCAGGTCGACCCGGTTGGGAGTGAGGTCCACCTCGAGCCGCGCATCGGGCATTCCCAGAGCTTCCGGCAGTGACTCTCCAGGCAGGTGATCGTCGGCCAGGCGCATGATGCCTGCCGAGTCACGACCGAGGCCGAGCTCCTTCTCGGAACACAGCATGCCGTTGCTGATCTCGCCGCGGATCTTCCGCCGCTCGATCCTGAACCCGCCGGGCAGGATGCCGCCCGCCGGGATGAACGGGTACAGCCCCTGCTCGTCGATGAGCGGAGCTCCGCACACGACATCGAGCACTTCGCCCGTCCCCGCGTCGACCCGGCAGAGCGACAGCCGATCCGCATCCGGGTGCCTCCGGACCTCGAGGACGCGAGCCACGACGACATCGTCCAGGCCCGTGCCGACGGGCTCCACCCGATCGACCGGAACGGCGCGGGAGCTCAGCGAGGCAGCCAGCTCCTCGGCGGTGCCCTCGATCGTGGGGGCCAGCGATTGCAGCCACTTCACGCTCAGGTCCATCAGGCGAACTGCTCCAGGAAGCCGACGTCCGCTTCGTACAGCACGCGGATGTCCGGGATGCCGTACCGCAGCATGGCGATCCTGGCCGGTCCCATGCCGAAAGCGTACCCGGTGTAGCGCTCGGGATCGTAGCCCACCGCCTCGAAAACCGCTGGATTCACCATTCCGCTGCCCATGATCTCGATCCAGCCGGTGCGCTTGCAGACGGCGCATCCCGAGCCTTCGCAGATCATGCAGCTGACGTCCACCTCGGCGGACGGCTCCGTGAACGGGAAGTAGGACGGGCGGAACCGGGTGCGCGTGGAGGCGCCGAAGAAGCGGTGCACAAAGTAATCGATGGCTGCCCGGAACTCGATGAAATCGATCCCCTCGTCGACCGCGAGCCCCTCGACCTGCTCGAAAGCCGGAGCGTGCGACGCGTCGTACGGGTCCCGTCGAAACGCCATTCCTGGAGCGAGGATCCGCACGGGTGGATCGTGCTCCATCATCACTCGGGCCTGCACGGGCGACGTGTGCGTCCTCAGAAGGACTCCCTCGTCCAGGTAGAACGTGTCGTGCATGTCCGCCGCCGGGTGGTCCAGCGGGATGTTGAGCGCCGTGAAGTTGTGCCAGTCCGTCTCGACTTCAGGACCCGCTGCGCGCGTGAAGCCCAGTTCCTTGAAGATGTCGCAGATCTCGTCGATGACGATGGAGACCGGGTGCACTCCACCGCGCCACGGTCGCCGGCCCGGCATCGTCAGGTCGACCGGCGCGACTTCGCTTCGATCGGCGAGTGAAGCCAGCTGGTCGGCCCTGATCCGGATCGAGGTCTCAAGCGTCTCCTTGACCTCGTTGGCGACCTTCCCTGCCTCCGGACGCTCCTCGGGAGGCACACTCCGCAGACCCGACAGAGCGCGGGAGAGGAGACCCTTTCGTCCCAGGAAGCGGACGCGTGCCTTCTCCAGAGACTCGGCGTCGGCCGCCCCGTCGATCGCAGCGAGAGCGTCCTTCCGGATGGTCTCGAGCGTCTCTCGCAGGTTGACCGGCTCGTCCTTCGAACTCAATGCGCGTGCTCTTTCGCCAGCTTCGCCAGCTCCGCGAAGGCGTCGGGCTCCCGTACCGCCAGATCGGCCAGTGCCTTGCGATCGAGGTCGACCCCCGCATTGCGGAGACCGGAGATGAAGCGCGAATAGGACAGGTCGTGCTCCCGGCTCGCGGCGTTGATCCGCGCGATCCACAGTCGACGGAAATCACGCTTGCGCCGCCTGCGGTCGCGGTACGAGTAGGCCCACCCCCGCTCCACGGCGTTCTTCGCCGTACGGTACAGCTTGGAGCGAGCGCCGAACTGACCGCGCGCCTGCTTCAGCACTTTCTTCTTCCGCTTGTTTCGCGCGACGCTCGTCGTCACACGCGCCATATCGATACCCTCTTCTTTCTATCCCGTGCTTCCATAAACCCGTTCGGGACTCTCGCTCGAGCGATCGTCCGACATGTCGTTCGCTCAGCCTCCCAGCAGTCTACGCACCCTGCTCTCGTCAGCCTTCGAGACGAGCGTCTTCTTTCGGAGATTCCGCTTTCTCTTCGGGCTCTTCTTGGTCAGGATGTGACTGTGAAACGCCTTGTTGCGACGGAACTTCCCTGATCCGGTCTTGCGGAATCGCTTGGCCGCTGACCGGTTGGTCTTCTGCTTCGGCATGCTCGCCTTCCCTTTCTGACTAGCCCTTCGGACCGATGAGCATCGTCATGGTCCGACCTTCCTTGCGTATGTCCGACTCGACGTTGCCGAGTTCCTCGAGTTCTCCCTTGACGCGCTCGAGGACTCGGACGCCGAGTTCGGGATGTGTCATTTCCCGTCCCCGGAAGCGGAGCGTGAACTTGACCTTGTCGCCATCCTCGAGGAACCTCCTGGCGTGCCGGAGCTTGAAGCCGAAGTCGTGATCCTCGATCTTCGGCCGCATCTTGATCTCCTTCACGTGGATGACGTGCTGCTTCTTCTTCGCCTCTCGTGCCTTTCGCGCCTGCTCGTACTTGAACTTCCCGTAATCCATGATCCTGCAGACGGGAGGACGCGAGTTCGGCGCCACCTCGACCAGGTCCAAACCCTGCTCCGCGGCGATCGATCGTGCCTCGTCGGTGGAAACGATGCCCACCTGCTCTCCGTCCGCGTCGATCAGGCGGACCGGGCTGATGCGAATCCTGTCGTTTACGCGCAGCTCTTCTTGGCTCACTTCACCTCTTCCAGGGCCTTGTGCATCCGTCACCGATCCGCCGGGCCCGCGGCGAAGCGACGACCACGAAAAACGCCCGTTCGGCTTGGGCCGACCGGGCATGCACGACACGGCTGCGATCCTCAGGGGACCGCGCCATCGTGTAGGACCCGGCAGCAGTGTCCGCGGCCCGGGGGCGGCGACACGCCGAAAGGTGGGAGTCAGGCTCCACTTTCCGTGTTTTCAGGGCGAGCAAGTTATGAGCGGCGTGCCCGAGTGTCAACGCGCGGCGGCCAGCTTCAATCCGATGCTGCCTGCACGGGGTCGAGCACGCTCTTCGACACGCTGAGAACGCCAAGCTCGTCGCGCGACACGCCCCACAATGTGTCGCCGCGAGCCTCGGGACGCGGCGTGGACTCGATGCGGACCGCGGACTCGACCCGCCAGCGCCGGCCGCCCTCGAACTCGAACAGATCGAAGCCCGGCACGGGCGGGCGCTCGATGGGACGTACCCATAGTCTCCCGGCCGCGTCGCCGAAGAAGGACTCGAGTGCCGGCCATTCCCGGGGAATGCGCTCCAGGTCGTAGTCAAGATCAGGGCTCGTCCGGGCGCCGAGCTCCGCGAGGGCTGAATCGAGCGCGACTCGCGTGACGGGCACGGACGAATATTGCTTTTCGACCCGGCGCACGGTGTCCCCTCCCGGGACGAACTCCACGAGCCGGTAGCGCTTCGTATCGGCCTCCCAGACGCTGCCGCGCGGCGTCAGCTCCCTGCGAAGACCCGAAGTGAATGGGATCGAGACCGAGACCCCCCTCCTTCGCCCCGAGGAGTCGATCTCGTACACGAGGAAGCGATCCGCGGGTGGCAGGGGCAGCGCGAAGGTGTCAACCGGGACGATCCCGGAGGCGACTCCCTCGGGGTCCCGCATAATATCCGACCGGACCAGGATCAGCTCGTTGCCCCTCGCGGTGGACCTGAAAGTGGCATCCAGCAGCCGTCCCTCCGGGTCGAAGCCACCGAGCCACGGAACGGAGTATCCGCTCGCCGGCCTCGGAAGGTCTGCCAGGTGGGCGCCCGCCGTGTCGTACAGCGAGTAGCGGTTGTTCGCCACGTCCAAGATCCACACGGTTCCGCCCGGTTCGCTCGCGATCCCCACCGGAGCCGACAGCTCACCCGGCCCCGCTCCGGGACGGCCGTAGGTTCGCAGGAAGGCGCCATCGCCGTCGAACACGCGTACTTCCCGGCTCAGGCCGTCCACGACGTGCAGTCGGCCGAGCCCGTCCACCAGCAGGGCGGTGATGTCGCCGAACAGCTCAGGCCCGGCCTCCTCCGTCCGACCGATTCTCCAGCGCTCCGACAGGCGACGCGTGTCCATCAAACCGGTCGATCCCGCGGGACCGGGCGCCTCGCACCCGGCCAGCCACAGAAATGACGCCGGAGCGAGAATCCACAGCCGTGAAACTACATAATACAACATACAATAAATCGTTATATATCAAGCAATTCTGTCTTGACAGCCAGGATGATGTTGCGACTCCCGACAGAACTCGGCGTCCGGCCGAGGACGGCGGTCTGCCCCGCCCTGACCCTGACCGTGGTGCCGAACACCGTGCGCGACCCGGCGTGGAACCTCATTTCGAGCTGGACACTGCCGCCCGAGGAGTCCGTGCGGACATCCCGGATCGTGGCCTCGATCGCCGACGGCCCGAGATCGGGAACGTCGAATTCCTGGAAGACCTCGTTTCCCTCCGTCCCGTTCACCATCACCTCGCCGAGCAGTCGGTACCCTTCGAATCGGAACAGCTCGCGCAGCGCCGACTCGACGTCCGCGATGCGCGGATCGACATCGGATTCCCCGTTCGCCTCTATGATCTGGAACGTGACGCGCACCGCGGGAGTGGGCCGGTCGAACTCGAGCAGCGTCTCTTCGATTCGCCGGAGGTTGTCCGGAGTCTCGCGCACCGTGAGCTTTCCCTCGACGACGCTCGCCATTCCTGGAGCCCCGGGCCGGCTCGCGTACACGTAGGGCTCCACGAGGGACTCCGCGACCCAGTCCTCGAGGTGCAGGATCTCGAACGTCCGCGTCTGCAGCTCGGGCGCCTGATCCCGAGAGCACCCGACAGCGACCGACCCCAGGATCAGCAGCGCGCACAAGCGGACTCCGTGTCGGAACCTCGACCTGATCGTCATTCTCCCCTCCCCTGATAGAACCAGAACACCACCACGTCCTCGTTCGCGGACTCCATCACCATGACGCTCTCACCTGCGGGCACGTCGACCTCGGGCGTGAACGCCTCGGCCCTCGCGACGGGCGTCGCACCGCCATCGATTCCGGACGAATCGAAACCGGGCCCGTCGCCGAGGAAACGGATCGCCAGGATCCCGGCCGCGACCGCCGCCGCGACCGCCCAGGGTGTCCGGCGCACCCGGCGACGTGGCGCGTCCTCGCGCGAGGCAGCTCGCACCGCATCCTCGAGGCCCCGCTCGGGTCCAAGGAGGGCGAGGCCGGCCGCGAGGTCGTCGTTTGCCGCGAGGATGCGCTCTGCCGAATGCGCACACTCGGAACAGGTAGCCAGGTGCCGGGCGAGCTCGTCCTCCACTTCCACTCGGCCGGCGGGCCCGAGATCCGGCGCACGCGCGGTCAAGGCCGATCGGATGACCCCCGGATCGGTTTCCAGCAACAGGTCGCGGCAGCTTCCGCAGTTCATTCCGCCTCCTCCGCTCCCGGCGCCTTTTCCAGCAGCCGGCCCCGTAACGTTCTCCGGGCGCGCAGCAGGTGGACCCTGAGGGTGGAAGGACGGATGCCGAGCATTTCGGCGGCCTCCGCCTGTCCGATCCCCTGCAGGTCCACCAGGTCCATCGCTTCGCGCTGTCGGGCCGGCAACGCTTCCAGAAACTCCATCACCACTTTCCCTATCCTCTCGGTCTCCATCTGCTCCACGACCGCCGGCGGGCCTGTCGAGACCGCCGGTGCGACACGCGAAGCGTAGATCTCCTTGAGCCGGACGACCCGCCTCCCCCGCCGTCCCACGTCGAGCGCCGCGTTTCGGACCACGGCGTAGAGCCAGGTCTCGAACCGCGCGGCTCCCTCGAACTTCCGGAGGCCCCGGTGCATGCGCAGGAGTGCCTCCTGCGTCGCGTCCTCCGCATCGTCCACATCCCCTGTCCGCACCAGGGCCCACCGGAAGATCTGATCCCGGTACATCCCGACCAGCTGCTCGAAGGCCGACGAATCCCCGCTTCGGGCTCTCCCGACCAGGAACGGCACGATCTCCGGATTCTGGGGCTCCGTCACGCACACTCCGTGGAACCGGGTTCGCCAGTGAGACGTGAGATGGACGGTATCTGCTTACCGACCGGGTAACCGCGCATGTAATCTTTTGGGGTCGAGCGGCAAATAGAATATGAGGCCGGGTGCGAATACCTGCAGGTGACGATGGTCCATCCGGCATCGCTCACGCTTGGATCTGGTCCGGGGCCGGTGCGGGGCGCAGCGAGCCGAGAGGCTCGAACCGGTTCCCGGTCAGGTCCGCCGCCTGACCCCTCCCCTCCGCGATTCGCGACAAGGATCGTTCCCTCGCGCCGTGCAGGCGGCCCGAGCCAACCCTTCGGGTGCATTCCGTGTCTCATGAGCGAACTGACGTGGACCCACCGGACTCTCCGGTGACGCAGTGCGATCAACCGGGACAGGACGCTCCATGACGATCGACGGCCGGCTCTACGACTCGACCGCGCGCCGCATCCTGATAGCGGCCTGGGCCGTGATCGCGGTCGTGGCGCTGGCCATCGGCCTGGCGGGCTGCGCCGGGGAGGCTCCGGCGCGTGGCTGGGGCGGCACGGTGGATACACTGAGCAGCGGTCAGATCTCCGTCTACAATCCGAGAGGCTCCCTGTGGACGCCGGGAGACGAGTGGCTGATCGAGGAAGACCTCCGGATCGGGGCGCTTGACGAGACGGGACCGGACATGCTCGGATCGATCACCGACTTCGCGGTCGATCGGCTCGGTCGAGTCTGGGTGTTCGAGGGACAGGCACAGGAAATCCGAGTGTTCGATGGCGACGGACGGTACGTCAGGACCGTGGGGCGGCAGGGTGAAGGTCCCGGTGAGTTCAACCGCGTGATCGGAATGGACTGGGGAACGGACGGCAACCTGTGGATCGCGGATCCGTCCAACAACCGCCTCTCGGTGGTGGATACGACCGGAGCCTTCGTGGCCAGCCACCCCACGATCGGCGGCGTCGTGGTCCAGCCCTGGCCGGGAGGGTTCGACGACGAGGGACGGTTCTACACCTACGGGGTGGACACGTCCGTGGATGACGACTTCGCGCTCGTCATGGTACGTCACGGACCGGACCTGCAGCCGATAGACTCGGTCGCTCCGCCGGAGTACCCCGGCGAGCGCGAGTACTTCGAGCTCAAGAACGAGGACAACTGGTGGAGGACCGGAGTCCCGTTCACACCGAGCATCGAATGGCGCCTCGCCAGAGATGGAACTTACTGGGCCGGACTCACCGGTGAGTACCGGATATTCCAGCTCAGCTGGGCGGGCGACACGCTCCGCTCGATTCGCAGGGATTACGACCCGTTGCCGGTCACCTCGTCCGACGTGGCGGAGGCCAGAGAGAACCTGAAGGACTTCATCGACGCAGGAGGCAAGCCCGACTGGTCCAGGATCCCCTCCCACAAGCCCGCGTTCGAGGACTTCGTGCTGGATGACGCCGGGAACCTGTGGGTCCAGGTCGTCGCCCCGGAGGGAGACGAGCAGCGGCTGTTCGACGTCTTCGACGCCGAGGGGCGGTACCTGGGTGAAGTCCAGTTTCCGTTCCCGGTGGAATTCTATCCGCCGCCGGTGATCCGGGCCGGCTACCTGTACGCGATCACCCGGGACGAGCTCGAGGTGCCGTTCGTGGTCAGGGCCAGGATCGAGCGGCCCCTCGCCGGCTGAACCGCTCGCTCACTTTCCCCCCGCCAGGCGCCGGGTGGCGGCATCCAGTCGCCCGGGAGTTCCCACGTCCATCCACGCCGCTCCGCTGACATCGAACGGCATCACCCCGGCGCCCGCCGCCGCGAGCCTCAGGTACGAGCGCACGATGGAGAACACCCCTCTATCCGCCAGTCTGCCGAGGATCCGCGGCGAGACCGCGTGGACCCCGGTGAAGGCAGCCCGCCACTCGGCGTTCGATGGCCTCCTCGCCCATTCCTCGACCCCCGTTCGGGAATCCACCCGACCGCACAAACCGTCCTCGTCGAACACGAGCAGACGACCAGAAGGGCGGCGGTTGACCGCCAGCGTGGCGATCTTCCCGGATGCTTCGTGCTCCCGCGCTAAGGCGGTGAGATCGATGTCGGAGATCACATCGACGTTGTGGAGCAGGATCGTCCGGTCTCCCCGGAACAGTCCGGCGGCGTGCAGCAGCCCGCCGCCCGTCTCCAGAGGACCGTCCGGCTCATGTGAGATCAGGACCCACGCCCCACGCCAGGACCACGGAGAGTCGGGTTCTCCGGTCGCCCCCGGTCCCTCGGGACAGGCCCTCTCGAAGAACTCCACGATGCGATCCGCGTGGTGGTGGACGTTCACCACGATGCGGGTGCAGCCGGCTTCCGTCAGCCGGTCGAGCGCGATCTCCAGAAGCGTCGCCGCACCCAGCTCGATCAGGGCCTTGGGCGTGTCGCGAGTCAGCGGATAGAGACGCGTGCCCAGACCGGCGGCGAAGATCATCCCGTCCACGGCAGCTCAGCTCTGCCCGCCGTCACGAGCGGGCCAGTGGACCTGCTCGCGATGGTGCACCCGGACCCGAACGTCGGGAAACACGCCCTCCACGTGCTTCGCCAGCCGTTCCGCGAAGTACACCGAGCGGTGCTGTCCCCCCGTGCAGCCGAACGAGACCGTGAGGCTCTCGAAGCCGCGGCGCAGGTACTCGGTGACGTGCGCCTCCGACAGATCTCGCACGGCAGCCCAGAACGATGCGGTGGCCTGATCCTTCTCGATGAACTCGATCACCGCCGGGTCCAGACCGGTCTGCGAGCGGTATTCCGGCTCCCGGCCCGGGTTGGGCACCGCCCGGCAGTCGAACACGAAGCCGCCGCCGTGCCCGTCGACCGGCTCGGGGTAACCGCGTCGGTAGCTGAAGCTGAACACGTGCAGGGTGAGACCCGGTTGGCTCGGCAGGGCGTCCGGCCCCGACCAGGCGGACGCGATGTGCGCGAACACACGCTCGAGCTCGGGGACCCGAACGGGCAGGCCCTCTTCGAGGAGGGATCGGAGGTTGCGGGCCGCGAACGGAACGCTG
>Ga0210121_1000172_pt1 | contig 20015 bp, 15 predicted proteins | sample Joice_ThreeSqB_D_FD_184873 | JGI IMG/M metagenome (GOLD analysis project Ga0210121, IMG submission 184873) | Wetland microbial communities from San Francisco Bay, California, USA, that impact long-term carbon sequestration - Joice_ThreeSqB_D1... | ecosystem: Environmental > Aquatic > Marine >... | reverse complement strand
GTGCTTCACGAGGGGCCGGGCACCAGCGCCCGCTCGAAGCTGTACTGGGATCACAGGCAGTTCACCGACTTCAGCTTCATGACCCTCGTGATCCGCACGGCGGGGGACCCGTTCAGCGTGCTTCCGGCCGTACGCCGGGAGCTTCACTCGCTGGATGCCGACATCCCGATGTACAACGTGCGGACAATGGCGTCGTACCTGTCCGACTCGGTATCACGGAACCGGTTCGCCCTCCTGGCCCTGGCCGCCTTCGCCGCGGTCGCGCTGATCCTGGCGATCGTGGGCGTCTACGGCGTCCTCTCCTATGCCGTGTCGCTGCGCGCGCGGGAGATCGGGATCCGTGTGGCGCTGGGCGCCGGAGGCAACGCCATCGGCGGAATGATCCTGCGTCAGGGCGCCATCGTCGCGACGGTCGGACTGGCGGCGGGACTCGCCGGCACCGTGGGCCTGACCCGCTTCCTCGGGGGCCTTCTGTACGGAGTAGGTCCCACGGACCCTCTCACGCTCGGCTTCGTGGCGGGGCTGTTGCTCGCGACGGCCCTGGCGGCGAGCTGGATCCCGGCCCGTCGGGCTGCCCGCACCGATCCTGCCTGCGTGCTGCGTGGAGAGTAGCCGGGCCGGGCCCGGCGGGACTCAACGGCTGGCAGGGAGAGCGGCCGGGGACTCGCCCCGACGGGCCGGATCCCGCCCCCATGCCCGGTACAGCTCCGCGAGGGACGAGTCCGGAGAAACCCCGCCCGGCGGGACGGGGCGCTCTGCTTCTCCGTACAGCCGCTTCGCCTCCAGGAGCTCGGCCTCCGCCTGCTCGAAGCGACCCGCCGCAGCATGCGCCCGGGCCGAAGTCGTGAGGGCCTCCGCCACCCTCCAGTTCCCCGACCCGAACGTGGCGGAGTAGATGCTCATCGCGCGCGCCGCGTGATACGCCGCGCTGTCGGGCTGGCCCAGTTCGACCCACGCCACGGCCATGCCGTGGTGCACGGCCGCGACGTCCGGGCTGTCCCCCTGCTGGCGTATCAGGGTCGGCAGCGCCGACCTATACTGCTCCATGGCGCCCTCCCAGTCCCCGACGCGCGCCCGCTGATCTCCGTACGCTCCGATGGCGTGCGCCGTCACCGCGTTGTCGGGTCCGAGCGTGCGCAACCGAAGGTCCACCGTCTCCCGCAGATAGTCATCGGCCTCCTCGAAGCGCCCCCTCCGGTTGGCCAGGTCGGCCAGCCCTCCCAGGCCGTGGACGAGGTTCGGATAGTCGTCGCCCAACAGGCGGCGCTGCATGGCGAGGGCTTCGAGGTACAGGCTCTCGGCCTCCGCATAGTCCTCGGGCTCTCCGAGCTGCAGCTCGTCTGCCAGGAAAAGCATCGCCTCCGCAACCTGCGGATGCTCAGGACCGTGGCCGCGTATCCGCAGATCGAGAGCCTCGCGGTACAGCTTGAGGGCCGAATCGTGATCGCCCCGAAATCTCAGGTTTCCGGCGATGCGGTGAAGGTCATATGCGAGTCGCGGGTCATCTGCTCCGTAGGCGGCGGTCTCGATTGCCAGCACCCGCCGGTGAAGAAAGCCGGCTGAATCGAGGAATCCCCGTGTCGTCGCGATGCGAGCCATGCCTCGAAGCACCGGCACGAGCGTCGTGTGCTGCGGACCGTTGGCCGCGATGACGATCGAGTACGCGCGGTTCAGCAGCGAGTCCGCCTCGTCGAGCTGCCCGCGGTTGCGACGCAGCCAGGCGACCCGTTCGAGACTCTCGGCGACGTCGGGGTGGTCCGGGCCGAGAAACTCGAGCCTCAACTGCAGGCTCTGCTCGAACAGGGCCTGGGACTCTTCGTAGCGGCCCAGACGGTAGTGAATCTGGCCCAGCGCGTGGAGCATCTCCGCCTGGACCAGCGGCTGGTCGTTCAGCTCGCCGACCCGCTGGAGACCCCGCCTCAGTATCTCGCGCGCGACCACGGTGTCCGCTCCGGTCGACAGCGGATCAGCCGCATCGAACATGTCGAGCAGAAGGCCGGTGACGTCCTCCGACCGGGAGAGGGCGGCCTCGCTGACGGCCAGAGCGCGCTCGGCTCGCCGGGCCTGCCAGGCGGACACCCCGGCGCCGATCGCCAGCGCGGCGACCACGGCGGCCGCGGCCAGCGTCTGCACCTTGTTCCGCTGGATGAACTTGGCGGCCCGGTAGCGGCGGCTGGATCGCTGCGCGAGGACCGGCTGTCCGGCCATGTAGTTCTCTACATCCACGGCCATGGCTTCGGCGGAAGAATAGCGGAGTTCCGGCTCCTTCCGCAGGGCCATCAGTACGATCCGGTCCAGATCGCCGCGTACCTGTTGCCGCAGACGCCTGAGCTGGATCCGGTTGTGCAGGTGCGCGGCGTCCAGGTGAGGCGCCGGGTGATCGTCCCGGTCCGCCTCCGGGGTTCGGCCAGACGGATAGGCTGCGGCTGCCGGAAGGTCCGTCGAGCCGGGCCCGATGGCCCGGCTCAGCACGCTGGACGGCCGGTCGGGATCGTCCTCCACGATCCTGCGCTCGAGTTCCTGGAGCCCTCCGGACTCCAGCAGGAACGGCCGAGTGCCGGTCAGGATCTCGAACAGGATCACGCCCAGGCCGTACACGTCGGCGGCCGTCGTGACGGGACCGCCCCGCACCTGCTCGGGACTGGCGTACTCCGGTGTCATCAGGCGGACGCCGGTCTGCGTCGCGGGTGACCCCGTCGCCTGGACCGCGCTCGGATCGAGGATCTTGGCGATCCCGAAGTCGAGCAGCTTGGGCGTCCCGTCGGCCTCGACGAGAATGTTGGACGGCTTCAGGTCCCTGTGAACCACCAGGTTCCGGTGGGCGTGGTGGACGGCCCGCGCCACAATGCAGAACAACCGGAGCCGCTGCTCGAGAGACAGGTCGGGGCGGGCACAATACTGGTTGATCGGCAGCCCATCCACGTACTCCATCGCGAGGTACGGACGCCCGGCAGGTGTCCGCCCACCCCCGAACAGCCGGGCGATGTTCGGATGACTCAGGTGAGCGAGGATCTGCCGCTCGTTCGTGAAGCGGCGGTACATCTCGTCCGTGAAGTAGGAGCCTCGAATGACCTTGAGGGCGACTCTGCGGCGGTACTGTCCGTCCGCGCGCTCGGCGAGGTATACGACGCCCATTCCTCCGGACGCGAGCTCGCGGATGACCCGCCACGGTCCGAGCATCTCCGGCCCATCGGCAGAATCCGGCCCCTCGGCGACCCCCGCCGGCGGAGGGTGACCATCCACGTCGGGCGCACCGAGAGCGGCATCGTCGGGCGACCGGAGGGCGGGGCCGCTGTCGAGGATCCCGTCGGCGCGCGCGTGAGCCGCGAGCAGGATCTCGACCTCCAGCCGCACGGTATCGTCCGCCCCGGACGCGGCGGCCAGCCAGGCGGCACGCTCTTCGGGTGGAATGACCAGCGCGGCCTCGAACAGGGCCTCGACTCGACGGCGCGACACTTCGCTCATTCCCCACTATAAGACAACGGGGATCCAACGGAAGACGCAGCTTCCCGGCCGGATTGCCGCATCGGAAAGCAACGTTCAAGCCGCGTCCGGACCACACGCTCCTGGCCGCGCTACCGGGAGAAGGCGCGGCGCGCTATCCTGCCCGCATGCCATACACGGTACAGGTCGAGCTGCTGCCCGAGCACCCGTTCTTCGGCACGCCCGAGGAGGCCGAGAGGGCGTTCGCCCCGGTTCACCCCGGAGACGCCGGCATCGACCTCGTGGCGTGCGAGGACGTGGCCCTCGCCCCCGGTGAGCGAGCCCTGGTCAGCGCCGGCATTCGGATCGCGCTCCCACCGGGACTCGAGGCGCAGGTGCGGCCGAGATCCGGGCGGGCGCTCCGGCAGGGTCTGACCATTCCCAACTCGCCCGGCACGATCGATCCGGGATACCGGGGACCGGTGAAGGTCATCCTCCTGAACGCGGCGGCCGCGCTTTCCGCCACCGACCTCGTATCGGAAGGCGACCGCGGCAGCCTCGTCGAGAAGCTGCGCCGGGGGCTCGAGGCCCGCACGATCCACGTTCAGCGAGGCGAGAGGATCGCTCAACTGGTCTTCTCGCGGTTCGAGCGGCCGACGATTCAGCTCGTCGGGAGCGTGTCGCTGGAAACGAGGCGTGGGGAGGGAGGGTTCGGCTCGACCGGCACCGCGTGATCGGCGGTTCCCGGGCGCTTCTCAGGTATCACCGGCCGTCCCGCCGGCCGTCCGCCCCCCGACCGAACGGATGAACCGCGCGATCTCCCGGTGGGTCTCGGGGCGCGCGAGCACGTCCTTGTGGGCGGCGCCTTCCACCGTGACGACCGGGGCGCCCGTCGCCGCCGACAGGCGGAGCGCGTCGGACGGTTTCACGCGAGTGTCCCGATCTCCCTGGACGATCGTGATCGGCAGTGACCCCGCGATCTCCGGTGCCCTGGCTTCGGGATCGAGGCGGCGAAACGACTCCCCCGCGCGCAGCCGCCACGAGGGGTGGAACAGCTTCACGAGCAGGTTCCCCGGAAGGCCGCGATCCGAGAAGAACCCGGCCGTCGCCGCGAACAGGTCGGCCGGCGCCGCGACGAGCGCCAGCCCATCGAACTCGGCACCACGCGCCCGGGCCAGGATCGCGGCGGAGCCACCGAGCGAGTGCCCCACCACGATGACGGGACGGCGCGGATGAGCCATTCGTGTCCAGGCGAGAACGGCCATCAGGTCGTCGCGGAAGTGGCGCACCGTCACGGCGGGCGCCCGGTCGCTGAGACCGTGCGACCGCACGTCGAACACGAGGGCCGGAAACCCCTCGGCCAGCAGGGGCTCGGCGAGCAGCAGCATCGTCCCGGCGTTGCCGGTCCAGCCGTGCACGAGCACGACCAACGCCGCGGACGGTCCGGCCCCCTCCGGCAGCATGACGGAACCGCGAATCGTGACGCCGGTCGAATCGACCGCGAACGGATGGGTCGGATAGCCCAGCTCGACGGCCTCCCGGTCGAGCCCCCGGCTCGGGGGACGCAGAGTCAGCAGCGCCACCCGGTCGACCAGCAGGGCTCCGCCGGCCGTGGCTGCCAGTATCCACGTCAGCATGGTCCCGACCCCCGCATCCGTGAGAGGCGCGGCCCGCGCCGCACCTCCGGATGCGTCAGGTCACTCCAGGCACTGGGGGCTCACGCCGCACACGAGGACCCCACCGCACTTCTTGCAGGAGTAGGTATTGGGGTTGTCGACCGGAGTGGCCGCGTCGATGGTGCTGTAGAACCCGATCACGGCCGTCAGATCGTCATCGGCATCGACGTGGACGCGAGTCAGCATCCCTTCGCCCGACGTTCCCTGGTCCGCCAGGCTGATCCCCTGACCATCGACGACCAGCATCGTGTTGCCAGGCCGGTTCGGATCCCGACCCAACCCCGGGTTCTGCACTCTTCCCTTGCTGCCCCGACCATTGTCGCTGGAGCCGATCCTGACGTGGTCACGGTTCCCTCCCACGCGCACCGTGACCTTCGGGCCTTCCTGCACGGCAACGGCCGGAGCGGCGTGCGCCGGCAGCACGGCCGTGGCGGACAGGTCTGGCTCCGCCAGCTGCAGCACGCCGATGAACGCCGCGACGACGGCGAGAAGTGCCACGAGAGCTACACTGCGCATACCATCCTCCTGGAATCGGGATACCGCCAGCCGGACCTGCGAATGTCCTATCGTAACCGCGACAACGCGTCTCTTGCAGTGTCGGCGGCGAAGGACAGGGGCGGCTCGGAACGCTGCCACAGGTTCACCACCGCGGCGTAGAGGATCGAGGCGAGGCTGTCCGAGCCGATCCTCTCGGCGGCCAGAGCGGCGCGATAGAGACTCTGGGAACGGAGGCCCCAACCGTCGTCGAGCACGCCGATCGATACGGGACAGCTGGCCGCCATCCGGTAGGCCTCCAGCGCCGTGGAATCGGCCCCGACGGCCGTCGCCAGCACCCCCGTCATGAAATACCCGCCGAGTCGGGTGCGACTCGGGTCCTGGCCGGCGGATATCGTGAGCAGCTGCGCCCGGGCCTCAGCCGTTCTGCCCGAGTCCGCCGCAAGCAGGGCGCTCCAGACCTGCGGTATCTCGAGGTCGTGCTCCGCCCATCCCTGGAACCACCGTCCCCTGACGCCACTGTCCAGGCTGAGGGCCGGCCCCAACCCCATCGAGCGGAGCGCCGCCTGCCGGAGCAGAGCGGACTGCCGCGCCGTGAAGTCCGGCGCCTTCCATGTCCCGGCCAGCGCTTCGAATGCCCCCGATGCTTCGTCTCCTCCCGCGCCGGTCGCGCCGAACACGCGCAGCCGACCGATCGGCGGTCCCACCTCACCCGCGAACACGAGACCGCCATCCAGGGGATCTTCGGCCGCGAACGAGGCCAGCGACCAGCCGGGTGCGAGGATCTCGGCTGCCCGCCGGGGTCTGCCGGTGGCCAGGAACACGTTCGCGGCGGCACCGGGAGCCAGCACCGCCTCCTCGTCGGCCGTGGAGCGCCGCAGGTCGGCGAGCGCCACCTCCACCTGCGACACCGCAGCTTCCGGATCACCGGCCGACAGGCTCAGAAGGGCCAGCCGAACCCTGTCCTCGGGGACCGTGTCACCACGCAGCTCGAGCGCTCGTGCCAGCTGCCGCAGGGCCTGACGCGAGAGCTCGGCTTCGGCGCCGGGGTCCGCATCGCACCGAAGCAGAGACTGTCTCCACAGGAGCTGCTGCGCCCATTCCTCGTGGGGCCGCGGCTGCTCGGGCTGGATGGAGGACCAGCGCGCCAGATACGCCTCAGTGCGCTCGGCTCCGAGCAGCGCCCGCTCACGGTCCACGCTGGTGACCCCGTCCGCGGCGACCCACTGGATCGAGTCTCTCTCCACCGGGCAGTAGGCTTCCTGGTCACGCGCCTCGCGCACGGCGTACGGAGGCAACAGCGGCCCGCCGGGCCTCTCGTACGCGGGACACCCTCGACCCAGTGCGGCGTCGGCGATCAGGCGGTCAATGTCGAACAGGTGCCCGTAGCTGAGCTGGAAATCGGGAGACAACCGGGCGGTGGTCTCGAAGGCACGCCGCGCCACGTTGAGATTCGAACGCGGGACCGCGGCCTCTCCGTCCGTCCGGGCCAGCCACGGATCGGAGAACTCCACCGCGCCAAGCAGCAGCCAGGCCTCGGTGTCGGTGGAATCTCGCGCGAGGATCGCCTGGTAGGCGGCGCGGGCCGCGGGGTAGTCGCCTTCCCAGAAGGCGCGGAACGCGCGGAGGTGCTCCTGCAGACCCGCGCGGAGATTCCGCTCGGCGGCCAGGCGCTCCGCCACCCTGGCCAACCGCGCGATCTCGGGTCCGAGATCCACTATCCGCTCTGGATTGCGTGACGTCTGCCAGTAGAGGGTGAGCCCGAGGTAGTGGTGCGGGAGTGCGAACAGCGAGTCGTTCGCTATCGCCTCCCGAAAGTGCTCTTCGGCCTCCGACAGCCGCCACCCGTAGAGCGCATCCAGGCCATCCTGGAATTCGCGGTGCGCCCTCGGATTCGGAGACTCGCTTCTCAGCGTCTGCAGTTCCGCGGGCTGGTCCCTGAGGTCGAGGACCTCCTGGGCGACCGGAGCGACGAGACCGTCCAGCTCGTCCATCGTGCCACTGGACAGAATCGACTTCTGGACCTGCTCGCCGTGAGCCACGTCGTAGAGAACGGCCTGGATGAAGGCCGAGTCGTCCACGATCTCCGCCGTCAGCGCGATCATGGTTCCGACACGTTGTCGACGGGCCAGATCGAGTCCGAGATCCATCGAGGGGAATGTCGGCCCGGAGACGCCCAGATCATACATCACGCCGGTGAGAGCAAAATCGGGGACGACCCTGATCGTCTCCCAGCCCCTCAACTGCCGCGTCAACCGGGCCGCGGCGTGCTCCGCCAGCTCGGCTTCTTCCGTCGTCTCCGCGCGGTGCGCGAACGGAAGCACCACGTAGGAGCCGAGCGGATCTTCCACGGCATAGGCTGCTTCCGGCGATCCGAGCCGCCAGCCCAGCTTGCCCGCCGCCATCCACGCCGCCGCGAAGAACAGCACCAGTCCGGCAAGAGCCGCGATCCCCGCGGGCCAGCGCCTGCGACGCGGCTCGGCGGCGATCGCCTCGAGCTCGGCTTGCGGGACGTTCTCCGTCCGCTGGAGTCCCTGAGGCGTGATGTCGAACGTCCAGGCCAGGACGATCGCGACCGGGAAGCCGGCCAGCACCAGCAGGGTGACCACGGTCTGAACCTGCTGCGGCAGACCCAGTCCCCCGATGAGAAGGTCCGCAGCCTCGAGACCGGCGAACGCCACGCCTCCGTAGACCGCGGCGACGCGGAAGACCCTGCGACGCTTGAGGTCTGCCAGAAACGTCTGCCAGCGCGGTGGACGATCGCTCATCGCATCAAGATCCACCGACCGCGCAAGCCGGGGCAAGGGACCGGAGCGAGGGGTTGCATCGTGACGGCGGAACCATTATCTACTACATATGTAATAGTTGGTACTCGACCGACAGTCATCGACAGGGAGATCGATTCGTGAGCGTACGCCTGACCCCCCGGGAGCTGGACATCATGGCCGTCCTCTGGCGGCGAGAGTCCGGGACGGTAAACGAGGTGTGGGAAAGTCTGGATGACGACCTGGCCTATTCGACCGTGCTCACCATGCTGCGAACGCTGGAGGCAAAGGGCCACGTTCGGCACGAGGCCGAGGGCAAGGCGTATCGATATTACCCCGTGACTCAGCCGGAGGACGCCGGCGGTCGAGCCCTGGACCGGGTGCTCGAGAAGATCTACCTCGGATCGCGGGAGCTCCTGGTCACACGCCTGCTGGCGGATGAGGAGATATCACCCGATGAGCTGAGGCGGATCCGGGAGCTCCTGGATGAGCGGCTCGGGGAGCTGGAATCGTGATCGCCGCGTGGATCGCCTACGGGCTCGTCGTATCGGCATTCCTCTGCCTTGCGGCGACCCTGGCCGAACGGGCCTTCCGCTCGATCGGGGTTCCGACCCGCTGGACCTGGGCAGTCGCGCTCTGCCTGGGCTGGTGCCTGCCCTCGCTCGGCGCTCGTTCGTCCGGGTCGGGAAGCGCCTCGTCGCTGCTTGCCCGCCCTCTTGGTTCCACCGTTCATCAGTCGGGCGACGGATGGATCCCGTTCCTCGCCACGGCTCGGGGCCGGCTGGTGGCGGGCTTCGGCGAGACGTGGGAGGGGGTCGCTTCGATGGCCGCTGTGGTCGACTGGCCGCTGCTCCTGATATGGGTCGGTGCCGCCGGCCTGCTGCTGTCGGCCCTCGCGATCACCTACCGGCGGCTGAGAATCCGGGCGGACGCGTGGCCGGTCAGGAACCTGTACGGACACCGGGTCCGGATCTCCGAGGACCTGGGACCGGCCGTGCTCGGGGTGCGACGGGGCGAGGTGGTGCTGCCCCGGTGGACCCTCGAGTGCCCCCCGAGCCACCGACGGCTGATCGTGCTGCACGAAGCGGAGCATCTGAGGGCGGGTGACGAGCGGCTGCTGTTCGCGGCGTTGATCGCCGTCGCCCTGATGCCGTGGAACCTGTTCGCCTGGTGGCAGCTTCGCAGGCTGCGCCTGGCGGTGGAGCTGGACTGCGACAGTCGGGTCCTCGGAACCGGCGTCCAGGTCCGCCAGTACGCTTCCCTGCTCCTCGAGGCGGGAAGCCGGCGTGCGGCCTCACCGATGACGGCTGCCGCGTTCGTCCATTTCCATTCTCAACTTGGGAGGAGGATCCGGGAGATGACGGAGAAAAGGAAAGGGCCGCGATACCTGCCGGCCGCGCTGTCCGCGATGGGAGCACTCGTCCTTCTGTCGGCTGCCTGTGAGACGCCGGCGCCCACCGATCCGGCGGACGTGGCGGAGCTCACCTACGGCAAACAGGTGAGCCACGTCGATCCGCTGGACGCTTCCGAGCTGCACCGGGCACTGGAGCAGCAGCATGACGTCTCACTCGTGATCGAGGAGGCGGATGGCGACACGTACGTGGTCGATCACGTGAAACTGGCCGAGATCCGCGAGAGCGGCCACTCGAAGGCGCTGATCGAAAAGCTCCGGCAACACGGAGATGTGCAGCTGACGCTGGTGCACGAGGACGGCACCGAGAGCGCCAGCTTCGGAGTGGTCCTGGAGAAGGACAGGGATCCTGCCTCCAACGAGTTCGTGGAGCTGAAGGCCTACCCGGGCGAGTACCGGTTCGGGCCGGATGAGACTTCGACGTTGCGGCCACGGGAGGAGGGGGCCGCCGCCGAGTACAAGGCGCAGAAGGCCGCCCGGGAAGAGGCGAAGAAGGGATCGGAGGGTGAATCCCGGTAGGCTGCGGCGGGCGGGGGCGCCAGCTCCCGCCCGCATTCAACCGTCAGGTCAGCCTTGAGGATGCCCGGTCGCGACACAGTCCTTGAACAGCGGCTCCCCGTCCTTCTCGACGAAGGCCTCCTGGCCCTTTCCGCGGAACGTGTAGGTGCCGTCCGAATACTCCATTCCCGAGGCCACCTCCTGGGATTCGAGCTTGTAGACCTCGCCGTCGATCCGCAGCGCTGCCTGCCCTACTCCCGACGCCACCGTCAACATGAAGCTCTGATCGTCGGCACACTGGTAGACGACGACCGACACCTGGCCGTGAGGCGCCTGCATCCGGCCTGCTGCCGGGGCCGTGCTGTCCGTGGCGGGATGACCCGCCGGCATTTCCGTCGCCGTGGCATCGGACTGTTCGTCCGCCGTCTCCTGAGCACAGGCGGCGAGGCCGAGGACGGCGGCTCCCATCAATAGCGTCGTGATTCTCGATATGTTGTTGACCTGAAACATCTTCACGTCTCCCTTTGCGGAACGCGCGCAATCCGGCGCGGCCCTCTTGAACGGATCCCGCACGTCGGCATGCGGTGACAGGCGGATCATCATACCGATTCCGGACCGGGAGAGAAACCGGCGCGGAAAGGAGGAGATGACAGAGGAGTGCTCGGAGTCAGTCCTTCGCGAGCTTGGACTTGAAGTGGCGCAGGATCTTGGGCCGGAAGGGATCGTCCTTCGGCACCTCCTCGATGAGCCGCCCGACCCAGCGCAGGATCATGCGGTCCGACTCCCGGCGCAGCCGCCCGGCCTCCGGCAATCGCTCCAGGGTCACGAGCAACACCTCCGCCAGATGGGCATCGACGTAGTCCCAGGACCTCCCCAGAAAACGCCCGAGGCCGTTCTTGGCCTCGACCGCCTGTGCGGCGCTCGTCAGCAGGGCGTCCGGATTCGATGGCCAGAAGGCGCGTTCGCTCATCTTCCTCTCGGGTCAAAGGTACAAGAGGCATGGATGCACGGGCCGTGCCTCGCTTTTTCAGCTTACCCTGCAACGAGTTACGGAAGCGGGCCTCCGTCTGCGTTGACTCTCGGCCACAGGTTGGCACCGCACTCGCAGGGGAGTGCGGGATCCTCCTCCGAAGAGATTCGAGCTATCAAGGTAACCTCGCCGGGTCCGGCGAGGGAGGACAGGGGCGAGCCGCGGATGCAGGCCCGCTGCGTGGCCAGCGACGTGGAACGGTCCTAGAGGTCGCGCCGGCGGTACGACCACCACCCTGTCAGCAGCAACGCGGCGATCCACAGCGCCGTCCCGGCGACCGCCGGTCCGAGCGCCTCCACCTGCGGAACGGGGCGATCGTGGCGGGTCGCCCACTCCACGGCCTGCCGGAGTGCCTCGGGGTCGTAGCGGAGGTAGTCGTTCAGTCGATTGAAGGTCGAGACCGGAGCCCACTTGAGGGCCGGCCTGAGACCCTGGAACAGGCTCCCCAGCCCTCCGACGAGCAGCCGCTCCCCGAAGGCGAACCAGGCGAACCACACCGCCATGGCCGGCCCGGACGAGCGGACGGCGGCGGACACGAACAGGGCCAGACAGGCGTAGCCGAGTCCCGTGAGGTACATGCCGCCGAGGGCGGCGAACTGAGGGCCACCCATCACGGCCCGGCCGCTCGAGAGATCCGTTCCGGCGAGTGCGAACGATCCGCCCACCACGACCCGAAGGACGAGGAACAGCGCCGCCACCACCGGAAGCAGGAGCACCTTCGCCCAGTACCACTGGGTCTTCGACAGGCCGTCGATCACGTTCTGCCGCGCCGTCCGCCAACTGAACTCGGCGGCCACCAGGAGGATGACGAGGACCGACGCGAAGATGAAGCCGATCATCACCTCTTCGCCCAGGATCCGGCTCCACGCTTCGGGAAGGAAGAAGCTGACCTCGGGGTCTTTCAACGCATCCCGATAGTCATCCAGCACGTCGGCGAACGTGATCAGCGTGAACAGGCCCACCGTCACCCACGTAGCGGGACGCTTCCACAACTTGAGCATCTCGGCGCGCAGCGCCCGGAGGATCACGGAACTTCTCCCAGCCGATGGCGCACGTTGCCCGGGAGAGCATCCGTCGCAGCGGGAGCCGATTCCCCGACTCCCGTCGCCTCCATGAAGACGTCCTCCAGCGAACGCGCCTCGAGCGCCAGGTACGACAGGTGAACTCCCCGTCGTGCGAGCCACGCGTTCAGCGCCGCGAGGTCTCCGTCCTCCAGCTCGGCGACCACCCTGTCGCCTCTCTGCCTCACCCAGCGGGCCGCCGGATACTCCGCGACCGCCGCGGCGAGAGCTGCGGGATCGGCGGCCCGCAGACCGGCCACCCCGTGCGACGTGACGTCGGCGACGCTCTGCTGCCGCACGATCCTGCCGTTCTGGATGATGGCGACGTGGGTGCAGGTCCGCTCCACCTCCCAGAGCATGTGGCTCGAAAGGAAGATCGTCTTCCCACGCTCAGCGAGGCCCCGGATGATCTCCCGGATCTCACGCATCCCCTCCGGATCCAGTCCGTTGGCGGGTTCGTCCAGGATGATCAGCTCGGGATCGCCCAGCATGGTGGCCGCCAGGGCCAGGCGCTGCTTCATGCCCAGCGAGTAGGCCTTGAACTTCTGCTTCGCACGGCGTCCGAGGCCGACCAGGTCCAGGACGCGCTCGATCTCGGCTCGATCGCGATGCTTGACGCCAGCCACGATCCTCAGATTGTCGCGCCCTGAAAGATAGGGATAGAAGTTCGGCGTCTCGAGCGTCGCTCCCATCCTTCGCCGAGCCGAGTGCAGATCGCGCGCGCTCGACCCGCCGAACAGCTCGAACCGTCCGGCGGTGGGGGAGATGATGCCGAGGAGGAGTCCGATCGTCGTGGTCTTGCCGGCTCCGTTCGGCCCGAGAAAGCCGAATACCTGCCCTGCGTCCACCCGGAAGGAGATCCCGTCGACGGCCGTGGTCTTCCGGTAGCGCTTGCGGAGGTCGAACGTCTGGATGACGGGTGAGTCGCCGGGCTCGGTCATGTGCAATAGAACGGGAGACCCGTCAACCGGGTTTCAACTCCGTGCCGTGCTCACCTTCGCCGAGCGACTGCAACGACAGCCAGCCCGACCACCGCGCTCGCTACCAGCCACAGGAGGGGATTGCTCTGCAGGGACGACCCGCCCCCTCCGGAGTTCGCGGCGAAGACCAGGACACCGGTCAGCGCTGCGATCCCTCCCGCCACCGCCATCGCGAGGACGCGGCGCGATGCGGGTGCGGTCTCCGAGTCGCCGGCCAGGGTCCTCAGGGCCTCCTGGACGTCGCGCTGCGGCGTGTCGGGGTAGCTGCGCTGAAAGTCCTGAATCGCCTTCTCGATCTGCGTCGCGAGCTCCCTGGCCCTGGGCGACATTCGGGTCCTCGCGGACGGTGGCACGATCGGAACGTAGGCCATGATCTCCCTCCAGCGCGTGACGGTCGCGGATCCCGACGGGCAAAGCCCTGGTACGCTACAACGTGGCCTTCCAGAGCTCACGGCGCGACCCCGGCTCTGTCACCTCAGCCCCCTCCCTGCCACTCCGCGAGCAGGGACCGGGCCTCGTTGGCGAGCGCTCGATCGGAATCCGCGTTCCGCCACACGTGGACGGCCCCGTTCAGATAACGCAGTGCCTGGGTGCGATCGCCCATGTCACGATACAGGTAGGCGAGCTGAAGGAGCACGCGCGCGTCTGATGGGATCCGCGAGTAGGACTCGCCGAGCGCCCTCGTCGCGTCGGCGTGGCGTCCGGTCAACCGGTAGCAGGTCCCGAGCCCCAGCCACGGGTTCCCTCCCAGGCCCACATCGGTCTCGGCCAGGCGCCCCGACCGCATCTCGACTGCCGCGCGCTCGAACAGGGGAATCGCTTCCGGGCAGCGTCCCTGCAGTCGCTTCGCCTCGGCGTCCAGGTACAGCATCATCCCGTCCAGGGAAACGTATCCCGCGTCCCGGTAGAGCTGCCTCGCCTCCCGGACCTTCGACTCGAGGCGCCGCCCCTCGCCCAGTTCTCTCAGGAGCAGTGCCTCCGCGAGCGGAACGAACACGTGGAGCGGCGGCAGCAGCTCCGCGCGCAGGGTGTCGAGCAGGGCGTTGGCACGCCCGGTCCGTCCAGCTCTGGGATAGAGGGCGATCATGGTGACCCGGTGCTGCAGCTCTGCGGCCCGGCCCTGTGTCGACCTCAGGTAGCCGGCCAGAGCCTCCATCCGGGCGATCGAGCTGTCCGTCATTCCCTGCAGGTCGAAGTAGCCGACCAGTCGGCCGCCGGCCAGCCACATCTGGCCTGCATCCCGGGAAGCCGAGATAGCCCGGTCGTAGTAGCCGCGAGCCGCTTCGAACTCGGCGATCCTTTCCGAAATGTCGGCCATCGCGAGCAACGACTGGAAGTCCGCCGGATCGACCTGCAGCGCTTTCCCGAACTGCTCGGCCGCGGGAGTGAAGGCGCCCTGTTGCAGGTTCAGCGTCCCGAGCGCCCGGAGCGGAGCGAGGCGTTCCGGGTACCGATCGGCGTAACGCTCGTAGACCCGCCGCGCATCATCCATTCGACCGGCATTCACGTACGCCTGGCCGAGCAGCTGGACCCGTCCCCAGGACGACGGGTCGAGGGCCCGCCCGCTCTCGAAGGCCTCGATCGCACAGGCGCCATCACCCTGATTCACGCACACGATGCCGAGGACATCCCACGCCGCCGGATCCGCGGGGTACAGCTCCGTCCGCAGACGCGCGGTCGACAGCTCCGCTTCGGGCTGCCTCGTGATCTGGTAATAGCGGACCTTGAACTCGAGCCGGCTTCTTTCGCTCATCCGGTCCGCGTGCCTCAGGGCCGACCTGTACGCAGCGAGCGCGACATCCGGCTGGTCGTGCGCGAGGTAGGCTTCGCCGAGCGCCGCCTGGGCCAGCGCGAACGCCGAGTCTGCTCCGACGGCCGCCGCCAGGAGACGCAGGTTCGCGGCCGGGTCCCTCCCCTTCTCGTACTCCGCCTGCAGAAACGCGCGCAAGGCGACCGGAGACTCCGACAGCAACTCCCTGACGGGACGATCCGGCGTTCCGGAAATGTGGCCGGAAGGCACTTTGAGGTCCTTCCTGATCCGGATCGAAGCGAGATCCACCAGGTCGAGCAGGGCCGCTCCCTCGAACCGGTGCTCTCCGATCAGGGTCCCCTTTCCGGCCTCGTACAGCCGGGTGGTAAGCACCGGCTCTTCCGCCGTACCGCCGATCGAGCCGACGACCAGGTAGTCCATGAACCTGGCCGTAACCGCTTCACGCTGGCGGGAGAGCGACAGGTGAGACGGCTCGAACGGGCCCGCGGGGCCCAGCTCCTGAGCGAATCCGGGGATCGGGCGGATCCAGTCGTCCTGTTCCAGGTCCGCCACGAGCGACCACGGTGCCGCAACCTGGAGCCAGTCGAGCTCGCTCTCCTCTGACTCGTTCACGAAGGCGAACACGGCGACGGTCCGGGTGGCTTCCTTCGTCGGGATGGAGCGCTCCGTCGTCCGGCCTTCCTCATCGATGACCGTAACGGTGCTCGTGAGCGGACCGAAGTCACGATCACGGAAGACCGCGTACAGCAGCCCTCCCGCGACGATCGCGTACAGGATGACGCCGGCCGAGGCAGGCCGCGTCCAGCGGACCCGACCCGGCTTCCCGAAGGCCCACGCCAGCAGACCCGCGGCCGGGAGCGACGACAGCCAGATCGCCCGGGCCAGGTCCGTGATGCGGGGTGACAGCACCCAGTGCCCAACCGCCCACGCGACGGCCTGCAGGAGGATCCAACCTCCGACGCACCAGGCCCCGGCGACAAGCGGCACCCGCCGGCGCATCAGTTCCTTCCAGAATCCCGACACAGGCCTCAAGTCCGATTCTCCGGATCAGCGCCCCGATCGCCCGGCCGAGGACTTCCGCGTGGCCGGGACGAGGTTTCGGTTGCATGTTACCGGTCGACAGGGCGGCAAGATCCCCGGTGGACGACGCTCGCCGCAAGCCCGGGCTGGAGGCGCATGACGACCACTCGATCATATCCCGGACCGCGCGCGAGCATGACTCCCGGGCGTCCGGACCGGACCCTCGAGGCGGACCACGCATCGTGAGCGGGCTTTCCGCCCATCTCGTCCTGTTCGCCGCCGGAACCGTTGCCGGCACGATGAACGTGCTGGCGGGCGGTGGCTCGTTCCTCACGATCCCGCTTCTGATCTTCTTCGGCCTCCCGCCGACCGTGGCCAACGGCACCAACCGGGTGGCCATCCTCGTGCAGAACGCGGGCGCGGTGTGGAGCTTCGAGCGGCACGGAGTGATGGACTCGGGCTGGATAAGGCGCGCGGCCCTGCCGGCGCTCGCGGGCGTCGGGCTCGGAAGCTGGGCCGCCATCCGTATCGGCGAGGCCTCGTTTCAGCGCGTCCTCGCGACGCTGATGGTCGTCTTCGCGCTCGCGATTCTCCTCGACCCCATCCGGACCCGTTTCTCGAGGCGAGGCGACATCGCCGGAGAACGCGCCGCGAGGGGCGAGGCCAGGGCTCTCCTGTCGGGCGTCGCGTTCCCGATCGCCTTCTTCGGCGTCGGGATCTACGGGGGCTTCGTTCAGGCGGGCGTCGGGTTCCTGATCGTGGCACTGGCGATGCTGGCGGGACTGGATCTCGTGAGGGGAAACGCCCTCAAGGTGCTCGTCGTGCTCGTCTACACCCCGGTGTCCCTGGTCCTGTTCGCGTCGGCGGGAAAGGTGGACTGGGGCATGGGAGCGGCGCTGGCGGCCGGGAACCTGGTCGGAGGTCTGCTCGGCACTCACCTCACCGTGCTCAAGGGTCACGCGTGGGTGAAGCGGGTGCTCGTTGCGATGATCCTCGTGTTCGCCGTGAAGCTGTGGGTGGCTCCGTGAGGTCAGTCAGTCCGTCATACCCGCCGCAGCCACGCTTCAGTTCTCCCCGGAGGGCGTTGAATAGCCCATCATCTCGTCGCGAACCGCTCTGAACTCGGTTCCCGTGCGCCAGTTCGGCCACGCATCTCCGGTGGCGAGGGAGTGGCCCACCGCGAACAGGAGGCGAAGGTCCTGGACGGCCCCATCCAGGTTCCAGGACGGGTCGTATTCGTCGGAGGGCTTGTGATAATTATCGTTCGTGTATTCGTCCCGTCGTGCACGAGCCCACTCCTCGCCGTGCTCCAGATCCTGGATTCCGGCATCGGGATACAGCGACGGAACGCCCCGCTTCGCGAACTCGAAGTGATCGGAGCGGTAGTAGGACCCCTTCTCCGGCTCCGGGTCGGGCGCCAGCGTGCGGCCCGCGGCCCCGGCAGCTTCCCGGAGCACATCGTCGAGCTCCGACATCCCGTATCCGACGACCGTGAGATCGCTCGTCGGACCCCAGATGTTCAGGCCGTCGAGATTGATCGTGGCGACGGTCTCGGCGAGCGGATACACGGGGTGTGACGCGTAGTACGCCGATCCGAGCAGGCCCTGCTCTTCTGCCGTGACTGCCAGGAACAGGACCGAGCGAGCCGGGGCGCGCTTCAGGCCGGCGAAGGCGGCGGCGATCTGCAGCACGCCGGATGTGCCGGACGCGTTGTCGAGCGCGCCGTTGTAGATGCTGTCCGCACCGACGGCCGGATCCGTTCCCAGATGGTCCCAGTGTGCCGTGTAGATCACCAGCTCCTGCGGCCTCTGCGACCCGCGCAGGAGGGCAAGCACGTTTCGCGACGTCGAGCGTCCGATCGCGTTGCGCAGACTGAGCGTCACCTGCAGGCCGAGGTCGTAGGGAGTGAAGTCGCGAGTGGCAGCTTCAGCGGCGCGCAGATCGAAGTCGAGCCGCGCCTGCGCGAACAGGGTGCGAGCCGTCTCCTCGGAAATCCAGCCCTCGACTTCGACGGAAGGCTGATCTCCCCGCTCGGCCAGCATGAAACGCTCTCCAGACCAGCCGGCCTCGACCACGGCCCATGGATAGCCGGCGGGGCCCGTCTGGTGGACGACCAGCACACCGTCCGCTCCGTGACGCGCCGCTTCCTCGTACTTGTACGTCCAGCGACCGTAGTAGGTCATCGCCCGTCCGTTGAACAGCGCGGTGTCGCCCGTCGCATAGCCCGGATCGTTCACCAGGACCACGATCGTCTTGCCCCGCACGTCGATCCCGTCGTAATCGTCCCACCCGAACTCGGGGGCCACGATTCCGTACCCGACAAACACGAGCTCCGAGCTCTGGAGACCGGTCTGCTCGACCACCTGCTCGGTGACCGCCACGAAGTCCGACCCGTGCTGGAGACGATTCACGGTCCCCCGACCCCGGATCACGGCCCCCATGTCGGGATCAGCGGAAAGAGAGACGAGGGGAACTTCCTGAACCCAGCTGGAGCCGTTCCCCGGCTCGAGTCCGAGCGCTTCGAATCGCCCGGTCAGGTATCGGACCGTCCGCTCCTCGCCCCAGGACGCTGGGGCGCGCCCGCCCATCGAATCCGCTGCGAGGTCCCGAATTCCCCGCCCGAGCCCGGCTGCGGTGATCGTCTCCGCAGCCGCATCGAAGCCGTCGCCCCGCTCGCATGCGGTGAGAGCCAGGACGGCTCCTATCGCGCACAGCGACACGCCTGTGGATGGGAGGTGTCGGATCATGTATCCTCATCCTTGTCGAAGTTCTCGCGGGCCCGAGGCGCCGGCCGCCGGAACCGACAATGTACAGGATGCGCGCCATCTCGAAACTCGAGGTCGAAGGACAACGAATCCCGGGAGGTCCCGGTTGAAGCGTGTGTGGGTTTCATCCGTCGTCGTTGGCCTGCTGTCGGCGGCGGGCTGCGGGCCCGACTCCGAGCCACCGCCGCTGATTCCTCTCCCCGCCGAGATCGAGGCGAGGGCGGGCGGGTTCGACCTGGACGAAGGCGCCGCCCTCTCGATCTCCGATCCGTCTGATCCGCCGCTCCGGGACCTCGCGGAGATCGTCGCGGCCGAGCTGCGATCGGCGACCGGCCTGTCGTTGCCCGTCACCGACGGGCCGGCGGAGATCCGCCTTTTCCTGGATCCGGAATGGGAGACCCCGTATGCGATCCCGGATTCTCCCCTCGCACGTGACGAGTCCTACGAGCTGACGAGCGGCGCCGGGGGAATCGAGATCCGGGCGGGCAGCCACGCCGGGTTGTTCTACGGGACCCGTACCCTCCTCCAGCTCGTCGCGCCGGACGCGGGAGGGCGCATCGCCATCCCGGCGCTCGAGATCCGGGACCACCCGCGCTTTCCCTACCGAGGCCTCCATCTCGACGTTTCGCGCCATTTCTTCTCCCCGGAGTTCATCCGCCGCTACATCGACCTCCTGGCGCGCCAGAAGCTCAACGTATTCCACTGGCACCTGACGGATGACCAGGGCTGGCGCCTCGAGATCGAGCGCTATCCCCGCCTCACCGAAGTGGGCGCATGGCGTGAGGAGACGGTGCTGGAGAAGAATCTCGATCCGTACGTCGGCGACGGGGTGCCACACGGGGGATTCTACACGAAGGAGGAGGTGAGGAAGATCGTCGCGTACGCGGCGGCCCGCTACGTGACGGTGATCCCCGAGATCGAGATGCCGGGACACTCCACGGCCGCGCTGGCCGCCTATCCGGAGCTCGCGTGCACGCCGGGACCGTTCGAGGTCGCCACCACCTGGGGGGTGATGGAAGACATCTACTGCCCGCACGAGCGCACGTTCGCATTCCTCGAAGGAGTGCTCGACGAGGTGATGGACCTGTTCCCTTCCCCATACGTGCACGTGGGCGGTGAC
>Ga0210121_1000167_pt1 | contig 20294 bp, 21 predicted proteins | sample Joice_ThreeSqB_D_FD_184873 | JGI IMG/M metagenome (GOLD analysis project Ga0210121, IMG submission 184873) | Wetland microbial communities from San Francisco Bay, California, USA, that impact long-term carbon sequestration - Joice_ThreeSqB_D1... | ecosystem: Environmental > Aquatic > Marine >... | reverse complement strand
CGACCGTGGTCACGTTCCTCGTGGCCACCCTTCTCTCCCGGAAGATGGCCATCACGCCCGGCGAGCGCGGCTCGTTCGTCCAGGCGACGGTCCGGGGGAATCTGGCCTATATGGGGCTGCCGATCGTTTTCTCCTCGGTTGGGGACATCGGCCTTGCGAAGGCCGGGATCCTCCTGGGCTTTATGGTTCCGCTCATCAACTCCCTCGCGGTCGTCGCCCTCGTCACACCGCACAGCAACGGGAAACAGAGAGGCCTGGAGAACGCGCGGCGGGTCGCGTACCAGCTTGCCATCAATCCCATCATCCTCTCCTGCTTCATGGGAATTCTCTGGAGCCTGTTCAAGATTCCCCTGCCCCTGCTGGCGGACAGAACGCTTTCGATCTTTTCCTCGGCCACGCTTCCGCTTGCTCTTCTCTGCCTCGGGGGGGCCTTCTCCTTCGAACGGGCCCGTTCGGGATTCCGTCTTGCGGCGTTGGCCACGGGTATGAAAGTGATCCTGGTGACGGCACTGGCGGTCGCCGCTTATCGGTGGATGGGCCTCACGGGAGACGATCTGCGCGTGGGGATGATCATGATGGGGTGTCCGGCGGCTGTGGTCACCTACGTGATGGCGTCGCAGCTCAAGGGGGACACGGACCTTGCCGGCACGATCATCGTCCTGTCCACTGCGGTTTCGGCCGTTACAATCACCGGCTGGCTTTTCTTCCTGCACGTGGCCGGGTGGTAGAAAAGGCCGCCCGCCCGGTCCTCTCTACCACCCGCCCTTTCTACAGAGCTTCCCGGCCCCGTTCTCCCGTGCGTATCCGCACGACCTCCTCCACGTCGAAGACGAAGATCTTCCCGTCGCCGATCTTGCCGGTGCGGGCGGAGGTGAGGATTCTCTCGACGACCAAAGGTACCGTATCAGCCGCCACCGTCACCTCCAGCTTCACCTTCGGGACGAAATCGACCATGTACTCCGCACCGCGGTAGATCTCGGTATGCCCCTTCTGGCGTCCGAACCCCTTCACTTCCGTGACGGTCATGCCGGACACACCGATCTCCTGGAGCGTGTTCTTGACCTCATCGAGCTTGAAGGGCTTGATGATCGCCTCGATCTTCTTCATGGCGGATTACCTCTTCTCGATCAGCTGGAAGTTGGGGTACGCCGTGTTGCCGTGCTCGTGGTAATCCAGGCCTTCCATCTCCTCCTCCTCGCTCACCCGGAGACCGACGGTCTTTTTCAGGAGGAAGAAGAGGAGCCCCGCCGTGATGCTCACCCAAACGAAGGCGGCGGCCACGCCCAGCGCCTGGACTCCCAGCCGGGCCATGGTGAATCCTTCCTCGTGGAAGACGGCGGCAAGCAGGGTACCCAGCGCGCCGCAGACGCCGTGGACGGATATGGCGCCCACCGGGTCGTCGATGCGGATCCGGTCGAAGAACAGGACCGACAGGACGACCACGACCCCCGCGATGCCCCCGATGTATACGGAAGACATCGGCGTCACGGTGGCGCACGGGGAAGTAATCGCCACGAGGCCGGCGAGCACCCCGTTGAGCGTCATCGCGCCGTCCGGTTTCTTGAATATCGCCCACGCGGTGAGTAGCGACGCGATGGCTCCTGCCGCCGCGGCGAGGTTCGTGTTCACCGCGATCCGTGCGATGTCGGGATTGCCGGAGGTCGTGCTTCCCGGGTTGAACCCGAACCACCCGAACCACAGGATGAAGACCCCCAGGGCGGCCATGGGAATGTTGTGCCCGGGTATCGCCATTACCTTGCCGTCCTTCGCGTAGCGCCCCAACCGGGGGCCCAGTATGACCGCGCCCCAGAGCGCGGCCCAGCCGCCCACCGAATGGACTACGGTGGAGCCGGCAAAATCGATGAACCCGAGCTTCTCGAGCCACCCGTTGCCGTGGTACAGGCTGCCCCACGCCCAGGATCCGAAGACCGGGTAGATGAGGGCGCTGATCACGGCGCTGTAGACGAGGTACGCGGAGAACTTCGTCCTCTCCGCCATCGCCCCCGAGACGATGGTAGCCGCGGTGGCGGCGAAGACGACCTGGAACATCCAGAAGGCGTAAAGCCACTTGTCGGCGTCCTTGGAAAAGTCGGAGAGGAAAAACCCGTCCGTCCCGAACCAGCCGGTAGAGCTCGCCCCGAACATGATCCCGAACCCGAGGGCGAGATACGCGATAGAGCCGACGGAGAAGTCCATCAGGTTCTTCATCATGATGTTTACCGCGTTCTTTGCCCGGGTGAACCCGGACTCGACCATGGCGAAGCCCGCCTGCATGAAGAACACGAGGAAGGCCGCCACCAACGTCCAGACGAAGTCGAGATTCTTCTGGACCTCGGCAGGCGTCGGGGTCTCGGGTGCGGCTGGCGCCGCGGCTGTCTCCTGCGCAGGAGGAGCAGCAGGTTCGACCGCCAGCACCACCGCGGTATTTCCGGCCGCGATCAGGTACCCGGCAAGGAACAAGAGGATCAAGGGCAATTTTCCCGTCGTAAATCGCATCATGGAAGTACTCCTTTTCTGCCCGCCGATTGTGCGGGACCGCAATATCCGTCTCTACTCTTCTTCCGGAAGGTGCTCTGCCGTCAGAAGGCCAGGGACAGGGTTGCTCCGAAGAGGGTGGCATTGTCTTTGTCGACTGCGTCTCTCAGGTCGCTGTCCAGGACCTGCGAAAAACTGACGAACGGTCCCAAGGACAGATGCTCGTCGATCGGAACGGACAGGGTTGCGGTCATGAGCAGATCCACGAGACCGGAACTGTGTACACCGAAGTACCCTTCGTTATAGTTGCTCGACCCGTACCCGATGGAGCCCGAAAGGTCGAGACTTGGGGAGATTCCTTTTACGACCACTCCCAGGGGAAAGCTGTGACTGATTCCGAAGGTTCCGTACAACCCGTTCACTTCGTCAATGTCGTAATAGATGGATACGGTGGGGGAAAGCAGCATATCCAGCCCGGCGGACCCGTAGATCTCTGCCGTCGGCTCGAAGTCGGTATGGGGGAACGTGTACTGGATTACGCCGAGAGTGAGATTCACCTTTTTCACGGCAAACGAGTAGCTGAGGGTGTAATCCAGTTCGTTCGTTTCCCCAGGGGTGCCGTTTACGTCCGTCAGGTCCGTGTTCCCCCACACGTTCAGGCTCAATGACTTGTAGTCCACCGTCAGGGACGGCTGGAGGACCCTGTCGTCGGTGAGAACGAGTCCCCTCCAGACGTACTTGCTGGCGACCGTGATATCGGCGCTTATGGAAGGTCCTTTCGTCTCTTCCGCGGATGCTCCCGAGAAAAGCCCCGCCGCGGCTGTCGCAAGCAGAACCAGAATGATCATCCTCGCGGGCCTCCGTGCTCTTCCTTTGTCCTTGATGGTTTCCATTGCCTTCCTCCTCGAGAAACTGGGTGCGTGTCGGGCATCGGTAGAGCAGGAGGCATGCCAGACGGGGGAACCGCAGGCGCCGGGAGCCGGGAACCTCATGACAGGAAAGGGTTAGCGAGGGCTGTGGAGGTTCGGATGCCTCGCGTAGACGAACCCCCTGTGTCTACAATATTGTTGTGTTAACGACAAATATGATGGTGTATTGCCGCTGGGCCGCGGGAGAGCAGCCGCGATGGGCCGGCGGCGGAGATGCCGACACGTTCCCTTATTTCCAGGGAGACTTGAGGGAGTGCTTCTTCATCTTGTAGGCGACCTGGCGGGGGGTCCAGCCGAGGATTTTCGCGGCCCGCGCAATCACCCACCCCGTCGACTCGAGCGCATTCCGGAGTTCCTCCTTCTCCAGGGTGCGAAGGTGATCTGCCCGGGAAGACGGTGAGGGAGAGATTTCTTTCCGACCCGCCGGAGCTTGCCCGACAGGATCCTCCGGGGTGCGGCGTCCCTCGGGCATCGCCGTCATCGCTCCCAGGCGGATCGCCCGCGGGAGGTCCTGGACGCCGACGACGGAGGTTTTCGCCATCACCACCGTACGTTCCACCATGTTTTCCAGCTCCCGCACGTTCCCCTGCCACCGGCACTCGACCATCAGGTCGAGCGCCTCGGGCGTGAAGGAGACTCCCTTGCCGTGCTCCGTGTTGAACCGCTCCAGGAAGTGCTCCGTGAGCGGGATGATGTCCTCCCGCCGGTCCCTGAGCAGGGGGAGGAAAAGGGGAATCACGTTCAGCCGGTAGAACAGGTCCTCCCGGAATCGCCCCTCCTCGACGAGCCGCTCCAGGTCTGCGTTCGTGGCGGCAATGATGCGGACATCCACCGAAATGGTCCGGCTGTCCCCAAGCCGTTCGAATTTCCGCTCCTGCAGGACGCGCAGCAGTTTTACCTGGGTGGGAAGGGGAATGTCGCCGACCTCGTCGAGGAAAATCGTCCCGCCGGACGCCAGTTCGAACCGTCCTTTCCGGTCGTCGACGGCACCGGTGAACGATCCCCGCTTGTGGCCGAAGAGCTCGGACTCCAGGAGCGTCTCGGGCAGCGCCGCGCAGTTCACCGTGATGAACGGACGGTCGGCCCGGGGGCCCGCCAGGTGGATGGCGCGGGCGACCATCTCCTTGCCGGTTCCGCTCTCGCCGCGAAGAAGAACCGTGGCGCGGGAGGGGGCGACGCTTACCACCTGCCCGAAGACCTCCTGCATCCGCTTGCTCGTGCCGACGATGTTCTCGATCCGGTAGGTCTTGCGGATCTTTTTCTCGAACTCCTGCCGCTGGCGCTGAAACTCCTCCTGCAGCCGGTCGATCGCCGTGTGCATCTTCAGCGCCTGGGCGATGAGGCACCCGATGACCGTGAGCGTGCGCGCGTCCGACTCCAGGGCCTGGGTACGTGCCCGCCCGATCCTCTCGGCGGCCAGTACGCCGAGGACCTCGTTCCCGATCTTGATGGGCACGGCGATGTAGGCAAGTGGGCCCGCGGGCGTCTTCCCGTGGGCCCGCGTTTTGTTCAGGAAGGTCGGCTCCTGCCGCACGTCAGGAATGGCGGTTGGCCCGCCGGACTTCATCGTTTTTCCGATGATGCCTTCCCCCCACACGTAGCGCGCGCGGGCGCGTTCCTCGGGCGTGTAGCCGACGGACACCTCCATCCGGATCTCGCGCGTGCCGGGGTCAGGCAGGAGGATCGCCGCGCGGTCGAAGGCAAGCAGACTCTGGAGGGTGCGGAGAGAAGTCCCCAGGCCTCTCGTGAGGTTCTGCGTGGAGGTGAGGATCTTCCCCACTTCGTAAATGGCGGAGATCTCCGCTTTTTCGGTCGCCATGGGTTTGGGCACGGGTTGATTATAACGCGGGGAAGGGGGAGGACGAAAATTGTGAGAGGAACGGGCTGCCGGAGGTATAATGCGGTCAACCCTTTCCACGGACGAAACAATCGACGGTTCGGCCGTTTCCTGCGGAGCCCATTCGCGAGCGAGGAGAACAGGAAATGAGGCAGAAACAGGGGCATTTTCTCCGGGGGGGGAGGATTTTCCCTCCTCCGATCACGAAGGGGATCGGGGCGGTGGACCTCGTGGACAACCACTTCCTGGCCTTCAACGCGGGGAGGCTGCGGGAAGGTGCGAAGCTGTATGCGGAGAAGATGCTGCAGCACGACGTCACGGTCGGCCTTTCCCTTTCCGGGGCACTCGTCCCCGCCGGGCTGGGGATGTCCTGCATCGTGCCGCTGATGCGGGCCGGGTTTGTCGACTGGATCGTCTCGACCGGGGCGAACCTCTACCACGATGTGCACTTCGGGCTCGGGATGAAGATGCACGCGGGGTCCCCGTTTCTCGACGACACGGTCCTCCACGAGGAGGGAGTCGTCCGGATCTACGACATCCTGTTCGCCTACGAGGTGCTTCTCGACACCGATGCCTTCTTCCGGCGGGTGCTCGAAGAGGAGGAGTTCCAGGGGGAGATGGGCACGGCGGAGTTCCACTTCCGGATCGGGCGGTACGTCGCCGAACGGGAGAAAAAACTCGGGATGGGGGAGGTGAGCGTCCTTGCGGCGGCCTACCGCTGCGGGGTCCCCGTGTATACGTCGTCCCCCGGCGATTCCTCCATCGGCATGAACGTCGCCGCGATGCGCCTGTTCGGAAAAGGAACGGTGATCGACGTATCGGCGGACGTGAACGAGACCGCGGGGATCGTCTACGCCGCCAAGAAGGGAAAGGGGAAGAGCGCGGTCCTCATCCTCGGCGGGGGCTCCCCGAAGAACTTCATGCTCCAGACCGAGCCGCAGTTGCAGGAAGTCCTGGGAATAGCGGAAAAAGGGCACGACTATTTCCTGCAGGTCACCGACGCCCGTCCCGATACGGGAGGTCTTTCCGGGGCCACGCCTTCCGAGGCGGTATCCTGGGGGAAAGTCGACCCCGGGCGGCTCCCCGACGCCGTCGTCTGCTACCTCGATTCCACTGTGGCGATGCCCCTGCTGACGGCGTACGTTCTGGACCGCGCGAAAAAGCGCCCCTTGAGGCGTCTCTACGACCGCCGGGCCGAGTTCGTTGCGGCCCTGGAGAAGGAGTTCCGGCGCAACTACATCGCCTGGAAGGCCGGCGGGAAGTGGCGCCCGGGCAAGTAGGGGGGGCGCGAAAAACCGAGCGGTTATCCCGCGCGATCCGTCCCCGGGTCGAGTTTCCCTCCCGCCGCGAGGGCCAGAAGAAGCTTTCCCGCAGCGTACGCGTCCGCCTCGGCACGGTGGAAAGCCGCCCCGATTCCCAGCCGTCCGCAGATCGCGGAAAGGGAGTGATCGCGGAAGAGTCGGGTGCGCCGGGCGAGCGTCAGCGTGTCGATGACGGGGTTCCCCGGCCACTCCCCGCCGGCGATCCTTGCTTCCATTTGCAGGAACGACAGGTCGAACGGGGCGTTGTGGAAAACGGTCGTGTCTTCCCCGAGGAAAGCGAAGATCCGGGGGAACAGGTCCGGAAACGTGGGCGCGCCGATCACCATGTCGTCCGTGATCCCGTTGACGGCAGACGCGCCGGGGGAGATCGGCCGCAGCGGGTTCACGAAGGAGACGAGCGAATCCACAACGGTCCCGCGCAGGAACCGGAGGAGCGCGATCTCGCACACCCGGTGCCCGTCCGAAGGGGAAAGGCCCGTGGTTTCCACGTCGACGGCCACGTAGGGGATTTCCACAAGGGATTTTCCGTCGGGCCTCATGGCATTTATTATAAACGGCAGGTCCGGGAGCGCGCCGTTCTTTATCCCCCTTTTTCGTTTGTGCTATAAGGGCAGGACGGATCTTCCCAAGGAGCCGGAAACCGATGAGAAGATGGAAATGCACCGTATGCGGCTACATCCACAAGGGCGACGAACCGCCAGAAGCCTGTCCCGTCTGCGGATCCCCCCCGGAGAAATTCATCGAGCTGAAATGATCGGTTCCGGGGAAAAGGTCGCGCTGGTCACCGGAGGAGGCCGGCGCATCGGCGCGGCGATTTCCGGGCGGCTTGCCCGCGAAGGATTTACCGTCGTACTCACCTACCGTGCCTCGCGCGCACAGGCACGGTCCCTTGCACGGGAGATCGGCGGGAGAGCCGTTCCCTTGGATTTCCTGCGTTTGGGGGGAGTTTCCCGCCTCGTTGCCACGATCGAAAGGGATTTCGGACGCCTGGACCTCCTCGTCCATAATGCTGCGGTCTTTCGCCGCACGCCGGCGGGCGCCGTAGGGGCCCGTGACTGGAACGAAATTTTCGCTGTCAACCTGCGCGGTCCGTTTCTTCTCACCCAGGCGTTTCTCCCGCTCCTGCGGGCGACTCCCGGCGCAGCGGTTCTCTTTCTGGGGGATGCGGGTGCGGTGCAAATGTGGCCCGGCTACCTCCCCTACTGCCTCTCCAAGCTGGGACTCGCGCATCAGGCGGAGGCGTGGAAAAAGATCCTCGACCCGCACGTCCGGGTGGGCATGGTGAATCCGGGCTTCGCGCTCGCCCCCCCCGGGTTCCCGGAAGGCGAGTGGCTGCGCCTGCGCTCCCGCGGCGGAGTCAGGGGGCCGGATAGCCCCGGCAAGGTCGCCGGAACGGTGTTGCGTTTTATTCGCCGCGGAGGATATAATTCTACCGTATCCCGAAGTTCCCGATAATCCGAAAAGGAGAGCAGCCATGACCAAGTGGAGATGCAACGTGTGTGCGTACGTGTACGATCCTGCCGTGGGCGATCCTGAACATGGTGTGAAACCGGGGACCCCTTTCGAGAAGCTCCCGGATGACTGGTCCTGCCCGTTGTGCGGCGTGGGCAAGGAAGATTTCGAGGAGATCAAGGGGTAGGAAGGAGAACAGGACCTATGGAAACGGTATCCCTGGCGCAAAACGTCTACTGGGTGGGGGCGAAGGACCCCGGCCTTACGGTTTTCGACATCGTCATCCCGACGGAATTCGGGACCACATACAACGCCTACCTGGTTCGGGGGACCGAAAAGACGGCCCTGATCGACTGCGTGAAGAAAGAGTTCACGGAGGATCTCTTCCGGAACATCTCCCGTATCCTGCCGGTGGAAAAGCTCGATTACGTGGTGATAAACCACTCCGAGCCGGACCATGCAGGGGGGATCGTCGAGCTCCTCAAGCGCAATCCCCAGGTGACGGTGCTCCTCTCCCGGTCGGCGAAATCGTTCGTCGACCATCTCGTGAACGGGGAGTACTCGTCCCGGATCGTCAAGGACAACGAGGAACTGTCCCTCGGCGGAAAGACGCTTCGGTTCCTCAACACTCCGTTCCTGCACTGGCCGGACACCATCCTCACGTATCTCGTCGAGGACAAGATTCTCTTCCCGTGCGATTTTCTCGGGGCGCACTACTGCAGTCCCGAGTTCTTCAACGACGAAATCCGCGAGCCGGAGAAGGTGCGCAAGGCGTTCGAGTTCTACTACGGCATGATCATGCGTCCCTACAAGGAGCACGTGCTCAAGGCGTGCGAGAAGATCAAGGACCTCCCGATCGCGATGATTGCCCCGTCGCACGGGCCGATCCTTAGAAAAGATCCCCAATCCTACATCGCCTGGTACGAGGAGCGTGCCTCCGTGTTGTCGAGGGTGACGGAAAAGAAAGTGGCCGTCATCTACGTATCGGCCTACGGGAACACCGCAGCCATGGCCGCCAGGGTGGCGGAGGGGGTGCGGTCGGCCGGAGTCAAGGCGACGCTGATCAACAGCGTCGAGGTTCCCATGGACGAGATCATCAACGAGATCGAGACGTCGGAAGGATTTCTCATCGGGACGCCCACGCTCAATTCGAACGTCCCCCACCCGATCCTGCACGTGATCGCGAACCTCGTCGTGCTGAACGTCAAGGGCAAGCCCGCATCGGTGTTCGGGTCCTACGGATGGAGCGGCGAGGCGATCAAGACGGTCCAGGACATCCTGACCTCGATGCGTCTCAAGATCGCCCCCGACCCGATCCGGTTCCAGATGACCCCTTCCGATGCGGATCTCGCGACGTGCGAGGAATTCGGGAAGAAGTTCGCCGAGATCGTCCAGGACCGGTAGGACCGTCCCCCCTCACTTCTTCGGGGGGACGCCCTCCCGGCGGATCTCCCGTTCCGCCTCCTTGCGGATTTTCTTTCCCTTTTCCGTTGCCTCGCCGCGGATCATCGCCTTGCATTCCTCGCAGATCGTCCCCGTGAACGTTTTCTCCTTTGCGCACACCATGCAGCGTTGCTTTCGCTCGGTCATGCCGTCCTCCCTCGATCGCCCGAGATCGGCTTCGCCGCCTCGGAGGGGGGCTCCGTTCGTGGCTCACCGTGCGGGGACCCCGCACGGCTTACGCTTTACTTCACTGCGCCCCCCATCCTTCGGCGTAGCGAAGCCTCCGGGTTGCGCCCCGCTCGAGGGCGAGCGAGATCGGTGCCGCCTCCGGGGTCCCCGGGCCCGGAGGGTGAAACGGGGCGCCCCTTCGGTCATCATAACAGGGACCCGGCGAGGGGGGAACGATCCGGAGAAGGGGGTGTCGATGGAGGGTAGAAAAGTCGAACGGCTTCCGGACAAACCGCGGCGGGGCCTCGTCCTTGTTCTGACGGGAGAAGGAAAAGGGAAGACGACCTCGTGTCTCGGCATGGCGGTACGGGCGGTGGGATACGGGATGCGCGTCACGATGATCCAGTTCATCAAGGGGTCGCTCCATTACGGGGAGCTCGACGGCGCGAAGCGGCTGGCCCCCGAGTTCGAGCTGATCCCCATGGGAAAAGGGTTCGTCGGGATCCGGGGAGACACCCTCCCGTTCCCCGACCACGTTGCGGCGGCCAAGAAAGCCCTTGCGACCGCACGGAAGAAGATGCTGTCGGGACGGTGCGACGTCGTCATCCTCGACGAGGTGAATGTCGCCCTCCACCTCGGTCTCCTCAGCCTCTCCGACGTCGTCTCCCTCATCGGGGAAAAGCCGCCTGACGTCCACCTCATCCTGTCGGGACGGCACGCTCACGAGGAGGTCGTGCGGCTTGCCCATCTCGTGACCGAGATGCGGAACGTCAAACACCCCTATGAGCTCGGTATCGAGGCGGAAAAGGGGATCGACTATTGAGCCCGCGCTTCGTCGTTCATCGACACGATGCGTCCCGCCTTCACTGGGACCTTCGTCTTGAGCGGGAGGGGGTGCTCAAAAGCTGGGCGGTCCCGAAGGAGCCTCCGGTCGACTCGGGTGTGAAGAGGCTTGCGGTCGAGGTGGAGGATCATGAACTGGCCCATATCGATTTCGAGGGGGAGATCCCGGAAGGGGAGTACGGCGCGGGGACCGTATCGATATGGGACGGAGGGACATATGAACTTCTCTCCGAGCACGACCGCAGGCTCAAGCTCGCGTTCCGGGGAAGGCGGCTCCGGGGGGAATACGTCCTCGTCCCCCTGGAGGGGAAAAACTGGCTCTTCTTCCGGACGAAGGGGAACGGAAGGTGATATGAGGGAAAAGGAAAAGACGCCCTCCCCGGAGAACGTCCGGGTGGAGGAAGAGCTTTCGTCATGCCCCCGGTGCGGCTACGAGACGGGGTTCCACGTGGCGTTTCGCCGGAGAGTACGGGAACTTGTCGTGTTCCTGATCTGTCCGTCCTGTTCCGCCCGCTTTTCCGTGGGCGAGTGGAATTTCCCGACCGGCGAACCGCGCCCCTACGATCCCACGATCGACGATGCCTAGAAAGAGGGACGTTCCGGAGAACTCTTCCTCCCCTGCAGCTGCTTCACCCGGTACCGCGAGCCTTAGGTTAACGGAATGATGTTCGCCCCGGTTCCAGGTCGCCGGGTGCGGTTTCGTGTCCGGGGTACCCGCTTACTTCACCCTGTCCAGCAGCGGCGATCCATAGAGCAGCCCGAAGTAATCCTCGGTGTTCCGGATGTAGAGCTTCCCCCCGCCGGCCATGTTCTCCCCGGCGAGCTGCCCCTGCTTCATCGCGCTGCGCCAACCGAAGTTGATCCGGCTCTCCCGGCGGTTGATGTCGAACACTTCCGCGCAGTCGCCTGCCGCGAAGATGTTGGATACGTTCGTCAGCAGGTACTCGTCGACCAGGATCCCCGCGCCGACCTTCACCCCGCTTCCCTCGAGGAAATGGACTACAGGGAGCCTCTCGGTGGCGACCACGATCATCTGGCATCGTATCTCCTCCCCGCCCGCCGTGTAGACGAGATAGGTACCCCCGTCGAGGTCGAGCACGTCGGCGATGTCCGTCCCCTCCTTGACCGTGACCCCGTTGTTCCGGAGTTTCTCCGTGACCTTCGCCTCGATCTCGCCGGATATCGGGTTTCCGAAGCGGGGGAGCCCCGGGTTGATCCAGATCACCTGCTGCCCCAGCTTCCGGAGCGCCCGCGACGCCTCGAGCCCCAGGTAGCCCGGCCCGTATACCACCGATACGTCGGAGCGGAGAGCGCGCGCCTTGATCCGGAGGGCGTCGCTCAGGGAGTTGAGCGACAGGAACGCCCCGGAGCTCCCCATCAACGCCAGGGGAAGGATCGGTTTTCCGCCCGTGGCGACGCAAAGAAAGTTGTACGTCTCCTCGCTTCCGTCCGAGAAGAGGATTCGGTTCTTGGCGGCGTCCACCCGTTTTGCCCGCTTGCCGGCCCTGACCTCGATCCCTTCGGCGGCGAGGTCCTTGGCCTGGGGATCAGCAATCGCGGAGGCGTCGATCTGACCGGAGATGATGTCCGGGATGTTGGGCCGCAAATAGGGGGCGGCGAACTCTTCGGTGACGATGACGACTTCGGCGTCCTTCTCCATCTTCCGGGCGGCCTTCGCAGCCGCTATGCCTGCCGGGCCGCTTCCGAGAATCAAGTGGCGCATGAAGAAAATCCTCCATGGGTGAATTTCTACCGGGAAAGGTACATAGTAATGCGAGCCGGAGGAAAAGGAAAATCGAAATTCCCGTACTCCGCTATGCCGGGGTGCCGCCTCCGGGCTTCCCCCCGGAGTAGGAGGGCGGCACGATGATCCGGACGGGGACGTCCGTCATCTCGAAACGGACGGGGAGGGGTCCGAGATAATCGCCGTCCACCTGGGCGGCGGAGCGGATCGGGGAGCGGACGAAGACCGAGGTGGTCTCCCGGATCAGGATGTCCGGAGATCCGGTGTGTTTCTCCCGAAGGACGTTCCACACGAACCGGAGGATCGGAAAGCGACCGATCCCCCGGAGAATAACCACCTGGAAGGTGTTCCTCTCGAGGTTGCCGTACGGCGCCATGATTACTCCCCCGCCGTACGTTTTCCCCCGGCAGATGATGACGGCCTGCGCCTCCAGACGCTCCTGTCCCGCCAGTTCCACCCAGAGGCTCGGCTGTTCCCGGAAGATATGCGCCGCACCCGCCAGGATATACGCCCCGATACCGAGGAAATGCTTCCCCCGCGCACCCATCCGATCCAGAACCTCGGCGTCGAATCCCGCCGAGGCGAGGAGCAGGAAGTGCCTCTTCCCCGCTTTCGCAAGGTTCACCGTGATCGTCTTCCCCTCGGACAGGAGCGAAAGACATCCCTCCACGGATTTCGGAAGCCCCACCTCCGCGGCGAAGACGTTGCCCGTGCCGTGGGGGACGACCAGGAGTCGCGTCGCCATGCCCGCAAGCCCGTTGGCCACTTCGTTCACCGTGCCATCTCCCCCGACGGCGATGACCACCTCCCCCCCGGCATGGGCGGCCTCCCGGGCCAGGAGAACGGCATCTCCGGGTCCGGCGGTCTCCCGGATCTCGAAGGGGACCCTGTTTGCAGCGAGCCCCTGCCGGACGCGCTCAATGTTGCGGACCATTTTCGGACCGGCCACGGGGTTGTAGATGACGCGGATCATGATGAGGGATTATAGATGGTTTCCCCTCCTTTCGGTGTGGGATATCGTACAGGCATGAGGATTCTTTCCCGGGGAGGGGGGGATTCCCCTCCGATCGTCATTGCGCACCGGGGAGCTTCCCGCCGGGCCCTGGAGAATTCCCTCGAGGCCTTTTCGCTCTCCCTGGCCGACCGGGCGGACATGATCGAGTTCGACGTGAGGCTTTCCGCGGACGGGGAACCGGTGGTCATCCACGACGACCGGACGGGACGAACCGCGAGGGAAAACCTGCCGGTGGCCCGTTGCGACGCTGCCAGGCTGCGAACGCTTCGACTCAAGAACGGGGAGCCGGTTCCGCTTCTCGCCGATGTGCTGGCCCTGGTCCGGGGTGCCGTCCCTGTCAACATCGAGGTGAAGACGGCCGGTGGGGTCCACGCATCCCTCCGGGTGATCGACGGGATGCGTTACGAGGGGAAGGTCGTGCTCTCTTCCAGGCTGCGGGAAGAGTGCCTGGCCGCAGTGGCGGACCGCCCCGGCTTCTCCTGCGGCCTGGTGACCGGTCGCCCTTCGGCATCCGACATCGCCTTCTGTCTTCGCCATCGCCTCTCGATCCACCCGGATTTCCGCAGGCTTTCGGTGCTCCGCACCCGGAAGGTGAAGGAGGCGGGGCTGTTTCTCATCCCTTACACCGTGGACGATGAGGAGGATTTCTTCCGGCTCGTCAGGAGTGGCGCGGACGGCGTTTTCTCGAACCGTGCGGAGGAACTGCGCAGCGCGTGGAGGGAGCGGTTCCGCGGGGAGGGGTGAGTTTCCGGTCGATCCCGCTATCGACCGAGGGCTCCCGCGTCGATATAATCCTTGGCGGCGTTGACGGCGGTGGCGGCCTCCCCTGCGCCCGCCGAGATGAGCAGGATCTTTCCCAGGTAGGTGGCGATGTCCCCGGCAGCGTATACGCCGGGCATGTTGGTGGACATGTCCGTGGATACCGCGATGCCGCTGCCCATGATGTTCAGGCCCCACTCGCGGAACGGATCGAGGTTGGTGAGCATCCCGATGGAGAGCACGATCGCGTCGACCTCGATCCGCTCCTCCAATCCGCTCCGCTCGTTCCAGATGACCGCGCCGGTGACCTTTTCCTCGCCTATGACCTCTTTCAGGGCGAAATAGGGGAACATCACTTTCACGTTCGACGCGAAGAGCCGGTCGACCATCGCCTCGTGGGCATCGAACCTGTACATCCGGTGGGCGAGCGTCACATTCGCTGCGATCCCGACAAGCGAAAGCGCCCAGTCGACCGCACTGTTCCCTCCCCCCACGATGAGGACCTTCTTTCCCCGCAGCGGATCGAAGGAGGGGAGGTAGTAGTAGATCCCGTGTCCCTCCAGGTCGGTGAGGTGCGGGATATCCAGCTTGCGGGGGACGAACGCGCCGCATCCCGCGGAGATGGCCACGGCCTGGGAGTAGTGACGCCCCTTCGGGGTCGAAAGCTCGATCACCCGCTCGCCGCGGATGCGCAGGCCGGTCACCCTCTCGTTGAGGACGACCGTCGGGCGGTACTGCATCGCCTGCTTGGTGAGCTCGGAGACGAGGTCGCGTGCGAGGATCCTCGTGTGGCCGGCGACGTCGAAGATCTCTTTTTCGGGGTACATGGAGATCAGGCGGCCGCCGACCTGCGGATTCATATCGATGAGCTTTGCCCGGCAGTCCCGCAGGCCCGCGTAGTAAGCCGCGTACAGCCCTACCGGGCCGGCACCGATGATGGTGATGTCGTACATGTCGGACTGGCGGACCATCGTTGATTACTATAGCAAAGAACCCGTTCCCAACTTTCCTTATTCTTGGCTCTTTCCCGCCCCCCCATGGTATAGTTCAGGGAATCGGCCAAAAGACCACGCGGGAGAGACCGGATGGCATTGAAGTTTCTGCCGAAAGTGTGGAAAAAGGGGACGGATTTTCTCGGGACGCGTCATGCGATCCTGTGCGGGGCGATGACCTGGGTGTCGGAGTCGAACCTCGTCTCCGCGATCTCGAACGCGGGGGGGTTCGGCGTCCTCGCAGGAGGGAACATGCCCCCGGACATGCTGGCCGCAGAGATCCGGAAAACCCGGGAGAAGACGAAGTATCCGTTCGGAGTCAACATGATCACGGTGGCGCCCAGTTTCCGGTCCCACATCGAGGTCGTGGTGCGGGAAAAAGTGCCCTTTGCCATCTTCGCCGGAAGTATTCCTTCGGGGAGGGACATCGAGCAGGTCAAGGCTTCGGGGGCGAAGGTCCTGTGCTTTGCGCCGGTCCTGTCCCTGGCGAAGCGCCTGATCAAGCAGGGGGTAGATGCGATCATCATCGAGGGGAACGAAGCGGGGGGTCACATCGGGCCGGTTGCGACATCCATCCTGGCGCAGGAGTTCCTTCTGACCATCACGGAGGTTCCGGTTTTCGTGGCGGGCGGAATCGGCACCGGGGAGATGATCGCGCAGTATCTGTCGCTCGGGGCTTCCGGGGCCCAGCTGGGGACCCGGTTCGTGGTCGCCGAGGAGTGCATCGCACATGTCCGGTTCAAGGAAGCCTTCCTCCGGGCCCATGCGAGGGACGCCATGCCCACTTCGCAGTTCGACCCGGCCCTTCCCACCATCCCGGTGCGCGCCATCACGAACGAGGGAACGCACGACTTCAACCGCCTCCAGCTCGAGCTCCTTACCAAGGTGAAGGCCGGGCAGTTGTCGAGGGAAGAGGGCCAGGTAAAGCTCGAGGAGTTCTGGGTCGGGGCCCTGCGGCGGGCCGTGATCGACGGGGACATCGAGCACGGGTCGCTCATGGCGGGGCAGAGCGTCGCCTTCGCGAAGAAGATCCAGCCCGTTTCCGAGATTATCGAGGAGCTGGTCGCCTCCGCCGAGAACAAGCTTGCGGAGATGGCCTCAAGAAGCGCGGAAGAGGTTTCCGCGGGCCGCCCGCCCTCGTTTCGTCCCGGGTTGCCGATCAACTAAGCCCCCGATATTCTGTCACAAAAATTGCCGCGCTAGGAGCGGACGCCATGTTCCGGATCATCCCCCGCGACGAAGCATTCTTCACAATGTTCGAGAAAGCGGCACAGAACGCCATTGATGGCGCCGAGGTGCTCAAGGATCTTCTGGACAACTTCGAAAACGTCAAGGAAAAGGCACGACGGATCGAGGAGATTGAGCACAAGGGGGACACGCTTACCCACGATATCATCAAGAAACTGAACACGACCTTCATCACCCCGATCGACCGGGAGGACATCCTGGCTCTCACCTCCTCCATCGACGATGTCATCGACCTGATCCACGGCGCCGCCAACCGGATACAACTTTACAAGATCACCGAACCCACTCCCCAGGCAAAGGAACTCGGATTCCTGATCCTTAAATCGACCCGGGAACTTCACCGGGGGATTGCCCACCTGTCCACAAAAATGGACGGAGTTTACGAGCACTGCGTTGAGGTGAACTCCCTGGAAAACGAGGCGGACAGGGTGAGCCGGGACGCGATCGCCCAACTCTTCGATCAGGAGAAGGATCCTGTCTATATTCTCAAGTGGAAAGAGATCTACGAGACGCTTGAGACCGCTACCGACCGGTGCGAAGACGCCGCCAACGTCCTGGAGGGGGTCGCGTTGAAAAATGCTTGAGACCCCTCTGATCCTCCTGGGGTTGGTGGTCATCACGGCCCTTGCCTTCGATTTCATCAACGGGTTCCACGACACGGCGAACGCAATCGCCACCTGCATCTCCACCCGGGCCCTGTCGATCCGGAGCGCCATCGTCATGGCGGCGGGGCTCAATTTCGTCGGGGCGCTGGTCTCCACGCACGTGGCGACGATGATCGGCAAGGGGATCGTGGATCCCGGTTTCGTATCACAGACCGTCGTCCTCTCAGCCCTCATCGGAGCGATCTTCTGGGATCTCGTCACCTGGCGCTACGGAATTCCCTCCTCCTCCTCTCATGCGATTATCGGCGGGATCATCGGCGCGGTGATCGCCTCGCGCGGGGTAGGCGTCCTGAAATGGGGCGGCATCTCGAAAATCCTTGCGGCCATCGTCATTTCCCCGGTTGCGGGGACGTTCATCGCGTTCCTCCTCATGGTCGGGATCTTCTGGATCTTCAGGGGTTACCACCCGTCGACCCTGAATCGGGGATTCCGGAAGCTCCAGATCCTCTCCGGCGCGGTCATGGCGTTTTCCCACGGGTTGAACGACGCCCAGAAGTCGATGGGGGTGATCACGATGGCGCTTGTCTCCTACGGAGTAATCCAGACCTTCTACATTCCCATATGGGTCATTCTCTCCTGCGCTGCGGCGATGGCGTTTGGCACCGCGGTAGGGGGATGGCGGATCATCAAGACGGTGGGAAGCGACTTCGTCAAGCTGCAGCCCGTGCACGGGTTCTGCGCGGAAACGTCCTCCGCGGGGGTGATCCTGACGGCGTCGGCTTTGGGGATCCCCATCAGCACCACCCACGTCATCACCTCCGCCATCCTCGGGGTTGGCCTCTCCCAGGGCCGGCGGAAAGTGAACTGGATCGTGGGGGCGAGGATCGTGTGGGCATGGGTCCTCACCATTCCTTCGTCGGCCGTGGCGTCCTACATCGCGTACCGCCTGCTTGCTCCCACGATGGGGTAAATCCAGGAAACCACAGTCGGCCTTCCGACGGGCGGGGTGGGGGATGATCTTCGCCGGCCGGCAGGATCCCGTCCCTCCCCTCCGAGAATGCGCAAGCAGTTCCCGGCTTCCCGCCGAAGATGGCGGGTACGCTGGCGTCCCCCGGGCGTTTCGGATTACAGTAGGAACATATCGCCCGGGAGGAGAGCCATGATCCGTAAGATCCAGCACATCGGGGTGGCGGTCAGAAGCCTGTCCGACTCCATCCCCTTTTACCGCGACGTTCTGGGACTCGAGTTCCTCGGAATCGAGGAGGTGGCCGAACAGAAGGTCCGCACGGCGATCTTCCGGGTGGGGGAGAGCACGATCGAGGTGCTCGAGACGACGTCGTCCGACGGTCCGGTCGGGAAATTCCTCGAGAAGAACGGGGAGGGGATTCATCACCTCTGTCTCCGGGTGGACGACGCGGAGGCGGCGCTCGCGCACGCGAAAGAAAAAGGGGTCCGGCTGATCGACGAAACGCCGCGCACCGGGGTCCACGGGATGAAGATCGGGTTCCTCCACCCGAAGTCGACCTTCGGCGTCCTCACCGAGTTCGCGGAAGAGGCGGAAAGCCGCTGATGGCACACGTTCCTTCCCCCCCGGGGGGACGCGTGCTTTTGTTGTGCCTGCACAACCACCAGCCGGTCGGGAACTTCGATTCCGTAATCGGGGAGGCGAGCGACCGGTCGTACTTTCCGTTCCTCGAAACCGTCGCCGGGTTTCCGACGATCAAGGTGACGCTCCATTATTCGGGATTTCTCCTCCGGTGGATTGCGGAAAACCGGCCGGAGATGTTTTCCCTGCTCAAGGACCTCGTATCGCGGGGGCAGGTGGAGATTCTCGGCGGGGGAATGTACGAGCCCGTGATGCCCCTTCTTCCGGAGAGGGACCGCAGGGGCCAGATCGTCGATCTTGCCGAAACCGTGGGCAGGTACTTCGGAAAGAAGCCCCGGGGAATGTGGCTTGCGGAGCGGGTATGGGAGCCGGAACTTCCCGCGTCGCTTTCCGCAACCGGCGTGGAATATCTGCCGCTTGACGATTTCCATTTCCTGCGGGCGGGGATTTCCGGGGAGGAACTCGACGGGGTCTACCTGACGGAGGCGAACGGGGCGGCGGTCCGCATCTTGCCGGGGAGCGAACGGCTTCGGTACCTCATCCCCTTCGGGGACGTGGAGGAGACGCTGCAGACGGTGGAGGCGATGACGTCCCGGGACGTGCCGTACCCGGCGGCCATCCTGGCCGACGACGGGGAGAAGTTCGGCGTATGGCCCGGGACCCACGACACCGTCTACACGCAGGGGTGGCTTCGAAGATTCCTCGAGGGGATCGTTTCCCGGGGAGAGTGGCTCCGGACGATGACCTTCGGGGAATATGTCTCCGCCGCTCCCCTCCGGGGGAAGGTCTACCCGCCTTCGTGCTCCTACATCGAGATGGGAGAGTGGGCGCTTCCTCCCGACGGCGCCGTGCGGTTCGGCGGACTGCTTCACGACTTCCGTTACGGGAAGTTTCCGGAAATGAAGCCCTTCGCCCAGGGGGGGAATTTCCGGGGCTTCCTGCGCAAATACGAGGAGGCGAACCAGCTTCACAAGAGGATGCTGTGGGTCAGCGGGCGGGTTCAGGCGGCGTCGAAGCAGGGGGGCGGGCCGGAAGCGCGCGATTTCCTCTACCGCGCCCAATGCAACGACGTGTACTGGCACGGTATCTTCGGGGGCCTCTACCTCAACCATCTCCGGGAGGCGGCGTACACGAACCTTCTCCGCGCCGAGGGGCTTTCCGACCGGGTCCTGCACGGCGGGAAGGACAGGTGGACGGAAGCGGCAAGCGGCGATCTCGACATCGACGGGGGGGAGGAGGCGATTCTCAAGACGCCGGACCTCACCCTTCTCGTCCACGGCCACGACGGGGGGGCGATCACCGAGATCTCCCTCCCCCGGCGCGGGGTTGCCCTGGGACATGTCCTGACCCGGCGGGAGGAGGGGTACCACCGGAAGTTCAAGGATGCGGGCGGAGAGTTTGATGGGCGCACGAGCATCCACGACCTGCTGGTTCTCAAGGACCCGGCCGTTTCCGACGCGCTGACCGTGGACCCCTGGCAGCGTGCTTCCTTCCGGGAGGCCTTTTACCGGGAAGAGGACGCCGTCGAGGCAATTCTCCACGAAAGGATCGCGCCGATGTGCGCGACGGCAGGAAAGGAAGCCAGGGGAAAGATCACCCGGAGCAGCGAGCGGATCCGCCTTGCCATGGAGGTTCCGCTCCGGGGAGACGGCGTCGATCTGTTTCTCGGGAAGGCCCTTGCCCTCGGGGTGTCGGAGGAACGGATCGAGGCGCGGTACCGGCTTCACAACGGGGGTGAGCGGGCGGCCTGGGGGAGGTTCGCAACGGAGTGGAACCTGAACTTCCTCTCGGGGAGCGGCCCGGACCGGTGGTACGAGGGGATCGGGGAGAGGAAAGAGGAGTTGTCCTCCCGCGGC
>Ga0210121_1000165_pt1 | contig 20335 bp, 19 predicted proteins | sample Joice_ThreeSqB_D_FD_184873 | JGI IMG/M metagenome (GOLD analysis project Ga0210121, IMG submission 184873) | Wetland microbial communities from San Francisco Bay, California, USA, that impact long-term carbon sequestration - Joice_ThreeSqB_D1... | ecosystem: Environmental > Aquatic > Marine >... | reverse complement strand
GGCGCACGATCGCGCCCGGCTTCATCGACATCCATTCGCACGCGGACGACACCAACCGGGGCGGCATCGGCACGCTGCGCGACCCGGACGCGCGTCGTCGCAGCGCGCCCAACCTCGTGACGCAGGGCATCACGACCGTGGTGGTCAACCAGGACGGCCGCTCGGTGTGGCCGATCCGCGACCAGCGCGCGCGCATGACCGAGCTGGGCATCGGCCCGAACGCGATCCTGCTGGTCGGTCACGGCGAGGTGCGGCGGCAGGCGATGGGCGACGACTTCATGCGGCCCGCGACGGCGGCGGAGACCGCGCGCATGCGCGCGCTCGCCGACGAGGCGCTCGCTGCGGGCGCGATCGGCGTGTCCACCGGCCTGTGGTACGAGCCGGCGAGCGCGGCCACGCCCGAGGAGGTGATCGAGGTGTGCCGGCCGCTCGCCGCGCGCGGCGGCCTCTACTGCACGCACATGCGCGACGAGGGCGACCGCGTGCTCGAGTCGCTGGAGGAGACCTTCCGCGTCGGGCGCGAGCTCGGCGTGCCGGTGGTGGTCTCGCACCACAAGGTGATGGGGCGCGCCAACCACGGCCGCTCGGCCGAGACGCTGCCGCTCATCGCCGAGCGCATGCGCGCTCAGGCGATCGGCCTGGACTGCTACCCGTACTGCGCGTCCTCGACCATCCTCACCGCGAGCCGCGTGGGCGCCGCCACGAAGGTGCTGGTCACCTGGTCGACGCCGCACCCGGAATTCGCGGGCCTCGAGCTCGCCGAGATCGAGAAGCGCCTGGGCCTGCCGACCGAGGCGGCGATCGCGAAGCTCTTCGCCTCCGAGGCCGCCATGCGCTCCACGATCAAGGCGGTCCAGATTTTCGGGGGGTACGGATACATCCGCGAATACCCCGTGGAGAGGTACATGCGGGACGCCAAGCTATGCGAGATCGGAGAAGGAACCTCGGAGGTGCAACGCATGATCATCGCCCGTCGTCTGATTCAGGGGCACTGACACCTATGGCCGTCTCGGCGAAAGACGTCCTCTCCGGCGACATTCGGGCCGCCGCCCGCCTGATGCGGGATCTGGACGACGAGATCCCCTCCGCGCACAGGACGCTCAAGGCCTTGTACCGGCACACCGGCAGGGCATGCATCCTGGGGATAACGGGAGCGCCGGGAGTCGGAAAATCCACCCTCGTGGACTCCCTCACCGGGGAGATCCGCCGGGAAGGGAAAACCGTCGGAATCGTCGCCATCGACCCCACCAGCCCGTTCTCCGGCGGGGCGATCCTCGGTGACCGTATCCGCATGCATAAACACGCGGTCGACGACGGCGTGTTCATCAAGAGCCTGGCAACCCGTGGACATCTGGGCGGCCTCTCCAAATCCACCATCGACATCGTGAACGTCATGGACGCCATGGGCAAGGACATCGTCATCATCGAGACCGTCGGCGTGGGGCAGGACGAGGTGGAGATCGTCAAGGTGGCCCACACGAACATCGTCCTCGTGGTGCCGGGCATGGGGGACGACATCCAGGCGCTCAAGGCGGGGATCCTCGAGATCGCCGACATCTTCGTGGTCAACAAATCCGACCGGGAAGGCGCCGACAGGACGAGGCAGGAACTCGAAACGATGGTGTCAATGAACAACTACGGGGAGGGGGATTGGATCCCTCCCGTCATGGCCACCGTCGCGCAGACGGGGACCGGCGTCCCCGAACTCCTTTCCGGGATTCTCCGACATTGGAAATTCATTTCCCGCGCGGAAAACCTTGCGCGGTACCGCAGGGAAAAGGCACGGGTGGAACTCATGGAGATACTCAAGAAAAAGCTCATCGAGAAAGCCGTGGAGGACCTGTCACGGAACGGAATGCTCGAGATTCTTCTCGGGGAGATCGCCGAAAAACACCGGGACCCCTACTCCGTAGTGGAACGGGTGATCGACCATAAGTTCGGCTTTCCCCTTTCGGAAGGGCGGGGGAATGGGAAGGGGAGACGGGGAAAAGGGCGATGAGAATCCTGAAAGAGGGGGAGATCGAGTACCGGTTCGAGCATCCTGACGATTTTCGGCGGTTCGTGAGGGACAAGAGAAGCCGGAAGCCGGAACCGAAGCTCCGCCCGGCGAAGGAAGCCGTTTCCGCATTCGTATCCGACGGCGATTATCTCGTCTACGATTTCTCCAGCCTGACCAGGGGGCCGCAATCGCTCATCCGGGAGGTCATCCGCCAGCGCCGGAAGGACCTATGGATAGGGGCCGAATTCACCCTCCACGAATCGGCGTTGCTGACAGGTGCGGGGTGCGCCACGCGCATAGACGTCGGGTTCCTGGGATACGGCAGCTACATCGGACAGGCGGTCTGCGAAGGCAAGGTCCGGGTATACGATTGGACCAACGGAGGTCTCGCACTCCGGTTGCTTGCCGGCGCGCGCGGCGTTCCCTTTCTCCCGACCCGGGACCTCCTCGGGTCCGACAACATGGCCGTCTCCGCGGCGAAGGTGATCGAGGACCCCTACACGGGACTTCCCCTGGCCGCCGTGCCGGCTCTAAATCCCGACGTCGCCTTCCTCCACGTCCACCAGGCGGATATCTACGGCGACGCCCGCATTTTCGGGACGAACCTGTTCGCCCTGGAGGCGGCGATGGCCTCCCACCGGGTGATCGTCTCGGCGGAGGAAATCGTCGAACCGGAGGAGTTCCGAAAGGACCCGATGAGAACCACCATTCCGTATTTCCTCGTAGACGCGGTGGTCCACGCACCTTTTGGCGCCTACCCCGGGGCGATGCCGGCGCGATACGAAATCGACCTCCCGCACATCGACATTCTCAACGGAATCCGGAACGAGGAGCAGATGCAGAAGTACCTCCACGACAACATCTACAGCGTTGCCGACCACGAGGAGTTTCTCGACCGGCGCGTCGGGTCCGCGAAGATGAAGGAGCTTCGGGGCCGGGCGACCATCATCGAGGGATACCGCTAGACGATAAACCGCGGGGAGATCCACATGGCGGGGTGGGAAGGAGAAGAGCCATGACGCGCATGGTGGAGTTCACGGACACGGAGTTCATGATCGCGCAGGGAGCGCGACTGCTCGAGGACGGCAGGACATTCTTCGTCGGATGGGGAATCCCGCAGGTCGTGGCCATTCTGGCTCAGAAGCTCTACGTACCCAACGTCATCCAGCTGTTCGAGTTCGGGGCAATCGGACCGCAATCCGTCCTTCCGTTCGTCAGGGGAACGATGGGCGGACCGCAGAATACCTACCGTTCCCTCCAGTGGCTCAACATGAACTGGGCGTTCGCCTACTCCGCTGCCGGATACATGGATTACGGGATGCTCGGGGCTCTTCAGGTCGACCCGTACGGCAACATCAATTCCACTTTTCTGGGAGGGACGTACCGCATGCCCAAGCGACGTTTCGCGGGCAGCGGCGGCGGGAACCAGGTGGCATCCCAATGCTGGAAAACGATTATCGTGATCCGGCACGAGGGAAGGCGATTCGTCCCGAAGGTCGATTTCCTCACCTCGCCCGGATACCTGACCGGCCCGGGGGCAAGGGAGAAAGCGGGACTCCCTGCAGGCACAGGCCCGTACCGTGTCGTCACCTCCAAAGGGCTCTTCGGGTTCGACGACGAGACGAAGCAAATGACTCTCCTGGCCGTCCTGCGGGGCCTCGATCCCGAGGAGGTGGTGCGGGATATGGCGTTCCGTCCCCTTATATCCAAAGATATCGCTGAGATATCCCCACCAACCGAAGAAGAGCTTCACCTTCTTCGGGAAGAGATCGACCCTTCCCGTTTTCTCATCCGGGGAGAGCAAATGTCGGCTCCCGCCTGAATATCTCTTCCGGACCTTCTCCCGGGCCTCGCATTGAATAGGTCCGGGGCGGTGCTATAATGGGGACCCATGGTCCGGCGCGTGTACATCGAGACATTCGGTTGCCAGATGAACGAGGTGGACTCGGCACGGATGCTGGCGCTTCTCGGGACGGCCGATTACCGGCCCGCCGAATCCCTCTCCGACGCCGATCTCGTTCTTCTGAACACCTGCAGCATACGGGAGAAGGCGGACCAGAAGATCTACAGCGCCCTCGGCACGCTTCGGCGATGGAAGCGCGACAGGGAGGGGCGCCTCGTCGCGGTAGGAGGGTGCCTCGCCCAGCAGGAGGGGGCTTCCCTGAGGAAAAGGGCCCCGCACGTCGACATCGTGTTCGGCACACACAGCATCGCCCGCCTGCCCGATCTCGTGCGCCTTGCGCAGGGACAGGGCGCTCCGGTATCCACCGATCTGTCCGAAGACACGAGTCACTGGGACGTTCTCCCGTACCTGGCGAACGGGTCGACAGGCGCGATGGTGACCATCATGCAGGGATGCGACAACTATTGCGCCTATTGCATTGTCCCGTACGTTCGGGGCCGCGAAATCTGCCGTCCTTCCGGGGAGATCCTGGACGAGGTACGCGAACTGGCGGAACGAGGCGTCAGCGAGGTGGTCCTTCTGGGACAGAACGTGAACTCATTCGGGAAAAAGGAAGGAGAAATTGCCTTTCCGGAACTGCTCCGCAGGGTGTCGAAAATCCGCGGGATCTCGCGGATCCGGTTCATCACTTCGCATCCGAGGGACCTGGACAGGGAGACGATAGGGCTTTTCTCCGAGGTCGATTCCCTGTGTCCCCATATCCACCTGCCGATCCAGGCCGGGTCCGAGCGCATCTTATACTCCATGGGACGCGGATACACACGAGAGGAATACCTCGGAAAGATCGACGACCTTCGGAAAACGAGGCCCGGGATCGCGTTCTCCTCGGATTTCATCGTCGGTTTTCCGGGGGAGACGGAGGCCGATTTCCAGGATACGCTTTCGGTCATGGAGGAAGTCCGATTCGATTCGTCCTTCTCCTTCCGGTTTTCCCCCCGTCCGGGGACTCGTGCGGCCGGGATGACGGGCACCGTGGCCCTGGAGGAGGCAAGCGAGCGGTTGTCGCGCCTCCAGGCACTTCAGGCCATCCACACGCAGGAACGACTCACTGCCTGCGTAGGTAAAGAGATGGAGGTCCTGGTCGAGGGAAATAGCGTGAAAGACCCCGCGCGTCTGTGTGGCCGCACCCCGTGCCACAAAACCGTCAACTTTTCACCGGCCATGGACGGGCAAGGTCCTGTGCGCCGTGTCCGAATTCGTTCCGCCGGACACCATTCTCTCTCCGGCGAGGAAGGAGGACCGCTTGGTTAAGGAAATGCAGGTGATCGGGATCACCATCGATCCGGTTACCCAGTCCCCGATCGTCATTCTGCGGGACAAGGACAGCAAGAACACCCTCCCGATATGGATCGGGATGCTGGAGGCAAATGCGATCGCGGCGGGACTGGAGCAACTGCAGCTTCCCAGGCCGATGACCCACGATCTTTTCAAGAACCTCCTCGACCAGATCGGGGTGAAGCTGCTGAGTGTGGAAGTCACAGACATCCGCGAGAACACGTACTACGCCGTCCTCCACATGGAAGTGGGCGACAGGTCCGTCATTATCGATTCCCGGCCGAGCGACGCGATCGCCATCGCCATTCGGATGAAAGTCCCGATCATGGTCCGGGACTCGGTCATCGAGAAAGCGCTGCGCGTGGAACACGGAACCTCCTCCGGAGAAGAAAAGGACAAGTGGACGGAGCTTCTCGAGAAGATGGACCCGGAAGATTTCAGCAAGTACAAGATGTGATATAGCGCCGCATGGACGTCGCGCGCATATTGGTGGTGCAGGAGAACGCCGAGTCGTCCCGGGACCTCCGCCTGGCGACCTCCCATAAGCCGGTCGAATTTTCTTTCTGCGCATTAGACCAGGTGCTGCGCAGGGAGGTGGACCTTTCCCCCTACATCGCGATCGTCGCCTCTCTCGACTGCGACCACAGGGCCCTGATCGAATCCCTGCGGGAGTGCCCCGACGACGGGCCTCCTCTTTTCCTGTTCCGGACTGCCCCCCCTCTCCAGGAAATCGCCCGCTGGGTCACCTGGGCAGGGCCCCAGGAAGGGGCCGACCCGGCAGTCAATATGCAGCTTCTCTCGGAAAGCATGGAATATTACTCCCTTGCCTCCCTCTACCAACGGTGCCTGAAGATCATGGCATGTTACGAGGAGGAGAAGCTGCTCACCCATATCGCGGATACGTTCGTCCAGGAACTCGGGGCGGAGAGCTGCGTGATCTGGATCGCTTCTCCGCTGGACCCCGACGAGATGATGATCGGCTCCGTCCGGGGGTTGATCAGCATCGACAGGGAGGGGTCGAGGTTCTATCTCTCCCAGACCGAATGGGCGGAAGCTACCGGGAGAGGAAAACCGTTCCTCTACCCCTTTCGGGAGATCGAGGAGGCGGAGACGCTTCGGGAAGCAGGCGAATCGAGCCTCTACATTCCTCTCATGTACCGGGAAAAGCCCATCGGGCTCGTGAAGCTCGCCGCAAGGGTGGACCGAAAACCGTTCCGGGACCGGGATCTGTATATCGCCGGGATCATCTCCGGGTACGCCGCGTCGGCCTGGAGAAAGCTCACGCGCCTGGTCCGGATGGAAAAGGTGTCGCTTCGCGACGGAGAGACAAAGGCCTACTCGATGGCGTTCCTGTCGGACTACTTCGAAAAGGAGCGCTACAAGGCGGGGAGATTCCGTCGACCCCTGTCGATCGTATTCCTCATCGTCGACAACCTTTCCCGAATCAGGGAGCAGACAAGCGAAACCCTCGTGTCCGGGGCCCTCTCGAACATGGTCGACGCCGTGCACAAGGCCCTGCGCGACTCCGACCTCATCGCCCGCGTGGAGTCGAACCGGTTTTGCGTAGTTCTACCGGAGACCGACTATTTCGGCTCCGTACTGGCGTCGCGCCGTCTCCGGAAAGCCGTGCGCGAATGCCGCTCCATCCAGCACATGGGGATCGAACATCATCTCGAGCCGTATTTCGTTTCGGCCACCTTCCCCCGCGACGGGAAAAATCTCATGGATCTATGGAAGAATGCGGAGGAGAAATTCCAGGGGCAGAAGCGGAGCCCCTTCCACCGCCTGCACCTGCCGGAAAAAGTCCTCTGGAACGCCTTTGACATCCTGGTGGGAAAACCCGAGTATTACGACCATCTGCGGGAGGGACGAAGCGTACCCTACTTTTCGCGGTTCAAGCGGGACAGGGGACGGAACGGGCATTTCCGCCTGAGCCGGGGGAACTTCCTGCGCATGGTGGAATCCGTGGCACAGGATACGGTGTCGCGAAACATGAAACGGGGGCTGGTCATCGCGGCAGGCCCCCGACCCGAAATATTCAAGCAGATCTTCCTCTCCCTAGGGCCGGACGCGGGCAACGGGAGAAACATCTACATCATCGGCAGGGCCGGCAGTACGCACTTCGACTCGAAACACCTTCTGTATGTCAACGCGGATGACGAACAGCTCCGGGACAGGGAACTCATTCTGTTTCTCAAGGAGAACGGGGCATACGGCCTGTTTGCCACTGATCGGGAAGACGAAGTATGCGGGTTCAACACGGCCGACGAGTGGCTCGTGGACTCGATGATGGACAAGGTGCAGGAAACGTATCGGCTGCAGGGGAATTTCTAAATGAGCCCCGTCGGGGAAGAGCAAACGATGGCGACGGAGACGCCCGAAAAGCAGATCCTGATTGCCGATCCGTCGGAGAGGTTCCGGCAGTCCCTCTGCCAGTTCCTCCGGACGAAGGGATTCGGTGTGATCGACGCGTCCGACGGGAGCAAGGCGCTGGCGGAAACGCTCCTCAAGCGCCCCGACATCCTCCTCCTCGATCTCTCCGTCGAGGCGCTCGGGGCGGAGCGCCTGGTCCAGATCCTGCGTACGAACCCGACAACCAAAAGCATCCCCATCTTCTTCATGAGCGAACAGGAGAAAAGCGTTCCCGGGTTCCGGCCGGGGATCGATGATTTCATACGGAAACCGTTCCGCGGAGAAGAGGTGCTCCTGAGAATCCAGCGGACGCTGTTCCGAAAAGACAGCAGGGATGCCGTTGCGGTCGACTCCGAGATCAGCGGAAATCTGGCCCAGATCTTTCTCCCCGACCTGTGGCAGATGCTCTCGTTGAACGCGAAAAGCGGCGTCATCCAGGTAGAAGGGGAAGGGATGGAAGGCTCGATCTACATCGAGAAAGGGGAGATCGTTTCCGCCCGGGCCAGGAACACCACGGGGGAAAAAGCCCTCTACCGGCTCATCTCCCTCAAGAAGGGGAGATTCCGGTTCCTGCCGGGTAGGGTGGAGGTCCGGAGGACGATGCACTCCTCCAGTCACCAGGCCATGCTCGAGGGATTGCGGCACCTCGATGAAATCAAGAACCTGAGCGAGGATCTCCCGGCGCCGAACGATTCGGTGATTCTCTCGAAGAGCGCACGATCCGTCACCGGAGGCTCGGGGGTAGTTCGCGAGGTGATTCTTCTCGCGGAATTCTGCAACAACGTGAAGGATATCGTGGAAAACTGCAGCTACCCCGACCTTGTCGTCTATGAGACCCTGCTCCAGTTGAGGAAGCGCGGAGTTCTGCGGATCGGCATGTTCGAGGTCTCCCGGGAAAAGAACGATTTCCTGCCTCCGGAGAACCTTGCGCGGCTTCGCACCCGAATCGAGGAGGACGGGGCCTTCTCCGAGAGCGGCGAAGGGCGCATCGTCCTCTTCCTCCCCACATCCGAACTGCTGGAGAGGGTCGTTCTCTCCCTGGGCCAGATCCGCGAGTTCGAACTCGATTCCGCCTATTTCTCCCTGCGGAGGGAGGAAGGATTTCCCATCGGAATGTTCGGAAAGATCCGGATAGGGGAGGGCTCGCATCTGCTCCTCTACGTGTTCCCGTACATTCGTTCCACCTCTCCTCTCTGGTATGCCCTCGCCCCCCGCCCCCTGGGCGTGGTGGCGTTTCTCAAGGACGAGGTGTCGAGCTCCCTCGATGCCCTTCTGGCCGTATCGGATTACACGAGGGGAACGGAGGCACGCGAGGTGCTGGCCGTCATGGGAAAATCGTTCACGAATTTCGGCCTCGGGGAAAACACGCTTCGCATGTTCCAGAGCCGGGTGGAAAAACTGGGCTGCTCCCTGAGGATCCAGAAACTCGAGCAGATCTCGCCGGAGGAGGTCCGGGAGGCGTTAGTCCAGGTGGTACAGCAATATCTCCGGGAGGAACCGGGATGATCGGGCGAATTCCGGTGAACCCGCTCGTCCGACTGGTGTACAATACCGGGTCGTATCCGGCAGTTGCAGGGGAGAAGCGGGAACGATAAAGAGAGGGGACGGAATGGCAAGAAAGATCAAGTACACGCGGAAAGACCTGAAAAGCCCGGACGAGTTCATCTCAACGCTCGGCAGGGCGACGCTGTGGATAAAGGAGAACCGCGTAACGGTTGTCGCCGCGGTGGCCGTCGCCTTGCTCGCCCTGGGGGGAATCTTCGGAACGCGTGCCTATTTCCAGTGGCAGGAGACGAAAGCCTCCCGGGATATCTGGCCCCTCCTGAACCAAGCGCGGGAGTATCTACAGAGCCCGGCGGGTACGGACACCGAGAAGCTTGTTCAGCTCGAGCAGTCCCTGGCCGCCCAGGTGAAGAAGCATCCGGGCACACGTGCGGCGGTCTTCGCGAAGTACTACCTGGGAAGCATTGCCTACCGGCGGAAGGATTATGACCGAAGCGCAGCGGAGTTCCGTTCGGCCATGACCGACGGTAAAGAGCAGCGGACCGTAATGGATTTCCTCCTGCGCGAAGGGCTCGCACAGGCGCTCGAGGCAAAGGGAGACGCAGAAGGCGCCGAGAAGGCGTACGGGGAAGCCGCCTCCTTCGCGAACGGGGAACTCCGGACCCAGGCGTGGATGGGACAGGCGAGATTGCTCGCACATCAGGGACGGAAGGACGAGGCGGTCGCTATATTCCGAAAGATCCTCGCAGAGAATCCCGACACCCCCTTCAAGGATCTCATCGAGATCAAGCTGGCTCATCTGGGGTAAAAGAAGGGGGACACCCCGGATGAAGCTCTATCTTTGCTTCCTCTGGCACATGCACCAGCCGTATTACAAGGACCCCGAAACGGGGATCTATATTCTTCCCTGGGTCCGGCTTCACGCGATCAAGGACTACGCGGCCCTTCCGCGAATCTTCCGGGAATTTCCGGGAGTCCGTCATACCTTCAACCTGGTCCCGTCGCTGCTGATCCAGATCCGGGATTACGTGGAAAACCGTGCGGAAGACGTCTTTCTCGCCCTTTCCCGGAAAAACTCTCTCGACCTTTCGAAGGAGGAGGAGGAGTTCCTTCTGCGCAACTTCTTCTCCGCATACCCGCCGACCATGATCCTTCCCCAGCGACGGTACGCGGAACTGTACGGAAGACGGGAAACGGCGATGAGGGCGGTGGGAAATCCGGGTACGCCGGGAGGATTCGGCGCGTCGGATTACACCGACCTGATGACCCTTTTCAACCTGACCTGGTTCCACCCCCTGCACCGCGATGAGGACGCGGAACTCACACGTCTCTGGGAAAAAGGAAGCGGTTACACCGAGGCCGAGAAGCGATACGTCCTGGACAGGCAGATCGACGTCATGGCGACGGTCATCACGGAATACCGAAAGGTGACGGAAAGCGACGGCGGCGAACTTTCCTCAACTCCCATGTATCACCCCATACTTCCCCTCCTGATCGACAATCGTGCCGCGCAGGATGCGCTTCCCGGGGCGCCTTTGCCCCAAACCTCCTTTTCATACCCGGGTGATGCGGAGGAGCAGATTGCCCGGGGCAGGGAAGTGATCCGGTCCCTTTTCGGTAGATACCCGGACGGATTGTGGCCTTCCGAAGGCTCGATCAGTCCCGCGGCCCTCGATATTGCCGTACGTGCCGGATTCCGCTGGGCGGCCACGGACGAGGTACTCCTGTCAAAGGCGACGGGGAAGAACATCCAGCGGGATTCCCAAGGCGTTCCCCGGGAACCGTCGTGGCTGTACCGTCCCTATGAAGCCGCCACGTCTTCGGGACCGATCCGGATCTTTTTCCGGGACCACCATCTCTCCGACCTTATCGGTTTCGAATATTCCCGCTGGGAAGGAACCGAGGCGGCATCAAGCTTTTGTAAGATAATTGGCAATATATATAATAAGTTATCAACTATTCCCTCTCATCTTCGAAAAAGCTCCTACGTGATCCCCGTCATTCTGGACGGTGAGAATGCTTGGGAATATTTCCCCGATTCGGGACAGGTGTTTCTCCGTGCGCTAATGGAGCGATTGGGGTCCATGGGACCGAACATAACGGGTATTACTTTCAATGAAGCCTTAGATAATGTCGGTGAAATTGAGCAATTACCTTACATCCCAACGGGATCCTGGATAGACGGAACATTCAAGATATGGATAGGGCACCGGGAAGACCACGCGGCGTGGGAGATGCTGGCCCAAGCCAGAGCCCTGTGGCAGAAGCATGCCGACCGGATGAAAGAAGCAGGCCATCCGCCAACGGAAAGCATGGCCGCGGCCTTCGATCATTTGCTTGCCGCGGAAGGCTCGGACTGGTGCTGGTGGTACGGGGACGAGCATTTCACCCCCCACGGTCCGGAGTTCGACCGGCTCTTCCGAAGCCATGTGAAGGCGGCCTACCGAAAGCTCGGAGAGACTCCGCCCGACTCGATCGATATGCCCATCATCCGGCAGGAAAGGATTTCGGAAGATGCGAATTTGCTCGAAGGGCTGAGAACATTTATCCGGCCGAAAATAGATGGAAAATTGACTTTGTACTACGAATGGGGCGCAGCGGCACGGTATTATCCCCGCCCGGAAATCGGAACGATGCACCGGGCTTCCGCCATCGCCCTGGAGTGCCTGTATTACGGTTTCGACGAGGAAACTATCTATCTCCGCCTGGATTTCCACCGATCCGTTTTCGATATCCCGGAACCGTTCGAAGCTGAAATCCTCTTCCCGGAAAAGAACAGGAAAATACGCCTGGTCATTTCCCCGCCTGCGACTTCCGTCACCGCGTCGATCGGGGAGATCGGAGAGAATGCCTCATCCCGCCAACCGTCCGGCGCGCCGGACGCGGTCCGGGCGGCGTTTCAAAAAGTTCTGGAACTGGGTGTGCCGTTTCAGGAACTCGGATGCGCGGGGGATGAGAAGATCGAATTTTTCCTGACGATCGTGCGTCCGAGCTCGGCCGGAGAGAGATGGCCCCTGTACGGGAGATTCAGAGCGGATCTCCCCGGAAAAAACTTCGAAGAACGTACGTGGCAAGTGTGATTCCGGTGAGTCGTTTCATCAAACTCACATCTGGGAATGTATATTCCATTTTCATTTTGACACCCCCCTCATTTCCTGACGCTCAGTCTAAGCTGCGGGGCCACAGGATTTCCCGCATGGCAGCCGTCAGCTTCAGCCTGTTGTTAGGCAGTCTTATCTCTGATTCCCCCCTCACCCGAGTGGCCCGGCAAGAAGAACGAGCGGCAATACGAGGATCAGTGTTGTAATGACCCACCAGGTGGATGCCTCGTTTTCCCCTCGCCTTTTTGCAGTGATCCCTTTTTTCGTCGTGGCGATGGCTGCGACCAACGCCAGGAACACGACCGCTACCGCCATGTATCCGCGGTTCGCGCAACCAAATACAGTTTTCGGTGTGAAGTAAAGTCCGATCAGCGCAACAGGCGCGATTGAGGGAAGGAGCAAATGCCTGATGATCCTTTGCCTGGACATCGATAGTCTCCCCCGTTCATTAATGCTCTCTATGCCGTTTGCCCCCATGCTCATGCCTTATTCTTCGGAATTCATGCCGTTATGCTTCAATGCCGTTTCCATCCAGAGCGATCTGTCTAACGCTCAGGCTAAGCTGTGGAGCCACAGGTACTTCGTCAGGGCAGCCGTCAGCTTCAGCCTGTTGTTAGATGTCGGCCAGTAATTTCACAAGCTGGTTGTCATTACCAAGCCTGCTTGACAATATAGTTAAGAACGTTTTTTTATCAATAATGCTACTCGGAAGCCAAAGCCATCTGCTATTGTCATAGGAAAGCACCAGTATATATCTTAGCCCAAAGACATTTTTAAACATTGCCTTATTGATGCTGCTCCATTCTATAAATTCTCTTTTCCAGCTATTATGCGGATTATATGAATGTATCCCATTTGTATCAATTTCTATTAGATATGTATATGTTACAAAAACTATCAAAATTAGCATCACTGGTAGAACCACAAGAAAAGTCATAATAAAAACTTTCAATGCCAATAGAATGCTTTTTCCTTTTATCAATTCTATAAGAAGTACTATTGCGGCGGGCAAAAGAGAACTAAACAATATCGCCGGAATATAGAATAAAAATGGCGAGCGAAAACGAGCAACCTCTTGCCCCATTGCTTTCTCCCACGGATTGCGGTACGTCTAACGCGTATTAGTATTAGGCTGCAAAGTAGCAGGTAGGGGGGCCTTGTAAAGCCCTATTTCGGGGGACCGTCCGCCAACAACGTCTGGTAATGTATATTTCACCGGTATTCGCATCCAGGAATGACCTCCATTATATGGAAGTTTTACGAGCGTTTATGTTTAATGGCACAATTCTATATATTCCTTCTTCAAGAAAATTTACGGCTTTGCCATCGGATGTTCGGTATTCCTTAAGGCCGGGAACGGTGGCCTTGGGATTTTCAAAAGTGCCTGCATCAATAAAATTGGTGTACTCAACAACTTTAATTCTCTCTCCGTCATCAGTAATAACAAAGAATTCATCCGTCATTTTTTTCATATAAAAAATATCCTTCTGGTAATGTATATTCCACGATCATTGCGATAGTTAGCCTGGCTTCAGCGGGTTTGATATTGATTCCAATATTTCGGCAGGGTCGGTATTTTTTATAAAGAAATAAAAAGTTGAATCAACAACTTGTACAATTCTGTTTTGTGAATCATAATCTATGATCGGTGGAGAAATAGACTTTACTGCTTGGAGCTTAGCCAATCCTGACAACAGGTTGCTAATGTCTGACGGCCGTACATCCTCACCTCGGTGATGGATAGCCCGTATCTTTTCATGAAGGTCGTTACGCCTCATACCATCTGCAATTCCATCATATCCACCTTCAACAACCGCACGGACCAAGTAGTAAGGAAGAAAAAGAGGCAATAAATCCCCTTTGGATCCACCCGTAGTGTGCCCAGCGGCAATCGCCTCAAGAGCTCGCTGGTGCCTAGCAGCATAGTCTCGTGCCTTTATCTGTATAGCGACATCTAGCAATAGAAGCTCTTCTAATTTTGACAATGCAGGTTGCGTTTCTTTTATGCCAGCCTCATGACAAATTCCCTTTAACAATTCTTGAAAGACACCGATGCTTGAAAATGAGGCTCCAATTGCATTGGAAAGAATTTGATTTGAAAATGATATAACTAAAATTTCCGATCCTTTAGCTGCAACCCGCCGAAAATCATCCGTTGTCCACGGTTCGACTGGAACTTCTACCACTCTGTCGAGAAGGTCTCCATTGAACTGCGCCATGCGGTTTTTCTCTCGCCAAACACCCAAAATGACAAAGCGCAGGCCGAGCTCTTGGAATGCTCTAAGATCAAATGCAAATTGTTTTTGTATATCGTCATTGAGATAGTGAAAATTCTCGAGAATAACCCATTTTTTTGATTCAACCCTTCTCAATAATTCGGTAACGTCCTGAGGCAATTCCAAATTAATCGGTACCTCATCGAACTTCTGCTCCTTCCTAGATCCTGCCATTACCTTCCCGGTAGTTTCGGCCTCGCCTGATCCAAATAGGGGAATGAGTGCTTTAACTCGTGCTGCTATTCCAATACTTGACTCGGAAGTTTGTTGTTCATATCTTCCGGTTGATATTTGAACACCAACTCTCGATAGTATAGAACGGTATATATCTAGGACAGATGTTCTTGGGGTCAAACTAACAAGTATATTGTTTTCATAAGGAAGATACTTAGACACAAGTGCCGTCTTGCCTTGTTTCGACGAACCATACACGACTATCTGTTTGTCCGATATTAATGCATCCCTGAAACGGTTATCGACCTCGTCTCGTTCGATATATGAAAGTATTGTCTTGGAGCTTACGCCAAAAACCTCTTCCAACTTTGCCATCGGATACCCCCATAAAAAACATGACGATTGACAAAATCCAATTATCAGGCTGACGCGTACTAGGTGGAACTGTCTAATCCGACCATAGACCTCCTAGTCACTACGAGTCAAGATCGCGTTGCTTTCCTGTTTTGAATTCTCATTCTTTTATCTCGCCCGTGGCCACTTGGTGCCATATATAAGTCCGTGACACCGCTCCGCTCCGCTTCGACGAAATATGCTCGGTGCCCGCGCTCTGCCTGGTAGGAAATCCGGCGAGTAGGGGAGTGGTGGTCTTCGACGTTCTGTGCCCGAAAGTAACAGGCTCCCAGGACAATGCCCGTTGAAAGACCACGGCAACCCCCGGGCCTCCGGCCCGTGCGGTGCCGAATCGTTATCATAGAACCTATTCAGTAGACGTCTCCTCATCTGGAAAGTCTACACGTTCCTCATACAGTCCTCCGCATCTTGGGCAGATCATGCCGGCGCGATTTCCATCTTCATCGCCTGTCATGTAAACAAGATTCAACACATTCTGGTCCCTTGGGCATTTCCGCACATCTCCAGGTTTGCCTGTTAGCAATTCTGGTTTCATCTCTGATTCTCTATTACGCTTCATCCTCCGCATGAAACCCATCGCCTTTTCCCTCCCTTCCTCTGGATACACAACTCCCGTTCAAGCAACGGAGCGTTTACTCCATCCAGGCACCGGCCTATGAATGGAGCCGAAAGGGGAGTTCCTGTACCACGCTCCGATCGCGCAGACGGCACAGAATTTCGGGTGGCGCAAAAATATCAATCTCGCCTCCCTTAATGGCATATTTGGTCGTGTACCTGACCGCACCCCGGTTCCTGTCGAAAGGATATATGCGCGCCCATCCCATTCCGCACCGCTTGGACGCCCACAGATCCATGAATGACAGCCGATGAAGCTTTGACACGCCACCTCCCGCCAGGAAGTGGTAGTGAAGGACTCCACGGTTCTGCCATTCACTTGCACGAATCATCAACACGCCTTCGCCCCGGTTTCGAAAACGATGTCCGAACCGGTCAATATTGATTTCCCGTAGCCAACGAAGAAACTGTCGATTAGATTGTTCTGGATGAGTGGCATCGGCATGCGTCAAGTGTCCGAACCACTCAAAAGGAATCATTTGGTCAATCTCGGACAGAAAATTTGTCCAGGCCTCGTGTAGACGAGCTTTTGAAGATTGTGGTAGAAGAGGGGAGATTATAGACATCACACCGGCTCCTCTCCGGGGAAAAGATTACCCTGTCGACCGGGAAGATGTCTTATCTCTCTTGGTGCAGGGGAGAATGGGTGGCGGCCCGCTCCCCTTTTTTCATGTCCCATGTTTTTACCTATCTCCCGTCAAATTTGCTTTCTCTGCAGGTTCTACAAGCACGAGCGAGGATTTTTTCGCTGTTTTCTTGGCCTTCGTATATCGAGCAACCGTTGATTTAGGAATATTCAAGGCAGATGATATTTCATCGCATGAATTTCCCTTTCTTTTCAATCTCTTAACTAATGTTTGCTGATGTAATTTCTCTTCAACTCTGGCTAATTGGAGTTTTGCCGATAATCTATCAAGGGTAATTTGTATACCTTCACTTAAGAACATTTCCTTAAGGATTCTCATGCGTTGCGCGGTAGAACCTGGAATTTCCCTAAACTTTTTCAAGAGATCCGCACGGGATCTTCTCGCGTGTACCATTTTTTCTGGATTTGATTTTTGGGACGAGTCAAGACGAGAGGCTGTCTTGGCCTTGTAATTGAACAGTTCGGCGAATTTATCCGCCTCGGATAAAAACCTAAGCATCATCGACGATGTGAAATCGTCGGTTTCGACTACAATGCGGGATATTCCGCCTGGAAGGGATTTGTAGGAAATTATTCGGAACATCACGCACACCCCAAAAGCAAAGTGGGCTGTGCGCTGTTCCTTAAGGCCGGGGTCTCGAGTGTTTCCTGCCCGGTTGCATCTGACCGCGCGTCGTCAGTTCTCTTATAAGCCCCATGGAGATGATAGCAGAAGGAAGGGGACTGTAAAGGATTTTCTTGGATTGGGGCCAGACACCGGCACTCCCGCCGGCATCTCCGTCCCAACACAACGTCTGGTAATGTATATTATGTCAAATTGAGTAAAAAAAGGGAGATCATCCCTCTTTGCGTGAAACCACGAACTTCCACCCCATGAAAAGGGGCCTCACCTTCTCCGTCAGCCTGTCGCACAGATCCCGGATCAGGGGTATTCGCTCGATGTAGGGAACTTTGGGGAAAATGCCGGCCGATTGCGCGGGGATGCTCAGAAAATCGAAAAGATACTCGTTCGTTATCTCGAAGCGATAATCGATCTGGGAGGTTTTGAACTCTTTACGGGGGGTAAGGCACTTCATCAGTTCTTCATAGGAAACGGTTCCGTAATGGTATTTCAGGTCGGGAATCGCCCGAATGATGGCGTTCCTTCCTTTGGTGTTGAACAGACCGTCGTAATAGCTGATCGCAAGCACTCCCCCGGGAAGAATCAGTTTGCATGCCTGGTCGATCGATTCCCTGTAATTGGGGAGGAGAAAGATCGAAGCGGTATAAAATACCGCGTCGAACGCCTCGTGAAAATATTGCGACAGTTTTTCCGCGTCTCCGCGTACAAAGTAGACCCCCTCTTTCCCCTGCATCCGCTTTCTCGCCTTTATGAGCATCGGTTCCGAAATATCGATACCGTAAACGATCGGCGGAGTCTTCAGCGATTTGTAGATGCCAAGTGTGGAGATTCCTGTACCGCACCCCACGTCCAGGACACGCCGGGGCTCGAATGGAGCGTTCATCTCGCAAAGCTTTTTCGTCAACGTTTCGAAGAGGTGGTGTTTTTTCTCAAACGTGTCGTAAACGCCCGCGCTCTGGTCGAAATTCTGCTCCACGGCCATCTTGAACCGTTTACCGGGATCTTCTTTGTTATTCATCGCACGCATTATACTTTCTTCAACGGGTCGAATAGTTTCTGGTAATCCTCCATGGCGTACCGGTCGGTCATTCCCGCGATGTAGTCACAGACCACCCGCTTTGTTCCGTCGTGCGCCAGACGGGCGAAGATATGGGGAGGTAGCTGCTCTGGGCGCTCACAATAGGAATGGAAGAGATCCCCGATGACGCGGCGCGCCTTCTGCTCCATGCGTATCACCCGGTAGTTCCCGTACATTTCCTTCAAAAGATACGACTTCAACTCCTTGTTCTTATCCCTCATTTCGTCGTCGAATGCGATGCATTTTTCCCGCGTCGTGCGCCCCTCATCCGGGGATCGTACACCAGATCTTTCGAACCGGACCTGGGATGACCGGATCAGATTTCCCGTAAGGGAAGAAATCATGAAGGATATCGCACGTGAACGCAGGACATCATCATCTATTGAATGATATTCTTCCCGAACGGTTCGAACCGCATCGTTCCACAGCTCCACGGACTCCAGCCCCGCCATCGTCAGCATACCCGAACGGATCCCGTCGTCCACGTCGTGGCTGCTGTAGGCGATCTCGTCTGCGATGTCCGCGACCTGGGCTTCGAGCGTCGGATATCCCGGAAGCTTGAATTCCGGCAGCGGAGGGGGGTTATCATACTGGGAGCTGTGCTTGCAGATCCCCTCCCGTACCTCAAAGGTGAGATTGACTCCGTTGAAAGCGGGATATCGTTTCTCGAGGACGTCGACCACTCGCAGGCTCTGGAGATTGTGCTCGAAGCCCCCCTCCTCTATCATCAGCTGGTCCATCATGCGTTCTCCGGCATGCCCGAAGGGCGTATGCCCTAAATCGTGGGCCAGCACGATGGCCTCGGTAAGATCTTCGTTCAGGCGAAGCGCGCGCGCGATGGAGCGAGCGATCTGGGAAACCTCGATGGTGTGTGTGAGGCGGGTCCGGTAATGGTCCCCCTCGTGGTTCACGAAAACCTGTGTCTTGTATTCCAGGCGACGGAATGCGGCGGAGTGGATGACCCGGTCCCTGTCCCGCTGGAAGACCGATCGGAACGGATCTTCCGGTTCCGGGAACCTTCTCCCGCGGGACTCGCCGCTTTTGACGGCGTAGGATGCAAGGCGTGCCGCTTCCTGGCGTTCGAATTCCCGCCGATCAAGCATGCTCTTTCACGACGACTCGATTTTTCCCCATATTCTTGGCGAGGTAGGTAGCCTCGTCTGCAAATTTTACCATCTTTTCCTCGGTGGCGTCCCCCTGGTTCGTGGAATAGATTCCTATGCTTACGGTGAGGTGGCCTTCTTCACCGGAAGATTCCAGGAAGTTGTGCCTGGCGATTTCCGTCTTGATCCGCTCGGCGAGCATCAGGGCGCCCGCAGGAGTCGCCTCAGGCAGGATGACACCGAATTCCTCCCCTCCGTATCGGGCCACGATATCATTGGCGCGGACGCACCCGCTCAATAGATCGGCGATCTTCCTGAGGGCGAAGTCCCCCGCCAGATGCCCGAAGCGGTCGTTGAACTTCTTGAAATCGTCAACGTCTGCCATGAGGAGGGAGACGCTGTGTCCGTAGCGCCGGGCGCGTGCGAGTTCCCTGCCCAGCGACTGGTAGAACTCCCGGTGGTTCGCCACTCCCGTCAGTCCGTCGGTAATCGACATCTTCCTGTTGTTTTCGTTCAGTTCGACCAGTTCCAGGGCTATTGCCGCCTCTTTGACGAGGGTGATGATCGATTCCGTGGTCTCCCGGCAGACCTTGCGTCCCGCAGGATGACTCCTGACCACCAGAATCGCGGACGCGGCGAACATTTCGCACCGTACACACTCCTTCCGCTTTTCCTTCGGGTCCTCCGATTCGTGGAACCGGCAGGTCGCAAAACCCGCGATCCAGCATTTGCTGTCCTCGAGCTTATAGGCGGGGCAATCGAGATGTCCGCATGCCTTGACGTCGGAACACTTCCGGCTGGGTTTCCTGGCCACCGGCACCAGGAACGCCGGTCCCTCCCCCAGAATGGCCCGATCCTCGCGGCAAGTCTTCTGCCCGTCCAGGGAAGGAAGAATCGCCGCGTTTCCTCTCCAGACCGAGCGCGCCAGAAGCGATCCTTCGTCCCAACAGGGGATCCGGATCACCGAACTGCCGGACCCGTTCCCCGTGCTTCCGAACACGATGTCTCCCCTCTCATCAAGGATGCCGAGAACCGCCCAGGGAAATCCGAAACCGTCCCGCACGCCTGTAAGGAGGGTCTCGAAGACTTCATGAGTCCGGTGGGACTGGAGCATCTTCTTGGTGAACCGGTGATGGCTGTGCAGGTCCTTGTGC
>Ga0210121_1000162_pt1 | contig 20466 bp, 14 predicted proteins | sample Joice_ThreeSqB_D_FD_184873 | JGI IMG/M metagenome (GOLD analysis project Ga0210121, IMG submission 184873) | Wetland microbial communities from San Francisco Bay, California, USA, that impact long-term carbon sequestration - Joice_ThreeSqB_D1... | ecosystem: Environmental > Aquatic > Marine >... | reverse complement strand
CTGGATGCCGGATCAAGTCCGGCATGACAGACAGAAATAAGTCGTTTTTTTGAATTGCGACACAGTATGATTAGGGGATCGATGCGCCAGCAGGATTATCCCCTGTCGAGAACCCTCCGCACGGTCCGGGCCAGTTTGCTCATCACCACGGGTTTGAGGATAAACTTTTTGATGCCCATTTTCCTGGCCTTTTCTTCGGTGATCTGCTCGCTGAACCCGGTGCAAAGAACCACCGGAAAATCGGGCCGGATGGCCATGAGGGCGGCGGCCAGTTTCTCACCGGTCATGTTGGGCATCGTCATGTCGGTGATGACCAGATCAAAATTGTCAGGCTGGACTTTAAAAAGCTCAAGGGCTTCAATACTGCTGGTGCGACATACCACCGAATACCCCAGGCGCTCCAGCATTTGCCGGCCCAGATCCACCAGGACCTTCTCATCATCCACCAGAAGAATGCGTTCGTTACCGGTGGGCAGCTGCACGATGTCATCAACGTCGGCCGTCACCTGCATATCAATTTTTGGCAAAAACACCTCAAAGGAGCTGCCCTTGCCCGGTTCGCTTTGCACGCTAATGGCACCTCCGTGGCTTTTAATGATCCCGTGAACCACCGACAGCCCCATGCCCGTTCCCTTATCGCGGCCCTTGGTGGTATAAAAGGGTTCAAATATCCGGCTCTTTACGGCTTCGGGCATGCCGTGACCGGTATCAGAAACTCTCAAACGCAAATAGTCACCGGGGATCAGATCAAGCTTCCGGGCTTCGAGAGCTGAATCAATTGAATGGTCGGCCAGGCTTACATCCAGGATGCCTCCCGTATCACGCATGGCGTGGTCGGCATTGGTGCACAAATTCATCACGACCTGGTGAATCTGGGTTGGATCCGCCAGGGTGGCCGAATCACTTTTAATATCCTGTCGAATTTCTATGGTGCTTGGCAGTGAGGCCCTCAACAGTCGGATGGCTTCTTTGACCACGTGTTTAACCTGAACGGGGGCCAGTTCCTGGTCCGCCTGCCGGCTGAATGCCAAAATTTGCTTGACCAGGTCTTTCGCCCGATTTCCGGCATAAAGCACTTCCTGTATATTGCTGTGAAGCAATGATCCAGCGGGGGCTTCTTCCAGGGATATTTCCGTATAACCGAGAACGGCCGCCAGAATATTGTTGAAATCATGAGCGATGCCACCGGCCAGGGTGCCGATGGCTTCCATTTTGTGGGCCTGCTGAAGTCGGGTTTCCAGGTTTTTCTTTTCATTTTCGGCCTGCTTTCTCTCGGAAATATCGCGCGAAGCCCCCAGGATTGCAATCACTTGGCCTGCTCTGTCGCGCAGAAAACTGGCGGTCACTTCCGTCCATAGGGTGGTGCCGTCTTTGCAATATTGCTCCACCTCCTGGGTTCGTGAACGAAATGGATCAGCGGTCTCGCTCTTTTCCCTGCCCAGTTCCTCGGCAATGACCTTTTGGGCCTGTTCGTAGGAATCGCCGGTTAACATGTCAGCCAGGTCACGCTGCAGCATTTCCTCCGGCGTATATCCCAGCATCCGCTCGACAGACGGACTGAAGTAAGTAAACCTTGACCGGGCAAGATCGAGGGTCCAGATCACATCGGAAATGTTGTCCGCTAAAAGCCGATAGCGCTCCTCGCTTGCTCTGATTTTTTTGAAAGAGCGGGCATTGATGATCCCGGCGGCCGTCTGGGAAGCCACTCCCATCAGCACACTTATTTCACTTTGGGCCAGGCGCTGACTGGAATTCGTGTTTTCCACCGCCAGAACCCCGAGGGCTTTTTTTTCATAGACAATGGGCACACAGACGAAGGATTGTACCGCCATCTGTCTGATGAATTCACGACTTCTTGGAGAAAGGTCCCCGTCGATTTCTGAAACATCATTGACCAAAAAGGGTTTTTGTTCGTTGAAACACCGGACAAAATGACCCTTTGAATGGGGATTGTCCAGATTAAATTCCGTAATCTGTAGTATCTTCTCCTGTTCCTGGTTATAACCGAAGCCGGCCATAAATTTCAGCCGATTCCCGGGAGAATCGGCCAGCATAATCATGCCGCGATCAAAAAATAGGTGTTTTTTCATAATCCCGACAACGGCGGCGACAATCCGGTCCACCACCAAAATTCGGGTGACGGCCTGGCCGATCTCTTGAATCAGCAAAGCGTTGCTGTGACGGATGTTCATCTCATCCAGCAAATCCTTGGCAGCATCTCCCTGGGTTTCGATGGTTTTAATCAGTTCTTTGGTTTCAAGTCGTCCGGTGTACAAAAACAACGTCAGAGAAATGGTGGTGCATATAAGCGCCGCCGTATGCCATGTTAAACCCGGTAGGGCATGGTAAGAAATCAGGGAAATCAATAAACCCATGATAAGTGTGAAATTGCTGGTTCGCTTCCAGATGAGAAAAGGGGTTTTCTCCCAAGTGACAATATAACGGCAGTGGTCGTCGCCCCGATGGAAGCACTCGGGGTGTTCAATGGCGGCAAATTTATTGGTGAACATTTTGGCAACGGATTCCAGTGATCCTAATCGATTCTCGCACTGATACGGTTTTTCAGCAGTCCCGGGGACAGGCGTGGAGATAATTTCCACTTTGTTTGTACCCAGCTTATTGGCCGTCATCCGGGCGCCCCGCGACATGGTACGGGCCAGTTTGCCCACCATGAGATAGACTGAGGCCAGATTGATCAAACCCATGGCATACTGTTTGGCAGGGCCCACTCTTTCACAGGATATGGTGAATCGGCCGGCGTCCCTGGCGATATGGGGATTGGCGGTCCGGGCGGAGATTATTTCGTGGAATCTGTCCGTCTGGCGCTGGTTGAACCAGTGTCCGGGATCCTCCACCTCATGCTTTGTCATCCCGGCAGACTGCAAAACGGAATCGATGTCGATGTTCGGATGATATTTCTTGAGATACTCAACGTAGGTGATAATGATGCGGCTGTTGTATTGCGGTTTATTTCTGTCTACCGCTGAGCCATTCGCCCGGTCCTTGTTCGGCGGCAACTTATCCATTCCGGGTTGCGGCACCAGCAAGGCACTCTGGTTTTTGCTCTGAAGGTGTATAATCTCACCGGATCTTTGGCTGGAGCCTCCGTTTTTATCTTCCTTAAAGAAATGAATAGGGTCGGCCATCGTCTTTTATACCGCTTTTAAAAAATAAATTCCGAAATACGGAAGGCTGGTATAAGTGGTTGTAGCAAAAAAACGTTCGAATAACGGAACGTTTTTTAGACAACCGCTATAAGATCTAAATTAAATGGTTTTGATTTTCCGGCATCACGAGGCTTTGGGTAATTTTTTGGGTACCCCCGCCCCCAGGCTGCTGGCAAACATGAACAGCATGCCCCGCAACTTGGGGGAGTCTTCTTCAAACCGGATCCCCAGGGCCAGGGTTTTATGGCCGTTGAAATGAATCTGGTGACGCCACATGATATTTCCCAAAACCTTGAGTTCCATGGTCTCCCCCGGGAAGTTGACCCGAATTCGACTGTTGCCGGCAGTCTCCGGCAACGCGGCCAGAAGGTGGCCGATATGTTCACTTTGGCCGTTTAAAACAACGCAAATACCGCCGATGGATATATCACTGGAGTAGCCGTCAACGATCAGAGGGCTGTTAAATGAACCTTTGGGAGCCAGCTCCAGGTTCATTTTGATGGGCAATTGATAACGACCGGCCTTGCGAACCGTCTGTGGTTGGCTGTTTTCTGCAGGTCCCGATCGAATTTTAAACAAATCGATCAGCGCCGGTTCGATATTGGGAAACTCCCGGCACAATTTCATCAGTTTTTGTCTGGAAATCTTAACCAGTTCAACCTGAGTGACCGTTTTGATATCGGATTTACAGGTTTGATCCTTTTTAAAGGGATAGATTTCCCCGAAAAAATCATCCTCGGACAAATAAATATTCGGTTTTCTGTGGATCTTTTCTTTGGTTTCCAGGGATGGGAAAATGGAATCCTTCAGGGTACCGGATACAACAAAATACAGGTCGCTTTCCAGGTCTCCCGCTTTTTGAATTGTTTTGTCCGCAAATAAGCGAACTCTTACAAAGCCTGAAATAATAGACAGCTTTTCTTTGGATGATAGTTTGTCAAAGAGCATCTTAAGCGGGCTCGCCTGGAAACTGCCCTTCTCAAGAACAGATAAAAACAGGTGAATTTCCTTGTTTGAAGGCGGTTTTATGAGCCATTGCTGTTTTTTTACCACCAGACCCTGGAGCATTCGTCCTGAATCAATGTAAAGTTTGGCCGCCTCGCCATAAGATTTGACTGCCAGGTCGAGCAACTCCTGCCTGAATAGCAAATCGGCGTATTTTTTAAGCAGGGCGGGGTGATTGGGGAACTGTTTCAGGATGCTGGAAAAGGCCTCGATCGAATCAATTACAATTGATCCATCGATGATGTGCTCCGGAATGCTTTTCGCACCTATGAACTGGTTCTTTTTGTTTTGAGTTTGGGATTCAGACATATGTTTTCCGCTCAACCATCCTTCCTAACCCTGATCCGAACGAAGGTGAAAAACCAAAAAGGATAAATTCTTAAATAATTGAAATGAGTTATCTAATATTTTAGATGGGAAATCTGATAAAAGGTATCGGCACTTTCAGTTAAATACTTTAGATGGAAAATTAAATTCGCCTGTTGCCGCGGTTGTCAAAAAGGCGTTCCGTTATTTGAGCGTTTTTTTTAGCCACTTATACCAGCCTTCCGTATTTCGGAACTTATTTTTGAAAAGCGGTATAATTGGGCCGCTACTGGTCCGGTGAAGCGTGCTTGAAATTTGCCTTCCTAACATGCTGATATTTTATTTAATTCTTGCAAAATCATGACAATATCCCTTATAATTTTAACATGACCGCTATTAAACATTCAAAGAAGTCGGTTCTTTTAAAGATAATCCTGGTTATGGCTTTGGCGGTGATGACGTATATGGGCTTTTCAATGCGCAGCGGGCAGAATTCCAACGGGGATCTTCCAAAATCAAGACCCTTGGGGGAAAAGGATTTTATTTTCGACTCTGCTCATATCCTGGACGACATAAAATCCTCGACCGGAAAACATCTGGCCCTGGTCAAAAAAGACTTCGCCATTGAGGCTATCATTGTCACGCTGCCGTCCCTGCCGCCATCCCACACCATCGAGTCGCTGGCGGCCGAGATGTTCAGCAACTGGCAAATTGGAAGCACTACCGGCGGCCGGGGCCTTTTACTGCTGTTATCCAATAAAGAAAAGCTCATTAAAATCGAAGTCTCCTATGAACTCGAGGATGTTTTTACCGACATTTTCTGCGGTTATATCGAAGACAAACAGCTAAAAACCTATTTTTTAAGCGACCAGGTGGATATCGGCCTGGTAGCAGTGATGGAGGAAATTGAACAGCGCAGCCGGCTCAAACACCAGGGAAATTATACGGTTGCTCAAATCGATCAGCTGGATACAGAATTGCTTTCCGGTGGAGCCGGTGCCAAACGTCAACTAACCGACTACCGGGAAGAAAAAGTTTTAGCGGTTGGGCCATATTATCCGGCCGGCCATACCCCGGATGAAGCCTGGCAAACTCTTATCCGCAGCTGGGAAAATAAAGCGCGTGACCCGGATCTGGGCGTCTACACGGAGATTACCCGGCTGGCCTATCGGGATTTTAAGAATCTGCCCGACTCCCGCTACGAAGAGGATGTTGCCACTTATAAGAACAAGCCCTACGAGGTGATCGGCAACGATACCTACGCGGTTATCTTTTTTGGGAAAAAGAAGGGTTGGGACAATGCCCCCTTTTTATTTTGCCGGACGGCAGCCGGCTGGCAGTTCGATATTGTGCACCAGCGCAAATATGTGCGCATGGGGCGCAATCCCCACTGGGGCATTGAAAGGGCTGATCATCCCTATGTGGACCTGCTGGCGAAATGTCCCTTTTGGATGAACCAGGATATTCCCCGGGAAGGAGACGATATCTACCGGATCGAAGATGATCACCTGCTGGCAGGCGAAATAAGACGCCTTGAAAAAGCCTGTGAAAGCCATCCCGAAGATTTCGCAGACGTCATGCAACTGGGGAAGTTGTATACCATAACGTCTCTGAGCCCGAAGAAAAGAATATCCCTATTAAAAAAAGCCAAAGAGCTGAACCCTGACAGCCCGGAACCCTACAAATACCTGGGAATCGCTCATCTGGATGCCTTTTATCAATTTGAATCCGCCATCAAAGAAATGGAGGTGTATGTCAGGCTCGAGCCCGAAGACGTGTTCGGACATAACTATCTGGGCTACCTTTATTATCATGAGAAAGGATATAAAGCGGCTATTCAGGAACTCAATTCGGCCGTGCAGTTAAGAGCCGACAACTGTTATGCCTATGCCAAACTGTCACGGATCTATGCCGACCTGTATTTAGCGGCCTCCGCCATAGATCCGCGACGCGTGGGCTATCGCCGGAATGCAGTCGAGATGTTTGAAAAGGCTTCTGCAACCGATTCCACTGATCCCAGAAGGGTGAAATGGCTGCAGTGGTATTTGTTCAGAAAAAAAATTTTAGAATAAAATTTTTTGTTTTTATCGCTTCGAATTTGGGAAAAGGATTATCAGGACCGGCGATACAAATAATGTGTAACATGATGAATTTGGTTTCTCATAAATTCATCACTTAAATAAAAATTTTGAAATGATCTCCTTCATAACCTCGGTCGTTCCCCCTCCAATGGAAAGCACGCGGTTATCGCGATACAATCGTTCCACCGGATAGCCGCGCATGAATCCATACCCGCCAAAAATTTGTACGGCATCATAGGTCACCCTGTCACTGGTAGTGCAGGCGAAATTTTTAGCCATGGATATCTCTTTAACCTGGTTGAGTCCGGCACCGATTTTAGCGGCCACCCGATAGGTAAACTCCCGGCTGACTTCAACCAGGGTCGCCATGTCCACGATCTTGTGCCGCATTACCTGAAAGCCGGCCAGCGGTCTGTCGAAGGCTTCTCTCTGACTGGCGTATCGTAAAGACGCTTCGAAGGCGAGCTGGGATGTCATATTGGCCATGACTGCCAGCTGGAGACGTTCGGATTGAAAATTTTCCATAATTCCGTAAAATCCCTGGTTTTCTTCTCCGATGAGATTTTCAACCGGGACTTTACAGTTATCAAAAAATATCTGGGCGGTATCCGATGCCCACCAGCCTGTTTTTTTCAATTTCTCTGATACGGAATATCCCGGTGTGCCGGCTTCAATCACCAGCAGGCTTATTCCCGAAGCTCCCGGTCCGCCGGTGCGCACGGCACAGGTAACATGATCCGCACGGCAGCCGCTGGTAATAAAAGTTTTGCTGCCGTTAACGACGTAATGGTCATTTTCGCGCACGGCCGTCGTTTGCAGACCGGCCACGTCCGAACCGCCCCCCGGTTCCGTAATCGCCAGGGCCGCAATTTTGTCACCCATAATTGCCGGTCTGACAAAACGCTCTTTTTGGTCATCGGTCCCCTGGCTAAGAATCGGAGGTATCGCAATGTTCAAAGAACCCAGCCCGGCGGTAACCCCACCGGACCCGCATCGCATGATCTCTTCCCAGGCCGCAACTTGAAAAAAGATATCCCCGGGGGTTCCACCGTATTCATCCGGATAGCCGATTCCCAGGACCCCGACATCGCCGGCTTTTTTATAAAGATCGCGGGGAAATTCATTCATTTCCTCCCAATCTTCAATATTGGGAACAATTTCCCGGTCAACGAATTCTTTCACCGAGCGCCGGACCATATTATGCGCGGGGCCAAAGTACTCCTGGAAGGCGGCTACGTCATTGAATTCAAATTTCATTATTTATCCTGGGTTCAAGATGAAGAAGATCGCAGCTTGAAAGTTTGCCGACGGTCAAAAACCGGATCGGCAATCGGTCACAACAGCCTGATTTTATACTATTAATTTTTGAATATAATGGCGTCGCCAACCGCCTGTCAAGACTTTTATCCAAGATTGAAGCCCTTGTTGACAAATTCTCTCGCCTGTGGCTTTCATTGCGGCACTTGTATCGGATTAATTGGAATAAAGAGAGAACTTGTTTATATGGATAGCAATCTAATTTGGCTCGCGATTATCGTTCTGATCTCCTATTCCACCCAGGCCATGTCCGGGTTTGGAAGCACGATCCTGGCATTGACATTGGGTGTTCACCTGTATCCCATGGGTGTATTGTTGCCGGTCCTCGTACCGCTGGATCTGCTGGTAAACCTGTATATCGTCACCCGTCACCATCGACATATCAACCAGCCACTTTTATACCGGACGATTATTCCGGCCATGGGACTCGGGTTGCTGGCCGGGCTGGTGGCTTTTAATTTCATTCAGGGCGCTGTTCTTGAAAAAATATTTGGTGTTCTCGTAATTGTGCTCTCCATCCGAGAACTATACCGCCTTTATCGCCGACAACAGGATCAAGATCCTATCTCCAATATGGCATCGTACGCCTATATTACTGCGGCGGGATTTATCCATGGCATCTATGCCTCCGGTGGTCCCCTGTTGATCTATGCCCTCGGCAAACTAAATCTGCCCAAGTCGGTATTTAGAAGCACCCTGGGGGCTGTGTGGCTCTTCTTTGCCATTATCCTTACCGGATTTTATTTGTTTTCAGGAAAGTTGACGGAAGATTCCCTGAAACTAATTTTGATTTTACTGCCGATGATCGCCATCGGTATACTCTCAGGGGAATGGCTGCATCACCGCATCGATGAGTATCGATTTAAAATATTTGTATTTGCCGTCCTATTATTCGCCGGATTGTCAATCATCCTGGTGTGATGCAATTTGTTGACAAATTCATGTGAATATAGGACACAAGTACACCTAATTCGGATGTAACGATTTGGGATTTTGGATTGTTTCGATTGGGGATTTGTGATTGCGGATTTCGGATTGATGAACGGAACTTTATCGATTCCATTTCTATTGACTATCAGCTATGAGCTATCAGCTGGCACTGGAAGTGCCTTGACCCGAACAAGGAGTAAACAATGAAAGAAGTCGTAATCGCCTCGGCCTGCCGAACTGCCATTGGAGCCTTCGGCGGAACTCTGAGAGACAGTCACGCCGCCACCATTGCGAGTGTCGCAATGAAGGCCGCTGTTGAAAGATCCGGTATCGATCCGGTGATTATCGATGATGTCCGCTTCGGCTGCTGTATGGAACCGGTTGATTCCCTTAATGTTGCCCGCGTCGCCGCCCTGCTGGCCGGCATTCCCGAATCTGTAACCGCCGTCACCATCAACCGCGTGTGCATTTCCGGAATGGAAGCGGTTATTTCCGGCATGGCCATGATTCAGGCGGGCATGGCAGATGTTATCCTGGCCGGCGGCGTCGAACATATGTCCGGGGTACCCTATTCCGTGCCGGCAGCCAGGTGGGGCTGCCGCCTCCAGGATAATGAATTCGTCGATAATGTCATCCGGGGGCTCCACTGCGGGTCACACGTCATACCGCATCCGGAAGACGGCCCGGTGGACGCGGAAATGCCTCCCCTGAGCTATTTCAAAGGCAAACCCTACATCATGGGCCATACCGCCGAGTTTATAGCCCAGCACCTGGACATCAGCCGGGAAGAGATGGACGAGGTCGCACTGCGAAGCCATAACAACGTGGAAAGGGCTACAAAAGACGGTTCATTTGAAGCAGAAATTGTTCCGATCGAAATTCCGCAGCGCAAGGGCGAACCGATTGTTTTTAAACACGACGAGCATTTCAGGCCCGCAATGACTATTGAAAAACTGCAGTCCTTGCCGCCGGCCTTCGTTCCCAAAATCGGCAAGGTAACGGCCGGAAACTCAAGCGGCATTAACGATGGCGCTGCCGGATTGATCATCATGTCCGCCGAGAAGGCCGCCGAATTTGACATCCAGCCCATGGCCAAAATAAAATCCGTGGCCAGAGGCGGGTGCCACCCGTCGGTAATGGGCCTGTCGCCGGTTCCGGCGGTCAAAAATCTGCTCAAGGCAAGCGGCTTGAAAATCGGAGATTTCGAATTGATTGAAGTCAATGAAGCCTTTGCGGGCCAGTACCTGGGCTGTGAAAAAGAACTCGGTTTGAACCGCGAAATCACCAACGTCAATGGATCAGGGATCGGGCTGGGGCATCCGGTCGGAGCGACCGGCGCCCGCCTTATCGTCACGCTGATACATGCCATGCAAAAAAGAGGCAAAAGCTTAGGCCTGGCCACCCTTTGCGGCGGGGGGGGGGGGTCCATGGCCTGTGCCATAGAACTGGTTTAATGCTGCCATTCAATAAAAACCTAAAACCCTTGGCCAGAGATCTAAGAAAAAACTTGACCAATGCAGAAAGGCGACTCTGGTCAAGAATCAGGAGAAAACAGCTTAAGAAATTTCAATTTTACAGGCAAAAAAACATTGGAGATTACATAGTCGATTTTTATTGCCCTGCTGCCAATTTAATCGTTGAAGTAGACGGTGGCCAGCATTATTCAAAAGAAAATATATTGAAAGATGAAGCAAGGGACAAATTTTTGAATGCTCTCGGCTTCAGGGTGCTAAGGTTTTCGAATAGTGATGTTTTCAATAATATTGAGGGAGTTGTTAAGGAGATTTATAATCATCTTTAGGTAATCCCCCCTACCCCCCCTTTAAAAAAGGGGGGAACCGATGCATCTTCTAACCCTTCTTTAGAAAAGGGGTGAACCGAGGCATCCCCTAACCCCCATCTTTAAAGGTCGGCCGGGAAATCCCCCCCGGCCCCCCTTTTCTAAAGGGGGGCCGGGGGGGATTTCCCACAAACATCAAAGGAGGTCGAGAATGAAAAGGACGACATTGGGCTGCCTAGGTTTATTTCTAATAATTATCTTTCCATTTAATATAGGGGCAGCGGACTACGTGGCTGAAGCCGACAGTGCCTTTACCCGGGGAGGGCTTGACGGTTTCAAGCAGGCCATTGAGTTGTATGAAAAGGCATTGGCCGAAAATCCCGACAGTTATGAGGCCAACTGGAAATGTGCCCGGGCATACAGAGAATATGGTAACGACGCCAAGGCCCAAAAAATCGAAGGCTGGAAGGAGATTTGTGCCAAATACGGCAAAGCCGGGATGCAATATGCGCAAAAAGCCATCGAGCTTGACCCCGGCAAACCTGACGGTCACTACTACTTCGGCCTCAATGTCGGTATTTATGCCGACGGGGTCAGCATTTTTACGGCTCTGGCCGAAGGTCTCAAAGGCAAAACCCAGACCAGTTTCGAAAAAACCTATGAAATCGACAAAATGTATAAGGACGCCGGTCCCATGCTCTCCCTCGGCCGTTTCTGGGCGGTCCTCCCCTGGCCCATGTATGACCGCAAAAAATCATTGCAATACTACCGGGAATACCAGGCCACCGAATACTTTGCAGATAACCTTGAAGCTCATTTATACGTCGGCGAGCTTCTGTACGAAATCGGAGGTGAAAAAAACAAAGCCGAAGCCAAAGACTTGCTGGAAAAAGCAGCCAAATCCAAGGACCCCTATTTCAGAGACCAGGCGTTGGAGTTGCTGGCCAAGATTAAGTAATTTGTTATTTGTTATTTTGATATCGCGGAAACTGGGTAAAAAGGAACCTTTTACAATGGTCTCTTGGAGGTGACACCATGGACGACCCCTATGCCCTGAAGCCCTGGATAGAGCATTATGATGAACACGTTCCCCGGAGCCTGAATTATTCAGACAAGACCTATGCCGAATTATTCCGTGAAGCCACTACCTATATTCCTTCCAGAATTGCTTTCTATTATATGGGCCGCGGAATCACCTACCATGAACTGGATAAACTCTCCAACCGCCTGGCCCATTTTCTCAAAAGAAGCGGGTTAAAGCCGGGCGACACGGTGGGGGTCAATCTGCCCAACATCCCGGCCTATTTCATATCCATTTTGGGTATTCAGAAGGCAGGCTGCGTGCTAACCGGCGTCAGCCCCCTGCTGCAACCCAAAGAGCTTGAATATCAACTCAACGATTCCGGAACCAAACTGCTGGTGACCCTGGATGCCTTATTTGAAAAGGTGAAGGCGGTTGTCCCTCAAACCGGCGTCGAAACGGTGGCGGTGGCCGGAATTGCCGACTTTCTTTCACCGCTCAAAGGTTTCCTGGGCAAGCTGTTAAAAAAGATTCCTGCCGGAAAAGTGAAGCCGATTCCCGGCCTCACCGTCGGGCGGTTTATGAATTTTCTTCAGCAAATGCCTGCCGACCATGTGGAAGAAAAGATGGACCCCGACGCCCGTTGCCTCATGCAGTATACCGGCGGAACCACCGGCCCTCCCAAAGGAGCCGTCCTCACTCACAGAAACATGGTCAGCCAGATTCAGCAGACCAACACATGGCTTGATATCAGCGACGGTGAGGAGTCTACCCTGCTCTCCGCCTTTCCGCTTTTTCACCAGGCCGGCCTGTTTCTGGCAATGGACACCATGGCCTTCGGCGGTACCCAGGTGGCGGTACCCAATCCGCGAGACCTTGATTTTTTGATAGCAGCAATTAAAAAGTTCAAACCCCGGGGCATCGTCAATGTGCCAACCATCTATCTGGAGTTATTAAAAAAGCCAAAATTCAGATCCCTCGATTTTTCCGGCGTGGAGTGGTTCATCAGCGGCGCCGCGCCCTTCCCTCCTGAATACATCAAAGGATTTGAAGAAATCGTCGGAAAAGGCAAACTGGTAGAAGTCCTGGGAATGACCGAGACCAGCCCGGTGCACATGGGCCTGCCTTTATACGGTATGAAAAAACCGGGATCCGTCGGCATTCCTTTTCCGGATACCGACGTAAAATTGATCGATCCCGATTCAGGCGAAATCGTGCCGGTCGGAGAACCCGGCGAACTGGTAGTCAAAGGACCCCAGGTGTTTACCGAGGGATACCACAACAAGCCCGAAGAAACCGCCGCGACGCTGAGAGACGGGTGGATCTACACCGGTGATGTCTGTAAAATGGATGCCGACGGCTATTTCTATATCGTCGACCGCCTCAAAGACATGGTAATTGTTTCTGGCTACAAGGTATTCACCCGCACCGTCGACGACGTTTTAATGGAACACCCCGAGATTGATATGGCCGCCGCCATCGGACTGCCGGACCCCGTCAGACCCGGTTCCGAAATCGTCGCCACCGCCATTGTTTTAAAACCCGGGGTTGAAAAAAACGAAGATACCCGGGAAAGAATAATCCAATACATGCGGGAAAAAGTGGCCCCCTACAAGGTTCCTAAGAGGATAGAGTTCATGGATGAGCTTCCCCTGAGTGCCGTGGGCAAGGTGTTAAAAAGGGAGCTAAGAGAGTTGATGAAGACCTAATGCATGTTGAGCAGTTTCACCACCCGCTTCGCTCGAGGCACAGAGGACACAGAGGAGTATAATTTTTCTCCGGGCGGGAGACGACGCCCGGGGAAAAGAACTCAGTTGCTTCGCGGTTGAAAGGGCAAGGGTTTACAAATATCATGGTTGTGAATCAACCGGGATTTTAGGCCGCAGGGCTTGAGCTTATTTGTCCGCCCGCCGTCTCCCGGGCGGACAAATGAAAACTTTTCTCTGTGCTCTCCGTGTCTCAAGCGAAGCGGGTGGTTAATCTAATATTCAGACTGCACCAGGCCATGATTAAACAGAGGAATTCTTAATGAATACTGCTCAGCTATTCGATCCCGATCGCCGCAGCAAAGCGCCAGTTGTTTTTATAATCTGCCTTGCCGTTCTGATGGGTGCCGTTGTTCTGGCATCGCTGACCCAGAAAGGTTTCGGTAGAATTGCTGTATCCAATGTGACCTATACCAATTATAACGGCATTGTCATTCGCGCCAAACTTCTCAAACCACTAAAGGCGTCACAGTCCAGTCCGGCGCCGGGCATCGTGTACATCCATGGCTACCAGAACAATCGCGAAACCAGCGATGCCTATTGCATCGAATTGGCAAGGCGGGGACTTGTGGTTCTGGAAATTGATGCCATCGGGCGGGGTAACTCCGGCATTCCGGGGCAACTGGATGATCCTGATTTTGACTCCACCTATGGCGGCCAAACATCATTGACCTATCTTAAAGCCCTGCCCTTTGTCGATAGGAAAAGAATCGGTTTGATGGGCCACAGCCTCGGCGCGGAGATGGTTTACAATATGGCCGTAAAAGATCCCTCGATCAGCGCCCTGGTTATATCCGGCTTTGCCTACCGGGATGACGCTTCAACCACCCTTCCGAAGAACATGTTGATGATCTTTGGGAAATACGATGAATTCCGCCGGCGCATGACCGGTACCAGGGATTTTGAAAAAGAATGGATGGGCACCGGGCTGACCCGTAAAGTGTTTCCGGTGGAAACCCCTGAGCTGTCTAAAACCTATGGAGATTTTAATGCCGGTACAGCGCGGCGGGTCTTTATGCCGAAAATTACCCATCTGCATACATCCCACAGCAGCGCAGCCATTGCCGAAGCCCTGCAATGGATCAAGCAGGCACTTAATCCACCGGCGGAAGAATGGGTGCCGGTCGATAACCAGATCTGGCAAATTAAGGAGTGGTCGACCCTGGCTGCCATGATTGCCTGCCTGGCCTCCCTTTTGCCCCTGGGGCTGGTCCTGCTGCGGACCTCATTTTTTAGACCCCTGCATTTCCCGGTTTCGGCAAATTACAGCTGCCGCGGCAAGGCATGCGTTAAGCCGGCCGTTATCAATGGCGTGCTCATGTGGCTTTACTTCCCGATTATCTTTGTCCTTTTCGGAATCCATGTCTATCTGGTTCACATCGACAAGGTATTCCCTCTGATGATGACCAACGGGATTGCCTGGTGGTTTTTGTGGATAAACATCATTGGATTTTTCTTTTTCAGAAGATGGTTTAAAAAGCAAAGTCGTGAAAACGGTCTGACACTCTTTGAGCTGGGACTTTCCGATCGAGAGGACCGCTTCACCCTTAAGGGGGTGCTAATTGCCAAAACGATCCTGCTGGCAGCCATCCTGTTTCTTTTTGCCTACCTGAGCGAGCACACCCTGGAAAATTTCTTCCTGGTTGATTTTCGCTTCATTTTTCCCTTTGCAAGTGACCTGACGCCATACAGAGCTCAGCTCTGGTTCACCTACTTTCCGTTTCTGCTGGTGGGCTTTTTGCTGATGGGAGTATTTCTGCACGGTCAATTGCGCCGACCCTTGAAACCGACCTGGTTAAAAACCTTTATCTCCTGGTCCGGATTCAACATCCTGGTTCTTGTCGCACCGCTGGTTTTATTGTTAATGGTTCAATACCTGCCGTTGTTTATTTCCGGAGCCATTCCCTTTGTCGGCCCGGGGGGTGTGTTCATCGCATATACCCATAACCTTTTCCACATCATCGCGGTGCTGATCCTGGTGATACCGATTTCAACCTGGTTCTATCAGTTGACCGGCAGAATTTATCTCGGTGCCATACTCACCGCAGCTCTGGTTACCTGGATGTTCGTATCCTCGCAGGTAATTGCACCGATACCTGTGTAGGGCGCTGGGACATTGAACTATAATCTGTTATAAGTTAAATTTCATGTTGCATAAATTCGATGGGCTTATTGATCGTGGAGTACTGGGGTGATGGAGTATTGTAGAAAGATAACCGCATATTGTTTATTACGCCAGTACTGACGCGCTCCAAAATTAATTCTAAGCTGGGACCAGAAAAAATGGATTTCGGATTGTGCGAAAAAATAGCGAAAAACATATCCCGGGTTATTGTAGGCAAAAAGCAGGCGATCGAACTGATGCTGGTGGGTCTTCTGGCCGAGGGTCATGTCCTGCTGGAAGATGTGCCCGGCGTCGCTAAAACCCTGCTGGCCAAATCCCTGGCCAAAAGCATCGGGGGTTCTTTTGCCAGGATTCAATTTACGCCGGATCTCCTGCCGGCCGATATTACCGGCTTTAATGTCTATGATCAAAAGACGGGCCTTTTTGCATTTCATCCGGGACCGGTTATCACCAACGTTCTGCTGGCAGATGAGATAAACCGCACCATACCCCGCACACAATCCAGCCTGCTCGAATGCATGGAGGAACGCCAGGTGACCGTCGACGGTAAAACCCATCCCCTGCCGGCGCCCTTTCTGGTCCTGGCAACCCAGAATCCCATTGAGCTGGAAGGAACCTTTGCGCTGCCCGAAGCCCAGCTGGACAGATTTTTGCTAAAAACCCAACTGGGCTATCCTGACAAAAACGAAGAGGTCCGGATACTGGAGCGGTTTCAGGAGACCGATCCCTTCCCGCTGCTGGAATCCGTGGCAACGCCCGAGGATATTACCGAACTGCAAAAAATCCGCCGCAGTATCCGCGTTTCGCCACCGATTCGAGAATACATAGCCGATATCGTCCACGCAACCCGCGATGACGAGGCCATCCAATTCGGCGGCAGTCCGCGCGCCTCACTGGGGCTGATGCGGGCCGGGCAGGCCCTGGCAGCTCTTAGAGGGCGCAACTACGTTCTTCCCGATGATATTAAATATCTGGCGCATCCGGTCCTGACCCATCGCCTGATCCTTACGGAAAACGAGCGCCTAAAGGGCAAAAGCACAGACCATTTTATAGAAAAACTGATCAAGCGCGTACCGGTTCTCTCCGAGCCCGCTTCCAGCCCGTAGGACTTACAGGCCGGCTTCCTGCTCGTAGAGCATACAGCTCGGAGAGAGGGTAGGCTCTGCGAGCCGGAGGCCGGTGGCGTCAGGATAACCTAATGAACGCTGAACACCAGGAAAGTCGCGAGCCGACCATTTTCAATTCTTTGTTGGTAATCCTCTTTGTGGGCCTTTTTCTTTTCATCGCTCTGGTATACCGTCAAAATGACTTATCCCTGCTGGCGATTCTCATCCTTGTTGTGATGGGCGGGACAAAGGCCTGGAGCATTATGAGCCCTGCCCGCGTCCGGTGTGACAGCGCCATCGAAACCAGGCGGGTTTTCCCCGGAGAAACCGTCAGCCTGGCTACGACAGTTGAAAACGCCAAATGGCTTCCGGTCTGGCTCAGAATCAAGTGGTCGTTTGATGACGCTCTGAAACCTGCGGAAAATAGTGGAAACATCATCCGGCAGCAGGCCCCGGTCTTGTGGCACCAAACCGTTAAATTTTCCCAGGATTTTGTTGCCTTGCGCAGAGGTGTCTATCAGGTGGGGCCGCCCCGTATCCGGACAGGCGATTTTCTCGGTTTCTTTGAAAAAAAAATAAGCGCCCGGGACGTCACCCACATTATTGTCTACCCGCGCCTGGTCTCTTTAAGGCCGGTTGCCAACCTGAAGCGGGATTTTTTTGGTGTGCCCGGCGCCAAAAGCCCCGTAAAAGACCCGATCTATATTCTCGGGACCCGTGACTATCAGCCCTCCAGCCCCTCCCGCCATATTCACTGGAACGCAAGCGCACGTCATCTCCGGCTCCAGGAAAAAATTTTCGAACCGTCAGAGCAGGAAAAGGTTCTGCTCACCCTAGATGCAGGATCTTTTGAGAAAAGCCTTCAAAAAGAGTGCTTTGAGCACACCCTGGAGGTCGTGGCCTCCCTCGCCGTAAGATTGGACGGCCTGGGATATGCAGTGGGGTTTGCTGCCAACGGAACCCTGAAGGGCGGTAATTCATCAGCGATCCCCCTAACCCGCGGCCCCCGGCAGATTCCCGCCATTCTGGAAACCCTGGCCCGAATGCAGACGATGCCAAACCAAACCATGCCAAACGTCATCAATCAATTTCTGGGATCACAGCGAGGGGTCAGCTGCGTCCATTTTTGCTATGACGACGACCCGTCTGTTTCAGATATGGAGAAATTCTTTCGGAAGCGACGGATCCCGGTTACTTTTCTGGTATGCCGCCGCGATCCAAATTCGCGGCCCTCGAGTGCAGAAAAAGGGATTAATCGCTATACCATCGATGAAATCCGCATAGACAGGAGCCGTCAGACATGAAACCCGGTAGACAAAAACCCTTTCTGGTTCTGTCCTGCGGCGCAATGGAAATCACCTGGCGCTACGCCTGGGTTTTCTTTTTATCCCTTTTAATCCTTGACCACTCCTGGCCTCTGCCGGAAACCCTGGCCGTGTTTACGATGGCATCCTTGATCACCTTTTTAACCGGACATAAATCCTGGCGGATGTATCAATCCCTGGCACTTCATATCGCCGGTTTTACCATTGCAGCACTTTTAACCACTTACCGGCTTTATTACCAGCACATGCTTTTGTTCAGCATTTCCTGGATGGCGGATTGGTTCGAGCAACTGCAGGAACTGAAGCACTGGCTGATTCAACTGCTGGTGCTTGCCTGCCTGCTGCTTTTCTGGCTGGGGGCGCGCGCCATGGTGAAAAGGCCACCAAACTATTTTGCCGTGTGCCTTCAATTTGATAAAGGACTTGCCGCACTTTTCCTGCTGCTTCTGATACAATTTATGATCCAGATTAAAGGCGGAATCCTCCCGGAAGTCCCGGTGACCCATTATCTGTTGTTCGCCTTTTTCACCTTCAGTTTGATTGCGATCAGCCTGTCCCGGAACCAAAGTGACGTCCGGAAATCTTTTCGTCCCGGCTACCACAGTATCGGCATCGTTCTGGTCTTTGTGTCCATTGTATTAATCGGCAGCGCCGTTTTAACAGTAATGTTCTTACCCTATCTAACCCTTATGGCCGATTCCGCGCAGAGCGTTCTCCAAAAAACAACCGAGCCCATGGGCCCTGTCATTGTTAATTTGATCCGCTTTATATTCTCAATTGGAAGACACAGAAGAGACATCAAGCTCTTTGGCACCAGCGATTCAATTGGAGATCAACTGTATCCCGATTCCGAAATAGGGTGGACGCAGGGCCTCGGCTGGGCCTTGCTTGGTTTCATGGGGTTGATAGCCCTGGGATTCTGCGGCTACTTGATCAGGCTATTGGTTCGCTGGCTTCTGAAAAGAAACACCCCGGATAAATCCAAACCACGGCCGATAGCCCTGATATCTAAGTTGCTTGCGATGTTAGGGGCTATCTGTGGGGGTATTTGGAATGGATTGCTGTTCCTGTTAAAAAAGATCGACAGCGCTGCAGCTGTATATGCCGGCATGCTTCGCTGGGGGCGCCGAAGCGGATTGCCTGCAGCCTTGAGCGAAACTCCAGTTGAATACGGTGAAAGACTGAAGCAATGGTTCCCCCAACTCAAAACGGAGATCGAAATGATTATCGAGGCCTTCAACCGGGAGATCTACGGACAGATTCCGCCCGATAGGAGAACTATGACCGGCATCCTATCCGCCCGGGGTCGGATGCGAAATCCCCGGCACTGGCCATTACGGTTACGGGCATGGTTTGCAAGGTCGTCCATGGAAGCAAGGGTATCAGAGTAATAATCGAAAATCTAGCAGGAAATGAAAAATGGAAACCGAAGATCTGGGAAATTCAAATGACTTTGAGTTTGACACAAAGTTATAATTAAGATATTTCAAATTCATCATCAGCATGTTACGTTCTTTTCTCCGATATTAAACGAATAATAATCCTTATAAACAATCTCCACCCCGTATAAGATGTATCTTGCCCACTACGATCTAAAATACAAGCCTTTTAATCCCAATCCGAATCCTGGTTTTCTATGGTTTGGTGAAAAACACAAAGAAGCGCTGGCGGTTCTCAAACATGGAATCATGGAAAACGGTGGTTTTCTGCTCTTGACCGGCGATGCCGGGACAGGCAAGACTTCTTTGTTAAAATATCTCATCAAGCTGATCGACGATAAGTCAATGGTTGTCTCAGTTCCAGATCCTGATTTGGATCCAATCGATTTTTTTAATTTTTTGGCTGTCGAATTTAAGATGAATGAATATTTCAATAAAAAAGTTGATTTTATTATTCATTTTAAACGTTTTTTGCATGCTGCGCATTCACAGCGAAAAAAAGTCATACTTATCATAGACGAAGCACACCGATTGAATCATGTTCTTCTTGAACAAATTAGAATGTTTTCAAATATTGAACTTGACAACCGGAAGCTGATAAACATCTTTCTGGTCGGCCAAAGTGAAATTGAAGATTTGCTGCTGGATGAAAAAAATAAGGCGATCCGTCAAAGAATAACTGCGGTTTATCATATCAATCACTTAACAGGACCAGAAACTGAAGACTATATTTACCATCGGCTTAAAGTCGCCGGGGCAAAAAAAAAGCTGTTTACCTCCGAGGCCTGTCAAGAAATTTTTTCGGTATCAGATGGAATTCCGCGGTTGATCAACTCCATGTGTGATTGTGCGTTGTTAAGTGGATACGTTGACGGAAAAGACCTTATAGATCTAAACTATATCAAGGAGTGCCAAATCAATCTAAAGATTCCGTTGGGAATACGAACCGCGCCCAGTGAGGAAACCGTATGCTTTACTGAAAATGACCTAGCCGATCAATTTAAACTTTCCAAAAAATTTATTATCCCGTTTGTTATCCTAATTTTGGCCCTGATCGGATATTATATCTACATTCAACTGGCAGACTAAATTTTCTTT
>Ga0210121_1000153_pt1 | contig 21643 bp, 12 predicted proteins | sample Joice_ThreeSqB_D_FD_184873 | JGI IMG/M metagenome (GOLD analysis project Ga0210121, IMG submission 184873) | Wetland microbial communities from San Francisco Bay, California, USA, that impact long-term carbon sequestration - Joice_ThreeSqB_D1... | ecosystem: Environmental > Aquatic > Marine >... | reverse complement strand
CTGGAGCGGTACGCCGATCCTGGTGAAGTCGGTGAATCGATACCCGCCGGGTCCGTACACGATCAGGTTCGTCTGGTAGGCGATCGGCGTGGAGAACGAGAGCGACGAGGCGACGGTGATCCCCACGACGAAGGGCCGCGGATCCAGGCTCAGGCTGGCGGCCGCCGACACGGCAACCGGGAACATGATCGCCGCCGCTGCCGTGTTCGAGACCACGGCGGTCAGGAGCATCGCGGCGACGATCGCGGCGGCCAGAACGCCGAGGCCACCGAAGACGAGACCCACGTCATCCACCCCGATCGCCAGGGTTGCTGCCGCGCCGCTCGATTCCAGCGCCGTCGCGATCCCGAGCGCCGAGCCGATCGTGACCAGCACCGACCAGTCCACCGAGCGCTTCGCCTCGCCCAGGCTGAGACATCTGAACGCGACCATCGCCATGGCGGCGCCGAGCGCCGTCACGACGATGGGCAGGACGTCGAGCGCCGCGAGGGCGACCATGGCGACCATGATCAGCACCGCCGGGAGCGCCCGGTCCCTGCGGGGAGCCGCGCTGTCCCCCACGCGACTGATCAGGTAGAAGTCGGGTGAGTCCCTGAACGCGCGGTAGAAGGCCCCCGCCGCTTCGATGAGCAGCGTATCGCCGGGTCGCAGTATGATGTCCCCGATCCGCCCTTCGATGCGCTCCCCATGCCGGTGGACCGCGATCACGGCGGCGTTGTAGCGGCCCCGGAATCCGGCGTCGCGGATGTTCGAGCCGACGAGCGGGGACCCCGGGGATACGACCGCCTCGTGCAGCTCCCAGCCGACCACGTTTCGTGATCGCTCCGAGCCTGTCGGTACGAGGCCGTCGTACTTCCGCAGGTCCACGATGCTCTCCACGACTCCTGCGAAAGTCAGCAGGTCCCCCGACAGCAGCCTCACGTCCGGGCCGACCGGAGAGATGGTGCCGGACGGTCTCTCCACCCTGACAAGGAAGAGACCGGGAAGGTGCCGGAGGCCGGCCTCCACGATGGTCTTCCCCACCAGCGGGGACGGATCGGAGAGGCGCATCTCCACGAGATAGCGGCGGACGTCGTCCCCCACCGTCCGGATCGGCACGCGGTCGCTGAGCAGGTGGGGAGCCGCGAGCACGAGATAGACAGTCCCCAGCACCGCACACGGGACTCCGATCGCCGCGAGCTCGAAGAAGCCGAAGCCGGGCATGCCTTCCTGCAGCAGCAGGCCGTGACTCACCAGGTTCGTGGAAGTCCCGATCAACGTGCAGATCCCGCCCAGGATGGAGGCGTACGAGAGCGGGATCAGGAGTCGCGAGGGGGAGACGCGGTTTCGTTCGGCCCACGAAGTGACCGTGGGAACGCCCATCGCGACGATTGGTGTGTTCGCGATGAAGGCGGAGAGCGCGGCCGTCGAAGCGGTGAGCCGGGCGAGCCCTGACGAGAGCCCGCCCCCCTGTCCGAGGATCGTCCGCGAAGCGCTCTCCAGTACCCCGGTAGAGCGCATGCCCGCCGCCACGATGAACAGGGCGCCGATCGTGGCGATGGCCGGGTTGCCGAAGGAGGCCAGCGCACGCTCGGGCGTCACGACCCCGGCGGCCATGAGGACGACGAGGGCGGCGAACAGCAGGGCATCGGGCGGCGCCACCTCCCTCGTGATGAGGAAGATGGCCGCCGCCACGACCACTATGGTGAGGATCGCCCCTGGCGGCACCGGCTGTTCTCCCGGAGACGGCCCGTCAGTCGGCCGAGACCTGACCCTGATACGACTTCATCAGGATCGCTGCGATCTCCGGCCGGGTGAACTCCTCGGGCGGGGATTCCCCGCGCGACAGCATCTCGCGCACCTTCGTGCCCGACAGGAAGAGACGCTCCTCCATGGACGACGGTGATGTCTTGGAAGTCGCCATCTGCTTCGTGCGCAGGCAGTAGAAGGAGTGCTCGAACTTCATCGGCTCGATGCCCAGCAGGTCCATGTCCACCTCGTCGAAGATCCGCTGGGCGTCGTACGTGCCGTAGTAGTCCCCGACGCCGGCGTGGTCCCGTCCGACGATGAAGTGCGTGCAGCCGTAATTGCGCCGCATGATCGAATGGAAGATCGCCTCTCGCGGCCCCGCGTATCGCATCGCCGCCGGTAGAACGGACAGCAGCACTCGATCCGCCGGATAGTAGCGATCCAGAATCACGCGGTAACACTCCATCCTCACGTCGGCTGGAATGTCGTCCGACTTGGTCTCGCCGACCAGCGGGTGGACGAGCAGTCCGTCCACCACTTCGAGGGCACACTTCTGGAGGTACTCATGCGCCCGGTGGATCGGGTTCCGCGTCTGGAACGCCACCACCGTCTCCCAACCCCGCTCCGCGAAGGCGGCCCGCGTCTCGGACGGCGTCAGGTGGTCCTCCGGGAAACCGGTGATGTCCTCGTCGTAGACGTAGCGGATAGGGCCGGCGACGCATTTGTGGCCCATGCGGTACATCGCCGCCACCCCCGGATGCGCCTGGTCAGGCGTACGGAAGACGGCCTCGGCCTCGGCCTCGCGGTCGCGATCGAAGATGTCCGTCACGTCCACCACGGCTGCCAGCTTCCCATCGGGAGCGTACAGGGCCGCGGGTTGTCCGACCGCCAGCTGCTCCGCTTCCTCACCGGTGACGGGAAGCACGACCGGGATCGACCAGGGAAGGCCACCGGGGAGCTTCATCTCGTCGAGCACGCCGCGGTACGAGGCCTCGTCCATGAATCCCTCGAGCGGCGACAGGCCGCCCACCGCGATCAGATAGAGGTCGCTCAGCGTCCAGGGAGATATCTGCACCGACGGCATGCCCCCGGCCGCCGCCCGCAGGTCGTCGGCTTCGCGGGAGGAAGCCTCTCGATTCACCAGGACTCCGCCATAGGGCTGTATAGTCATATCGCTCGCATTTCCTCGTTGATGTCTCGCAGATCAGACCCGCTCACAGCGCCACGCTCGAAAGCTGGATGTACCCCTGCGCCGCGAGGTGCTTCAAGACCAGGTCCACGCACTCTTCCAGTGAATTCTCGGCCGTGTCCACCACCAGCTGTGGCGACAACGGCTCCTCGTACGGTGCGCTTATCCCCGTGAACTCGGGGATCTCTCCCGCCCGGGCCTTCTTGTACAGGCCCTTCGGATCCCTCTGCTCGCATACGTCGAGCGGGCAGGAAACGAATATCTCCACGAAGTCGTTCGGTCGCGCCGTCGTGGCCCGGATCCTGTCTCGGTCGTCGCGATAGGGCGATATGAAAGCTGTCAGCGCCAGGGTGCCGGCATCGGCGAACAGCTTGGCCACCTCTCCGATCCGCCGGATGTTCTCGGTGCGATCCTCGGGCGAGAAGCCCAGGTCACCGTTGAGGCCGTGCCTCACGTTGTCTCCGTCGAGCACGTACGAGCTCACCCCCAGCTCGTGCAGGCGGTGGTCCACCCCGTTGGCCAGCGTGCTCTTTCCACTCCCCGAAAGACCCGTGAACCACAGGATGGCGCCCCGGTTTCCGTTGCGGCTCTCACGGTCTTCGCGCGACACGTGTCCCTCGTGCCAGTGTACGTTCGTCGACTTCTGCATCATGATCGGTTCAGTCCTCGTTCATGTTCATCCGGTCCCGGGGGCCCGGCACGCTCCAGATTCCGCACCCGCCGGCACGGCTAGAGTATCGGTTCGGACACCTCGCGCACCAGCGGGAGGGCCGCCGCCCAGCTCACGGGATCACCGGCCAGGATCCCCGATGGTTGCCTCGGATCCGGTTTCCCGTATCTGAGCGCACGTCCACCGCAGTCCGTCACCCGTCCTCCTGCTCCTCTCAAAACGGCCTCCGGCGCGCAGGTGTCCCATTCCTTCAGGTACGGAACCGGGTGCACGTAGAGGTCGGCCGCCCGTTCAGCTATGCGTGCGCACTTAACCCCCACCGAGCCCGACGGAATCACTTCCACGGACGGAAGTGCCTGCTCGATGGCACGCAGCCGATCGTCCGGGTGGGAGCGCGATCGGACCAGGCGCACACGGTCGTCGGTCGGTCGTCCGACCCGAAGCGGGTGAAAGGCGCCGACCACGATCGCTTCGTTCGTGGCTTCCCCCATGCTGCAGTCGGCGATCCAGGCGCCTCCGTCGGCCACGCCCGCGTACAGGCGCCGGCTCCCCGGCACGAAGAAGGCTCCGAGACTCGCCGCACCCCGCTCCGCCAGTCCCACCATCACCGCGAACTCGTCGATCCCATCGATGAACTCACGAGTCCCATCGAGCGGATCCACCACCCAGAGGCGCTCACTGGAGGAGTCCGAACCGGGCGGAGGGGATTCCTCGCTGAGAACGGGATCGTCGGGGCGTTCACGACCGAGGATGGACAGCACGGCCCTGTTGGCAGCGTGATCCGCCTCGGTCACCGGATCGCCGGGGCTCTTCTCGGCGGTGCGGAGCGATGCCGACCGGTAGTATGGCAGGGTGGCCCGTCCACCGGCCAGCGCCGCATGAACGGCGACGAGAAGGTCGCCGGTTCGGGCAGGCGGAAACACCGACGCGGGATCGGATTCGAACAGGATCGCCCCCGGCCCTGCGGGGGCCTCAAGGTGGTCCGGGAGTTCGGTGCCGGCCTCGGAACAGGTCATCGATCAGTGAATCTCCGCGATCCGGATGCCGCCCCCGGCCTTGCGCGCCTCGTGCAGCGCGTTACGGGCTGCCGCGATTCCCGACAGGCTGGCGATCCTGTTGGCCATCGGCGCGATCCGGGCACCGGAGCCCTCCCCGGCGGAGCGATCCGTCAATTCGACGATACCGGCACTCAGCGGGATGATCTCTCCACCGGCGGGGTCCGCTTCCGTCCGTTCGATCAGGCGCCGCACCATCGTGGTGACGCCGGCCGCGTCGGTTCCGAACGCCACGATGCCGAGCTCCGCGTCGTGAACCCAGCCGCAGACGTCGGACTCGCGGACACCATGCCCCCACAGGCGCGCCGCGTGCTCGCGCACCGCCTCGATATCGGCGACGGGCACCGCAGTCGGCCCGAGCACGACACAGCTCAACGCCGTTCCATGGCGTCTCGAGGCGCCGCCCAGCACACGGAGCATCCGCATCATGCCGGCGAGGTTGAACAGCCCGGTGGCCAGGTCGGAAAGGGACCCTTCCTCCGTGGCCTCGATGAGCCGCTTGATTTCCAGGAGTCGGCGGAGCTTCGCGACGACCAGGTTGGAGCGCACCGGCTCCTTGATGATGTCCCACGCTCCGGCTCGCATCGCCGCAGCCTGCTCGTTCTCCTGCCAGAAATTCGGGGAGTAGACGAGAATCGGGATGCTCGGCTTCAGCGCGCCCTCGCTCATGGAGGACGCGAGTCCGGCCGCATCCATGTCGGGAAGGCCGTCGTCGATGATCACCATGTCGGGACTCACCTGGACCACGTCGCGCAGCGCCACCCGCGCCGATCGCACCCTCGCGAACACGAAGCCTTCCGGTTCGAGCACCGCCTGAAGCGCGGATGCGAACCAGTCGTGCGCACTCACCAGCATCACGTTGACCCGATCCGGCGAAGTCTGGGGGCCGTTAGCCATGTTACCCGGGGCTCCTGGGTGTTCGTTAGGGGACGTCGAGCCGATGTGGCCCTCGGCCCGGTGGTGCTTCACTCGTCCTTGTCACCCGGCTCGACACTCTTGTCGTGCTCGAACATCACGGGCAACGTCTTCAGCATGATCATCAGGTCGAACCACAGGGAACGTCGTCGAACGTACTCGATGTCGAAGTCCACCTTCTCGCGCACGTCCGCCACGGTCTGATCCGGTGGACGATTCACCTGGGCCCAGCCCGTGATGCCGGGTTTCACCCGGTGGCGGAGTCGGTACCCGTCGATGTCCTTCTGGAGCTCGAGCACGAAGTTCGGTCTCTCGGGCCGCGGTCCCACGACGGCCATGTCTCCCTTGAGGACGTTCCAGAACTGAGGAATCTCGTCCATGCGCGTCCGCCGAAGGAAGCGGCCGACCCGGGTCGCGCGCTCGTCATCCGCTCGAGCCCACACCGGTCCGGAATCGAACTCGGCGTCCACCGGCATGGTGCGGAACTTGTAGATCATGAACGGGCGACCCCCGAGGTCGTTCACCCGGCGTCCCGTGCTGTCCCGCGTGTCCGTTCGACCCCTTCGGTCCAGCCCGACGCGCAACTGCCTGTATATCACCGGCCCCGGACTGTCCAGCCGCACGAGAACCGCCACGACTACGATCACAGGCAGCAGAACGATCAGGGCCACGATGGTCACCGCGAGATTGGCCAACCGGAGCAGGATCTCCTCGATTCGGCCGACATCCCTGCTGCCTGGCAGCTCCGGCTCGAGGCGCGATCCCCTCGGCGCATCGAGCCGAACATATCGCCGCCGGGCCGCGCCTCCCTGGCGCAGCCTCAGGGCCGCGATCCCACCGACGTCCTTGAGTTTATCGTCCGTGCTCATGGCGTGCTCGTTCTCCGGGAAGATGTCATACTCCCCGCTCCGAGCATCTGTTGTGCCATTTCGTACGAATCGAGTCAAGTGCTTCACTTATATATAGTTAAGACAAAATGTAGTGTTCCGCTGGATCCCCGGTATGGCGCATGCACCACAGTCCCCCGCACATCGCGACCTCGATCGCGTCTGCTCCCTCACTCCAGCCCGTAGTCGCGGATCTTGTAGAGCAGCGCCCGATAGCTGAGGTCCAGCAACTCCGCGGCGCGGGTCCGATTGCCCCCCGTCACCTCCAGGGCCCTGCCGATCAGGTGCTTCTCCAGCTCCCAGGTTCTCTTCTTCACCGACAGCTCGTCGCTGGAGAGGTTGCCGGCCGCTCCCTTCAGGGAGGTCTGCGGGTCCCGGATCGTGTCGGGAAGGTCTTCGAGTCCGATCCGCTCGCCATCGGCCAGCACCATCGCGCGCTCGACGACGTTCTCGAGCTCGCGGATGTTGCCCGGCCACGAGTAGGCCGTCATCGCCTTCACCGCCTCGGTCTCGAAGCCCTCGATCGCGAGCCCCAGCGACTCGTTGTACAGACCGAGGAAGTGCTGCAGGAGGACGGGCACATCGTCGACCCTGTGGCGCAGCGGCGGCAGGTGTATCCGCACCACGTTGATCCGGTAGTACAGATCGGAGCGGAATTCTCCTTCCTGGACGTCCGCCTCCAGGTCCCTCGCCGTGGCGGCGATAATGCGGACATCGAGCTTCGTGGCCTTCGACTCCCCGACGCGCCGTATCTCGCCCTCCTGCAGCGCTCGCAGCAGCTTCACCTGCAGGGCCTGCGGCAGCTCCCCGATCTCGTCGAGGAGCAGCGTGCCCCCCTGGGCCTCTTCGAACAGGCCGGCACGATCCCGGGAAGCGCCCGTAAACGAACCCTTGACGTGGCCGAACAGCTCCGACTCGAGCAGGTTCTCGGGAATCGCGCCGCAGTTGACCGGCACGAAGGGGCCGTCGGCACGTGCGGAGGACTGATGGACGAGCCGCGCGACCAGCTCCTTCCCCGTCCCGCTCTCTCCCGTGATCAGGACCGTAGTAGGGTGTTGGGCCACGCGCTCCGCGAGCTCGACCGCTGCCTTCATTCCCGAACTCGCGACGACGATGTCTCCCCGTCGCTTCTCGACTCGCACTTCCTTGCGCAGCCGACGGATCTCCCGGTCCTTCGAGCCGTGTTCCTCGGCGATCCGTACGCGGAGCAGGAGGGCTTCCGGCGAGAAAGGCTTGTCGATGTAATCGTAGGCGCCCTTCCGGATAGCTTCGACCGCGAGATCCTGGCTTCCGTAGGCCGTCATCACGATCGTGCGGGCGCCACCGCCGGCTTCGCGGTAGCGCTCCAGGAACTCGAGGCCGTCGACGCCCGGCATCCTCACATCGGTGAGAATCAGGTCCGGAAGCCACTCGGCCGCCCGGGAGAGCGCTTCCTCCCCGTCCGACGAGGTCGCGATCTCGTATCCCTCGTTCTCCAGGATGAGGGAGGCCGTCCGGCGCAGTCCGGCGTCGTCGTCCACCACGAGTATCTTCATTGAGCCCGCTCCGCAGCCACCGGTAAGAGAATTCTGAACGTCTTCCCGTCATCGCCGACGGGTACCGCCTCGATCGTGCCACCCATGATCTCGATCAGGCGCGCAGACACCGCCAGGCCGAGGCCCGTTCCGAGGCCGGGTTCCTTCGTCGTGTAGAAGGGATCGAACACCCGCTGCACGTCCTCTGCCTGAATCCCGGGGCCGCTGTCCATCACGATCACCTCGAGAGCGGCGGCCCCCTCCCGCAGCTGCCGGGCCGGGCCGGGATCCCGGGTCTGGTCGAGCCGTCTCAGATGCGAGTAGTCGATGCCGTCCGGATCGTCCCGTCGGGCCCTCGTGCTCCCCCACCGGTCGCGCGATGTGATCGTCGTGCGGGTCGACCGAATCCGGATCCAGCCGGGTCCCCCCGTCTCCTCCACGGCATCGATCGAGTTGAGGAGCAGGTTGACGAGCACCTGCTCCAGTTGGAACGGGTCCGCGGTGACCACCGCACCGGCAGGCGACAGGTCCAGATGAACCTCCACGTCCTTCAGGCGGCCCTGTACGCGCATGAGTTGCACCGCCTGCTCGATGACCTCGTTCACGTTCACATCCCTGGTCGCGGCAGCCTTCGGCCGTCCGTAGTCCAGCAGGCCCCGGACGATCGCATCGATCCGTCCCGCTTCGTGAGAGATGCCGGCCAGCCACTCTGCCTCCCCCTCTCCACTGCGGCGGCCGAGCTCCACGTAGCCCATGATCGCGCCCAGCGGATTGCCGATCTCGTGTGCGATCCCCGATGCCAGACGACCGATGGACGCCATCTTGTCGGCCCGCGCCAGGCTGCTGCGCGCGGCCGACAGCTCGCGGTTCGTCTCGTCCAGCGATCGGACGTTCTCGGCGAGCACCTGCTGATTGTGGATCAGTCGGTCGGCCATCCGGTTCACGGCGTGCGACAGTCGCTCGATCTCCGCCGTATCCGATCCGGGAAGGCGATGCTGCTCTTCGCCGGAGGCGATCCGCTCGGCTCCCTCGACCATGTCCTCGACCGGTCGGAGAACGAGCACCCGGAGCCGGTAATCCGCCACCAGGCCCAGCAGTACGAGATCCAGAGCGATGGCCGCCACGAGCACCGGATACAGGTACTCCTCCCCCAGGCTCATCTTCTGCCACACGAAAACGACGACCGCGAGGGAGAACAGCGCCAGGAAGAGCAGGATCATCAATCCGCCGATCAGACGGACCCACAGGGACAGGGAACGCGTCCGGCCCTTCCCGGATCGTGATTCCGCAGTCGGCAGCGTGGCTGCTTCGGTGACTCGCTCCATGCTCCGATAGTAGTGGAGACTGGAGCATCGACGCTACGGTTGGGGACGACGCGATGCTCACAAGAGCACGGTGTCGCCCCCCCGATTCCGGGTCTTCGGACCCTCGCGCCACGATTCGGGTCGTTCTCGCGGCTCCACGGGCACTTTCGCTGGCTTGACGGTGGCGGGATGACCCTGGTACGAGAGACATTCGTAGCAAAATATATGTTTTTTTCGCTTGCTCGTAGTATAAAATGTCCTTCGGTATCACTATTGGCACGTTTTATGATATAATCCTTGACGTTTGGTGCGACGAGAACTACTCTTGGTCCGTTCGTCGCCGTGCAGAGTCACCCTGGGTCGATGGAGTCTAGCATGACGCCTGACACGATGTTCGCAGCACCGTCGGAGCACGAAGAAGCCGCTCGTTTTGCAACGTACGGGAAGCAACTCGGGAGCTCGCCCGACGCGGACGGAATCCTGGAGCTGTGTCGCGCACTCAACGTCCGGTTCCTCCGTCTCACGTTCACCGACATCCTCGGACACACGAAAAACGTGGAAGTACCGGCCAGCCAGTTCCGAAAGGCGCTGGATGGCGAGATCCTGTTCGACGGTTCGTCGATCAAGGGATTCGTCCGGATCGAAGAGAGCGACATGCTGCTCACCCCGGACCTGCAGACCTTCCGGGTCTTCCCCTGGGGCAATCCGGACGCGAGGGTAGCGCGTCTGATCTGCGACGTGCACAAGCCGGACGGGACGCCTTTCGTCGGCGATCCGCGTCTGTGCCTCAAGCGCGTGGCCGCACGAGCCGCGGAACTGGGCTACGTGATGAACGCGGGCGTGGAGGCCGAGTTCTTCCTGTTTCAGAGAGACGCGGGCGGTGCCGCGACGACCGTGACGCACGACGCGGCCGGCTACTTCGACCTCACGCCGGTGGACCTCGGCGAGAAGGCCCGCCGTATGATCGTCAACGACCTCGAGGCGATGGGATTCGAGGTCGAGGCCGCGCACCACGAGGTGGCGCCCGGGCAGCACGAGATCGACTTCAAGTACGCCGACGCGATCACCACGGCCGACGATCTGACCACGTTCCGGTTCATCGTGCGCAACGCGGCGCTCGCGCACGATCTGCACGCCACGTTCATGCCGAAGCCGATATTCGGCCAGAACGGCTCGGGCATGCATACCCATCAGTCGCTGTTCCGTGACGGCGAGAACATCTTCTTCAACGCCGACGCCGAGTACCAGATCTCGGATGCGATGCGGCATTACATCGGCGGGCTCAAGGCGCACGCCAAGGCGATGGCGGCGATCACCAACCCGCTGGTCAACAGCTACAAGCGGCTGGTCCCCGGATACGAGGCGCCGGTCGACATCGCGTGGTCGCAGCGGAATCGATCGCCGATGATCCGGGTGCCGGACCGGCGGGGCGTCGGCACGAGGGTGGAGTTCCGGATGCCGGACCCCGCGTGCAACCCGTATTTGGCTCTCGCGGTTCAGCTCGCGGCGGGACTGGAAGGGTTGGAGCGGCAGATCGATCCCGGTCCTCCAATCGACACGAACGTGTGGGAGCTGAGCGAGGAGGAGCGGGCGCGCTATCAGATGGAGAGCCTGCCCGCCAACCTCGGCGAGGCGATCCTGGAAATGGAGAAAGACGACCTGATTCGGGAGACGCTCGGAGAGCACCTGTTCCAGAATTACGTCCACGCGAAGAAGAAAGAGTGGGCGGACTACATCGCGCAGGTCACGCGCTGGGAGCTCGACCGCTACCTGACTACCTACTAGACGTCAGAGCACCGGATGTTGCGGCCGGAGGGCGACGCGCCCTCCGGCCGTTCGTTTCCCGCCCGCCGCCTAGACCTCACCCCGCCAGGTCGCGCACTGCTCGGAAATCGCCTGCACGGTGACCATCAGAGCTGCGAGGCCCGGTCGCTCCGACGTCTTCAGCTCCTCGACGAGCCCGTGGATACGGCTGAGGCCTTCGAAGCAACTCTCGCGAAACCGTCTCAGGGTCGCCGACATGTCGCGCTCCGGGCCGGATTGCTCGATCAGGGTTCGGACGATCGTCCGCCGGGCGGCCTCCAGGTCGAGCACCAGTCGGCGCGCGGCCCGCTGCTCCCAGAGGTCCGCTCCCGCCAGCTCGATCAGTCGGTCCTGCAGCCACGGGAAGTCGATGTCCGACGCGATGCCGAAGTACACGTCACCCACGTCACGCGCACTGATCGAGGCGCCGCGGGAGAGACTGGCCACCGGAAGGAGTCCGTCCAGGAATTCCAGGCAAACGAGCTTCCAGGCCAGTTCCCTTTCCATCCCGTCGGCCATCCGCAGCGCGAGGCGATCTCCCACCTGGCTGCGCTTCGGCTCGGGCAGGAGCTCTCCGAGGCGGGACCTCAGCTCCTCGACGGGCTCTCCATGGAACACCGTCAGCTCGCCGATCGTCAGGTCCTGGTCCGCATTCGCCAGTATCCACCGGGTCGCGCGGGCGAGCGAGTCGCTCGCCGCGAGCAACCACTGCGCCTGCACGCCTGCCGTGACATGGATTCCAGGTTCGCAGAGACCCCGAAGCAGTTCTTCCGCTCCCGCCACCCGATAGGCTACGTACCAGGCCTTCGCTACCTCCGCGGGGCTCCGGTGCGTCTCGCCGACCAGCTGAATCAGGCCCGTGAAGCCCATGTGGTCCACGATCCGGTTCGTCAACTCGGTCGCGGCGATGTTGTCGCGCAGCCGGTGCTCGAGGAGCGCCGCTTCCCCTACCCGATCGAGAACCGCAGGCGGGAAGTAGCTTCGCACGAGGTCGATGGCCGCCGGGTCATCCAGCACATCCGATTCCAGGAGGTGGCCCTTGAGGTGCATCTTCGCGTACGCGAGGGCCACTGCGAGCTCGGGTCGCGTGAGGTAGGGCTTCCCGGTCTCGAGCCGCTCCGCCAGGTCCTCGCCGGTCGGCAGGTTCTCCAGTGACCGGTCCAGCAATCCGATCCGCTCCAGGTACAGCAGCGCATCGCTGAAGCTCGCCGGGTTCTGCCGGGCACGGTGCTGGTCGAGGCTGACGGCCAGGCTTTGCGTGAAGCTGTTGCGCAGCACGGCGGCACCCACGTCGCCTTCGACCGACGACAGCAGGTCGTCCCGCTCGGTCCCGGAGATCTCGCCCCGCGAGGTGCAGTGCCCGACCAGGATCTTGAGGTTCACCTCGTGGTCCGAAGTGTCCACGCCCGCTGAGTTGTCCAGGGCGTCCGTGTTGAGCCGACCGCCGCGCATGGCGTATTCGATGCGGCCGCGCTGCGTCAGGCCGAGGTTGCCACCCTCCCCCACGACCCGGGCCCTCAGCTCGGCAGCGGTGATGCGTACCAGGTCGTTTCCGGGGTCGGACACCTGCGCGTCCGTTTCCGACGAAGCCCGGACGTACGTCCCGATGCCACCGTTCCACCACAACTCCACCGGCGCGGCGAGGATCGCCTTCACGAGCGCTTCTCCGTTGAGGACGCCATCGCCGATGCCCAGTGCTGCGCGGGCCTGCTCGGAGAGGTCGATCTTCTTGTCGCCACGGCCCCACACGCCCCCACCGCCACTGATCAGGTCGGTGGAGTAATCCGTCCAGGCGGATCCGGGGAGGTCGAAGAGCCTCTTGCGCTCCTGCCAGCTCGCCTCGGCATCCGGGTCGGGATCGATGAAGATGTTCCTGTGGTCGAAAGCGGCCAGGAGGCGCGTCTTCCGACTGAGCAGCATGCCGTTCCCGAAAACGTCCCCGCTCATGTCCCCGATCCCGACGGCCGTGAATTCCTCTTCCTGGATGTCCTTGCCCATCTCCCTGAAGTGACGCTTCACACACTCCCAGGCGCCCCGCGCCGTGATCCCCATCTCCTTGTGGTCGTAGCCGTGTGATCCTCCGGACGCGAACGCATCGCCCAGCCAGAACCCGCGGGCCTCGGCGAGCCGGTTCGCGGTGTCCGACAGCGTCGCCGTGCCCTTGTCGGCCGCGACGACGAGGTACGGATCTTCTCCGTCCCGTATCACCGTGTGCTCGGGGTGCACGACGGCGCCGTCCACCACGTTGTCCGTGAGGTCCAGCAGTCCGCTCACGAAGTCGCCGTAGCTCGTCACGCCCGCTTCGCGCATCCGGGAGCGGTCGACGGGGGGACGGGTGACCACGAACGCCCCTTTGGCTCCGGCAGGGACGATGACCGCGTTCTTCACGTGCTGCGTCTTCACCAGCCCGAGGACTTCCACTCTGAAGTCCTCCAGGCGATCGCTCCACCTGATGCCTCCGCGGGCGACGTCGCCCATGCGCAGGTGGGCTCCCTCCGTCCGTACTCCGCTCACCCAGATCTCGTGCTTCGGCCTCGGCTTCGGCATCGCATCGATGTGCGCGCAATCGAATTTCAGAGCGATCGGGGCCTCGGGAGTCACGCTCAATCGAGGCTGGAAGTAGTTCGTGCGCACCGTGGCATCGATCAGGTTCAGAAGGTTGCGAAGAGTCCGATCGTCATCGATCCCCTCCACACCTTTCAAGGTGTCATGGAAAGCGTCGCGCGCCGCGATCGCCGCCATTTCCCGATCGCCTTCGAGGGTCGGATCGAATTGTGCCAGGAAGATCTCCCAAAGCAGCCGTGCGGCCCTTGGATACGCGACGAGCGGTCTCCTGAGGCCGAGGCGACTCGACACCGCGCCGATCCGGAACGCATAGGCCCCATAGGCCTTGAGCAAAGCGACCTGCCGCCACGACAGGCCGGCGGACAGGATCAGCCGGTTGATGTGGAGATCTTCGGCCCAACCGGCTTGAGCCGCACGCAGCGCCTCCTCCACGCGCAGCTCGGCGGACTCCCTTTCCACATCCCATTCGGCGGGCACTTCGACCAGAAAGCCGTGAATCGTGAAAGGTGCCCCTCCATCCTCCAGCGCCACCTCGTGAGGCTCGGCCCGAATGACGTGGAAGCCGAAGTTCTCGAGCACCGGCATCACGTCACTGAGATCGCGGCTCGCCCCCCGGTCGTACGCCGTCAGCCAGTAGCGGTTCTTCACCGGCGGATCGAGCTCGAGCAGGGTGACGCGGCTCTTTCCCTCCGTTCTGACCTCCTCCAGGACCTCGATGTCCCGCACCGCCGTCCGCACTTCCGTCGCTGCCACGTACTGGGGAGAGAAAGCCGAACCGTACCGCCTGGTGAGTTCGAGGGCCCGATCGGACTCCACCACTTCCTCGAGGGCGGCCCGCACCTTCTCCTGCCAGCTGCGGATCGCCTCTCGCACGCTGGCTTGAAGCTGCACCAGATCCACGCGCGTGACCGCCTCCGGCTCCGTGGCGACGTGGAAATGCAGCCGGGCCTGCTCTCCGTCACCCAGCGCGAGGTGATAGTTGAGGATCTCGCCCCCGTACGCTTCGACGATCAGGTCCTGAACGCGCTGCCTCACCTCGGACGAGAACCGATTGCGCGGCATCACGACCATCAGCGTGACGCCTCGTGCCAGGGCGTCCGGTCGCCCGACGACGAGGACGTCCCCTCCGGCGTGCGTCTCGATGACGGCGTCTACGAGCGGCAGGAGCTCCTCCACCGGCGCAATGAACAGGTCCTCTTTCGGGAGACTGTTGAAGAGGCGCACCACCAGTCCGTGGTCGTGCGTTCCGGCCTCGACCTGTTCGGCTTCGAGAATCTCCGCCAGCTTGCGCCTGAGGATCGGAGTCACGGACGCGTCCTGCGCGAACGCCTTCGCGGTGAAGAGCCCCAGGAATCGACGCTCTCCCAGAACGGCGCCGGTCGGGTCCAGGCGCTTGATGGAGACGTCGTCCATGCGGGCGCGACGGTGGACGGGCGACAGGGCGTTCGTCTTGGACACCATGAGAAGCGGCCCGCCCAGCACCCGTGCCGTCAGTTCGGTCGGCAGGTCCTCTATCGCGACGGGTTCGTACACCTTCGAGCTGGCTTCGTCCGACAGGATTCCGCGACCCGATCCCCGGCGCAGTTGTACCCTCCGCCGCCCGTCCTCACCGCTCAGCACCTCGTAGTCCCGGTAGCCGAGGAACACGAAGTTCCCATCCCTGAGCCACTCGAGGAACTCCTGGACTTCCTCGATCTCCGAGGCCTTCCAGTCGAGGGACGACTTCAGGTCTTCGAGATCGAGGCCGATGTCGGCAGCCTCCGTCAGCATCGCCCGGAAATCGGTCGTCGCCAGCCGGACCTGTCGCAACCGCCTGCCCACTTCCGCCTCCAGCGCCTCGTCCTGCTCGGCCTCCAGGCCCTCGAACAGGATCATCGTCGCCGATGTGCGCTCCCCCGGTCCGGCCCGCTCGCCGAGACTCTCGACCCGTCCCTCGGCGTCACGGACGACGGAGAGAATCGGGTGCAGGAGTGCCATGATCGAGTAGCCCTCCGAGGCCAGCATCTCCTGCAGAGTCTCGACGATGAACGCGCAGTCGGGCATAACCGTGAGCAGGACCGCCCGGTGGGGGCGGTCGGCGAGACGCCAGAGCTCCACGCCCACGTCCCCGGGTCCCGTGGATGCGACGAGGCGAAACAGCTTCGCCGCGAACTCTCCCACCAGTCCGGGCTCGGCCGCTTCCAGTCGCTCCGAGGGCACCCTGGAGAGAAGAAGCCGGCCGAACTCCTCCAGGACCGCCGTGTCCTGGTTCGGCAGCAAGGTCTTCAGCGCTTCCAGGACTTCGGTGGCGTGATCGTCCGTCGCTCGCATTTGTCCCATCGTCCAGACCGTTCCGTAAACGTCCCACATCATCAGGGAATCGAGACCTACAGCACCGTCCTCGCCCGTTGCCGGGTGAGGAGCGAGAGACAATACTGCAGCAGTGTCACGGCGGCGAGAGCCAGGTTGAACGACCCGACCTTCGAACACGAGGAGCGCGCCGATGCGAATCAGCATCGAATACTGCGGGGTTTGAAACTACGAACCCAGAGCCGTCGGTCTGGCGGCCCGTTTGAAGCAGGAATACCCCGATCTTCAAATCGATCTCGTTCGGTCGGCTGGAGGCGTGTTCGAGGTCGAGCTGGACGGCGATCTGATCTACTCCAAGAAGGCGACCGGAAGGCACTGCACGCCCGAGGAGATCATCGCGCGGATCGACGGGTGAGGCGGACCCGTCGTTCAGCCTGCCACGAATGAGCCGGGCGGGTATCGCAGCCAGAGCCAAACGAACAGCGCCAGCGATGCGTAGGCCGTGACGGGATCCCCGGTCAGAAGCGTCCCCACCACACCCATCAGCGCCTGGCCCTCGGCGAGTGCCCACACCACGATCGCCGCCTTCTGCCGCTGTGCGGCGTCCGATGCGCGGTCGACCATCCGGCCCCTTGCGATCCCTGCTCCCAGCGTGGTCAGGACCGCCAACGCGAGCCATGCGATCCTCACCACGCCGGTGTTCAGGGAAGCGTCGAGAGGGTCGAGCACGAACAGCACCATGGCGGCGAACAGGAAGACTCCCAGCGCCAGACTGAAGTAGATCGGGGTCAGGATCCGCGCAGCGGCATCGGGTGTCTGGGGACGCATGCACTCTCCGGCGCAGGGGGTCCACTCCGACGTCACGGGCAGGTGGAACGTTCGCGCCCCTGACGTGTCTCAGTAGGCCAGAGGACCCCCAGAGCCACGGTGCCTACCTTGGATCCTATCCCCGCAGTCGATCCGTGGCCGAGGGGGTTTTCTCATCCACCCCATCATTCGGGTGGATCAGAATAGGCGGCATGCCGCCGGCGCGCAAACGGATCAGTCGAGGGCTCTCCCGTAGCGGTCTTCCAGGCGAACGACGTCGTCGAGCTCGGGCGTGGAGACCTCGAGAAGCACGCTGTCTTCCAGCGCCTCCATGCGGTGGACGGTGCCGGGAGGAATGGAGACAGCCGTCCCCGGAAGCCAGTCGAACAGTTCGTCGTCCAGCGTGAGGCGTATCCGTCCCGTGAGCAGGTACAGAGTCTCGTGTTTCACTCTGTGCTTCTGCAGGGACAGGAGATGGCCACGCGTGACCTCCAGTACCTTGCCGGCGTAGCGGTCCGTGTGGGCGTACCAGATCTCTCGTCCCCACGGTTTGTCCACGATCTTCGGGTTCTGCGGTTCGTCTGCCACCAGGCCTTCATCCCGTGCGGTTGATCGCTCGCCTTCGTGCCGCGCCCAATATACCCGTAGCCGGGTGTCCGACAAACGGATTCAACGATAGTCGCGGCTGCGGCTCGGCCCGAGGTCGCCGTGCAGGTCGAGGCGAAGAGCACGGCGCGCCCGCACGTTCACCACACCCTGCTCGTTTTCCACCACTCCTTCCATGAGGAGCAACGGAGCCCTCAGAGCGTCCCGCATCTCCTCACGAACGTCGGGCATCACAACGAAGTTGGAGAATCCTGTCTCGTCTTCCAGCGTCACGAACATGACCCCTTTCGCCGTGCCCGGGCGCTGGCGACAGATCGCGAGGCCGGCGACTCGCACCTCTTCCCCGGTACGACGCGACCGAAGTCCCGCCGCCGTCAGTACACCCTGGCGCTCGAGGTCCGGGCGCAGGAATTCGATCGGGTGGCCCGACGACGACAGCCCGACGCAGCGATAATCCGCCGCTACTCGCTCCAGGGCCGACATCTCGCGAACCGGCGCGGTCGATTCACGGGGCCGGCGGGCCAGCGGGCCAGCGTCTCCACGCGCCTGCCGCAAGAGCTCCCAGAGTGCCTGACGACGGCCGGGCCAGAGAGTCTCGAAGGCCCCCGCCTCCGCCAGAACGCGGAGATCCGGAGGGCCGAGGCCGCTTCGCCGCATCACGTCCTCCACGTTGCGGAACGGCCCCTTCTCTCGAGCCGTCTGGAGTTTCTCGCGCGCTTTCGGGCCGAGGCCATGCACGAGGCGGAGTCCGATCCGTAACGCAGGCACCGGTGGCTGTGCTCCCTCCGCGAACTGGTCCTCGCTACGCTGCGGAGGTTCGCTCCGGGAGCACAGGCCACCGGCTCGGCTTTGACGGGTCGAGACAGCCATCCGCACTGGCCGCAATGCTTCACTGCGAGGACCAGCGCGCGAAGAAGAATGCCCCACTTCCAGCGTCGAGTCCCAATCGGAGTGAGCGAGGTCCACAGGTCGCACTTCCACGCCGTGACGGCGAGCGTCGTTGATGATCGTCGACGGAGAATAGAAGCCCATGGGCTGTGCGTTGAGCAGCGACACGTAAAACTCCGGCGCGTAATAGTGCTTGAGGTAAGCGGAAGCGTACACCAGGAGGGCGAAGCTCGCCGAGTGGCTCTCGGGAAAGCCGTAGTTGGCAAACGCCGTCAGGTATTTGAGGATCTGATCCGCGACATCCGGGGCCACTCCATTCCGGCGCAGTCCTTCCACGAGGTCTCGTTCGACCTCCTGCATCTTCCGGTGCGAGCGCTTGAACCCCATCGCCCGACGCATGTTGTCCGCCTGACCCGGGCTGAAGCCTGCCAGGGTGATGGCCACCTTCATTCCCTGTTCCTGAAACAGCGGAACGCCGAGCGTCCGTTTCAGAAGCGGCTCGAGCCGCGGGTCCAGATAGGTGACCGGCTCTTCACCGTTCCGTCGTCTCAGATACGGATGCACCATGTCGCCCTGGATGGGTCCGGGACGGATGAGGGCCACCTCGACCACCAGGTCGTAGAAGCAGCGGGGACGGACCCGGGGAAGCGTGTTCATCTGCGCCCTCGACTCGATCTGGAACACGCCCACGGTATCCGCGGCGCAGATCGTATCGTACACCGCCGGATCGTCCGGCGGCAGCGTCGCGAGATCGACCGATACTCCACGCGTCCGGCGGATCGCGCGTATGGCATCACCCAGCAACGTCAGCATCCCGAGACCCAGCAGATCGAACTTGATGAAACCGGGCAGATCGAGATCATCCTTGTCCCACTGAATGACCGTACGGTCCGCCATCGTAGCACGCTCGACAGGCACGATCTCCCCGATCGGTCGGTCGGAGATCACGAACCCGCCCACGTGGATCGAGCGGTGCCGGGGGAGGTCCTCCAGTCCCGCCACGGTCCGAATGAGGGCCATCGTCCGGGGATCGTCAGCATCGAGGCCGGCCCGCGCGGCCCCACCCTCCGCGAGCCTGCGGGCCGCATCCACGGCCCCACCGCGGTCCACTTCCAGCGACAGGCGATCGCTCTGATCGGAGGACAATCCCAGGGTCCGAGCCGCATCCCGGGTGGCCATTTTTCCCCGGTACGTGATCGACTCGCAGACCATGGCAGCGTGCCGACGTCCGTACTTCTGGTACACGTACTGGAGCACTTCTTCACGGTCCCGGTGCGCGATGTCCAGGTCGATGTCCGGCGGTTCGTGGCGGGACTCCGAGAGAAAACGTTCGAACAGCAGGTCGAGCCCGATGGGATCGACGGCGGTGATGCCGAGGCAGTAACAGACCGCCGAGTTGGCGGCGGATCCCCTGCCCTGCACGAGAATGCCACGCCGGTTCGCGAACCGCACGATGTCCCACATGATGAGGAAGTAGTCGTCGAGGTCCAGGTGGCTGATGATCCTGAGCTCGTGCTCGATCTGTCGGAGGTGCCGGGCATCGAGGTGATCACCGTACCGCTCGTTCGCTCCCTGTTCCACGAGCCCCCTCAGGAAGGCGTGCCGGTCCCCTCCGCCGGGAACATCGAAGGGGGGAAGTCGTGGCTTCAGGTCGGTCATGTGGAACCTGCAGCGTTCGGCCACGCGCACCGTTTCCAGCAGGGCCTTCCGCCCCCAGCGCTCCCGCATGTGGGCCGCCCCCTTCAGATACCACTCGCCGTTGGGCGGCAGACGGTCGTTCGCTTCATCCAGGGTCGTGCCGAAACGAAGACAGGTCATCACGTCAAGCACGATACGATCGCGCGGGCGGGCGTAGAGCGGAGCGTTGACCGGAAGCCACGGCAGTCCGAGATCCCGTGCGCGCCGCATCCACGCGGCACACCGACGCGCGTCGGCCGGAAGCCCGTGATGCTCCAGCGCCAGGTGAAGGCGCCCCGGAAACAGGGCCGTGAGCTGCTCGGCCCGGTAGGCGAACCCCGGCGTTCCGGGCAGCTGGTTCTCCGTCATGATGAGACACGTCAGCCCGTCCGTCCGGCCTTCGATCTCCGTGAACACGAGTCCCGGGGAACCCCGGGGAGAGGACAGACGTGCTCGCGTGATGAGTGCCGACAGGGCGTGGTAGCCCTCGAGGCTCTCGCACAGGAGCACCAGGCGCAGCCGGCCGTCACCGACACGGCCGTCGACGGCTCGCTTCCCGTCACCCAGCCGGACTTCGCCTCCGATGATTGGACGAACCCCGGCATCGTCACACGCACGGGTGAACCGCACGGCGCCTCCGAGATCGAACACATCGGCCAGGGCGAGGGCCGGAGCTCCCACGGCCGTTGCCCGCTCCGCGAGATCCTCCGGGTTCGAGGCACCGGACAGGAGTGAGAAAGCGGAGCGCGCCGCCAGCTCTACGAAGTCATCGTTCGTTTCCATGTCACGGCATGTTTCACAGGACGATCGATTCCCTCCTTCACGAGCTGGTCCTCGCTGCGCTGCGGAGGCTCGCCGGCCCGCCGCGCCCCGCAGCGAATCACCCATCCGCATGAGTCCCCGGTCTTCGCCGGAGCGCGTCTCCGCAGCGCAGCGAGGACTTAGCGCGAAGGCGAAGACCGGAACTCAATCATAAAATCCGTGCAACCACCATCGCTCTTTCGTGCCCTTTTCCCTCCACTCCCGATACAGCCACAACAGTTCTCCCTCTTCCGTGCAGGCCCGGTAGTATTCGCGGCGATACGGGTCCTGCCACCAATCGCCGGAAAGACGCTCCGGCCCTTCTGCAACGATCAGCGACCGGCTCCCCGTGGTGGTCCGTAACTCGCGCGGGCAGCCATGGCTCGCCCACACATCTACTTCGACCGGCTCGGGAAGCAGGTGAAGCGTGCTCTCGAGTGCTCCATCTGCGGATATGAAGCGACCCGCGCCCGACGATGGAATGGAGCGGGCCTTCTCCTCTTCCGGCGTCTCGACCGAAGCCGCCGCTCGCCACCGGTTGCGGGATTCGGGCCGGTGGGTCGAACGTGGATGAGGCCAGGTCACCGCCTCCTCCCCGAGTCGGGCCCGCAGGCGGGAAAGAGCTGCGGCTGCCGCCATCGGATCACGCCAGTCGCCTGTAAACAGGTCTCCCTGACGAGCTCCCGGTGGCGTCGTTTCCTCCACCCGCATCGTGATCTCGCGTACCGGTGCCGCCAGGCGACCCTTCGCATCCACGGCGCGTTCCAGCGCTGCACGACAAAGATCGTACAGCAGATCTTCACGTCTCGTCGCTCGGGCCGGGAGCACTTTCGCTCGCTGCACCGTACTGGATCCGTCCAGGTGAAGCTCGAGTGAAAGGCGCGAAGCACATCGACCCACGCGCAACAGATCCTCGCTTACCCGGTGGAGGAGATGGCGAAGCAC